>Ga0256847_1000928_pt1 | contig 16305 bp, 12 predicted proteins | sample TeddybearmetaG_FD_189099 | JGI IMG/M metagenome (GOLD analysis project Ga0256847, IMG submission 189099) | Hydrothermal vent microbial communities from East Pacific Rise, Pacific Ocean - Teddybear | ecosystem: Environmental > Aquatic > Marine > Hydrothermal vents | place: Pacific Ocean: East... | reverse complement strand
TATAGAGGTGGTTTCCGATTTGAAGAAACAGGAGTTGTTGTTAATGGAGAGTCTATAAATGAGTTTGGCATATCTTTTGGAGTAGGACTACCTGTCGGCAGGTTGTTCTCCAATGTAAACCTCGGTTTTGAAATTGGAAGAAGGGGAACAACAAACGTCGGACTCGTAAAAGAGACATTTTTTAATACCTTCATAAGTTTGTCACTAAACGACAAATGGTTTAGAAAAAAATATTATGATTAATAAAATAAATACCACCACCATGAAAACGAAAGTTACTTTACTCCTAGTTGTTTTTGCCGTTGCTTTTAGCGGGAATATGCTAGCGCAAATGGACGAATGTGTCACCACAGCTTCTTTATTTATTGAGCCGGCCAAGGCTAAAAACTATGAAGCCGCTTTACCTCATTATGATAAAGTTATAACCGAGTGCCCAAAATATAGCAAGGCTACTTATCAGTATGCCGAGAAAATGTTCAAATACTTATTCGAGAAAGGAGATAAGACGATGCTTTCTGCTTACGAAAAGAACTTTGAACTTCAGATAAAAAACTACCCAAGCAAGACGAAGATAGGTAAGACGATGGCTAAGGTTGCTCAGTTAAAATTTGACAACAAGATTGGATCGAAACAACAACAGTTTGACGCTTTCGATGCTGCTTATAAAAAAGATGAGGCTACGTTTACAAGCCCAAAAAGTTTGTATACCTACTTTTCTTTAGCGAGAGACTTGTTCGATGCTAACGAAAAAGATATTCTGGAAGTATTTGACCTTTATGATATCATTCAAGATAAGATTGATAAAGAAGAAGGGAAGTACGCAAGCAAGTTGTCTCAGTTAATCGATAAGGAGGAAGCCAGTACTGTGCTTACTAGGAAAGAACAGAAAAAACTAAAAGGATACGAAACCAACTTATCAAGCTACGGAAAAATTAAAGGAAGTATCGACACCAAATTAGGTGCGATTGCAGACTGTACTAACTTGGTTCCATTATACGAAAAACTTTGGGAAGAAAAGAAAAATGATGTAGCTTGGTTAAAGAGTTCAGCAGGTAAATTAAACTCTAAGGATTGTGATACACCATTGTTCTATCAAATGGTACAACAGTTGCACAGCCTTCAACCTTCAGCTGCCTCCGCTTTTTATCTTGGACGATTGGCCGAGAAAGATGGAAAAGCAAGTGAAGCGAGAGATTATTATACCCAAGCGGTTGAATTGGAAAGTGATCCTAACAAAAAAGTGGGATACTATAAGAGTATCGCTGAGAGCTTCTATAAAAAAGGAAGCTATGGTCAGTCAAGAAAATATTTTAGAAAAGTAATTGAATTGAAGCCTAACTACGGTCGAGGTTACCTTAAAATTGCTGCAATGTACAACAAGAGTGCCAATAGCTGTGGAAGTACTCCATTTGAAAAGAGAGCCATTAACTGGTTAGCTGCTCAAATGGCCGATAAGGCAGCAAGAGTAGATCCTTCTATCGCAGGGTCGGCTAGAGCTGCAGCAAGTAGCTACAGAGGCTTGGCTCCAAGTAAAACCGATATCTTTAGCTCAGGAATGGCTGGTAAGATAGTATCTTTCAGCTGCTGGGTAGGTGGAAGCATAAAGGTTCCTAGTTTATAAGATGCGAACCTTCAACTATATGATAAAAAGCGCAGTGGTTATTTTGATGACCGCTGCGCTTTTTGCATGTGAAGGAAATTATAAAAATGTTAAAAATTTGAGCCTGAAAGATGGACTGCCAGTGGCTGAAGGTGTCAATGTAAACTTGATTTATACAGACTCGGGTAGGGTAGTCACCAACTTAATTGCTCCACGGATCCGAGATTATTCCAATTTTGAATTTTCCTATCAAGAATTTCCAGAAGGAGTGGAAGTTTGTTTTTTTGAGAATGGAGAACAAAGCACCATAACTTCCGATTATGCCATGCGCTACCCTGAAACGAGCATAGTAGATTTAAGAGAGAATGTAGTGCTTGTTACTGCCGATGGAAATGTACTAAACGCCCAGCAACTTTATTGGGATCAAAAAAATAAATGGGTGTTCACAGATCAACCCTATCGCATAACATTTAACGACGGTTCCTATAATGATGGAGCTAGGTTCGATGCAAATGAAGATTTTACCGTATTTTTATCTCGTAAAAACGACGGAATTCAAATTATTGACCAAAACAAAACCGAGAAAACCAATGACCAATAAAATATACCAACTTTTCGAATATGCCTACATTGGGATGTTCATCTTTGCCATTTATATGGTCGTGACCAATTGGGAAGCCAACAGAGACCAAGCTTATTTGTTTGCGTTCTTTGGTGTGGTTGCCATTTTTATGTTTTTCTTCAAAAGAAGATTTCGTAAAAAGTTAGAAGAGCAGAAGCGGGATCAATAACCTATTTTGGTTAGGACCGTTCGTCCAAGCATAACTAATCACTTGATAAAGTGGAGTACCAACTCATCATCATCGCCCTTTCTTTAATTCTTTCGGCCTTTTTCTCCGGAATGGAAATAGCCTACGTTTCAGCCAATAAGATTCATATTGAGATTGAAAAAAAGCAAAAGAATCTAATAGCGACTATTCTTAAGAAAATTACCAAGCGACCTTCTAAATTTATTGCCACTATGCTGGTGGGAAATAATATCGCATTGGTGGTATATGGGTTCTTTATGGGAGCTGTTTTGGTCGATTTTATTCCCTTAGAGGGAGTCGCTCAATTGGTGGTCCATACGATTATTTCAACTTTGGTTATTCTAATGACCGCCGAATTTTTACCGAAAGTTTTCTTTCAGATTTACGCGAATTCCCTCTTGAAATTCTTCGCTATCCCGGCCTATATTTTCTATTGGATTTTTTCCATTATATCTGAATTTATCATTTGGATTTCAGATTTGGTCTTGCGTGTATTTTTTAAAACCAAAGGAGATGCGGTGCAGTTGAGTTTCAGTAAAGTTGAATTGGGAAACTATATTAGCGAGCAAATTGATTCGATTGAGGAGATGGACGAAATTGATAGCGAAATACAAATTTTTCAGAATGCATTAGAGTTTTCAGAAGTCAAAGCACGCGAAGTTATGATCCCGAGAACCGAAGTGGTGGCCGTGGAAGTGCATACTACACCAAAAGAATTGGGACAACAATTTACCGATACTGGTTTGTCAAAAATACTTGTCTTCAACGAAAACATTGATGATATTTTGGGATATGTTCGCTCTTTCGAACTGTTCAAAAAACCAGATGTTTTAAAGAAGGTATTGATGCCAGTTGTTTTTGTGCCAGAAACCATGCTCGCGAAGGACGTCCTCAATGTACTTAGTAAGAAAAGAAAGAGTATAGCCGTGGTAATCGATGAATACGGGGGTACATCCGGTATTATTACTGTGGAGGATATCATCGAAGAGTTGTTTGGGGAAATTGAAGACGAACACGATTCTATTGCTTTGGTCGAGACAGAAATAGGAGAGAATCACTATAAATTCTCCGCGCGTTTAGAGGTGGATCATTTGAATGAAATGTATAAACTGGATCTGCCAGAGAATGATGCTTATGAAACATTAGGTGGAATGATTGTTAACTTTACAGAGGAAATTCCGAGCCAGGATGAAATCGTGGAAATAGACGACATCATCATCAAAATCCTTGAAGTTTCTAATACCAAAATTGAATTGGTTTCCCTTAAAAAGATTCGGCAAAATTAATTTTTCGATAAAAGCCCGGTTTTTTTAGGAGGAACCTTTTTATTACTGCTCGGAAAATGGTATTTTCGCCCACTAATAAAAAATAAAATATCCCATTTATTTGGAGCCTTAACAAGCTTTTTTTTAGAATAGGGATACTAATAAAGCCTTTACATGGTGATCATGCAGGTAGAGGCCTATAAATTTTAACTATAAGATGGCAATATTAAACAACATTCGTAAAAAAGGAATTTTCCTAATTATCATTATTGCGTTGGCACTTTTTGCCTTTATCGTAAGTGATAGCCTTACTAAAGGCGGTAGTGGACAAGATGTTCAGGATACCGTAGCCTCGATAAATGGTACCGACCTTTCCCGTACCGACTTTATGGGAGAAGTAGATGCTTACCAAAGATCGTTAGGACCCAATACAACTACAGCGCAAGCGATGGGTGTGATCTGGGAGCGTGAATTGAGAAGTACCTTAATGCAGCAGCAAGTAGATGCTTTGGGAATGACCGTAAGCGATGGACAACTTGCAGAAACATTGAGCGAGGCCCTAGCTAACAACCCTACTTTTCAAGATGAAAATGGTTTCTATAGCGAAACGAGAGTACGACAATACATTAGTGATATCAAAGCAAATAATCCAAATGCTCTAAAGGAATGGAATAATTATTTGCAAAGAACACAAGAAAGTATTTTGCAGAATCATTACTTGAACATGATACGTGGTGGATTGGTAACTACTTCTGCTGAAGGGGAACAACAATACCGTTTCGAAAATGACAAGATTAATATTGACTACGTTCATATTCCGTACACTAAAATAGCCGATGAGGACGTAGAAGTTACTGAAGCTGAAATTACAGCCTATATCAAAGCGAATCCAGATAAATTCGAAGTTGAGGCTTCTGTAGATTTGGAATATGTTTCTTTTTTAGAAGAACCTTCATTGGAAGATATCGAAGAGAAACGTTTGGATGTTGAAAGTTATATATCCGATTTTAAAGCTGCCGAAGATGCCGAAGTTTATGTAAATGAAAAATCTGATAATGGTTATGTGGATCGTTGGTACTTCAAAAATGATTTACCACCTTCATTGACCGATACCATCTTATCTGTTGCCGAAGGAGATGTTTATGGTCCTTATAAAGTAGATTTCACTTACAACCTTACCAAAGTAATTGGATCCAAGCAATTACCAGATTCAGTTAAATCTAGACACATCCTAATTCCTATTGGTTTAAACAGAACGGATAGCATCACAAGAACGAAGGAGCAAGCTAAAGTAACAGCAGATAGTATTCTGAGAATTATAAAATCTAACAAATCTAAATTTGAAAGTTTTGTAACTAACTTCTCTTCAGATGGAGGGAGTATTGCAAATGGAGGTCGTTACGATTGGTATCCGTATAACAAGATGGTAGCTCCTTTTAGAGACTTTACCTTTGAGAATTCAGTTGGTTCAATGGATGTTGTGGAAACTCAATTTGGATATCACATTATCGAAGTTGAAGGACAAAAGAATGTACAGAAGCTAGTACAATTAGCAACGATTACTCAGGAAGTGGAAGCTTCTGAAAAAACCTTAAGTGATGTGTTTTCAAATGCAGCTAAATTTGAGGAAGCAGCTCGTGAGGGTGATTATACAGCAGTAGCCCTTGAGAATGCACTTACACCAAAACCAGTAAATAAGATTGGTAATTTGGATGCTAATATCCCAGGAGTTGGAAATGATCGCTCGATCATTAATTGGGCCTTTGAAGAGGATACCAAAGTGGGCGATGTTAAACGTTTGAATGTAAATGACACTTATGTGATTGTACATTTAACTAGAAAGAATGATAAGACAGGGTTAATGAGTGTCGCTGAGGCTTCTGGTGTAGTAACGCCAATTCTAAGAAGAGAGAAGAAAGCGAAGAAAATTCGCGAGACGATTAGCGGAACTACTTTACAAGAAATTGCAACAAGTCAAAACATAACTGTCAAGAATGCTACGGCACTTACCAGATCGGCACCAACAATTGCAGATGCAGGGACAGAGCCAGTAGTAGTGGGAGCAGCTTTCGGAAAGAAAGTAGGCGAAATGACAAATCTAATTGACGGTAAAACAGGCGTATTTATGATTCAGGTATTGGCTATAAATAGTGCTCCAGATTTAGAGAACTACGGAAATTATGTGACTCAATTAAAAACAAGCGCGGCAGGAGCCATTAATAACAGTGTGTATCAAGCTTTAAAAAAAGCAGCTGATATTGAAGATAACAGAGCCGACTTCTATTAATTTAGTAAAAAGAATTTAAAAAACAATCCTCCTATGTCTTGTACATCGGAGGGTTTTTTTATGCAATCATGTCTGAAAAAGATACGATGGTGGCATAGCCTTTATTTTTGAAATAGTCTTGATCCAGAGCAGTACCCGTGGCCAGAACAAAATCCCCGCCCCAGGCGCCAAGACTCTTTACCACGCCCTTGTAATCTGAAAATAACTCCTCCTTCACCATAGGAAGTCCAATAATTTCCGAAATGATCCTTTCATGGCTTTCCATGAGACGCTCAAAGTCGGATAAGTGGTAGCAAAGCAAAAGTTTATGAGTGATATCTGTAATTTGCTGCCGTTGATTTTTTGAAACCTGCTTTCCCGTATAACGAGCAATTCCGAGTTTGCTATCTTGTTTTTTGTTGAGATGAACAAAGAAGAGCTGGTCCTTAAAATCCCATGATAAGGTAACCGCCTTTATCTGGGGTTGTGGTTCCATTTTGGTATAGAAAATGGGTCGATCTATTTGCGCAGCAGCAATATCATAACCACTGCCTCCAAATGAATGCTCTAATAATGTAAAAGCATCGATTGCTGCCCATTGGGCGACATTATTAATTAAGGTGGAGGAGCTTCCCAATCCCCAATTAGAGGGGAATTCCAAGGTCGTAATCACCTGATATAACTTTTGCTCGTTTAAGAACGCTGGGTTAAGCTGTTGCGCTTTTAAAAGTATATCCAAAAGAGTTAGCGCGATACCTTCGTCACTGGTCCTGCTTATATTGAATTGAAGATCGAAAGAAGCTTCAAACCAAACCTTGCCATGTGCATCTAAACTGGTCCACATCACGCCATTTCCACCATCTTTTTGAACACTAAGTGATTGCCCTTTTCGAGTTGGGATGGCCAAAGCAGTAGCCCCATCTAGCACCAGATACTCTCCAGTTAGCAGTAGTTTTCCGTGACTGTAATAAGTTTTCTTTACTCCCAATGATCTTTTATTTGCGTCGTTTAAAACCTTTTGTTTATTGCCAATTTATTATACCCTGAGGTCAGCAACAAAGTCCACTACAGCACTATGCGTAACAGTATGTTCTTGAAAATGATGTACCGTTTTTTCTTTTTCTTCGGAAGTGGCCTCCAGCTGATTTAATATATTCATTAAATGCATTTTCATATGGCCTTTTTGAATCCCAGTAGTCACGAGCGAACGGATGGCAGCAAAATTCTGAGCCAATCCAGCTACGGCTACTAATTGCATCAACTCTTGGGCGTTTGGACGCTGTAATACTCGAAAAACTAGTTTAACTAAGGGGTGTAGTGCGGTAAGTCCGCCAACGGTGCCTAAAGCAAGCGGTATTTCCATCCAAAAACGAAACTCATCATTTTCCACGGTAGCATGCGTAAGACTTGTATAGCGGCCATCTTTGGAAGCATAGGCATGTACGCCAGCTTCTACCGCCCTAAAATCGTTTCCAGTGGCCAGAATAACCGCATCTATCCCGTTCATGATGCCCTTGTTGTGAGTAACAGCACGTCGTGGTTCTATTTCAGCGATCTGTATCGCTCTTGTAAATTTTTCAGCAAAGGTTTTACCTTCAATTTCATTTTGATTCAAGTCGGCAACGGGGCAGCGTACTTCAACGCGCACCAAACATTCTGGGACATAATTAGATAAGATGCTTAATGCGACTTCTGGAAACTGCTGCGTTGCCTTAAAGGTTGAGTGATTGGTTGCCTCGGTTTCGAAACATTTTGCAATACGCTCTAGGCAGCTATTGATGAAATTCGCACCCATAGCATCCAAGGTCTCGAAGGTACAATGCAGTTGGTAGTAGCCGGGAAGTTGGTCGGTACTAATGATTAGGCGAATGTCTTTTAACCCACCACCTCTTTCCTTCATATTTTTCTGAATGGCAGCAATACTTCCTATCAATTTTGGTTTTACGGCATCGAAAAATTGAGTCATATCCTCCTCGTTTCCGAAGAAATTAACATGAACCTGCCCATTTTTTTCCGTAGAAATAATTTCAGCCTTAAATCCGCCGCGTTCCAACCAAAATTTGGCCGCATTACTAGCTGCTGCAACCACCGAACTTTCTTCAATGACCATAGGAATAGCATAAAGTGTATCGTTGATTAAGAAATTGGGAGCCACGCCTAAAGGGAGATAATAGTTAGTGAGCGTGTTTTCTATAAAATCGTCGTGTAGCTTTTGAAGTTTTGCATCTTCATTCCAGTACCGAATTAAAGTGTCTTTTGCGGCAGTGTCATTGTTGAGGTAGTTTGAGATTAACCACTCGATTTTTTCTTCTTTGCTTTTTTTCGAAAATCCTAAAACGGGACTTATCATATTTCTTTTTTGGAATTACAAAGATAGGGTTATTGGCGAATTGGAATTCATTAATTGGGAATTAGGTGGAAGCTATTTATGTAATTTAAAAGCGGTATTTGGCCTTAAACCAGTCCTTCTTGGGATTCACTTGAATTGTCAAGTGTGCAAGATTCGAGTCAAGTTGCTAACAAAAAGCTAGCATTTAACACAAAAAACCGTCGAATTTTGATGAAAATTTAGTAAACTTGGCATACTTAAAAATTAACAATTTGAAATCAGTCATTTCAATTAATTTGTTAGGCGTATAAATGGTTGTTGACAATTTGCGTCATCCTTTAAAATTATTATTAGATACTAGATGAAAAGATTACTCTCATTCACTGTGTTGTCGTTCTTTATTGCGACTTTTTCTACACTTACAGCACAACAAAAGGAAATTACTTTAGAAGAAATATGGGGCGGTGAGTTCCGTACAGAACGTTTAGATGTACTGCGGTCCCTTAAAAACGGCAAGGAATACTCTGTTCTGAATTATAACAAAACCGAACGAGCTTCCACGATCGATGTCTATGATTATAAGAGCGGTGCGAAAGTAAGAACGCTTTTGAATAGTTCCGACTTAAAAGACGTGCCCTATATTATTTCATACGAATTCAATGACGATGAGTCTAAGCTGATATTGTCTACACAATTGGAGCAAGTATTCAGAAGGTCTTCATTAGGAACCTACTATGTGTATGATGTGAATGCCAAGTCGTTAACACTCTTATCGAAAAATAAAGTACAAGAGCCCACCTTTAGTCCCGACGGTAGCAAAGTAGCTTTTGGTTATGGAAATAACCTTTATTATAAGGATTTGAGCTCTGGAACGACTACTCAGGTAACCAAGGATGGTGTAAAAAACAAGATAATTAATGGTATTACCGATTGGGTATATGAAGAAGAATTTGCCTTTGTACGTGCTTTCGATTGGAGCAAGGATGGTTCTCGATTAGCCTTTATTCGTTTTGACGAAACGGCCGTGCCCGAATTTTCTATGGATGTTTACGGAAAAGAGCTATACCAAACCCAAACGGTATTTAAATACCCAAAGGCAGGTGAAGCCAATGCAAAAGTTTCACTGCATTTGTACGATGTCAAGGCAGGTGCTACCTCCAATGTAAATGTTTCCGAATATAACAGTTACTATATACCCCGTATTAAATGGACCAATGATGCCAATATATTGAGTGTTCAATTAACGAACCGTCACCAAAATGTGATCGATTTGGTTTTTGTGGATGCCCAAAACAATACAACTTCACTCGTGCTTCAAGAAAAGGATGATGCATATGTAGACGTCACGGACAATCTTACTTTCCTTAACGATAATAGTTTTATTTGGACGAGTGAAAAGGATGGTTGGAACCATATCTATCATTATAGTAAAACAGGAAAATTAATCAATCAGGTAACCAAAGGAAACTGGGAAGTGACCAATTATTATGGTTTTGATCCAAAAACGGGTCGCATTTATTACCAAAGTACTGAGAATGGGAGTATCAACCGAGACGTATATTCTATAACTAATACGGGTAAAAACAAGGTGCGTTTAAGTCAGCAAACAGGAAATAATAGTGGTTCGTTTAGTGCAGATTATAGTTACTTCATCAATACTTTTTCAGACACTAAAACTCCCTACAGCTTTACTTTGAATGAGGCAATGACGGGTAAACAGGTGAGAAGTATAAAGGACAATTCAGGATTAAAAGATAAAATTAAAGGCTATAAGATGTCACCTAAGGAGTTTTCTACCATCCAAGTGAATGGAGAAGATCTTAATATGTACATGATCAAACCAAAAGATTTTGATCCCAACAAGGAATATCCATTATTTATGTATCAATATTCTGGCCCAGGCTCGCAGCAGGTTTCCAATCGTTGGAATGGCTCGAACGACTACTGGCATCAAATGCTGGTACAACAAGGTTTTATTGTGGCTTGTGTTGATGGACGTGGTACTGGCTTGAAAGGACGCGACTTCAAAAAGATGACGCAAAAGGAGCTTGGAAAATATGAGGTTGAAGATCAAATAAGTGCTGCCAAAAAGTTAGGCGAGCTATCCTACATAGACGCTTCTCGAATTGGAATTTGGGGATGGAGTTATGGAGGTTTTATGTCTAGCAATTGTCTGTTCCAAGGGGCCGACACCTTTGCAATGGCCATTGCGGTGGCCCCAGTAAGTAGCTGGCGCTTTTATGATACCATTTATACCGAACGCTATATGCAAACACCACAAGAGAATCCTGATGGGTACGATAATAATTCTCCCATTACGCATGTAGATAAAATGGAAGGTGAATTTATGCTAGTTCACGGTAGTGCCGATGACAATGTACATGCTCAAAATACCATGCGCTTAGTGGAAGCATTGGTACAAGCAAATAAAGACTTCGATTGGCTGGTGTATCCAGACAAAAATCATGGAATCTACGGTGGAAACACGAGACTGCATTTATACGGTAAGATGACGAAGTTTATCAAGGAATCTTTGGGGGAACCTAAGAGCATTATTACCCCGATTAAAGACTAAGCGAATTATAAAATTGAATACTAACTAATAACACTTTATATGTCGACTACTTTACAACCCAATCAAAAAGAACTTTTCGGACACCCCGTAGGGCTCTATGTATTATTCTTTACTGAAATGTGGGAGCGCTTTTCTTACTATGGGATGAGGGCCATTTTGGTACTTTATCTTGTGGGGGAAGCTACAGCAGAAAATGCCGGATTGGGATGGTCTAATGGAGACGCTCTTTCGTTATATGGTACTTATACAATGCTTGTTTATGTGGCCTCCATACCCGGAGGAATAATAGCCGATAAATTATTAGGACAGCGAAAGTCCGTTTTATTAGGAGGAATCCTCTTGGTAGCGGGGCACAGTATTTTGGCTATTGAAGAAATGTGGGCCTTCTATTCAGGTCTGGGATTGATTATCGCTGGAGTTGGGATGTTGAAGCCAAATATTTCTACCATGGTAGGTGGTTTATACAAGCAAGGAGATATTCGACGTGACAAAGGGTTTACTATATTCTATATTGGGATTAACGTGGGTGCCTTTTTATCCAGTATAATTGTTGGTTATGTAGGCGAGGTGTACGGATGGCATTATGGCTTTGGATTGGCAGGAATAGGTATGGCGCTTGGGTTAATTCAATATATGGCGGGTCAGAAACACTTAAAACACGTAGGAAATTTTATTGGTACGTCTGATAATGCTGAAGAAAAAGCCGCTGCGAAGAGACCACTTTCCAAAATAGAAAAAGATAGGGTTATTGTACTTTTTATATCCTTCATATTGGTAATTGTATTCTGGGGTGCGTTTGAGCAAGCCGGAGGACTTATGAATATATACGCTTCAGAAAAAACAGATAGAATGCTCATGGGTTGGCAAGTGCCAGCATCTTGGTTCCAATCTCTCAATGCCATGTTCATTATCTTCTTAGGAACTAGTGTTGCGGCTTATTGGGCGATGCGCAAGCTGAAAGGGAAACTTTCTACCTCGCTCTTTAAAATGATATTAGGACTCATTATTATGGGAGCTGGATTCTTCTTTATGACTGCGGCTGCAGGACAATATGAGTCTAATGGTTCTTCTGCTATGTACTGGTTAGTATTGGCATATCTGTTCCATACGGTTGGTGAATTATGTATTTCACCAGTGGCCTTATCCTATATTACCAAATTGGCACCATTAAAGTATGCTTCCATCATGATGGGTGTATATTTTGCAATGACAGGATTTGGGAATAAATTGGCTGGACTGTTAGGAGAAGCCTCCGAAAAGTTAGGAGAGTTTACCATATTTACAGGAATCGCTATAAGCTGCGTAGCTTTTGGACTTTTAGTGATGTTGTTCAGAAAAAAGTTGGAGAAACTTACTCACGGTGCTGAAGACAACGAACGAATTATGCACGACGAAGCAGAAGGCTTCGAATTAGCAGACAGAGAATAAACATATTTACAAAGCCTTATAGGAAACTATAGGGCTTTGTTGTATAAATACTTCAACTAAAACCAATTTTATGAATACAGATATCGAAAACTTATTTAAAGATAAAGTGCTTGGGCATCCAGCGGGTTTATTTGTGCTGTTTTTCACAGAAATGTGGGAGCGTTTTTCTTTTTATGGAATGCGTATTTTACTTATATTTTTCTTAACCGCTCCTTTTTTAAGTGACAATCCTGGATGGGATTGGCCAAGAGAACATGCGCTTTCCCTTATTGGAACCTATGCTTCCTTACTCTATTTAACCCCAATAGTTGGTGGTTGGATTGCAGATAAGATAACAGGCTATCGAGTTGCAGTTGTTATAGGTTGCTTAATTATGACATTGGGACATGCTTCTATGGCTTTAGAAACGACCCCTTCATTCTATTTAGGTTTAGCATTATTAGTTATTGGGACAGGCTTCTTTAAGCCTAATATTACCTCTATTATTTCTGAAATGTATAAAGGCAAGGAGTCTAAAAAGGATGGAGCTTACACTATTTTCTATATGGGTGTAAATGCTGGGGCTTTCTTTGGAATGCTACTTTGTGGATATTTAGGAGAAACTTATGGATGGTCTTTTGGATTTGGTTTGGCTGGAATCTTTATGCTATTAGGGATGTTGCAATTTTGGAAAGCTAAAAATCTTTTTGGAAAAATTGGAGCAAAGCCAACAGGTAAACATGAAGTTGAATTACCTCAAAATATTAATGAAGCCAGTCCAGCTGAACAAGCAGATGCGCAAGAGAATGAAAAGTTGAATCCGTTCACTCTTTTTGATAAAATACTTATTGTATTATCCTCAGTAGGAGGGTTGCTTTATTTGTTTAATGATCCACTCGAAAAAATTAAAGATGTTAATTTATTACCTTTTGAAATTGGAGGCTTGAGCGGGACGAACGTAGTTGTATTAATGGCGTTAGTTTTATTTTTAATACTTCTTATTACTAGAATTGGCAGATACATTCCAATTGTAAGAGATAGGATTATTGCAGTATCAATTTTTGGTTTATTTACTGTATTTTTCTTCGCTTTCTTTGAACAATCTTTGGGTTCAATGGCTCTGTTTGCTGGAGACTATACAGACCGTACTTTGGAAGGAAGTTCGGCAACAATCTTTAAAGTTATTGATACGTTGCTAACAACAATACCCTTAATTATTATTACTTGGGTTTTATATTTACTTTCAAAGAAGACTTTTTCAAGAATTGGCTTATCAAATATAATACTAGCTATTGCATTTGCAGGCTTATGGGTTTTAGTAATATTTAGATTGTATAATAAGTTTACATCAGAGGTTACAGAAGTAGAAGCTACTTGGTTTAGTATTCTTAATTCATTTTTTATAATCACGCTGGCTCCATTTTTCTCTAAATGGTGGGAGAGTAAATATAACCCAACCGCAGCAATGAAATATGGTTTAGGATTAATACTGCTAGGGCTCGGGTTTGCGATACTATCATACGGAGCCTCAGATATCCCTTCAGGAGCAAAGACAGCTTCAGTTAGTATGGTCTTTTTAATATTAGCCTATTTATTACACACTATGGGGGAATTATGTTTGTCCCCAGTTGGACTCTCTTATTTAAGTAAATTGGTTCCGGCACGAATGATAGGGTTTATGTTTGGAGTTTGGTATTTGGCAATCGCAGTGGGTCAAAAAGCCGCCGGAACTATGGGAGGTATGATTGATAAGATTTCGGAACAATATTCACTTGGGACGTTCTTTTTGATATTTACCTTGATTCCAATAGGAGTTGGAATCATATCTATTCTTTTGAATCGAGTCCTTAAAAAACTAATGCACGGCGTAAGATAAACGCAATACGAACGACAAAAAAACGTTCCCATTGTGGAACGTTTTTTGCTATATTACAGTCAAATAGACACTTAAATTGATGAAATACATACTACTTTTTGCCTTATTATTAGCTACGGGAACCTTATCTGCACAAAAAATCGAGTGGATAACGATGAATGAAGCCGTGGCTGCTCAAGCTAATAATCCGAAGAAAATATTTGTAGATATGTACACCAATTGGTGCGGACCTTGTAAGTTGTTGGACAGAAACACCTTCAGCAACAAAGACGTGATTAAGTACATTAACGCCAATTTCTACGCAGTTAAGTTTAACGCGGAAGGGAATGAAGTGATTACAGTAGCTAATGGGCAAACTTTCAAGAACCCCGGTTATGATCCGGCAAAAGCTCAAAGAAGAAATAGCTCACATCAATTTGCCAGATATATGGGAGTACGGGCGTATCCTACGGTTCTTTTTATTGGAGAAGATGGAAACCTTATTAATCGAGTAAAAGGCTATAAAACACCGCAACAAATGGAATTGTATCTGAAGTTTTTTGGAACCGATCTATGGGAAACCGTCAATACCCAAGAGGCATTCAACGAATATTTTAACAGCTTTGAACCCCAATTTAAAACCTAAATTTTAATTTCCTATACCTACACTATTTATTATGAAACAGTTATTACTTATTCTTTTTATTTTTTGCGCGGGCAGTATCGCCGCTCAAAAAGTGAATTGGATGACCATGGATGAGGCCTTGGTGGCCCAAGAGAAAGAACCGAAGAAAATTATCATGGATGTCTACACAGTTTGGTGTGGTCCCTGTAAGTTGTTAGATAAAAAAACGTTTGGTGATCAGACGGTGGCCGATTTTATAAACAAAAACTTCTACCCAGTAAAGTTTAATGCTGAGGGGCCTGAAGAGATCAACTATCAAGATTTCACATATACCAACCCAAACTATCAACCGGCTAGAAAAGGACGCAATGCAACACACTTCTTTGCCGATGCTCTTAAATTGACAGGGTACCCGAGTATCGTTTTTTTTGAAGACAACGGAACTTTAATTCAAGCAGTGCCGGGCTATAAAACACCACAAGAGTTGGAGATTTACCTTAAAATGATAGCCAACGACGATTATAAAGACCTTACCACAGTTGAAGCTTGGGAAGCCTATCAGAAGAAGTTTAAAGGAACTTTTAAATAATAGACTTTAATAAAATATCAAAAACCCTGAAATCAATTTGATTTCAGGGTTTTTTTTGCTTTCTAGTTTTTATTCAGTGTACAAAGGCTCCCTTTTCACCCGTATAGTGAAAGGGAATATCTCTTTTTTGGCAAGTATACTTCCAGCGACTTACAAACCATGGATAATTACTTCCGTCGGCCAAAATGTAAGTCGGTTTCAGACTGTCAATAAGCCGATCCAAATGTATTTTTGAACTGTGAGTAAGTAAAATAATCGGATTTTCTACCCTCGGATAGATTCCAGTACTGTCTAGGCATAATATCCATTTGTCTTTATAACGGAACACCTTTGGCATTTTAGCTGACCTATAGTTTGAAATTCGACGCTTCACGATAAAACTCTTTATGGGATAGTCGCCAAAAGGTGGGAGCGAGTCTGAATGATACAAATTGAAATCTCGATCTTTTTGATACCCAATACTTGTTTTTCCGAAGGAATGAAAAATGACCAGTTGCTCTTTGGCTACTATTTTGTTTTCTGAAACCATTACGCCAAGCCATACCGTAATAGCAAGCCCTACAGGAAGAAGTCGCTTCGCACTTTTATCTTTCCACCAATGAACCCCCATGATTAAAAAGAAATAGCAGGCAATCATCATAAAAAATGAAAACGAGACTTCATCAAATAGGAATTGTTCTTTTTGGGCAATCCAATTAATGAAGCTATTGAGCTGTTTAAGCACCCAGTTGTAGCCTAATGCAAATGACTCGGGAAGCCAATCGAGCGCGGCTAAAAGGACTACCGCCAAACCGCCAATAAGCACCAAAGACAGAAAGGGTAAAATCACCAAATTAGTTACAAAGAATAACCCTGGAAATTGATGAAAGTAATACAAACTCAACGGAGCAACTCCTAGCTGTGCGGCGAGGGTCACGGTAGCAATACCCCATAGTGTCCTATCCATATAGTATTTTGGAATATAGAGTTTATACAACCGCGGTTG
>Ga0256847_1000927_pt1 | contig 16313 bp, 16 predicted proteins | sample TeddybearmetaG_FD_189099 | JGI IMG/M metagenome (GOLD analysis project Ga0256847, IMG submission 189099) | Hydrothermal vent microbial communities from East Pacific Rise, Pacific Ocean - Teddybear | ecosystem: Environmental > Aquatic > Marine > Hydrothermal vents | place: Pacific Ocean: East... | reverse complement strand
AAACTATCGCGCTGGCGATAACACTGACGCTTAAGACTGGAATCAGCACTGTGTTTGCCGCCAAAGGCGCAACCCAAGCTAGCGCGAAGGCCATAATCGCGAGCAACCACCATCCACCGAGAAATAGAGGCCAAAAGCTTAGACGCTTGCCGAGTAGCCAGCCCGATAGACTAACGGCGAGCAGCGGGCCGCCAAAAAGCAAGATGCGCCAAGGCCATGGCTGAGCTGGAAATTTTGGTGTGGTTCCAGCAATAAGGTCACCTACATATAGAAGCCCTAGGCTAAATGCCGCGCCAAGGACAAGTGCCGCTATGGCGGTGATGAATCCTAACAAAAGAGGCCCTACTTGTGTTTGCGCCCATACTCTAAAACTAACAAATGCGAGCAGACATAGGGCTAACGTAGCTAACGGTAGAGATAAGTCGATTGGCCATGTGAGCCAAAATGACTTGTGAATAGAAAAATAGCTGCTCGGACTGCTTTGCAGGAGCAAATCTGCGTTCAATAAGCCCATGACAATAGGGAGCGCGTTCATGCCATGGTGCTGGAGAGTGCCTTTGTCGAGGTTTGCGATCGTGTCGTTGGGAGTGTGGTAGTGGTTGAAATCGAAGCTGAAGGCAAAATCTATACTGGGAATGTCGGCCCGCTCAGACACAGAGAAGTCTGTGTCATTAGGCATGCGGGAAAAAATTTCTTGTACAATAGAAAAAGCCATCGGAGCTTGGGCGTCACGCCGGAAGGTCTCGAATAGGGTTGCACCGTTCGTGGTTGTGCGTAGCAGCATAGATGGGCCGCCGGAACCTGCTCCTTCAAGGTTGATCACGGCTTTGACACGAGATGCTAACGGGTGTTGGTTGAAAAAGGCCTCTGCGCCTAATAAGCCAACTTCTTCAGCATCCGTGAAAACTAGCAGTACAGAATTTTTACGTTTTGGTTGTAGCTGAACGATCCGCGCAACTTCCAAAATGGCAGCTACCCCAGCGCCATCATCACCGGCACCCGGTGCATTTGGTACGGAATCGTAATGTGCCATAAGCACGACGATATCATCGCCACTACCGGGGATTTGCGCAATAACATTTTCGACGTTGGCGCAGATGTTACGCTGTGCTGCACAACCTATGTCTCTTTGTACAAATGGCGTGAGCCCCATCTGTTGCAAGTGCGCAAGCAGTCGGTCGCGCACGGCGTGGTTGGCCAGGCTACCTACTGGGTGAGGGCTTTCATCACCTAATAAATATGACAGCACATTGGTTGCTCTTGCTGCAGAGTACTCAGTTTCGGGAGCGTCTAAACCTACGGGCATTGGCGTTTCAAAAGAAAGTTTTACCACCGCACCAATCATCAGAAAAAGGATTAAGGCGTATAGGATGTTGCCTGGTCTCTCATTTTGAGCATTTTGCAGGGGCATATGTTCTTTTCCTATCTGAGCTTCTTGATGTTGATGGGCGGTAGTTTATTACATTACTTTTCCGCGACACAATGGGCGTAAATTCTTCACCTGCCAGTACTGCCACCACAGCATACTTCGTGTTAGATTCTTCGCTGAACATTATGGTTTTTATTGAAGAGGGTTCACATGGCTGAAGCGGTAGAATACAAGCAAATAGGTACTCGACCCATTCGCCCAGATGGGGTTGATAAGGTCACGGGTCGCGCGCGTTTCGGGGCCGATCTTATATTGCCAAATATGATCCACGGCCGCGTGTTACGCAGCCCTCATGCACACGCTCGCCTACTTAAAGTTGATGTGAGTGGTGCGCTAGAGATAGACGGGGTGTTTGCCGCCGTATCTGGTGCTGACTTTCCCGCTTTCGACGGTGGTGAGGTAGGTGGCGAAGGTGGTGGTACGCTAAGTGACCTTGCTAAAAACGTCATGGCACGAGACAAAGTGTTGTATCACGGGCACGCAGTCGCAGCGGTTGCTGCTTCAACCCCAGCCATTGCTGAGGCTGCTTTGGCGGCAATTAAGGTAGATTACGAAAAGCTCACCCCAGTATTAGATGTTATTGCTGCTATGGCTACTGATGCGATATTAGTTGACGAGAACAACTACACCAAGTTGCCGGAAAAGCCAGATAGCCCGAGTAATATAGCCAATGTCGGCAAATTAGCGCGAGGCGACCTTGAAGAAGGTTTTGCTGCTGCCGATTTGGTCATAGAGCGTGAATATAAAGTGCCCATGGCGCACCAAGGTTACATCGAACCTCATGCTTGTGTCGCCAACATCGATGAAACAGGTCGAGGCTCGGTTTGGTGTTGTACGCAAGGCCATTTCGAATTTCGAACCATGACGGCAAAGATGCTGGGCAAAGACATGGCAGATCTTAAGTTTATTGCCTCTGAGATTGGTGGTGGCTTTGGTGGTAAGACCGTAGTTTATCTAGAGCCTGTTGCGGTTTTGTTGTCTGAAAAATCCGGCCGACCGGTTAAAATGACTATGTCTCGAGAAGAGGTGTTCCGTGCCACCGGACCATCATCAGGTACAGTTGCGCGCGTTAAAGTTGGTTTGCGCAACGACGGCACTATTACCGCTGCTGATTCTTGGGTTGCCTTTGAGGCTGGAGCCTTTGCTGGCGCACCGCACATGCCAGGCATCATGTCTATGTACGCGCCCTACGAGATCGAGAATTTCGCGGTAGAAGCTTTTGATGTGCTTGTTAACAAACCTAAAGTCGCAGCATATCGGGCACCGGGTGCGCCGCAAACCATGCACGCTTTTGAATGCGCTTTAGATGAAGCTGCGATTGCATTGGACATGGATCCATTGGATCTGCGTATGGTCAACGCAGCCGACGAAGGTACTCAGGCACCTTACGGTCCAAAATTTCCACCCATCGGCTTTAAGGCCTGTCTTGAGGCCGCGAAAGTGCATCCCAACTACACCAAAGAACTGCCAGAAGGTGCTGGGCGGGGTGTGTCAGCAGGCTTTTGGTTCAATGTTGGTATGCAATCTTCTGCCGAAGTGAACATAAATGAAAATGGCACTGTCATGGTGATAGAAGGCAGCCCAGATATCGGCGGTTCGCGCGCCTCCATGGCGCTGATGGCTGCTGAGACGCTAGGGGTTGATTACTCTGTCGTTCGAACTCAGGTAGGCGATACAGAAAGCACTGGCTTTTGTAATGTTACGGGTGGATCTCGGACAACTTTTGCCACCGGCATGGCGGTGACGCAGGCCTGTGAAGACGTTATTGCAGAATGTAAAAAGCGCGCCTCTATGACCTGGGGTGTCGATGCAGATCAAGTGGAATGGCAAGATGGTCAAGCGATTCCTGCACCGGGTGTAAATGCCGAGGTTAAGCCGTTGAGTTTAGCTGAACTGGCCCGTAAGGCGGCTAAAACAGGTGGTCCGATTCAGGGGCGAGCGTCTGTTAATGCACAGGGCGCTGGTGCTAGTTTCTCTGTAAATTTTACCGATGTGGCGGTCGACCGCGAAACGGGTAAAGTCGATGTGTTGAGTTTCACGGCCATCCAAGATGCAGGTAAGGCCATTCATCCGTCTTATGTCGAAGGCCAGTTGCAGGGTGGTGCCGCGCAGGGCATCGGCTGGGCTTTGAATGAAGAGTTTATCTTCAATGAAGAAGGTGTCCTGGAAAATGCCGGTTTTTTAGATTATCGCATCCCGGTAGCTTCGGACTTACCTATGATAGATACACAGATAATCGAAGTAGCAAACCCAAGCCACCCTTATGGTGTACGTGGTGTTGGCGAGACACCAATTGTTGCACCATTAGCTGCTACAGCAAATGCCGTGTCTCGAGCACTTGGGCAACGCATGTGTGATTTGCCACTGTCGCCTCCTAACATACTGGCCGCTATAGACGGCTAGTTGGCTCGCTTAAGTATCTAAAAGGAAAAAAGGGGGGCGATTAGAGCCCCTTTTTATTATGGCGAAAATAGTATTTCCAGATAGTTTCGCGCCGTTCACGGATGGCTGTAAAGAGCTCACCAGCGATGCAGTAACTTATCGTGAATTAACGCAAGAGCTAGAAGCACGCTGGCCCAAGCTGGCGGAGATGCTTGCGCGTACTGCTGTCGCGATCGACGGGCAAATTTATCAAGACGCATTTGTTGAACCCATTGGTGTGCAGAGCGAAGTGTTTTTCATGGCTCGAATAGAGGGTGGCTAGGCATGCCTGAGCAAAGCACATTGCCGGTTTCTGAGGGGCGCCGCATAGAATCCTTAGACCTGCTTCGCGGATTTGCATTGTTAGGTATTCTGCTCCTAAATATTATTGGCTTTGGTTTTATTTCTACAGCCTACTCTAACCCCAGCGAAGCCATCGGCAGTGCGGTCGATTTGTGGGTTTGGGCGACGGTTGAGCTATTCGGCGAAGGGGCAATGCGATGCCTTTTCTCTATCTTGTTTGGTGCCGGGGTTGTTCTGTTTACAACTGGAGCATCTGGTAAAAGCGGCGGTCTGCATTACAAGCGCAATTTTTGGCTGTTAGTTTTTGGCCTCGTTGATGGCTATTTGCTGCTGTGGAATGGCGACATTCTTCTTACCTACGCCTTGGCGGGTTTTTTGCTTTACCCCGTTAGACACACGAGCGCAAAGAGACTGATGTGGGTAGCGGGTGCACTGATTGCACTGATGTCTCTAATGTATGGGGGTATGCAATTTGGCATGGGAATGTCTCGGGAAGCAGCCCTTGCCGTTGAGGCAAGCCATTCTGTAGGTTCATCGGATGCTGCTCCGAGCCAAGAAACCCAAGCGCTCGCTAAGCAATGGAATGATTTTTCTAGAGGCTTCAACTTAGAACCTGCGGCGCGTGCGGAGGAATTGGCTCAACGACGTCACAGTTACGCATCGGCTGCTGACTGGAATTTCAGTAAAAACACTGAAATGATTACCTTTGTAGTGCCCCTGTTTTTACTTTGGGATGCGTTGGCAATGATGTTGCTGGGTATGGCGTTGTATAAATATGGTGTCTTGCAAGGCGATCGACCGACTCAGTTTTATTGGCGCTTAATGATTTTGGGCCTTGGCGTCGGATTGGCAGTAAATGCGAGTGAGGTACATCGAGCTGTATCGAATGATTTTGCACTATTGAGCGTATTTGCACAGGCTCAGGCAACCTATCAGATTGGTCGCTTGGGTGTGGCGCTTGGCTACATAGGTTTGCTCGTGCTCATTCTTCACAAAGGCTGCCTAAGCAGCCTGCGTGCGCGGTTGGCGGCAGTTGGGCGTATGGCACTAACCAACTATCTGATGCATTCGGTGATTTGTTTGTTCCTCTTTACCGGGGCTGGCTTAGCATTGGTTGGTACACTTTCGCGAGCTGAAGTTTATTTGGTTGTGTTTGCCATATGGGCGTTCCAGTTATTGTTGAGCCCCTGGTGGCTAGTGCGCTACAAATTTGGCCCCGTTGAATGGCTATGGCGTGGTCTTACCTACGGCAAGTTTCCTGAATTTAGGCGTAACTTAACCCGATCACGAACCGACTAAGGCGAAACTAAATGACATTTCAGTTAAGGCATTCTATGTTGACCAAGACCTCAACTCTGTGGGTTCTGTTTGTCTTTACCATACTCAATACTTTAGCATTTATACTGGTATCTAATGGGTGGGATCTGACGCTTCTTGACGGGATTTCTTCTCCCGCAGATGCGAGGGGTGTTCTATCCGAATATAGCTCGTTGCAAAAAACAGTTCACCTATGGACGACTTCGACGTTAGATGTCATGTATCCTCTTATGTATGGTGGCTTGTTCGCGGGTGTGGCGCTACGATTTTTTGATAAATTTGGATTGCTGTTAGCGCTACCAGCACTACTTTCTGTACCTGTAGACTTGTTTGAAGGATTGATCCAAGTTCTTGCGCTTACAGATACAGTCGACTGGTTAGACATGAAAGCGTTCGTTACCCCCTTGAAAACAGATTTATTTTTGGCGGGCTTAACCATAGCAGTTGCTGGCTGGGTCAAATGGCTGTTCTTAAAGCTGAAGCGTTGAAATTTATGAGAGTATTAGCGCTTGCGGTACTTAAAGCCTATGAGGCTCACTTTAGAAACTTGCGGGTCGCCATGGAAAAACGTTGTGCTCGTACCATCGGCCAACATAAGCAGTGCTTGGCGGTCACCAGCTAAATTGACGACGTCGCTACACTGCCACTGTTGCTCGGCGAAAAAGGCTAGGAGTGCTTTTCCCAAGGTTCGGAGGTGAGTTGGCTTGAGGCTAACGCCTGCGAGCCAGCGGTCTTCGCAAAGCATGATAAAGCTCCGAAAATACATAGGGCGCTGCAAATCTCGCGCTGAGATGTCAAGCAAACCTTCTTCAATGATGCCCGGGCCCACTTGGATAGCAGAGTGAAAGAGTTTACTTTCAAATGCGTTTCGATGCACTACGCCCAGACCATTGTCATTTATACCGAGGATTCGGGTGTAACCATGCCCGAGAACTGGGCTGAGGGTTTTCCCCTCACGTTGCAACAAGCCGACAGGTGTGAGGCTTTCTAACTCTGAAACAAAGCCGCTGCCGACTACTGCTATGAGTTCATATTCTGCCATTGCCTGACGAGCAGAAATGCCTGTGTTCGGTTGCGCCACCAATACGGGCTCGATTACTTCAGAGTCGAATTCCAGTAGCAATAAAGTGTCTTGGTCTGTGTCAATTAGGTGGGTTTGAACGCCATTAGAAGAGTCTTTGTTAGCGGTGAGCAACAAGTTTGCAAGCTGATTGTCGGCGAAACTATTTGGCAGTGCAGCAGCAGGCCTGTTTGCTTGTGCGGTTGTGATTGATGAACTGTCGCAACCTAAAAGCATGCTTACAATGCAGGCGATGGCCAGCCTTCGCCTGCTGCTAGTTGAATAGGCACTCAATTTATTGCGCTTGCTCAAGTTCGGCTTTGTACTGACTCATTTGTTCTAGGAAGTCTTGATCAGACCAACGCCGATGATATCCACGTGCATAGGCCATTGCATTTTCGTGATAAGCCAACGCGTTTAGTTTGTTAGCCACATAATTGTTTCGCTCACCGACGATTTTGCCTGGAACACCAGCAACCACAGAGTTGGCAGGAACGATGGTACCTTCACGAATAATGGTATTTCCTGCCACTATGGAGTTGTCGCCGATGATGGCGCCGTCCATGATCGTCGCGTTGATGCCAATCAGACAGTTGTCGCCAATGATGGCTCCGTGAATTGTTGCATGGTGTGTAATGGAACAGTGCGTGCCAATAATACTAGGCCCGCCGCCAACGTGAACCATGACGAAATCTTGGACATTGGTGTATGTACCAATTTGAATGTAATTGGATTCGGCGCGCATGACCACATTTGGCCAAAGACTCACGCAGGGCTCGAAGCGCACGTCTCCATAAACTTGTACGCCGGGAGCCTGCCACATGGGTTCACGTTCAGTGCTCACGGTATTTTTGGTACTTCTGGTGCTAATGTGAAAGAAATAGTGGGGTGTTTTTTAGGCGCGAGCAGGGCATTTTCTACGCTGAACTTCAGCTCTAAGGCGGTAACGTATTTTCCTGGTTTAACCGAAAAGGTGGTACTGGTATTGGCCGCGATAGTGATTCTGTCTGCATGGTCCATGAAAGTTATTTTGCCTAAATTGAGCAAGTTGAAACTCGCATCTGAAGTGTTAGTGATGGTTACATCTAACACTTGCGAGCGATCACGATAGGCCACGTTGGTGACGTGCATAGAAGCTGCGAGCATTGCGTCCATTTCTGGTTTGCGTGCGATCAAGAGGTTGCGGAACCAAACTAAGGTACGTTTGGCAAATAATGCTTCGCGGATACCTGCCGTGGATTTTTCTTTGGCCAGGACGAGGTTTACCGGGCGGTGTCCACCTTCATGTGGCTTGTAGTCCCAGTCGACGAGATCATGGATATCAGATACACCCATCATGGCCAGATCATATTTCAAAGCGATGGCATGCGCCTCAGCCGAATAATCCTGTCCATTAGCGATTTCAATGCCATGTAGCTTATTGGCCTTGATGTTATCTTTCTGAAATTTGGTAATACGCGCAATAGCATCCGGCTTGCCGATATTCCAATAGGGGTGGTTCCAGAAAATGAAGGCATCTTGGGCACTGGCAGCATCAACTGCATCTTGGGCCGGCCACGCATCGGCTGCCTTGTAGTAGCCAAGCACGTCGCTGGCGTCTGCGGGAGGGTTCGGAACATTGAAGAGTTTATTCGCGTCCGTTATAAAAATCGCATTGATATGCCCAGCTGGGTCTCCACGGGTAATCTCAGATCCCTTGATGATGATCAGGTCCGAGCCTTCGGCTGCCGCCAGGGCAATTTCGACGGACCTATTACGATCCCCATGTGGAATGTCGGCCAGGTGTGGCTGGTACTCAAGGTGTTCTGTTACCGCCATGGCATCTAATCCATCGCGCAGTGCCTCTTCAACGCGGATTCTTGGCCACACATGGCCATCTGAAAAAACACTGTGAGTATGTAGGTCTACCACCAGCGTCTTATGCTCAGCAGTGTCAGGGAAAACTATCTCGCGCTCACTTACCGCTTTATCGGGTGCCGTCACCGTGCCGTGAGCAAAAACTTGCGCGGTAAACGCCAAGCTCATAAACAGGGAGAGGCTAATCAGCTTACGAAAAACTGACCCCCCTGGTATGCGATTAGGGTGGCGTTTAAGAGTTACTGTCGCGACATTGTCATGCATCAGATTTATCTACCTTGTGCGGGTTTTGAACAAGCTCCATCAGCAATGATACTGGTCTGAGTTGTCTCTTGGCCAGCCATGTGTTCGCAGATAGTTAGCTGGGTGTTTCGTTACTTAATCCTAGCGCTTTGCCATACGCTTGCTGGTCCAAAGAACGAAGAAAAATAGTGGGATATAGACAAAAAATGTAAACCAATAGGGCAGTGAAGGCTCAATTTGGTACATAAAGCCTCCGAGTAGAGGGCCGATAGTGAAGCCTAATGGTCCACATGAGCCCGCTACTCCGGCGACCGCGCCTTGTTCTTCTGGAGAAACCGCCAGCGATGCACCGGCCATGAAGGCCGGACCGGCGATACCCATACCAGCGCCCTGCAATAACATCGCCCCCATCAGCAGGGCTTTGCTGTCTGCAATGGCCATACACCCAAATGCGGCCACCAGTACTGGCATGGCTAAGCTTAGCCATTGAAATGGGGCCAGGTTGAAACGCTGCATAATGAAAAGCTGGCTGAGCAATGAAGCGCCCGCAGACATGCCCATAGCGAGACCAAAGGTTTGTGCGGTTTCGACAGCGGTGAGATCTAGCACGTCTTGAAAACGGAATGCTAAGGTCTGTTGCACCATCGCCATGCCCATAAACATCAATACGCCTACCGAGATAAAAGGCATGATGCGCCGGTCTGTGTAGGCCAAGCGAGGCGCCACGTGTGAGCGTTCCGTCAGTTTGCGCGGTGATTCCGGCAGAAATAAAATGACGAAAATGGCTGTCACAGTGGCCAGGCCCGCGGCGAACCAGAGGGGTGTTAACAACGTAATGCCGGCTAATAATCCGCCGATTGCGGGACCGATAATGTTGCCTAAATTGGTGGCTGCACCGACAGCACCCATACCCTTAGTTCGACCAGCGACATCTGTAATGTCAGCCATATAGGCACTGGCCGATGGCATCATCGCAGCCATGAGCGAGGCGTGAGCTACGCGCGAAATCATCAGGGCGTAAAAACCAACAGCAGGAATTAACCAGCCAACAAGCGTGGCGTGAAATACGGTGGCGAATAACAACGTGCCAAAGATGTAGCCGATAAGACCGACGAGCAGTACTTTTTTCCTTCCCCAGCGGTCGCTGAGCCTACCCCAGCGCGGACTGGCCAGGAAAACGGTCAAAGACGAGGCAGCAATGATGCTGCTGATTTCTAGTTCGCTAAAACCAACCTCTCGACCCAAAGGCGATAAAATGGCGAACAGGACCGTCATGCCGAAACCCATACCCACCAAGGCAGTGAGTAAGATGGCGCGTGCGTAGCGGAGGTCTTGCGGATTAGATAGCTGAATTGGCACTGTGTGTTCTTGTTAGAATAGTAAATTTGGGCGCGGAGTTTACCCTACTTTACGAAAGAACTCGGCCAACAAATGAAATTCTCAGCGACGATCTGTGTGCGTTTTCCAGCCGCGCCAGCCGGGACCACGAATAACACGCCCCGGCAGACGGCCGGTATGCTTGCCATTGGCGAGCACTTGTTCGCCGTTAACGAACACGTGAACCATGCCGCTACTGTACTGGTGTGGGTCTTGGTAAGTCGCATGATCCTTGACACGTTGTGGATCGAAGATTGCCAAATCAGCGAAGTACCCGGGTTTGATTTCACCGCGATCTTCAATGTTCAGGTTCTGAGCGGGTAACTTAGTGAGCTTGCGTATCGCTTCTGCGAGACTAATCACTTGCTCTTCTCGCGAGTATTTACCAATTACCCGGGCAAAATTGCCATAAGCACGTGGGTGGGTGCTGGTTTTAGTGAAGACCCCACTGTTGGTCATGGAACGGGCGTCAGAGCCAAAACTCACCCATGGCAAAGCTACCGTCTTGCTGACGTTCTTGGCAGACATTAGGAAGTAAACTACCTGCACTCTGGAGCCGTCTTCAATAACCAGATCAATTGCAGTCTCTGCTGGTGATTTGCCGCGAATCGCCGCGACTTCGGCGAGGGTCATGCCTGCGTAAATACGTAATGCTTCATTGCGAAAACCTACCAGTAAGGTTTTCTCAGCACCTGCGGCCAGATACAGGTTGTCCCAATCGTTTGTTGGGGTGGACATTTCCTGCAGCACACGTTGGCGAATTTTTGTGTCTGACAATCGCTTAACCCAAGCATCATATCCGCCTTCTTGTACCCATGGGGGCATGGCGGCATCAAGACCTGTGGACCCAGCGGTGTAGGTATACATGTTTGCTGTTATGTCTAAGCCACGTTTCCGAGCCTGTTCAACACGCTCGACAACTTGATCGAATTTGTACCAATTCGATTCACCGCTTACTTTTAGGTGGTAGATTTCTGCGCGTGCGTTACTTTGTTTCGCAATGTGGATAAGTTCATCGATGGATTCTAGGAGGCGATTTCCCTCATTGCGCAGGTGGGAGATGTACATGCCCCCATAGGCTGCTGCGGTCTGCATAAGGGCAACTAGTTCTTCGGTTGAGGCATAAAATGCTGGCGCGTAGATCAGGGACGAACCGAGCCCTAGAGCACCCTCGCGCATAGCCTGAGCGACAAGGTTTTGCATGTTTTTTAATTCTGCGGCTGTCGGTGCGCGATCAGCAAAGCCAAGCTCATGTACTCGCACAGTGGTGGCGCCAACGAAGGAGGCTACGTTGGGTGAAATGCCCCGGTGTTGAAGATGTTCTAAGTACTCGCCTAATGTAGTCCAAGGAATGTCAAAGTGCAGATCACCTTGTTGGGCGAGCATTTGTGTCCGCATAGTGGGTGACACTGGACCCATAGAACTGCCTTCGCCGAAGACCTCCAGGGTGACGCCCTGGCGTATGTCACTTTGGCTTTTTCCATCGACTAGCAAAGACTCTGTTGCCCAACTCAGCATGTTAATGAAACCTGGGGCTACAGCTAGACCTGTTGCATCGATTTCGCGTTGGCCCTGCAGAGGGTTCGGCTGCGGGTTAGCGTATTTTCGTATGGCGACGATTTTATCTGCATTGATACCTATATCTGCGACATAGGGTTGCCCACCACTACCGTCGTATACGTTACCTTGACGTATCACAAGGTCGAAGGTCTGGGCCTGCGTCGGCACGCTGTACAACACAATGCTCAAGCTCGCATAAACAATGCGTGTGCCTAAAATTCGCCACCACGCTAAGAAAATTGTATTCATATTTAGGAGTTCACAGATGAGTTGGCACAGTTAACCTTATGTTATCTGTGAAACGGCTACCTTTGTGTGCGATACGCTGGATGGGATCATAAACAAATGCCTGCTAGTGTGCGCCTATGTTCATAGAATATTAGTGCAAGATGAAGAGACCTAATGTGCGTAACAGGCCTTCCGCCATCGAGCGGTCCACCGCTAGACGCGCTGGGTGGATGCGTTTAACGCGCACCATCGCGCTGGGTACAATTGCCACGGTGGCTGCACTGTTTTGGGTCGCGGATCAATATGGCATTGAGCGTGAGGTCATGATGGAATTTGTCGCGACCAGTGTGTTGTTTGTCGGCCTACTCATTGCTGCTGGTCTATGCGCGACCGTCGTCCTCTGGGCGGTGAAGCATTTTTCAAATCGCAAGTAGTAGCCATTCCACAGCGATCTGTGATTCAACATAGTACTAATTAGAGCTAGATTAAATCTTGAAAAAATCGGTCCATTCTTGGCAGATAGTAGTTTTCATAATCTAGCGAAAAGGCGATGGCGCCAGCTTTACCGAGAATAGAGTCGCGCGTCACAAAGCCGATCCAGCGATAGTCTTGTGAATTGTCCCGATTGTCTCCCAGCACCAAATATTTACCATCTGGGACGGTAACGGGCCCAAAAGAGCTGCGCATTTGCGGGTGTCTCATACGACGCGTCATTATGGTTCTGGAGCTGCCGAGCAGTGTTTCTAGGCGAACACTAATTTGTGACAACTGATCTGCGACTTGGTCAGGGATTGCATCCGCGGATAGAGATTGGTATTGCGCGATATCTCCATTCACAACAAGTTGGTTGTTGCGCATCTGTACGACGTCGCCGGGGATGCCAATGACGCGTTTCACTAACAGTTTATCGTCTTTGGGTGACTCAAACGTAATGATGTCTGAGCGCTGGGGGTCACCCCACCGGGCAATTCGGGTGAGGGTGAATGGCACCCGCAAGTCGTAGGCAAGTTTGTCCACGACTATTCTGTCGCCTTCCAAGATTGAAGGAATCATCGAACCCGTGGGTACTTGGTTCCAATCAGCAATGGCTGAGCGAAACAGCAACATAACAATGATAAACAATACAAAGCCACGCCATTCTCGCCAATATCTTTGAGGCGTAGTTAGGTCAGTGGCTAACGAGTTTGAGTCTGTCATAGGGGGTCTACTTCGAGTTCAATGCATCCATCGCAGCAAGCTGCTCTGAGGTGGCTTGGGTTTGGTGTTCGGCCTTCCATGTGGCGTAGGTCATGCCATAAACCTTTTCTCGGGCTTGTTCCATGTCTAACGGTGCGCCAAGCTCTTCGGCCGCTGTTTTATACCACTTGGTGAGACAGTTGCGGCAAAAACCGGCCAGAATCATTAGGTCGATATTTTGCACGTCTTTGCGTTCGTCTAAGTGCGCCAGCAGACGACGAAAAGCTGCCGCTTCGATTTGCGTTTGTTGGTCAGGTTGGATTTCTTCAGACATGATGGACCTTAGTTTTTGGACGGTTGCACGGGGGCGGGTTGTGGTCGGCTAAATACCCAATCATCCCCATCTGATAACGGCGCATTGAATTCATAGCCTTCGTAGTCAAAGGCTCTGAGGGATTTTAGCGTATTTGTACGTTTCTCTATCATGAAGCGGGCCATGAGGCCCCTGGCTTTCTTTGCGTAGAATGACAGAAACTTATATTTCCCGTCTTTATATTCTTTGAAGTGCACGTTAATGATTCGTGCATTGATATCGTCTTTCTGCAACACGCCGAAGTATTCGTTGGAAGCTAAGTTAACTAGTATTTCTTGCTGCTGCTCTGCAATAGCGCTGTTCAGCGCGTCCGTAACTTTGCCCCCCCAAAATTCATAGAGGCTCTTGCCTCGCGGGGTTTTGAGTTTGGTACCCATTTCTAGACGGTAGGGTCGAATACGATCTAAGGGCCGTAAGAGGCCGTGCAGACCGCTCAAGATGCGCAGGTGTTTTTGCGCCCACGTTAAGTCTCTTTCACTGAAGCTGTCAGCCTGAAGACCTAAATAAACATCCCCTTTGAACGCCAACGCGGCTGGCCGGGCGTATTGTTTAGCAAAACATGGTTGCCATTCGAGGTAGCGGCGATAATTAAGTTCGGCCAAATTGTCACTGATTTTCATCAACTCTGAAAGCGCTGGAGGTTCGATGGTTTGCAGTACTTTTATGAGCTCATTGCTCTCTTGCACAAAATTAGGCTCACTGAATTTTCGTGTGCCGAGTTTGCTTGCAAAGTCGAGAGTTTTGGCTGGAGATAATATGGCCAGCATGGGGTTCCTTAATTTTGGTTGGTCAACAGTCGCATCTGGCTAGTTTAACTTATCGAGGGTAACGTATGCCATGCATCAACTGAATATGTCCGACGGGGAAGTGACGGTGAAAATGACTTCGCGCAGCCATCAGGGGCTTGTGCGCATTAATAATGAAGATCGCGTTTATTGCGACCCTGTCGCTCAATTCGCAGTGCTCGCAGATGGCATGGGCGGATTGCTGGCTGGTGAGATCGCCAGCGAAGTGGCTGTTGAGACGGCTTGCGATCTGTTGCTAGATGCCACGATCTCGCGAGCCAGCCCAGAGGATCTGCGAGCCGTATCGAAGCTTGCCAACCAGGCCGTAGTTAAGCGCGCTGAAGCTATGCGTTATCTTGGCAAAATGGGCACCACTATGGTGATTTTCGCGCGGCATAAAGAACAATCTTTTTTTGCTCATACGGGTGATTCGCGGCTTTATACTTATGCAAGTGGGATACTCACTCAGATCACGAGCGATCATACTTTGGCGCAACAGATGGTAGAGCAGGGCAAACTGACTGAGGCGGAAGCTTTTCAATCTTCCAAGCGCCATGTGCTTACTCAAGCGATAGGCCTACCGGGTGTTTTTGCCGCAGATGTTGGTGAGGTGCCAGCTTGTGAACGCATACTTATATGTAGTGATGGGCTATCTGACCTTGTTGAAAGTGATGAGATTCAAGATATTATGGCGACGCTTGACTTAGAAGAGTGCACCAACTTATTACTCAAAGCGGCTCTCGACAGGGGCGGTCGAGATAATGTGACTGTGGCGCTCATTGAATTTTAACCAGCCAAATCCTCGTCTAGGTTGCGCCTTAAATGCACCTGCTTATAATCTACGTCTTGCTAGATCTTATCTAGAATACCTAACACCAACTGTGGATTGCTATGGATACAAGGGCTTCGCGCATTGAACAGCGCCTTAGCGATGAACTTGAACTTCTACATTTAGAAGTACTCGATGAGAGCGATAATCATAGCGGTCCAGCTAATGCTCAAAGCCATTTCAAGGTTGTGGCTGTGGCGGACGAATTTGCTGAGCTCACCCGCATAAAGCGGCATAGGCTAGTGAATGGCTTGCTGCGAGCCGAATTTGACGGCGGTATGCATGCGTTGGCTATTCACACCTTTACTGTCGAGGAATGGGCTGATCGGTTCGGCGAAGCGCCTCTGAGTCCTCCGTGTGCTGGTGGGTCAGAGAAATCCGCTAAGGCCAAGGAATAGTCATGCGTCGAATCCTAGCTTTCTACAAATTTCATCCGCTCAGTGATGTCGAACATGTTCGCGATGAGCTTGAACAGCTGGGTCTGTCTCAGGGCATTAAGGGCACCATTTTAATCGCCGGCGAAGGTGTTAATGGCACCATTGTTGGTGAAGAGCCTGCCTTGCACGTGATACAGGCGGCCTTGGAACAAAAAGTTGGGGCCATTTCGTTTAAATGGTCTGACCTTGATACTGAGAACCTTGGGTTCTATCGCTACAAGGTCAAAGTAAAGCCAGAAATTGTCAGCTTTGGGGTCGATGATCTTGATCTTGCGCAAACGGGTAAGCATGTCAGCCCGCAGCGTTGGCACGAATTGCTGGATGATCCCAACGTTGTAGTGATCGATACTCGGAATACCTATGAAATCGATATCGGCACTTTCCCTAGCGCTTTGTCCCCGGATACCACCAATTTTCGCGAATTTCCGCAATGGGTAGAGCAAAATCTAGATCCACAAAGTACACCCGCCGTAGCCATGTTTTGCACTGGCGGTATTCGTTGTGAGAAAGCCTCGGCGTACATGCGGCAAGCGGGTTTCGACAACGTTTACCAGCTCGATGGGGGCATTCTTCAATACCTTGAAGATGTAGAGCCAGGCGGTAGTCGTTGGGATGGCGAGTGCTTCGTTTTTGATCAACGTGTCTCAGTGAATGAAGAGTTAGGTCAAGGTCAGTACAAGCAGTGTTATGCCTGTCGCCATCCGTTGTCGGCGGACGATCTTAGTGCTGATAGTTACGAAAAAGGTGTGAGTTGCCGGTATTGTTTTGGCGAGCGTGATGAGGTGCAGAACGAGCGATTTCGCGACCGTCAGCATCAGGTAAATTTAGCCGCTGAACGAGGGCAGCAACACATCGGGCAGCGCCAAGAGTAAGCCTTCGTGTATCGTCATGTCGTAAGAGGAAAATGCGCTTACGCGT
>Ga0256847_1000926_pt1 | contig 16314 bp, 13 predicted proteins | sample TeddybearmetaG_FD_189099 | JGI IMG/M metagenome (GOLD analysis project Ga0256847, IMG submission 189099) | Hydrothermal vent microbial communities from East Pacific Rise, Pacific Ocean - Teddybear | ecosystem: Environmental > Aquatic > Marine > Hydrothermal vents | place: Pacific Ocean: East... | reverse complement strand
CATGCAAATGATATTCATATTCAAAAAAGTTTAAATGTTGCCACGTTTTTTGAACGGTATCATAAGCTTTATACATTTTTGCAGAATCCGAGGTCGCATCAGGATCAACAAATGTACTGCCTTTCTTAAAGTCTATATATATCTAGCCGTTTTTAACTGCATTAAAATCAACCTATTTGATGACCCAAGGGGCATTAATATGGAGAGCTAGTTGAAATAATTCTGTTATCATAAAAAAAACGGTAGGAGTAGCTTTTAAGTTCAGTAGATTATAATTTACCCACTCATTTTTCAAAAGAGCCAATTTATCCAGCTAAAGATGAAACAGGCTATTTATTTCTTAGTCCTTTATCTTTTTTGATATATCAACATCATAGATTTCAGCATAATATCTCCGCCGAAAATCTTCTACAATCTTTTCCTGTTCCTTTTCATTGCCATCCACTTTTATCAGTGCCATAAGCACCAATTCCAGGCTTGCTTCTACGTATTCTGATACCACGCCTGTGGCGCCCAGTTTTCGTAATTCACAACACTGGGTCAGACTGTGACCACGCACATAAATATTAACCTCAGGATGTTTTGTTCTTAATGATGAAACTAGATGCTCTGCGGCCTCTGAATCATTCAGTGTCACGATTATGACGGTTGCATTACTGGCACCCGCAGATTTTAAAACTTCCGTGTTTCGCACATCACCGTAAAAAACAGGATAACCCTTTGCACGCTCTCTTTCCACAATAAAGGCATCCGAATCTAAAGCCACAAAAGGTTTACCCGCAATTGTCAATATTTCCCCGATTCTATGTCCTACCCGTCCAAACCCGGCAAGCACAATAGGTGCTTTTACAGGTTGTTCAATATTTGTTAATTGCTTTTGTCCTTGTGTTTTACTAAGCGTTTGAGCTATATGGGCAAGAAATGGAGTAATAATCATACTTAGCAGTACTACCAGTAACAGCTGCTGAAATAATACATCAGACAAAAGATCAGATTGATTTGCCAGTGAAAATAGCACCAAGGCAAATTCACCACTCTGTGCTAATAACAACCCCACAGCCAAACTTTTTTTTGCCTTAATTCCAAACAAATAGGCTAATGGTACTAATAAAATTATTTTAATAATGATTAGTAAGCCCAAAGCCTGCAATATTATTTGGGGAGTTTCAAGTAATAGACTCAGGTTAAACGACATCCCCATTGACATAAAGAACAGACCCAGCAATAAGCCGCGAAAGGGGTGAATTTCTGCCATTATTTGATGTTTGTAGGAAGAGTCAGAAATAAACAATCCAGCTATAAAAGCCCCCATAGCCATAGAAAGTCCAATATGTTCAAGCACTAACGAGGTCCCAAGCACCAATAAAACGGCCGATGCAGTAAAAACTTCTGAGTTGCCTGATAAAGCAACTCGATGTAATAAAGGATGCAAAAAGAATCGACCTATCACAATAACCAGAGTTAGAATGAATAACGACTCAAATAATGCAAAACCAATTTCTTTACCAGTACCTGGGTCTGACATCGACAGTAATGGTACCAAAGCTAAAAGGGGTACGACGGCAAGATCCTGGAGTAATAGTACGGAAAAAGAGGTACGCCCATAGACAGATCGGAGTAACTTTTGTTCTGTCAATATCTGAAGTACAAATGCTGTTGAAGAAAGAGCCAAAGCCGGCCCTACCAATATAGCTACCCGTAAAGAAATATCAAAGAAATAGTAACTAACAGCCGCTAAAACAAACCCTGTGAGTATCACTTGAAGTGATCCTAGGCCAAACACCAGTCGCCTCATCAACCAAAGTCGTGAGGGTTTGAGCTCTATTCCAATGATAAATAAAAGAAGAACCACACCTATTTCTGCAAGATGTCCTATTTCACTTATATTGGAAATTAATCTTAATCCAGATGGCCCAACAATAACACCGGCAATTAGAAACCCAGGTACAGCACCTAGTTTAATAGCCTGAAAAAAAGGTACAACGATAACCGCTGCGATTAACAAAATAATAATGTCAACTAGGTAGGGGGATATCATCAGCTACAATAATTAATAGAAATAGGATAAAAATCAATCATATTTATTGATTCCTAAGGAATTAGTATATATTAAATTTTTTGGCTATTAACAAAGCACAAGTTAAACTTTAGAATGAGTCATTTCTTGCTGTTTTAAAATTTTAAATGCATTGTCATTTCGACCAGCGGGAGAAATCTTGTTGCTCACAAATGAGATTAGACTCAAGATTCCTCCCGCCGGTCGGAATGATACATTTTGTGAAGTTAACTCACAAACGTCAAAACAGGTAGTAAGCTGCGTTTAGTTAGCAGTCATTTAATAGTATAGCTGCTCTTGTGTTTTAAATAATCAGGAATCTCCACTATTAAAAAAACAACTCAACAGTTTATCAAAAGAACCCCAAAGGATTGGTATCGTAACTAACTAAAACATTTTTGGTTTGTTGATAATGTTCCAGCATCATTTTATGAGTTTCACGGCCTACACCTGATTTTTTATATCCACCAAATGCAGCATGCGCAGGGTATTGGTGATAACAGTTTACCCATACCCTGCCTGCTTTTATGCCGCGTCCCATGCGATGAATACGGTTATTGTCCCGGGTCCATAGACCAGCGCCTAATCCAAACTCAGTATCATTAGCAATTTGTAGCGCTTCGGCTTCATCTTTAAAGGTGGTCACTGATACTACGGGCCCAAATATTTCTTCCTGAAAAATGCGCATACTGTTGTCACCTTTCAGTAAGGTTGGTTGTATATAGAACCCCCCACTAAAATCACTTGCTAATGATTCAACTTCTCCCCCTATCAATAGCTCTGCTCCTTCATCTCTACCAATTTGCAGATAACCAAGGATTTTATCAAACTGTTGCTTTGATGCTTGTGCACCTACCATGGTTTCAATATCCAGAGGATTTCCACGCTTGATTTGTTTTGTTCTTGCAATGACTTTGGCAATGAATTCATCATAGATCGATTCTTGAATTAACAGTCTTGAGGGGCAGGTACACACTTCACCTTGATTTAAGAAAGCTAATACAGCACCTTCGACGCATTTGCTAATATATTCTTCTTCCTGATCCAAAATATCTGCAAAATAAATATTGGGGGATTTACCACCTAATTCCACCGTCGAAGGAATAATGTTTTCAGCCGCACATTTCATGATTTGCGACCCTATCGGTGTAGAGCCGGTAAAAGCAATTTTAGCAATCCGTGTACTACTGGCTAATGCCTGCCCGGCTTCTTTACCATAACCATTGACTATATTAAGAACACCGGCTGGTAGCAGATCTTCTATTAATTCCACTAATACTAAAATAGAAGCCGGGGTTTGTTCTGCCGGTTTTAATATCACGCAATTACCTGTAACCAAAGCGGGAGCTATTTTCCACACAGCCATTAAAATGGGAAAATTCCACGGAATAATTTGTCCGACCACACCGAGTGGCTCATGGTAATGATAGGCGATGGTATTTTCGTCTATATCACTGAGTGTTCCTTCCTGGGCACGTATACACGCAGCATAATAGCGAAAGTGATCAACGGCTAAAGGAATATCTGCCGCCAGTGTTTCACGAATGGATTTACCATTATCCCAGGTTTCAGCTACCGCTAATGCCTCAAGGTTTTGTTCTAAACGATCAGCGATTTTTAGTAGAATATTGGATCGTTCTGTAACCGAAGTTTTGCCCCAGGCATCTTTTGCAGCATGTGCTGCATCCAGTGCTAATTCAATATCTTCTGAGGTTGAACGAGGTATTTCACAGAATGTTTTACCGTTTATAGGACTTATATTGTCAAAATACTCGCCTTTGATCGGTGCTATCCATTCACCACCAATAAAATTAGCGTAACGGGATTTAAAATTGACTTTACTATCTGTTTGATTCGGGGCTGCGTAACTCATTCGGTTAACTCCTAGTGGGTGGTTACCTAACCACGTCGTAAATAACGACGCGCCAATAATTATATTACTTTTGAAAATTGTTGCTGTTTTTGAGCTAAATATTTATCAAAAACCATGCAAATATTTCGTATCAACAATCGGCCTGCAGTTTGAACCTGTATACCTTGATCTGTAACTGTTAGTAGACCATCTGCTTGCATAATTTGCAGGTTTTTTAATTCTGAGGAAAAATAATTAGCAAAAACTATGTCAAATTGTTGTTCTATTTTATTAAACTCCAGTTCAAAATGACAAATCAACTGAGTAATAACAGCTCTTCTTAATTTGTCATCTTCATCAAGATCCACGCCTTTGGAAACAGGCAATAGTCCTTGTGAAATCAAGCCCTCATAATCATCCAGTGTCTTAACATTTTGAATATAGGCATCCCCGACTCTTCCAATGGAGGTAATACCCAAGCCTACCAAATCACAATCTGAGTGTGTAGAATAGCCCTGAAAGTTTCTGTATAACTTGCCTTCGCGCTGGGCAATGGCAAGCTCATCATCGGGCTTGGCGAAATGGTCCATACCAATGTACACATAACCTGCTTCAATTAACTTATTACCCATCATCTGTAAGATACCCAGCTTAACTTCTGGGCTAGGTATATCTGCATCATTAATTTGCCGTTGAGTTTTAAACCTTGTTGGCATATGCGCATAATTAAATATGGAGAAGCGGTCTGGAGTTACAGCTAAAACCTTATCCAGTGTTTCTGAAAAAGTATCAACTGTTTGTAAAGGTAGGCCGTAAATCAAATCTATACTGGTCGACCTAAAACCTTCTTTTCGTGCCGCATCTAATACAGCAAAGGTCTGTTCTTCAGTTTGAATACGGTTAACGGCTTTTTGTACGTCAGGATTAAAGTCCTGTAACCCTAGACTTATACGATTAAATCCAAGTTGTCTTAATTGTGAAATGGTTTGATCATTAGTTTCTCTTGGATCAACTTCTATAGAGTATTCACCTTTATCATCATCCCTTAAATTAAAATGTTGACGGGTTGTATCCATCAAGTTTTTCATTTGTTCAAAGCTTAAAAAAGTCGGAGTTCCACCGCCCCAGTGCAATTGATTTACAACTCTGTTTTTATCAAAGAGTGAACCCTGGGTAGCAATTTCTTTAAATAAATTATTTAAATAAGGTTCGGCATGCTTCCTGTTTTTGGTAATGATTTTATTACAAGCGCAATAAAAACAAACCGTATCACAAAAAGGGATATGAAAATAAAGGGATAGAGGCCCACCTGCTGCATTAGATTTACTAATATGCTCACGATATTCCTTGTCTGCAAAACCTTCGTGTAATTCTAATGCCGTTGGATATGAGGTATAACGTGGTCCAGCCTTGTCATACCGATGAATTAAATCTAAATCAAATTTTATTGATTGGTCCATTGCTCTACTTATTTTATTTCTTGATTAATGACAATAACAACAGATTGCTTTGCGGTTAAATCAGATAGTTTAACTGAGCCGATAAAATCTCCCTTTTGCTGCTTTGCTGTACCCGATTTTGAAATTCGTGCCATGACCTTTACTTGTTTAAAATTCGATAGCTTCATTGCAGGCATCATTGCCATTGCATCATCTAAAGTAACAGAAACTGGCAAATCAGCCACTTGTTTTCGCACTATAGCCAATGGCATAGGCGAACCAGATAATGCTTTTGCATAGATAAATACGGTATTCGTTGGTCCGGTTTTACTTTTAATTGAGTCATCTATGCTGACTTGAACATTGATACTGACTGCCAATCCAGCATCTAAAGCTTTGTTATTTTTTTCTTCTAGATCAGGATTCTGAGCTCGTACTGTAGCCATAAGGGCTTGTAACTGACGATAAGAATTAGAATCAGCAGGCAGTAAGGTTTCAAGCTTAAGCCAATATTGCATTGCCTGTGAAATTTCCTTCTGCTCTGTTTTAACCATTCCAGCCAACCACAAACCGACTTCATTATTAGGTGAAATTTCCAGCGCTTTAAAAACCAGCTCTGATGCTTTAGCTGAAAACTGGCCGCCATTTACCATAGCCAGAGAATCTGCCAGGTACAACATAACCTCTGGCTGATCCCCCAATAAACCGTATGCTTTTTCAAAACAATTGACAGCCTGTTGATATTTTTTTATGTATTTATAAGACCGTCCAAGCTTAACCCAACCTTTGGCATTATCAGGTTGTTGTTTTAACTGTTGAATTAATCCGGATATCATGGCATTAACATCTGTACCCGTGTTCATGGTTTGTTGTGCTGGTTGTTCCTGAACTTTAAGCAAAGCATCTGGTTCACCTAAGACAAGATAACCCGATATTGATAATAGAGGAACTAATAGCAAAATAACAGGGGCGACCCATCGACCTTGTGTAGAACTTTCCTCACCCTTCTGTTTAATACTCAGATCATCATTCAGGGATAATTCCAGTTCATCATATTGTTCTTCAAATTGCTCTGGAGTTAAAGATCCTGCTTCCAGCTGGTTATTTAAGTCCTGAACCCGCTGTTGGGCAATATGAATGTTTCGCTGGTCGAAATCGCCAGGTTGGATTTTTCTAATTTTCCATAACGGTGGAATAATGATGAAAAAAGCAATCATCAGTAAAACAAAGACGACTAACCAATAAGTGATGTTCAAGATTGCTCTCCATTTCCTAGTACTACAGCAATTTTGGTTTGATGGATAGATTTATTTGTAGAGCGAACTTCAATCCACTATCAACAACAATAGTAAGGCAATTGGCAAAAATAACCCACCCAAATTGCGCAGGATTTTTATTTGTATTCAAGGCGTGGGAATAAGCGCATAGCCAGCTAGGTAATTGTTTCCACAACGCTTAAGACAAATAAAAAAGACCAGTAAGATGGGTGGGTTATTTGTTGCTAGTTACCTAATTCGTCATATCGTAAATTGTGGACTGAAGTCCGCTCTACATAATTTATCAAACCAAAGTTGTTGGAGTACTAGCATATTTTGATATTTGCTTTATAACGATATTTTCATTATAAAAATTAATTTTAATAAGGTTTTTTTATTACTACAAAGAATTAAACCTCAAGCTTCAATTTATCAATTAGCGGTATAAGTATTTCTTGTACATCTTGCATTGTTACAGGTCCTGTATGCTTATAACGAACAACACCTTTTTTATCAATAACAAATGTTTCAGGCACACCATAAACACCGTAATCAATACCCGTACGTCCCTCTTGATCCATGATGCTAACTTTATATGGATTACCTAATTGTGCCAGCCACTGTTTAGCGGCACGAGGATCGTCCTTATAGTTTAAGCCTACAATGGTTACTGCATTTTTACGTGCAAACTGAACAAATACCGGATGCTCTTGTCGACATGAAACACACCACGATGCCCAAACATTTAATAACCAGACTTTCCCCGCAAAGTCTTCTTTACTCAATATTTTAACGGGTTCATTCAAAGCCGGTAATGAAAATTCAGGCGCTGGTTTATCAATTAATGGAGAAGGGATATCTCTCGGGTTTAAACTTAACCCCATCGTCAAAAAAACAGCCATTACCACAAATAAAGCTAAAGGAATAAGAAACTTAACCATTGGCATGCTCCCCACTCCCTTTGCGATAACGTTTGTCAGTCGCTGCGACTAAACCACCTACACCCATAAAAACAGCTCCAAACCAAATCCAACGAATAAAAGATTTATAATAAACCCTTAAACTCCATGCACCTTGATTACCTAATGGCTCACCTATAGCTACAAACAGATCTCTAAACAGCCCTGCATCAATTGCAGCCTCAGTCATAGGCATTTTCTGCACACGATATTCTCTTTTTTGAGGTTCAAGTTCTGCTACCTGCTCTCCATCGTATGTAACTGTTAAAGCACCTTCCTGAGCATCATAATTAGGACCTTCTGTTACTTTCACGCCATGAAATTTAAAAACATATCCCGCCATATTCAAGGTATCATCGGGTTCCATCTTGACATCTTTCTCAATGCTATAGGTAGAAGTATAAGTAATTCCAATCACAAAAACAGCAATACCTATATGTGCAATAGTCATCCCGTAAAAACTGGCGGGAATACTACGTAAACGTTGCCAACTTAAACCTTGTATACCTAACCGATCTTTAAATGATAAACCTACCGTTGCGAGAGTCCAGAATGCCAATGAAGTACCTAGTCCGGCTGCCCAAGAATAAAAAGGCATCATTAAAGGAATTAAAAAACCTCCGCCTAAACAAAAAGCAAGCATGCCTTTTAGTCGCAAGCTTAGCGATTTTATATCATCCCTTTTCCAGCGTATTAGCATGCCTATACCAACAAAAAAAGCTAATGGCGCCATTAAAGGAATAAACACAGCATTAAAATACGGAGGGCCAACGGATATTTTACCTAGTCCTAAAGCATCAACAACTAATGGGTAAAGAGTACCTAATAAAATAGTAGCGGCGGTAACAACTAGTAAAACATTATTCATCAGTAAAGCTGATTCTTTGGAGATCAACTCAAAAGTCACACTGTTTTTAACCTGTGGAGCCCTAATGGCATAAAGCAACAACGAGCCGCCAACAACAATAGCCAGAAAAACAAGAATAAATAAACCACGTGTTGGATCACTGGCAAACGCATGTACAGAAGTTAATACACCAGAGCGAACCAGAAATGTACCCAATAGACTTAAAGAAAAAGCAAAAATAGCAAGTAACACTGTCCAGGTTTTAAAAACACCTCTTTTTTCGCTGGCAGCTAATGAATGAATCAGTGCTGTACCGACTAGCCAAGGCATAAAGGATGCATTTTCTACTGGATCCCAAAACCACCAGCCACCCCAACCTAATTCGTAATAAGCCCACCAACTACCTAAGGCAATGCCGAAAGTTAAAAACATCCAGGCTAAATTAGTCCAAGGTCTTGACCACCTTGCCCAGGCAGAATCAAGTCGACCTTCCAATAATGCAGCAATGGAAAAAGCAAAAGCCACAGAAAACCCGACATAGCCCATATATAACATTGGAGGATGAATTGCTAATCCTGGATCTTGTAACAATGGGTTTAAATCTTTGCCTTCAAACGGTACAGGAAATAGTCGTTCAAAAGGGTTGGATGTCAATAATATAAAAAGCAAAAAACCAATGCTAATCAAGCCCATCACCCCTAAAACACGAGCAATTGTAGTTTCCGGTATGTTTTTGCTAAACGTAGCAAGTAACATTGTCCATATTGACAAAACTAATGCCCACAATAGTAAAGACCCCTCATGAGCCCCCCAAACTCCCGAAATCAAATAAATAGTGGGTAATGCAGTATTTGAATTTTGTGCTACATACATGACTGAAAAGTCATGTACTAAAAAAGAATAAGTTAAACAACAATATGAAAGAAATATAAAAAAAAACTGAGCATATGCGGATGGTCTGGCAACAGCGATCCAGCCTTCTATATTACGGTGAGCACCTATAATAGGAAGCATGCTTTGAATAACAGCCATAAATAATGCAATGATCAAACAAAAATGACCTAATTCGGCAATCATAATTATTCCCCCATTTTAGCTTGTTGTGCTGGTTTTTTTAAACTATCCGCCACTTCTGGTGGCATATAGTTTTCATCGTGTTTCGCCAATACTTCTTCAGCCACAAATACACCTCCTTTATTCAATCGCCCATTTGCTACGATACCCTGGCCTTCTCTGAACAAATCAGGCAGAATTCCTGTGTATTCCACTGTCACAACTTTACTGAAATCGGTTAAATCAAAACGTACCATGATGCCGTCATTTGGTCTGGATATACTGCCTTCAACAACCATGCCACCCAAACGGAATTTGGCATCTTTAGGTGCTTGTCCCTCTGCAACTTCTGTCGTTGAAAAAAAGTACATCAAATTGTCATTAAATGATTTTAACGCAAACGTTGCGGCAGTTCCTACACCTGCAACCATTAATAAAATCAGAATCAATCTTTGTCGTCTTACCGGTGTCATTTCTTAACTCGCTTTTGTTTTAATGCTAATTCACGTAAAAATTGTTTTCTTTGTATAAGTGGTAATACAACATTCATTACCAAGACAACAAAACCTATTCCATAAGCGGTCCAGACATAAAACCCGTAGCCGCCCATGGCCAGGAATTCATCAAAGCTATTCATGTTTTTGTCTCCAATAACTTTTTCACCCATTGGGTATTTTGTTCGCGTTTCAAGATCTCTACTTTAGCCGTCTGCAGCATTGCAATGGCATAATAAAATTTAAATGCAACGGCCATAACTAACAGAGGAATTAACATATCCACATGAATGGATGGTTTATCCATTTTTGAGACAGTCGGTCCTTGGTGCAAGGTGTTCCACCATTGCACTGAGTAATGAATAATAGGAATATTAACAACGCCAACCAATGCCAGAATTGCCACCGCTCGAGCTGCAGTTCTTTTATCCTCAATAGCGCCATACAAGCTGATGACACCCAGATACAAAAATAATAAAATAAGTTCAGAGGTTAATCTGGCATCCCACACCCACCAGGTTCCCCACATGGGTTTACCCCATAAAGAACCCGTCACTAATGCAACAAAAGTAAAACTGGCGCCAATAGGCGCACTGCTTATCATCACAACTTCAGCCATTTTCATCCGCCAAATCAAACTAATTGCTCCCGCCATTGCCATGATCACGTAAATAAATAATGACATCCAGGCGGCAGGAACATGGAGATAGATAATTCTATAACTATCGCCTTGCTGGTAATCAGTAGGGGCTAGATACAATCCACCATACAAACCATAAGCCAGTAATATAAGAAAAATAGCAATTAACCAGGGTAATAATTTATCGGTAAAACTGTAAAAATGTGGCGGAGATGCCATTCGGTGATAAAAACGAAGTATTGGAGCAGGAACGATGGACATAAATTAGTTTTGTTTTTAAGAAAAATAAAAATTAACTCACACTCATCTTTAAAGCCGATGCAGCCGGTAAAGGCGCTAAAACAACGGACATTAATAGAATTGCAATGAGTATATTGATTTGTGCATCAACAGCCTGGCCATTCCCAGCCATTTCAACTGCATTACTTGCAAAAATTAACACCGGAACATAAAGTGGTAAGACTAGTAATGATAAAATCATTCCTCCCCTACGAAGCCCAACGGTTAATGAAACACCAATCGAACCAATCAAACTTAACACCGGTGTTGCTAAGACCAGCGTAATCAATAAAGTTCCCAAAGCTTGTTCGGGTAACCCTAAAAAAACAGCTAATAAGGGTGCGATAATTAACAATGGTAAGCCTGTCACTAACCAGTGAGCAATGATTTTACCCAGCACCAGAATTGTTAAAGGATGGGAGCTCAATAACATTTGTTCTAAAGAACCATCATCAAAATCCGAGCGGAATAGGCTATCCAGTGAAAGCATCACGGCAAGTAATGCCGACACCCAGATAACACCCGGCGCCATTGCTTGCAATAATTTGGTGTTCGCACCTACCCCTAGAGGAAATAGAGTAACAACCAATATAAAGAAAAATACCGGGTTTGCAATTTCTGCCCGTCGACGAAACGCCAAAATCAAATCACGCCGAACAACGGCAAAAAAAGCAGTAATCAATGACATAAAGATAAATTTATTTTCTGTACTTCGGTTTCATGTAGATCCAGATCATGATGCGAGGTTAAAATAATCATGCCACCCGCGCATATATGTTCGTGCATTAAGGATTCTATTAATTTAATGCCTTCTTTATCTATAGACGTAAAGGGTTCATCAAGAACCCATAGACTATTTCTGGTAATTAACAGCCGGGCAAGTGACAAACGACGTTTTTGACCCGCTGACAAAGATTGGACGATTGAATCGTCATACCCTGCAAGATGAACCTTATCTAAAGCCTGTTCGATAGAATAGTTACCTGCCACGCTGAGCGCTAAAGACATTTTTAGATTTTCAGCCACAGTTAACTCTTTTTTTACACCATCAAGGTGCCCAACATAAGCCATTTCTGCAAAAAAATCACTATCCTTTATTGCCGTATTGCACCAGAGTATATCTCCGGCATCTTGCTCCCTGAAACCACAAATAATACGCAACAAAGAGGTTTTGCCACTGCCATTTTTACCTTCTAAAAGCAAAACTTGATTATTTTTAAGTATGAAGTCCAGCCCTTCAAACAATATTCGATTATCTCGAATACAACTTAAGTTTCTCACTTCGAATGATCTGTTTTCCAGGGTAAGGGAATCCATAATTGTGTTAGTTTACTTGCTCAAACGAACTGATCATAATATCAGCAACACAGATCTTTTCCCAGTCACTCTAGTTAATAATTATATAAAATGACTATTAAGCTATCGCAGGTTACTCTCAATTTTAACGTTTGTAGGATAACTTCACAAACGGTGTCATTCCGACCAGCAGGAGAAACCTTGAGTCTAAGGGAGGTGTTCACGATGGTAATAATAACTGTTCATGTTCATGAGACTACGCACCACCTTAATACAACAAGAGATAGAACATGGAATTATACAACTGTGACTTATGATGCCTTTAAAGATCTCGCAACTGCGTCATAAACAAGGTCTCCATTCGAGACCCTGTCCCTGCCATTTTCCTTGGCTAAATATAAAGCAGAATCTGCAGAATGAATTAAATGAGTTGCAATCTCGGCTGAACTTATAGAAGGTGATCTACTCGGTTGGTAGGTAGCCAAACCAATGGAAATAGTTACATTAAAATCTTGCTCATTATTCATTAACGGGAGATCTTTAATGCTCTGCCTAATCCTTTCAGCTATATCACAAGCCATGGTTTCAGGTATATTTGATAACAATGCAACAAACTCTTCACCTCCATAGCGAGCTAATACATCATTACTCCTTAATTGCTGTTTGATAGCACCAGCAACCAAAGCCAAAACATAATCTCCCGCCTGATGTCCATAGCTGTCATTTATAGATTTAAAATGATCAATATCCAGAAACAGACAACTTAACGGCTCATCAAATCGTTGGCTTCTGTCGAGCTCTTCACCAATTCGCTGTTCTAAAAAACGTCTGTTATTTACGCCAGTTAAGGTATCAATAAGACTGGTACGCCGCATCATCTCAAAATTCAAATTGTTTTCAAGACATATACTGACAACAGACGCTAAATGTTCAATAAAGTCGGTGGCCATCGCATTGACAAACCTATTCGGTGTATAACTACCAAAATTTAACGAGCCAAGAAATTTACGCCGACGAGATAACGGAATAATAGCAACTGAAACGGGTTTTCTATCTAAATTCTGAAAAAAATCAGCACAATTGGACTGTTTATATGCCCCAAGAAATGGACATGGAGACTGACCAAATTTACTTTTTAATAACTCTTGATCTTCTAGCAATATAAAACCATCATTACTTTGATAATCATAGTCATCATCATTTAGAAAACCAGCAATCTCACCTTTCTCATCAACTAAACAAAAACTGATCACATCCAGATCAAAAAATGTTTTGGCATCTTCCAATAGCTGATCAATCATTTCAGATAACGAATTAAGATTCAGTAATTTCATTTCAAAAACCTGAAATCGCTTTAGCGTCAGACTATTTTGTTGCACCCGATCCAACATGGAATCCAAATGACTTTGTAAGACACATAAGTCTGTTGTTATATCTTCTTCCAAGCTAATTTCTCATGATCTGATCTACCGCGTTAAATAGTAGCAGTTAAATACAAATTTACAAACCCTTTAACAACTAAGATAAAGTTCTTCATGCTAGAATTAACAGATATTTTGTATTAAGTTGAATTCACATTAAAAACTTGCAAAACAAAGCTATTAATTCTACTTTGTTAGATTATAAATGTAGAGTGCGTTGCACGCACCAACATTATTTTTTATCCTTCCATTGCCAAAATGGTGCGGATAACGCACTCTACGAAGACACTTTTGTATAGTATCCCTTCAAATGTGGCAAAGTAGAATTAAATAGTTTTTTCAGTTTTCACAATGCTAAGGAGCGAGGATTTAATAACTACTACAAATAAACATGTTATCCACACTACTAACAAACTTTTATTAATGACAGCCTCTGTAGAAGACCAAATATCAAAATTACGAGAGCAAATCATGCTTCATAATTCTTCTTATTATACCCATGATAACCCTATTATTACAGATGCTGAATACGACAGGTTAATACAAAAATTACAAAAATTAGAGTCTGAACACCCAGAGCTTATTAGCCCGGATTCGCCGACCCAAAAAGTAGGTGGCACTGTTTTAGATGGTTTTAGTAAAATCAACCATGAAGTACCGATGTTGTCATTGGATAATGTGTTTTCCAGTGAAGAATTATCTGATTTTATTACTCGCATAAATAATCGATTAAACACCTCCGAAGAACCCGTGTTTTGCGCCGAACCAAAACTTGATGGACTTGCCATTAGTTTGCTTTATCAAAATGGACAATTAGTCAGAGCAGCTACCAGAGGCGATGGAAATGTTGGCGAAGATGTGACTCATAATGTAAAAACCATTAAAAATATCCCCCACATACTAAAGGGTAAAGAAATACCTGAAACAATTGAAATAAGGGGTGAAGTGGTTATGCCTTTAGCTGCTTTTAATGCCTATAACCAACAAGCAAAAGACAAGGGCGAAAAAGGCTTTGTAAACCCCCGAAATGCAGCCGCTGGAAGCTTGCGACAGCTTGATTCTACAATAACAGCCAAAAGACCATTAGCTTTTTACAGTTATGGTATTGGTTTAATAAAAAATGGCGTGTTAGCTAATAGTCATTACCAAAGATTACTACAATTAAAGGAATGGTGGCTGCCTGTTACTGATGAAATAGAAATTAAATCAGGTTCGAAAGGCTGTATGGAATATTATCATTCTCTTTTAGAATTACGTGACTCACTTCCCTATGAGATAGATGGAATTGTTTATAAAATTGACAACATTAAATTACAACAACAATTAGGTTTTGTCTCACGTGCACCACGTTGGGCTATAGCACATAAATTTCCTGCCCAGGAACAGCAAACAACTTTACTTGATGTGGAATTTCAGGTTGGACGCACTGGGGCAATCACACCCGTAGCCATCCTGGAACCCGTCTTTGTTGGCGGAGTAACCATTAGTAGAGCCAGTTTGCATAACAAAGATGAAATTGAACGTTTGGGGGTGAAAATTGGTGATACTGTTGTGGTAAGACGTGCTGCAGATGTAATCCCTCAAATCACCCGTTCTCTCGCTGATACACACACTACGTCTAAAGATATTGTATTTCCCAGTCATTGCCCTGTCTGTCAATCTGAAATTGAAAGGATTGAAGGTGAAGCAGTTGCACGTTGTAGTGGTGGCCTTTACTGTGCCGCACAACGTAAAGAGGCCATTCAATATTTTGCTTCCCGTAAAGCACTGAATATTGATGGTTTAGGTGAAAAAGTAGCTGAACAATTGGTGGATGAAGGGTTAATACATAATCCAGCCGACCTGTTTGCATTAACTACAGAGCAATTAATTGATTTAGAACGAATGGGGCCCAAAAAAGCTGAAAATCTAATTCAAGCTTTAACAAAATCTAAACAAACCACATTAGCAAAATTTCTACTTGCTTTAGGTATTAGAGAAGTGGGTGAAGCCACTGCAAAAAATTTAGCAGAATACTTTTTAACACTAGACGCTCTAAAACAGGCCGATGTAGAAGCATTGCAAGAAGTGGATGATGTTGGGGAAATAGTAGCTAAGCATGTAGAATATTTTTTCCGTCAGCCACATAATCTTGAAGTCATTGATGCATTGATTAATGCAGGAATTCATTGGCCTGCTATTCTCCCCAAAGAACAAAAAGCATTACCTTTAGCAGGAAAAACCTATGTCCTGACCGGTACCTTAAATCAGATAAAGAGAAATGAGGCCAAGGCATCACTGCAAACACTGGGTGCCAAAGTATCAGGAAGCGTATCAGCAAAAACCGACTGTGTGGTGGCAGGCGAATCAGCTGGCTCAAAATTAACCAAAGCCCAGGAATTAAATATTCCAGTCATAGATGAAAATGAATTAATACTTTTATTTCAAACTCATAATATTGAGTGACTCAAATATATTCGCGTCATCACCAATCAATATTTCGATTTCGCAAGATACCCTTCTGCACTAACTGGCACAACTTCTGGTAGTAAAATAGCACCCAGCTCAGCCATTGCTTTTTTATAGACCTTGCGTTTAAAGTAAATCACATCTTTTAGTGGGTGCCAATAATCCACCCATTTCCAACCATCAAACTCTTGTTTTTCACCACAATCAAAACGAACGACAGTTTCATCGCTAACTAAACGCAAAATATACCAAATTTGCTTCTGACCTATACATA
>Ga0256847_1000925_pt1 | contig 16328 bp, 10 predicted proteins | sample TeddybearmetaG_FD_189099 | JGI IMG/M metagenome (GOLD analysis project Ga0256847, IMG submission 189099) | Hydrothermal vent microbial communities from East Pacific Rise, Pacific Ocean - Teddybear | ecosystem: Environmental > Aquatic > Marine > Hydrothermal vents | place: Pacific Ocean: East... | reverse complement strand
GCGGAGAGTCTATAAAAAGGTTGATCAACAACTCAAACGCACAACAAACGATTGGGATGATGCATTCGCTCTCGCGATTTCGAAACCCATAACGCTGCTTATTTGGGGTATTGGTAGTTGGATTATTATCCACTTTTTATTTGAAATACCACTTAAAGACGAATTGAGAGATGTCTTTATTGTAGTGATGCTGTCTTGGTCAATAGTGAGATTTATCCGTAATGCCGAACAGAATTTAATCAATTCAAATCAAACCAAAGACAAAGAAAAGAAAATTGATAAATCAACTATCGAGGCGATTAGTAAATTACTAAGAGTTTCGGTGAGTATTACCACGTTATTATTGATCCTTCAAAACCTTGGCGTGAGTATCAGTGCTGTTCTAGCATTTGGCGGGATTGGGGGGATCGCGATCGGTTTTGCGGCTAAAGATCTGTTAGCTAATTTTTTCGGTGGCCTTATTATTTATTTGGACAGACCTTTTTCGGTGGGGGATTGGATCCGATCGACTGATCGGGAAATTGAAGGAACCGTAGAATTTATCGGCTGGCGTCAAACCCGGATAAGAACCTTTGATAAAAGACCTCTGTATGTTCCCAACGCCGTTTTTAACTCAATAACGGTAGAAAACCCATCTCGCATGACCAGTAGAAGGATCTATGAAACTTTTGGGATAAGGTACGATGATATATCTCAAACTAAAGCGATTGTAGAGCAGGTTAAACAAATGCTAGTGGAGCATCCTGAAATCGATGCTAATTTAACTATGATTGTTAATTTGAATGCATTTAATGATTCATCGGTGGATTTTTTTGTGTATACCTTTACGAAAACCACAGACTGGGTGAAGTTTCATCAGATTAAACAAGATGTGCTTTTGAAAATTGCGTCAGTCATAGAAAGTAATAATGCAGAAATGGCTTATCCAACACAGCGATTGCACTTAGAAGATTTAAGAATTAATGATTGACGGTCATTATCCGTGGTAAATTGCTGTAAGTAATGAAAGGAAAACACTAGTAGTCGGGTATAGTAGTAATCTTTTATCTATAACGGGAAAGAAGGATAGAAAGATGTGCTAGATCGGTCCGTTTTTAACGGTAAAAGTTCAACTTTTATTTTTGGTAATTGAATGACTGAGAAAAAGCAGACTAAAACCTTGTTAAAAAAATGGCGTGATGGCGATGTAGTTGCTCGGGATCAATTGTTTGATTTACTCTATATTGAGTTGCGAAAGGTGTCTGCTGTTTTGTTACGTAATGAAGGGCGAGTTTCCCTTTCTACCGGCGATCTTGTTAATGAAGCCGTTATGCGCCTAATAAAACTTGAACAAATAGATTGGCAGGACAAGGCTCATTTTATGGCGCTTTCTGCTCGTATGATGAGGCGAGTCTTGATTGATCATGCACGGCAAAAAGACAGTAATAAACGGCATCATCAAAAAGTTACACTCCATACTCAAATTGATGCTGCTGAAAAAGAAAGCATTGATCTTATTAATCTCGAACAAGCATTAAACCGACTACATGCCATTGATCCAAAGCGCGCAGAAATTGTTGAAATGCGTTATTTTGGTGGTCTTTCGCTCAAAGAAATTGCCGAAGTATTGCAAATGTCTATTTCGACGGTGCAACGCAGCTGGCGTGTTTCTAGAGCCTGGTTGCGTTCAAGCATGACAGAAACCTCATTAAAATAATGGTGCAAATCATTCGCTTGTCCCGATCAATTTAGTCATTACTGCTTACAACTACTCAGGTGTTCTAGAGTTTCCCGGTAAAGATTCTTACGATCCAGTTCCGATAAATTTCCCCGTTTATCTATGCTGACAAAATTGTCCGCTGCCGACTGAAAATATTTACAAGCCATTTGTTTTTCTCCCGCTAACAGAAAAATTTTTGCTTGCGAGAAAAGGCTCGTCGTGACTTCTCTGAACCGTCCCTGGTCTTCACTATCTTGTTCATAGGCAGCTAATAGCCTCTTATGGCCGCGTTTACCCAGTTCTATAGCTTCTTCAAACCTCTTTAACTCGCCTAATATTTGGACCATTTGAGTGTTGATCGATACCTGTAACCTGAGTGCACGTTGATCACTTTTATCAAGTTTGCTAAAAACATTCATAATTGACTGTGCAGTCTCTAAATCCATCAACACTTCTTCAAAATTCTCAAGCCCCATCAATATTTGCGCATGTCGATAATAGGATAAGGCAAGGCTGTGGCGGACTTTTGATTGTTTAGGTTCGTTAAGGAGCAAATCCAGATAGATTTTGATTGCATTATTAAGATATTTTAGCGGCTCATTTTGATCGCCGCCCACTTCATCATAGTGCCACGACATAGTTTCACCCAGTTCTGCTTGAACGCTGGCAAACTGATTTAGAACCAATCGGTTGTCAGGATTTTTCAAGAGATAGATTTTTATTTCATTCACTATTTTTTGATATTCTACAATTCCAGTGCTTCCCTCTCCATCCCATATATAGGTACTTGCAGATTGTTGTGCAGCAGCAAATATTTGTACCATGTCTGTGACTTCAAAGTCGCCACTGTTGATAATCTTCTGTAGTTGGACGATGGCCTCCCCGGCATATAAACGTGTGGCGATAGTGTCATCTTCTGAGATATATTTTAAGACAGAATAAGAATGAGCTGTTTTCGCAAAGGCTCTGGATATTTCCTTATTTTCAGGATTTTCTAAACTTAATATTTTTAATTGTTGATAAGCATTATCTAATAAAACTTTAGATTCTTCTCGGTTTCCAAGGTTAGCGTTCTTCGGATTACCAAGTACATCGGACAGGCGTTTATAACCTACTGCGGCTTCAAGTTTTAAACCAATATCAGCACGTTTATCCATATTCAGTTCGTTTAAATAACGGCGGGATTTATTGGCGATTGAAGATAATGGTATTGTTGTGCCAGGAATTTTTTCTAATTCATCATACAGATCGAATAACATAAAATTGGCGATGTCACGAACATCTGCAAAACGCGAGTCGGCTTCAATTCGAGCCGTTTCTGCTCGCTGATATAAATAGGTTGTTAAAATTAATCCACCCACAAGTGCTATCACTACAACACTACTCAGCGCGGTGGTTACACGATTACGTCGGATAAATTTTCCTATTTTGTATCCGGTTCTTCCCTGACGTGCATTCACAGGATATCCTGCTTGGTAATTATTAAGATCATCGATAAGTCTGTTGACACTCGCATACCTGTCATCTGGATTTAACGCGATAGCATTACTGAAAATAGCGAGTAAATCTTTACTCATGCCTGTTTGAATTCCCGCTTGATCTCCTGTCTGAATAATAGAACCAACTAGTATTGCCTCCATTAATTTTCCGAGCGAATAGATATCAGACAAAGTATTAGCGGCTGCGCCTTGCGATCGCTCAGGCGCAGCAAATCCCGGAGTAAAACTTAAACTAGCAAGAGAGCCTGTTACATCTTGCACAGCACTGGTTTCATCAAAAGGTTTCGAAATACCAAAATCAATCAGTTTCACAATGCCATCGCTAGTCACGAGCACATTCGAAGGAGTCAGATCGCGGTGCACAATTAAATTTTGATGGGCATAGGAGACCGCCTCACAAACCGTTTTAAAAAGTTCGAGGCATTTAGCTTGACTCACCTTATTCTGTTTTACCCAATCAGTAATTGATATCCCGTCAATTAACTCCATAATGATATACGGCATACCGACATCTGTTGTGCCGCCATCATGAAGGTGAGCTATATTGGCATGCGAGAATCCCGCCATCACTTGTTGTTCGTGCGCAAATCTATCTTTAAGATTATCACTGATTATGCCAGGCCTGATCAGTTTGATTGCAACGGCATGCTCAAAATCACCAATATCGCGCTGTGCTCTGTAGACGGCACCCATACCACCTTGCCCAATGCGTTCAGTAATTTTATAGGCGCCAACTCTTTCAGGTGGAGCTATATCCAAATGACTATCAGCTACTGCTGATCCGGTCTGAAGAATATCAAACTCACTTTCATCACTCGCCAATATTTGCAAAGTCTTATTGCGGAGAGCCTGCTCAGATCCCGCCTGCTCAATAATCCAGTTAACCCTTAGGCTTCGATCGATATTGAGCGATTTTTCGAACAAACTCAAAGCTTTTGCATCCAGTTCTTGGTTATTTGCAGACATGATTATTTTTCCTACTTTAGGTTTTTACTAATAGGGTATAACTTTCTAATAGGTATAACTTTATGGTCAACACGATCGTTCTATTAGACTAAGCGTAAAAAGCATCATTATCCAGTCAAAAAATAAATCGAAAGTAATTTGACCAGCTTTTGATTGTCATCCCGCCTTAGTAAGTACCGCCATTTCAATCAAATGATAATCGTTAAACAATTTGATGAAAACAATAAATCAAATATCACATGAAAAAGCGATAATTTAATTCTAATTAAGGAAGGAATAAAAAATGAATATTACAGCGACCAATAAAGGGTTTCAGACTATTTCACTGCTACTATTTTTAGGTTTATTTACGGCTTGTGGCGGTAGTGGTGGAGGCAATGATGGAGGAGGAGGCGGCGGTACAGCCGACACCACGGCTCCAACGATCACTCTTACCGGCGATAACCCTCAAACCATTGAAGTCGGGACGGCTTATACCGAATTAGGGGCTACCGCACAGGATAATGTAGACGGTAACATCAGTGCTAATATCACTACTGATGCCAGCGCTGTTGATACATCTACAATTGGTAGTTACAGCGTGACCTACAATGTTACTGATGCGGCGGGTAATGCCGCAGCTACCCAAACGCGAACTGTAAATGTGATAGCGGTGCCCGATATCAGTGCACCAATCATCACTCTTACCGGTGATAACCCTCAAACCATTATTGTTGGGATCGCTTATACCGAATTAGGGGCTACCGCACAGGATAATGTCGACGGTGATATCAGTGCTAATATCGCCATTGATTCTGGCGCTGTCGATACCAATATAGTCGGCAGTTACAGTGTGACTTATAATGTGTCTGATACCGCCGGTAATGTCGCAACTACACAAACCAGAACAGTTGATGTCATCGCGGCAGTTAGCGATAATGCCGATCTATCCAATTTAAGTCTATCGGTAGGATCACTAACCCCCGCCTTTGATCCGGCGACACTGGCGTACGCATCCGATGTTGGTTTTACAACAATCTCTATCACGGTTACACCAACCTTATCGGATACCAATGCCAGCGTAACGGTTAATGGTGCTCTTGTCGTTTCGGGAACAGCCAGCGAAGACATCAATTTAGATGAGGGAGAAAATACCCTGTCGTTAATAGTATTAGCCGAAGATGGTACCACTCAAACCTATACCCTTATAATCACTCGGCAAGCCGCAGCAGATTTTGCTCAGCAGGCCTATATTAAAGCCTCTAATACGGGTCTTCTTGATCGGTTTGGCTCCAGCGTGGCTATAGATGGCGATACCTTGGTGGTTGGGGCTACTAGCGAGAGTAGCAATGCCACCGGTATCGGCGGAGATGAAAGCAATAATAGTAGTGCTACACAAAATTCCGGCGCCGTTTATGTGTTTATTCGAAGCGGCAGTACATGGACTCAGCAGGCGTACATTAAGGCGTCTAATACCGGTATTAATGATGAGTTTGGTGTCAGCGTTGCTTTAGCGGGCGATACCTTGGTCGTCGGGGCTATTGGTGAGGATAGCAATGCCACCGGTATCGGTGGGGATGAAAATAATAATGATGCAGATTTTTCCGGTGCCGTTTACGTGTTTACTCGTAGCGGCAGTACATGGACTCAGCAAGCTTATATTAAAGCGTCTAATACGGATATTGGTGACAATTTTGGCGGCAGCGTTGCTTTAGCGGGCGATACATTGGCGGTTGGGGCTAGAATAGAGCGAAGCAATGCGACTGGTATCGGCGGAGACGAAAGCAATAATGATGCAAGCGTTTCCGGCGCCGTTTACGTGTTTACACGTAGTGCGGATACATGGACTCAGCAGGCCTATATTAAAGCATCCAATACCGATGCAAATGATTCCTTTGGCAGCAGCGTAACTTTAGCGGGCGATACATTGGCGGTTGGAGCTACTGGTGAGGATAGCACTGCCTCCGGTGTCGGCGGGAATCAAAATATAAATACTGGTGTTGGGATCAATTCCGGCGCCGTTTACGTGTTTACACGTAGCGCCGGTACATGGACACAGCAGGCTTATATTAAAGCGTCTAATACGGGTATTTTTGATGAGTTTGGTGTCAGCGTTGCTTTAGCGGGCGATACCTTGGCGGTTGGGGCTGAAAGAGAGGAGAGCGATGCCACTGGTATTGCAGGTGATGAAAATAATAATGATGCGAATAATTCAGGCGCCGTTTACGTGTTTACTCGCAGCGCCGGTACGTGGGCTCAGCAGGCCTATATTAAAGCATCTAATACCGATGCTAATGATTTCTTTGGCAGAGTCGTAACTTTAAATGGCGATACCTTGGCGGTTGGGGCTGCGGGTGAGTTTAGCAATGCCACTGGTATCGGTGGAGATGAAAGCAATAATGATACACAAAATTCAGGCGCCGTTTATGTGTTTGCTCGTAGCGCAGGGTCATGGACTCAGCAGGCTTATATTAAAGCGTCTAATACGGGTGTTGATGATTTCTTTGGCGTCGGAGTTGCTTTAGACGACGGCACCTTGGCGGTTGGAGCTTCTGGTGAAGCGAGCAATGCCACCGGTGTTGGTGGCAATCAAGGTGATGGTTCTTTGTTTCGTGCCGGTGCTGTTTATGTGTTTGATATTCCTGTTACTCCCTGATTTTAAAGGATTCATATAACGAAGGTTCGGTTAAAATAACCGGTTGCCAAGGATGGTGACTCTAATTTTTATCACTAGTTTTAATTAATAGAACTTTAGTTTTGTTTTCAATGCTAAGTAAACGACAAACCTCGCATAGAAATTTAATTAGAATTCCAGTGCCGTTGATACTTCTAACACAGAGTTTACTCAACATTTAAATGTGAGTTATTTATGCATCACTGCATGCAGCACCAAATCGTGCTCGAAATAAACCGTAAATTCTTGATAAACCCACCTACTGATAGGAGGCTCACCTACCGAACCCACTTTTTCCAGTGGCGCGCCGTAGTTAGCTTCAACACTTAATTTGTCTTGGCCATTCTTAGGTGTTGTAACCGCACTATTACCTTGCTGGGATACGGCTAATGAGCCCACAGCAGTAGTGACGAATGTACTAGCGGCAACAAAGGAACTAGCCGATAAAGCGCCAGCCAAAATGGTTATTTGCAGTGTTTTTCTTATGAATTTACTGTTGTTAAATGGTTTCATTGATTTATTCCTTTTGAAAATACGCGAGATTCTGATGTTTTAAATCTCGAACGACTATTAATATACCTTGCTAAGCTACTGATTTAAAGTGAAAACATAGAAATCCATGCTAAAACTACTGGTCTTGCAACCTATTTCTCACTTTCTTTGCTATCTCTTAATACTTTAGACTGTGTCTTGAATATGTGCCCAATAATTACATCTCTGTCAGATTCATCTATTTGAGTAAATTCCATAGATGTTCGGTAGTTGTTCAATTCTTCGGTGGTTGAGCAATCTACAACTTCTGCATGTAATACAATACCAAAATATTGAGGCATTAAAATCATTTCAATATTTAATTTTTGGCCTACGCTAAGTTGCTGTTTGCTCTCAAAGCTTAAACCACCGCCACTAATATCAACCTCCATCATGGAGTTTTCATCAATGTCTAACGCATAAATAATTTGCCTGGATAACTCAACTATTCGATTGTTCATGGTTTGCACATGCGAATAGGTTGATGCTTGATCAGACGATAGGGTCTTTAAGAATCGCTTATTTTCGTCATTTATCTCACTGAGCTCACGCAATAGTGTTATCTGGGGGGATGCTTGAGGAGTTGCATTTTGTGGTGTTGAGGAACCGTCGGAAGTATTATTTTCTTCCGTTAGCTCGAGTTCATAGCTCAAAAATAATTTGTTTCTAATACGAAAGTACTTTCGTCGTTCTTTGCTGGTGGAGAGATCGTGCATAACTCACTCAAATCCATAATCTAAACCGGTATCGTCTATTAGTTATAGCATAAAATATTGGAATTAACGGAGCTTTTAGAGGTAAATTTGGGCTGCTAGCTCTGTGGAAACAAATTCTTATGTAAAACTTAGGTAAATAGGCACAAAAAGACTACTGAGTTATCCCATGTGTTGCTAGAATCTCGACATTAGTCTTCTAGCCAGAGTTTTAAACATCAATTTATGAAGAAATCCGTCTCCCTAATGATCGGCCTGCGATACACTCGGGCTAAAAAAGACAATCATTTTATTTCCTTTATCTCGCTAGTTAGCATGTTAGGCATTGCGCTTGGGATTATTGTGTTAATTACGGTCATGTCGGTAATGAACGGTTTTGAAGCAGAACTGCGTGAGCGAATTTTGGGCATGGTGCCGCATATCGTTATCGGTGACAGGGGTGATGGTTTTGAAGATTGGCAATCTCTTGAAAAGAAAGTTTTGACTAATCCGCAAGTTACTGCCGCCGCGCCTTTTATCGATGCCCAGGCAATGTTTCGTTATCGAGGTTATACCAAGTATGGTTTAGTGCAGGGTATTTTGCCGGAGAAGGAAAAGAACGTTTCTATTGTTGATGATTACATGATTGCCGGTAGTTTAGATTCATTGAAACCAGGCGAGTTTGGCATCATTTTAGGTATTGGTATGGCGGGGAGTTTAGGCATTAGCATTGATGATAAGGTCACTTTGTTACTCGCCGATGGCGCAACCGTTTCGCCTGCAGGGATATCCCCTCGCTATAAACGATTCCGGGTGGTGGGCTTATTCGAAGTAAAGTCTGAATTGGATGGAATGTTAGCCATGATCCACATAAAAGACGCAGCAGTTTTAACCCGAAAGGGTAATAAGGTTTCTAACTTACGGGTGACTACGCTCGATGTGCTTAGCGCTGATCGAACCGCATATCAATTAAGACAGACAGTCGGTGATGAGTTTTATGTATCTGATTGGAATTATACCCACGGAACTTTGTTTAGAGCCGTAAAAATGGAAAAGAAGATGATGTTCGTGTTGCTCGCTTTCATTATCGCGGTAGCGGCCTTCAACATTGTTAGCACCCTAGTGATGGTGGTCACCGACAAGCAGTCGGATATAGCTATTTTAAGAACTCTTGGCGCTTCGCCAGGCACTATTATGCGTATTTTTGTTGTCCAAGGAAGCTTAAATGGCATTATCGGCACATTAATTGGCGTTGTAGGAGGTGTCGCGCTAGCTTCTAATCTCGCGGACGTAGTCGCATTTATTGAAGAGTTATGGGGAATTCAAGTGCTGCCGGGTGATGTTTATTTTATCGGTTTTTTACCCTCTGTTTTAGACTGGAGTGATGTTATTAATATTTCTATCGCGGCATTAACTATGAGTACGCTCGCTACTTTATATCCCGCTTGGAAGGGTTCCAAAACCAAACCGGCGGAGGCGTTACGCTATGAATAATTCGATATCTGAACAGGGTGCTGATATTGTAAAGAACGACGATCTGTCGATCATACTAAGTGCAAAAAATGTGAGTAAAACGTTTAGAGACGGGAAGCGCTCGGTAGAAGTTTTGAAAAACGTCAATATCGTTGTTAAACAGGCCGAAATGGTGGCAGTGGTTGGCACTTCGGGCTCTGGGAAAAGTACATTGCTGCATATTTTAGGTGGACTCGATTCGCCAAATACAGGTGAAGTGATTGTCGCGGGTCAAAACATCCATTCATTGAGTATTAAAAAACAAGGAGTGCTGCGAAATCAAAAGCTTGGCTTCGTTTACCAGTTCCATCACCTGTTGGGGGAATTTTCGGCTCTCGAAAATGTGACTTTACCATTAATTATCGGTGGCATGGGTGAAGCAAAGGCACGTAGTCGAGCTCAAGAAATTATTAATAAAGTTGGTTTAAAAGATAGAGCTAGCCACACGCCAGCAGAATTAAGTGGCGGAGAAAGACAAAGGATCGCCATCGCCAGAGCAATGGTTACCAGACCCGCATGTATCTTAGCGGATGAACCTACTGGCAATTTAGATCATAAAACAGCGCAATCGGTTAACGACTTAATGTTTGAGTTAAACAGGGCTGAAAATACCAGCTTTTTGATTGTTTCTCATGACTTAAAATTAGCTCAGTCAATGCAGACACACTACGAATTAGTGGATGGTAGGCTCGGTTCGCTGGAGGATATTGTTGCTTAATTATATCGACCTAAAAAGGACTAAAAATAATTCAAATAGCTTTTGACAAAGGGACAAGGTGAATATAGAATGGCGCGCTCTTGAGGTATCAAGCCTGAAAGCGAAGATTTTACCCTTTCAAACACTACTAAAGCTAACTCAAGTAAAAGTCTTAAGTCCCCTTCGTCTAGAGGCCTAGGACACCGCCCTTTCACGGCGGTAACAGGGGTTCGAACCCCCTAGGGGACGCCATATTAAAAAAGCCCGACTTTGCTCGGGCTTTTTTATGTCCAGGGATGGACTGTATGCCGGAAAGAGCCAGGGAAGGCGATCCGGCGATGTCTAGGGATGGACGGTCAGGATTTTGTTCCAGACAAATCCTAAGTACCTACATCCGTATAGGCAATGTCACAAAAAGGCATGGATGCCGGTGTGACCATGTCCAGGGATTCGCTCATACCTGAAAGAGTTTTGGTTGTGTTACTGGGAATAATTGTTCAGTTTAAATGGCCTTTCGCAGCGTTATGAAAAGGTTGTTCGAATTTAGCTATTTTGGGGAATACCCAATTAAATAACTTGTGCCAAAGTAACACAGCATAAGATCATGCTGATGCCTCCTTCGCAGTAGCATTGTAGGTTGCCGTACATCAGTCATTTTGGTAACTACAGGTGCTGTGCTCACGATAGTGATCAATCCACAAATTAGTCGCCCCAGCCACCGCTACTGGCATTACCAAAATGTTAATCACTGGAATCATGGTGAACAGCATCACAACCACGCCAAAACCAAAAGGGCCTGAGCGCCTTTCGCCGAGAACACTCATTGTATGTTGAAATGAACGCTGATGATTATCTTCTGGATAATCAATATATTGAATAGCGGACATCCAGGCATTAAAAAGAAACCAAATAATTGGAACTAAGGGCGATATAGGTGTGATAAGCAATAAAAGGATTAAAATCGCTCTCGGCAAGTAGTAAACAAGCTTTCGTAGCTCTCTGCCAATCAATCTTGGAATATCCCTTAAAAACAGTGACATATTAAACTTAGTTTCGGCCGTTTGCCCGCCGTTGAGGCTTATTAGGTGCTTTTCAACCGCTTCTGAAAGTAACCCATTAAAAGGAGCCGCAATCCAGTTTGCTAAAAAGCCAAATAAGAAGAATACGGTGATTAACACACTAGCGATCACCAACGGCCAAAACAACCAACCTACAAAGCTAATCAACCACTCAAATCCACTGGCTGGCCAACTAATATACCAATGTTCACTATTTACCTGTGCATCAATCCAAATAGGCAGTTCGCTATGCCAATTGGAAATTAGATCAAGCGCATAATAACTAGCAAATCCGAGCAAAATAAAGTTAATCGTTAAGGGAACAAAAACGAATTTTTTGATGCCAGGTTTCCAGAGTAAGTGAAAACCTTTGTTCAAATATTGAGCACCTTGGAAGGAGTGTACCTCTGACTTTGACATATACGGAACTATTCTCCTTATTGAGCCATTTTAATTGTATTTTGAGTGTGCAATAGCATAGAAATAATTTAAACTAACGAGTTATACCCGTGTTACCTCAAAATGCAGATTCTAGCAAGACTATAAGCTACCATATTTGAGGCATGGAATTTTAGGGTTAGTCATTTTTGTTCATGGATGGACTATATGCAGAAAATGCAGGAGCTATTTTCTGCCTAACTCAAAATTTCATAACGAAGAAGATGGTGGCTTATAGTCTTGCCCTATGGGTGCTCAGCCAAAAAGCCTGCACCGCGTTGCAACTCTCGGTAGTGGCTGGCCATTTCCTTCGTGTTGCGCCTAGTTCAGGTATTTTAGCTGAACACTGGAACCTGCATTTTGAGGTAATACGGGTATAAAAAACCAGACTTAATTCGTAAAACTTTAGTATTCGCCCACTGGACAGACTGAGCCTTACTATAGCGAATTTAGCGTTTGGACTGGGTATATACGCTAAATGAAAATTAAGAACAGGGATATTCAAGTTAAAGTGAATTATTCATAATGCACTTTAACTTATTGAAGTAAAACAAATATAATAAATTTAGAGAAGTATAAGAAACAATTAATGCGCTTAAAACAAATAAAACTGGCTGGATTTAAGTCTTTTGTAGACCCCACCACTGTACCTTTCCCCGATAATCTTACCGCTATTGTCGGTCCCAATGGCTGTGGAAAATCTAATTTGATCGATGCAGTGCGCTGGGTCATGGGAGAATCATCCGCTAAGCATCTGCGCGGTGATTCTATGGCGGATGTTATTTTTAACGGTTCTGCTTCCAGAAAGCCTGTTGGTCAGGCGAGTATCGAGTTGGTTTTCGACAATAGTGCCGGTAAATTAACTGGAGAATATGCTAGTTACGCCGAAATCGCACTACGTAGGACCATTACTCGAGATGGACAGTCCAATTATTTCTTAAACGGAACAAAATGCCGTCGTAAGGATATCACTGGGATATTCTTGGGTACTGGTTTGGGTCCCAGAAGTTATGCCATCATCGAGCAAGGGATGATTTCTCGTTTAATTGAGTCAAAACCACAAGAACTAAGGCATTTTCTTGAAGAGGCGGCCGGTATATCCAAATATAAAGAACGACGTAGAGAAACAGAAACCCGCATGCGTCACACCCGCGAAAATATGGATCGACTTTCTGATATAAGAGAAGAGTTAGGCAAACAATTAGCCCATTTGCAACGACAAGCGAATGCTGCGAGCAAGTATAAAGATCATAAAAAAGAAGAGCGTACCCTAAAGGGTGAACTATCCGCGCTAAAATGGAAAAAGTTTAATCAACAAGTAGAACTTTTAGCCGGAGAAATTCAAAAATTAGATACCGAATTAGAAGCAAGAATTGCTGATCAGCGACACGCAGATACTCAAATAGAACAAACCAGAGAAAAGCACATTGAGCTATCAGACGAATTTAATACCGCTCAAGGGAAATACTATGGAATTGGTGCGGATATCGCTCGATTAGAGCAAGGTATAGCACATAAGAAAGAGCGCCAGATCCAGATAAATCAAGACTTTCAACAAGTGAATGATTCACTATCTCATGCTCTTGAGCAAATGACTCAGGATGAAAGAGCGCTAGAAGAATTAAACGGCGAACTGATTGAAATTGAACCCGATCTTGAAATTGAACAACACAAATTAGAACATGCGCAGGAAATATTGGACGAGCTAGAAAGCGAAATAGTCGTCTGGGAACAAGACTGGGACACTTATAACAAACTATCCGCTGATAATAGCCAGAAAATGGAAGTTGAAAGAACACGCATCCAGCATTTTGAGAGAGTGATTGAACGACTGGTTAAGAGAATCGATAACAACGAAAAAGAATCAACCAGCCTGCAAGCTGAACCGATTGAAGAGGATGTAATGTCTGCATCTATCGAACTGAGTAAATTAGAAGAGCAGACCGAGAAGCTTTCGGAAACGGTCGAAAACTTATTCGAAGATATTTCTAAAGGGCGTCAACAACGTCGCGATAAACAATCAGAAATCAATCAATGCAGGCAAGCGCTGCAAAAAGTACAGAGCCGTCATATTTCACTAAATGCATTGCAAGCTGCATCATTGTCTAGCGGTGATAAAGGTGTAGAAGATTGGCTTGAGTCTAACAATCTAGTCAATAATTCTAAATTAGCAGAAGCGATTAAAGTTGAATCGGGTTGGGAGTCCGCTGTCGAAATTGTACTTGGTGATTACCTTGATGCAATTACAGTCAACTCCTTACAACAGATTGGTGAGCAGTTAGCTAATTTAAAAAGCGGTTCGGTTTGTTTGGCTAGTGGTCAGTCTGGTGGTGAAGATATTACGGGGCAGGGTCATTCGAAACAGACGACATTAGCGAGCAAAGTAAGCAATGCTTCGGCTGTGAATAGCATACTAAATAAAGTGCTGCTGGCTGATAATATTCAACAAGCTTTTGAAATGCAGGGTGAGTTGCAACAGGGACAATCGGTAGTTACAAAAGATGGTTATTGGTTAAGTGCCGATTGGTTACGGATTGCGAAAAAACAAGCAAACGAAAAAAGCATTCTGGAAAGAAAGTCGGAATTAGAAACGTTAACCATCGAATTGGACGCATTAGAAGAAAAAATGGACGGGCTTGAAGCAATAGCAGAAGACGAAAATGATAGTCTTAAAGATTTAGAAAATACCTGGGAAGAAAAGCAACGTCTACTGAGTAGCACATCTAAAAAATATAGTGACTTAAGGACTCAAGTTGGTTCCCAACAGGCAAAATTAGAGCAAATGGTGAAACGCAAAGATGCGCTAGTGAAGGAAAAATCGGATCTTACCAGCCAACTGCAAATTGATGAGCAGGCGCTTTCGCAAAGTCGACTTAGCTTAGAAAAATTAGTGGATGCAATGGCGGATGATTTAGAGCGAAAAGAATCTTTGAGTCGCCATAAAGAAGAAAAACGTCATGCCTTGGATACCGCTAAAAATAATGCGAGAGATGCAAAGGATAAAAGCCATGAGTTGCAACTTAAAGTTGCAGATCTTCAGGCACAGATAAATTCTAACCAATCGACCAATCAACGAATGCACAGCCAGGTCAGTGAATTACAAACGCGTAAACTGAGCTTAAAAGAAGCGCTCGAGCACGCTAATTCGCCGGGTGATGATTTGCAAGCTGAGTTAGAGGTTTCTCTAGAGAAACGTATTAGCGCGGAGCAGGCGCTAGCAAAAGCTAGAGAGATGCTAGAGGAAGTAGAAAAAGCAGTTCGTGTTTTTGAAAAGGATCGTCATACAGCCGAGCACGCAGCTCAAGGTGTCAGAAGTCGATTAGAAAGATTACGAATGCAATGGTCAGAAAATACGACCAAGCAGAGCACTCAAGAAGAAAATATTGCCAGCCATGATGAAGACATTCAAGAAATTTTGGAGCAGTTAGATCAAGCGGCGACTGAAGACGCCTGGCTAGAAAAACTGGAGAGGCTCGCTGCGAGAATTCAGCGGCTTGGAGCCATCAACTTGGCGGCTATTGAAGAGCATAAAGAACAATCAGAGCGAAAGGTTTATCTGGATGCGCAAAACGAAGATTTAGAAGAAGCCCTAAGTTCTTTAGAATCTGCCATTCGAAAAATAGACAAGGAAACCCGGACACGATTTAAAGAAACCTTTGATGAAGTTAATAGTGGGATGAAAGAATTATTTCCAAAAATATTTGGTGGCGGTCACGCATATTTAGAAATGACTGGGGATGATTTGTTAGACACTGGTGTTACGGTGATGGCAAGACCTCCTGGTAAGCGCAACAGCACTATACATTTACTTTCGGGTGGTGAGAAAGCACTGACCGCACTATCATTGGTTTTCTCTATTTTTAGACTAAACCCAGCACCTTTTTGTATGTTAGATGAGGTCGATGCGCCGCTCGACGATGCAAATGTTGGCCGCTTTTGCAAGCTTGTAAAAGAAATGTCAGAACACCTACAGTTTATTTATATTACCCATAATAAGGTTTCTATGGAAATGGCTCAATCACTAGCGGGCGTTACTATGCAAGAACCAGGAACGTCTAGATTAGTTTCTGTCGATGTAGACCAAGCTGCTCAGCTGGCGGGAGTATAATGTGGGAAAGACAGGCACTAATTTGAATCGAATTAGTAACCAAAGTAGTAACAAAATATCCTAAATGAGTAACTGTAACTAAAATGTATTGGCAAATAACAATCGCAATTTTGATCGCTGGATTAATTCTGGTGGGCTATATCTATTGGGATTTTGCTAGAAAGAAAAAGATTCAAAAAGCCAATGAAAAGCTAAAGCAACAATTTGGCAAACTATCTAATAACGTTGATCGTTCAGGATATGACTTAGATGGAGTTGGGCAGGCACGGGTCGCCGGAGAAACAATCTCAGGGCTTGAGAATGACGGTGAAGCACCAGTCGATGTGGTCAGTGATTCTAAACTGGCGGAGATCAAACCGACCTTCGAAACCACATCAAATACCACAGTTCCGGGCGAAACAATTAATCAATTTATTCAATCCAATCAACAAGAGCAGAAATCTAAACCATTGGACGCGGCTAAAGAACCTCAAGA
>Ga0256847_1000924_pt1 | contig 16341 bp, 9 predicted proteins | sample TeddybearmetaG_FD_189099 | JGI IMG/M metagenome (GOLD analysis project Ga0256847, IMG submission 189099) | Hydrothermal vent microbial communities from East Pacific Rise, Pacific Ocean - Teddybear | ecosystem: Environmental > Aquatic > Marine > Hydrothermal vents | place: Pacific Ocean: East... | reverse complement strand
AGTAATATAATTTAAGGGCGAAGGGTCGGTATACAAAATATTCATTCTGAAATCTTCTCGCTCTAATTGAAAAGCTCCAATAGGATAGATGTTCTTCATCATAATATCCCAAACTGGCTCATTTACATTGGTGATATTCGATTTAAGCAACTTTACTATTAAGTTTTGAGCAATACCTTGTTGTTCTTCTCCGCCGCCTTGCTCGCCACCTTGATTTCCTTGGCCGTTGTTAAATTCTCCCGTGGTTGCTTCAACACCATCGGTCGAAAATTCACCCACTTGAAAAACTTGTCCGTTTACGGTAAACTGAAATGCCACCCCAAGTACCTCATCATTATTAAGCCGCTGATTCAGGGAAATATATCCTAATTGAGAGTTTAATTGGTATTCGTTGGTCTGTAGCTTTCGCGCATTTTCCAAAGTAACATAATCTGTTCCGTCACTTACTGGAACACCGCTAAAACCATTCTGAACGGTAGCTATATCTCGAATAGCCGCATTAAGTATGGTTTGTTCTCCCGAATTTTCTATTCCGAAGGGGTTAAAATCGTTATTGGAGTTATCTGGGAAGGACCTTCTGGGTTTATTTATAAAACCTCCCGGTACTATATTCAAACCAATGTTGGCTGGGTCAGATTCACCAATATCCTGCAAGGCAATAATATTTCTTACGTCGTTAGTCGTATTGTTCCGATTGGTAATCCAAACTTCCGAACGAGTAATCTGTATGTTTGAATTGATAAATGGATATTGTTCTAAAACGCGATCGTAATTATCTCTAAAGTAATGTGCTAAGAAGAAGTGACGATTCTCATCATAATCCAGAGCGAAAAGTTCGTATTCAGTGATGGTTGCCCCACCTTCAGCTGTGACCGATCGTGTTTCCGATTTCTGTTCAGAGAATACACCAGTAATAGTAGTTTTACCGAATTGCAACTGTGTTTTTACACCAAAAAGGCTCTGCGCCCCTTGGATAAGCGTACTGTTCAAAGGCATGCTAACGTTACCCACTTCAATTTTCTGAATAATATCGTCCTCGGTAGGCGTGTATTCCAATTTCATTACGTTTTGAAAATCGAAAGTTGACTGGGTGTCGTAATTGGCCGTCACCTGAAGTCGTTCTCCCACTTTACCTAATAAACTTAGGCTAATACGTTGGTTAAAATCGAATGATAAGTTACTTCTGTTTCTAGGTGAAAAAGATGGATTATCCTGTTTGGTATACAAAATACCCAAATCCATTTCCACGGTTCCTTGAGGAATTACTTCAATGGTATTCCCACCAAAGACACTTTCAAAAAAGCTAGAATTGATGTAAAACGTGGGTAATAAGTTTTTTTGTGCTTCTTCTGAACCTTCTTTACGACCATCGGCTGCATCGATCTTCTCCTTGAAATAAGCTTTCATCTGCTCTTTCAAAATCAAATCTTGATACTCTTCCGCCGTGAGTATAACAGGATATGAAAGTCTGAAATCACCTAGTGTTCGTGTTAAAAGATATCGTTCTGTAATTGGATCGTACGTGTACAAATCCTGTATAGCAGCGGGAGTTGGTAAATCCAATCTACCCATAGTAGAGCCGGTAGCAGTAGAGTCTTGAGAGAAAACGTTTGTTGCTCCCAAAAGTAATACTCCGAATAATATAAGTTTAGCTACGTTATTTTTGAAATAGTAATTTTTTGCACCCAATTTTTACAAATTTTTTAAAGCTTCTTTAATAATGGTTTCAACGGTCGCCTGCGGGTTAGATTTAATAACCAAATCGCACGCTTTCTCTGCCTGTTTTCGAACAAACCCAAGTGTCTCCAAAGCAGATAACGCTTCATTTTTATTCGTATTGCTTGAAATAGCAGAAACATCATCCAAACCATATACCTTCAAAATCTTATCTTTTATATCCAAAACCACCCGCTGCGCTGTTTTTGCACCAATTCCCTTAACGGATTGAATTGTTGCAATATCTGCGGTAGCGATGGCCTCTTTTACCTGCCCTGGCGAAAGCGATGATAACATAGTTCTTGCTATACTTGCTCCGACCCCAGAAACAGAAATTAATAACCTAAAAATTTCACGCTCTATAATACTAGAAAAGCCATACAACGTATGTGCGTCTTCTCTAACTTGCAGGTGCGTGTATAACTTTACATTTTCAGTTTCGGGGAGTTGCGAAAATGTGTGCAATGAAATGTTCAAAAAATAACCCACACCATTACAATCAATAACAACGTCGGTTGGGTTCTTTTCTACTAATCTTCCCTGTATATGGGTTATCATTGGTCGGCATCAGGTTATCGGCTCAAATATAGCACAATTATTTGCATCTGCTAATATTTAGGAATACGAAAATGAGCCTGAAATTATTTCCTTTTTTGTTTCTTTTCTTCTTTTTCATGCTTCTCTTTTTGCTGTGCATCAACCACGGCAATCGCTGTCATATTCACAATCTCATCCACTTTGGCTCCTAATTGCAGAATGTGGACTGGCTTCTTCATTCCCAGCATGATGGGACCAATGGATTCGACATCCTTTTGCTCCTTTAACATTTTGTAGTTGCTATTCGCTGAATCTAAGTTGGGAAAAACCAACGCATTCACCTTTTTACCAGCGAGTTTGGAAAATGGAAACTTGTCTTTCAGCATTTTCGAATTCAAGGCAAAGTCTGTCTGTAACTCCCCATCAATAATCATGTCAGGATTAGATTTATGTAGCATTTTTACCGCCTCACGAACTTTTGCTGCGTGAGGATCCTTTGATGATCCAAAGTTGGCATATGAAATCATAGCAATCACTGGAGTAAGACCAAACATCTTGACCATATAATTAGTCATTTGAGCAATGTTTGCCAATTCCTTGGCCGTTGGATCAATATTGATGGAGGTATCCGAGATAAATATAGGCCCCTTGCTGGTAAGCATTAGGTTAGTGGTAGCCACTTTATCCACTCCATCGAACTTGCCAATAGTCTCTAAAACAGGCCTTAAAACGGCTGGATAGGCCCTCGCATAACCCGAAATCATTCCATCAGCATCTTCCTGGTTAACCATCATTGCGGCAAAATAATTTCGCTCCCGCATCAAACGTTTAGCGTCATAAAGGGTCACCCCACTTCGTTTTCTATTTTCCCAATAATCCTTGGCGTATTGATTTAATTTTTCGGATTGCTCATCACTTTTTGGGTCAATAATTTCTACATCTTCATCAAACTCCAACTCCTCCATCAATTCTTTGATCACTGTTGTTCTTCCCAACAAAATTGGAATAGCAATCCCTTCTTCCAAAGCAATTTGAGCCGCTTTCAACACATCAAGGTGATCGGCCTCAGCAAATACAATCCGTTTGGGATTGGTTCGAGCACGATCCATTAAAAGACGTGTGATTTTATTGTCACTCCCCATTCTTTCCAAAAGCTGTTCTGTATATTCATCCCAATCCTCAATAGGTTCGGTAGCTACTCCACTTTCCATAGCTGCTTTTGCAACTGCTGGTGGAATTTTAGCAATTAACCTTGGATCAAAAGGTTTTGGGATAATATAATCTTTTCCGAAATTCAGTCTCGTTTCGCCGTAGGCAATATTAACTTGCTCTGGCACCGGCTCCTTTGCTAATTCAGCCAAAGCTAACACCGCAGCCATCTTCATCGCTTCGTTGATTTTTGTGGAACGCACGTCAAGAGCTCCTCTAAAAATAAAAGGGAAACCCAATACATTATTCACCTGATTAGGATGATCGCTACGCCCGGTGGCCATAATAATATCGTCTCTAGTTTTAATCGCCACATTATATTGAATCTCTGGATCAGGATTAGCCATAGCAAAAACGATAGGGTCATTCGCCATAGATTTCAGCATGTCTGGAGAGACGATATCGGCAATAGACAACCCAACGAAAACATCCGCATCAACCATCGCTTCATCCAAAGTATCAATTTTTCTAGCTGTTGCAAATTCTCCTTTTTCTACGGAAAGAGTTTCGCGATCCTTTCGAATCACACCTTTACTATCTAGCATTACAATGTTTTTCCCTTTCGCGCCGCAAGCTTTGTACAATCGAGTACATGAAACTGCTGCCGCTCCGGCTCCACTAATAACAATGCGCACCTCATCAATCTTCTTTTCTGCTATTTCCAGGGCGTTCAACAAAGCCGCAGCCGAAATTATGGCGGTACCATGCTGGTCATCATGCATTACTGGAATATCCAATTCGTCTCGCAACCTACATTCAATTTCAAATGCTTCAGGCGACTTGATGTCCTCCAAATTGATTCCACCAAAAGTGGGTGCAATGTTTTTTACAGTAGCTATAAATTCTTCAATGTTTTCTGTATTCACTTCAATATCGAATACATCGATATCTGCAAATATTTTAAAAAGCAACCCCTTCCCTTCCATCACAGGCTTGGATGCTTCTGGCCCAATGTTTCCAAGGCCTAATACGGCAGTACCGTTAGATATTACAGCTACTAAATTTCCCTTGTTGGTATACTTATAGACGTTTTCTATCTCTTTGGCAATCTCCAAACACGGCTCTGCTACTCCTGGACTATAGGCTAGCGATAAGTCTCTTTGTGAGGCATATTTTTTAGTAGGTACCACTTCAATTTTCCCAGGTCTGGGTTTGGAATGATAGTCTAAGGCCTCCTTACGTTTGCTCTGCTTGCTCATATCTTATCGGTTGTTATGACTTACAAAGGTAAGGGTGTGGTTGAAAAGAGAAAACTTATTTCAAGAAATTTATATTTCGATGTAAACCACTGAATTTGGTTCGTTTTACAGCACTTTTTCTGAAGAGTTCCTGAAACACTTCCTCAGTAATTTCTTCCCATTCTTTTTTAGACATGGAAAGCAAGGAAGGATTAGGGTCAAATAAGGGTTCTTTATGGCTTTTACTGAAGCGATTCCATGGGCAAACGTCCTGACAAACATCACAGCCAAACATCCAATCATCAAATTGGCCACTCATGGAAGAAGGAAGTTCATTTTTAAGTTCGATGGTGAAGTAGGAAATACATTTGCTGCCATCGACGACATAAGGTTCTACGATGGCCTGAGTAGGACAAGCATCAATACAGGCCGTACAACTTCCACAGTGATCGGTCACAGGGGTGTCATATTCCAAATCCAAGTCTACAATTAATTCAGCAATGAAATAAAAGGACCCCACCGATTTGGTAAGCAAATTGGAATGTTTTCCCATCCAACCCAAACCGCTTTTCGCAGCCCACGCCTTGTCCAAAACCGGCGCCGAATCGACAAAAGCACGACCGTGGACATCACCAATTTCTTCTTGAATAAATTCTAACAACGACTTCAGTTTATCTTTAATGACAAAATGATAATCGGTTCCGTATGCGTATTTGGAAATTTTATAGCTATCGGTTCTTTGAGTTTCCTCAGGAAAATAATTGAGCAATAAGGAGATGACACTTTTGGAACCTTCCACGAGCTTGGTAGGATCCAGACGCTTGTCGAAGTGGTTTTCCATGTAACCCATTTTCCCATGCCTATTTTTGTTTAGCCAGGCCTCCAATCGAGGTGCTTCTTCTTCCAAAAACTCGGCCTTGCTAATGCCACAAGAAAGGAAACCGAGGCGTTTGGCTTCAGTTTTTATCTGCTGGGTGTATTCTTCTTTGGGCATGGTTTAAATGTAGGTTCTTTCAGAAAAACAAAAAAACTATTTCCTCAAAAGAACCAATACTTAATTCCCTTCGAAGGCAATCAATTTTTTATGATATGCTTGCTTGTCTTAAAATTGGCGCCAGATATTTCAACAAAATAAACTCCGTTTTGCATTTTTGAAATGTCAATTTTCTGCCCATTATGATGTGTAGAATAATCAAATCTTTCCAATTCTCTTCCAAGCATATCGAGTAGACGGACACTGGTATATTCCACGCCTAGGGGATTGCCAATCATGAGTGTTCCAGAAGTAGGGTTTGGATATACAATCAAACCATTTGAAAATTTACTTTCGGATACGCCTAAGAAATTTGAAAACTTAATAATCCAATTATCCTGAACACCAATAAGGGCTTCCGTTTTATCTCCGGAAATTCCTGATCTGGATTGACCAGCAACTACATAATCCCCATTTTCATCCACAATAACGGAAGACGAAGCATCAAAATCATTTGCTGTAAACGTATTCTGTCCATTTAAAACACCTTGAGCATCTGTTCTAATCACCCAAAAATCCAAACCATCGGAATCTTCATCTTTATCTCCTGAACTGCTTGAGGTAGAATAACCAGTAATTAAAAATCCTCCGCCTTCAAGAGTGCTAACATCTAAAGGAATATCATTACCACTACCCCCAATGGTATTCTGCCAAACTATTTCTCCTGCAACATCAAGTTTCACCAACCAGTAATCTTCTAACCCCATCGAATCTTCATCTTTATCTCCTGAAACGTCAGATTTGGAGTCTCCAATGACCAAATAACCATCATTGCCACTCTGAGTGATTCCACTGGCGCTGTCATGATCTGAACCTCCAATGGTATTCTGCCAAACTATATTTCCGACCTCATCTATTTTAAATACCCAAAAATCGCGATCCCCTTCCGAATCTTCTGTCTTGTCTCCAGACGCATCCGAATCTGACGATCCCGCAATAACATATCCACCATCAATGGCTTGAATAATTTGTACGGGGGTATCCAAATCGGATCCGCCTATGGTATTTTGCCAAATAATGTCACCAACATTGGATAATTTAAGCACCCAAATATCAACCAAACCTACATTATTTTCCGTTTTATCTCCCGAAATATTAGACCAGGCAAGGCCTGTCACAAGGAATTCATTACTACTATTTTGGATAACCGACGTAAGTACATCGTGATCGTCGCCTCCTAATGTCTTGTCCCACTCCACGAGTCCGGTATCATCAATCTTTATTACCCAAAAATCGTATCCGCCTCTGGAGTTTTCAGTTTTATCACCCGAGCTATTTGAGCGAGAATCACCACCTATGAAGTATCCTCCATCCGCAGTCTGAAAAATAGATCTAGCCCTGTCTGTATCATTTCCCCCAATGGTATTTTGCCATTCAATAGTCCCTTCAGCATCTATTTTAAAAACCCAAATATCATTTCCTCCAATGTTGCTTTCGGTCTTATCACCTGAAATTCCAGATTCAGAATTACATACCAAGACATAACCTCCATCGGAGCCGTTGACCATGGCTGCTGGACTATCCCATGAATTTCCGCCTATACTATTTTCCCATAAAATTGTAGGGTCTTGCGCAAAAGTTTGTGCGCTAAAAAATCCCAATAAAATAATGAATGCTCTTACCATAATGTAAAGTATTTGGTGATCGTATCTTATTATTAAGAATACAAGAAGAGGGATTTTATGCTAGAAATATGCTGGAATTCCAGATTGATTTCCTTATAAGGATAACCATTTAGTTTGGGAATAACCAAAACCTGCTATTTTTCATTGATGTCTTTACTTTCTAATAATCCACTTATCCTGAGGATACCATTGGCCCATAGGTTGTTGCTCGATATGGTCTACCACCGTGGCGTTGGAGAAAAGATTTTCCATGAATTCCTTCGGCTGGAAGGCTGAAAAGATCCGATGCCCTTCAGTAACTTGACCACGAACCACCAATTCACCTTTGTTGTATTGTTCTAACTCGATGGGAGTCATTTTCGCTTTATAAATATCCCCTTGCGTGGTCAAAATCATAATCCCTTCCGGTTTCAAAACACGCAATAACTCGGCGTACCACTCGTGATGCAATTCTTCAGCAAGGTGAGTGAAAATTGAAATTCCATAAATTAAATCGAAAAAATTATCTTCGTAAGGCAAACTCGCTTTTAATGTATTAGCATTGAATTTTATTTCGGGTAAGTTCTTGGCACACCATGCAATGGTTTTGGCGTTGTAATCGGTTCCGTAGTACTCGCAATTGTTCCCAATGAGTTCAGGTAAATGACGTACGATTCTTCCTGGACCGCAGCCCCAATCCAATATTTTTTTGTCCTTTAAATCGACATGTTTAGCAAAAAGTTTTACCCAATTATTGGCACCTTCCTTGCTCTGCACATAATATTTGTAGTAATCAATTTGAAACGACTCATAGATCAGATAATCCGGCGGTAATTTAACTTCAGGATGTGCTTCCTTAAAAGCTCTGTTAGCTTTTCGGTTTTTAAATTGCTGAATATAAAATCGCACCTTATCGGCAAGGTGTAGCACTCTTAGTTTCCTCAATACGGACGTAATACCCTGTTTCTTCATCTAGGATCAATTATTTTGCGAAGATTGAAAATCTTTACGAACCCACCTCAATAGTAGGTCAAAAAATTTAGGTTCAAAAATCATCTTTTCATGAAACTTACCTTAACGTCAATAGGTTTTAGTGTTATCAACGGGTTTAATTTCATCTCGGCTTGCTGCGAACTCGCTTCATAGTTTTTAACCAAAAAAGCAGTTGCCAAAACCATTTCGTAAATCGCAAAACCTAGTCCAATACATAAACGAGGACCCGCACCAAAAGGGTAATAAATACCTGCAGTTTTCTGTTTCTCCTCTCCTAAAAAGCGTTCAGGAATGAAATCGTTCGGGTTTTCCCAATAGTCGGGGTGGCGGTGTAATTCATAAAACGAAACCCCTATTAAAGTGTCTTTTCGAATATGAAAACCTCCCAGCGTATCGTCCTCCAAATTTTCACGATCCGTAATCCAAGCTGGAGGATAGAGCCGCATGGACTCATCAATCACGGCTTTGGTATATTTCAGTAGTCCAATTTGCTCGATTGGATTTTGCGTTTGCGCTTCAACTTCCTGCACCTCTTTCAATACCTTTTCCTGAATTTCCGGATGTTTGGCCAACAACCAAGTGGTAAATGTCAAGGCATTGGCAGTGGTTTCGTGCCCAGCGACAAACAGGATCGTAATCTCGTCAATCAACTGTTTATCGGTCATCGGTTCTCCCGTATCCTCATAACGAGTGGCCAAAAGCATATCCAATAGGTCATTATGATTTTTCTCAGATTGTTTCCGATCCTCAATAATCCCAAGTAATATATCCCTGCTTTCTTGTGCAAGCTTCAAATGCTTTGAAATTTGTCCACTCAACTTAAACCACCACCCTTTGTGAGGCAGTCGAACTTCTTTAACCAGGAATTCTTGCACCTGCTGAATAATCACTTGTAATCTTAGCAATGTATCTTCTGACGCAGATACGTTAAACAAACCCTTGGCCACTACATTAAAGGCCAATTGATTCATTATTGGGAAGATATCCTCTTCTTTTTTCTGCTGAATTTGACTGAGCTCACCTTCAATAGTTTGCTGCATCAAGCCCACCAATTGCTCCATCTTTTGTTTGTGAAAGGCCGGCTGAATGAGACGTCGCTGCTTTAACCAATAACTGCCATTGCTTGTCAGTAGTCCATCGCCAAGGTATTTCGAGAGGTAATTCGTCTGAATTTTAGACTTGTAGTAGTTCTTATGGTTCTTCTTCAGCATATGCTCTACCAACGCTTTATCGCGAGAGAGTAGCAACCATTTTTTTCGGCCCAGTCGCACCGAAAAAGTGTCGCCGTATTTCTTAAAAAACTTGTTGTGGAACGGTATGGGGTTTTTCCGAATCGCTTCAGCGTTCCAGAAAAATTTGAGGATAGAAAGAGATTTAGGATAGTTGTATTTGCTTTCTGTCATTAAAACAATCCTCCTTGAGTGGGGCCTTTTAATTTACCTAAATGTTTATATCCAGCCTCGGTCACTTCACGACCTCGGGGGGTACGCATGATAAACCCTTGTTGAATTAAAAAGGGTTCATATACTTCTTCTATAGTCTCGCTACTCTCGGAAACGGCAGTTGCTAAGGTGGTAATACCAACAGGACCTCCTTTGAACTTATCTATAATGGTAGACAAAATTTTATTGTCCATTTCATCCAAACCATGGGCATCTACGCTTAATTGTTCCAGGGCGTATTTGGCAATTTTAATATTGATGGTTCCGTCTCCTTTTATCTGGGCGAAATCACGCACACGTCTAAGCAGTGCATTGGCAATTCGAGGCGTTCCTCTACTGCGCCCAGCAATTTCAATGGCGGCTTCCATGGTGATGGGCATATCTAAGATGCCTGCACTTCGTTGCACAATAGTAGTGAGCAATTCGGTAGTGTAATATTGTAGACGGCTTGTAATCCCGAAGCGAGCACGCATCGGTGCCGTAAGCAATCCAGATCTTGTTGTGGCGCCAATTAAAGTAAAAGGAGCCAAATCTATTTGAACGGATCGGGCGTTGGGTCCAGATTCGATCATGATATCAATCCGGTAATCCTCCATGGCCGAGTAAAGGTATTCCTCCACTATCGGGCTCAAACGATGAATCTCATCAATAAATAAAACGTCACGTTCTTCCAAATTGGTTAAGAGTCCAGCTAAATCTCCCGGCTTGTCCAATACGGGACCAGAAGTTACGCGTATAGAAACCTCTAACTCATTGGCTAGAACATATGCCAACGTAGTCTTTCCTAATCCAGGAGGTCCATGAAACAAGGTATGATCCAAGGCTTCATCTCTTAAATTAGCTGCTTGTACAAATACTTTTAAGTTTTCTAAAGCCTGGTCTTGTCCTGTAAAGTCTTCGAACGATAGGGGTCTTAACTTTTTTTCTAAGTCAAGCTCTTGAGGAGATAATTGATCACCAGTAGGATCGAGATGTTCGTTCATATCACAAAGATACGAATGAAATTTGTTAAAAACTGTCTAAAAATGGGGTGTCTATAGTCTATTTATTTAACTTAGCTAAGCCATCAACCTAACTAATGATTCCAAGAATTACTTTTCTTTTATTGGCTTTTGTGTGTTTCACCGTTACTGCTCAAAACAAAAGAGTTGATGTCAAGTACATTTCAGAAAAAATAACCATTGATGCCTCCCTTGACGAGTCCGCTTGGCAACTGGCTGCACCTGCTACTAATTTCTGGCAATATTTCCCAACCGATACAGCGCAGGCTAAAAATCAGTCTGAAATCAAGTTTCTATACACCGATAAAACGCTCTATGTTGGCATTAAGGTAAATTCTATTGGAGATGACTATATCGTTCCTTCTCTGCGCCGGGATTTCAGGGCGGGGGGTAGCGATAATATCACCTTAATGTTCGACACTTTTAATGATGGCACCAATGCCTTTCTGTTTGGCACGAACCCAGAAGGTGTTCGACGTGAAGCACTGGTTTCGGGTGGAGGAAGAGAATTAAGAGGTTTTACCACTAGTTGGGATACCAAATGGCAAGGAGAAACTAAGCAATATGAAGGGTATTATGTTTGCGAATGGGCCATTCCCATGTCTGCCTTTAAATTTAAAGAAGGAGAAACTCGGTGGCGTTTTAATTCGTATCAATTCGATACTCAAGGGAATGAACGAAACACTTGGATTCAGATTCCGCAGAATCAATTCATTTTTAACCTTGCCTATATGGGCGATATGGTTTTCGAGAAACCCTTGGCAGGTTCAAAAAGCCCCATATCCATTGTTCCTTATGTAAATGTATTGGCTGGCCAAGATTTTGAAGAAGATGACACCTTCTCTGAATTTAAAGTAGGAGGAGACGCCAAATTTACCATTGGAAATAGTTTGAACTTGGACGTCACCCTGAACCCAGACTTTTCGCAGGTAGAAGTGGATCAACAGGTGACCAACTTGACTCGTTTTGAGGTTAATTTACCGGAGCGACGTCAGTTTTTTATCGAAAATAGTGATCTTTTTGCAGACTTCGGAAATAGCCGTGATGCCAATCCATTTTTCTCCAGGCGCATTGGAATAGCGACAGACACTTCTGACACAAGTATTCAAAACGACATCATCGCTGGAGTGCGACTTAGTGGAAAACTAAACAACAATTTTAGGGTTGGATTGCTCAATATGCAAACGAGTGACGATGCAAAAAATGAAATCGGCGGTAACAACAACACGGTTCTTGCATTGCAGCACAAACTCTTTAGTCGTTCCAATTTAAGCTTTGTTTTTATTAATAGGCAAAACACTTCCAATGAAGCTTTTATTGCTTCGGAAGATGAATACAACCGCGTGGTGGGCGTAGACTACAATCTGGCGAATGCTGATAATAGTTGGAATGGGAAGTTTTTTGCACATAAGTCTTTTACACCTTTTATTGAGAGTGATGACTATGCTGCTGGGGTACGATTACAGCGCAATAGTACACATTGGAGAATTCGAGCTAGTGGTGTTTTCGTAGGTCGGGACTTTAATTCGGATCTTGGGTTTATTAGAAGGAAGGATTTATTTAAGCTAGACCCACAGGCAGAATACCTTATTTTTCCAAAGAAGGGGTTTATCAATAGGCACACTTTTACCCTGCTTCCCATTATATCGTGGCGTCCTCTATTGGATTTTCAACTGGCCGATTACAACTTCGTAGCACGTTGGAATTCAGAATTAAAAAATACGGGGAGAATTGGTGTTAGTATTTTCAATGAATACACCTATTTGTTCGATGAATTTGACCCCTCCAGAAATGATGGGATTCCATTGCCAACAAACAGTGAATATTACTATTCCAGCATGCGATTAGAATACAGAAGTGACAGCAGAAAGACCTTTTCATATAACATAAGGCCTCAATTTGGGCAGTTTTTTAACGGCGAAATAGTGACACTACAAGGAGATGTGAATTGGCGTTTTCAGCCTCATTTTAATCTTTCGGTACGAGCACGGTATGACAAAATTAACTTGCCCGAACCGTTTTCTGATAACGCTATCTGGCTTGTGGGGCCAAGGATTGATATCACTTTCAATAAGTCATTGTTTTGGAATACTTTTGTTCAGTATAGTTCCAATCAGGAAAACTTAGGAATTAACTCTCGTTTGCAATGGCGTTTCGCGCCCTTATCGGATCTATTTCTAGTGTATAACGACAACTACTTTAGCGGCGATGTCTTTGCGCCAAGATTTCGGACTATAAATTTGAAAATTACTTATTGGCTGTATTTGTAGAGAAACTAAAAGAGCCGCAATAAAATTACGGCTCTCTGCATCGAAGGCTCCCCAGCATTCGATGCACTAGTATAACATTATAAAGATATAGAGAACGGCAACTTTTCCAACTAAGTAGAAATACGTAATTTCATTATGGTTTTACACTAAACCTTAACTTTTTTCCAATGGCCTTTCTTAAACCAAATAATGCTAATGATAGCAATTAGTACCTCGGCGAAAGTAATAGCAAGAAGAACGCCCAGCACCCCCAATTCGAAGTAGAGTGCGGCTGCGTACGCAAAAGGCAATTGAAAAACCCAAAAGCAAAAGAAATTAATAATAGTTGGGGTTTTCGTATCACCAGCCCCGTTAAAAGCTTGTACGATGACCATTCCATAGGCGTAGAAAACGTAACCAGCCGCAATAATGCGTAAGCTTAAGGCTCCATTCTCAATCACTTTAGGGTTGTCACTGAATATTTTCAGAATAAATTCGGCAAAGCATAAGTAAAAGATGGACACAACCACCATAAACCACGCATTGTACTTCCCAGTTTTCCAAACGGAGGACTCGGCCCGTTTTGGCTTACCAGCTCCTAAGTTCTGACCAACCAGTGTGGCGGCAGCGTTACTCATTCCCCAGGAAGGCATAAGGGTAAACATAAGCACTCGGATGGCGATCGTATATCCAGCTAATACTTCACTACCGAATTCGGCCATGATTCGCATTAAAAAGACCCAACTAGAAGTTCCAATAATAAATTGGCCAATCCCACCAATGGAAACTTTAATTAGATTCATCATTACTTTGGCTCGTAAGACAACATCTTTGAGCCCAACCTTGATCTTGCTCCACCCCATAAACAGAATGAGCAATTGTAAAAGCACTGCGCTTCCTCTTCCAATCGTTGTGGCTATGGCTGCTCCTTGAACTCCATAAGCAGGAATAGGACCCCAACCAAAGATTAGTATTGGATCTAATACGATGTTTAGCAAATTAGAAAAGATAAGCACTTTCATGGCTACGGAAGCATCACCAGCCCCTCTGAATACGGCATTGATTAAGAACAGCAACATAATGGTCATATTACCGCCCAATAATATTTTTGTGTAACCAGCACCTTCAGCGATTAAATCTGGCTCCCCTCCCATGAAAGACAAGATCTCTTCAGGAAACAAAATACCGATGACGCTGATGACCATGGCAACAGCAATACCTAGAATAATAGATTGTACAGCCGCTTGAGAAGCCCCTGGGATATTCTTTTCACCAATACGTCTAGCGACAATGGCAGTAACTCCCATACTCAATCCTATGGCAACCGCATATACTAAGGTCACAACAGATTCGGTGAGTCCAACTGTGGCTATAGCATTTGCGCCTAGGCTTGAAACAAAATAGGCATCGACCAGAAAAAAGATAGATTCCATCATCATTTCCAGTACCATGGGAACGGATAATAAAAAGACAGCCTTTCGAATGCTACCTGAGGTAAACTCAAGTTCTTTTCCAGCTATCGCTTTAGGGAAATAATGAATTATTTTCTTTAGGGTACTCATGAATTGCTTAAGATGGGTGGTAAATATAACAAAAAACCCTTCCTAAGAACTAGGAAGGGTTTTTTCAAAATTATTTAGAAATGTCTAATGATCCATTTCCTCTTCATTATCCTGTAGTGGTAATGTTTGAGGTGCGTAATCTTGTCCAGGAACTACGTAATCACTTTCGTCCATGTTCAATTTGCTATAGTCATAGGGCCAACGATATACATGAGGAATTGGTCCATCCCAGTTTCCGTGTGCGTGTTTGATAGGCGCCGTCCATTCCAACGTATTCGATTTCCATGGATTTTGTGGTCCTTTCTTTCCGAAGAACATCGAAGAAACAAAGTTGTATAAGAATACTAATTGTCCAGCCGCAGCCAAAAATGCGAACATGGTAATTACTTTATTTACATCGGCTAAATCGTCGAAATACGGGAATTCTGTGTTGGTATAATAACGTCTTGGAAGACCGGCCATTCCAATAAAGTGCATGGGGAAGAATACCCCATAGGCACCGACGGCTGTTATCCAAAAGTGTATATATCCAAGGTTTTTGTTCATCATCCTCGACTGGAACATTTTCGGGAACCAATGATAGACTCCGGCAAATAAACCATATAAGGCTGAAATACCCATTACCAAGTGGAAGTGAGCAACCACAAAATAGGTATCGTGTACGTTAATATCCAAGGCGCTATCTCCCAATAAAATTCCGGTTAAACCACCCGTAATAAAGGTAGACACCAAACCAATGGAGAAGAGCATCGCTGGATTGAGCTGCAGGTTTCCTTTCCACAGCGTTGTTATATAGTTAAATGCCTTTACTGCTGAGGGTATCGCAATTAACAAGGTTGTAAATGTAAATACGGATCCTAAGAACGGATTCATTCCAGAAATAAACATATGGTGTCCCCATACGATAGTTGAAAGGAATGCGATCGCCAAGATCGATGCTACCATTGCCCTATATCCAAAAATAGGTTTTCGCGAGTTGGTTGCAATAATTTCAGAAGTGATTCCTAAGGCCGGTAATAATACGATATAAACTTCCGGGTGTCCGAGGAACCAAAACAGGTGTTCAAACAGTACAGGAGACCCCCCTTGATTGTGCAGGGCTTCTCCAGCAATATATATATCTGAAAGGAAGAAAGATGTTCCAAAACCTCTATCCATAATCAACAATAAAGCTGCTGATAATAAAACAGGGAAGGAAACAACTCCAATTACAGCTGTAATAAAGAATGCCCAAATAGTTAATGGAAGTCTTGTCATAGACATCCCCTTTGTACGCAAGTTAATTACCGTTACGATATAGTTAAGTGATCCTAATAAGGAGGAAGCAATAAAGATTGCCATAGAAACCAACCAAAGTGTCATTCCAGTTCCTGATCCAGGTATTGCCTGTGGCAATGCACTCAATGGAGGATATACCGTCCACCCAGCTGAGGCAGGTCCTGCTTCAACGAATAGAGATAATAACATGATAATACTTGATAAAAAGAACATCCAGTAAGAAAGCATGTTCAAGAAACCAGAAGCCATATCACGGGCTCCAATTTGCAATGGAATTAATAGGTTACTAAACGTACCACTCAATCCAGCCGTTAAAACAAAGAATACCATGATGGTACCATGAATGGTTACTAATGCCAAATAAACACTAGGATCCATAACACCGCCTTCTCCCCATTTACCAAGGAGTACTTCGTAAACAGTGAATTCTACGTCTGGCCATGCCAACTGCATTCTAAATAGAAGCGACATAGCGATACCGATAATCCCCATGAACAAACCTGTAATTAGGTATTGCTTAGAGATCATTTTATGGTCTT
>Ga0256847_1000923_pt1 | contig 16344 bp, 16 predicted proteins | sample TeddybearmetaG_FD_189099 | JGI IMG/M metagenome (GOLD analysis project Ga0256847, IMG submission 189099) | Hydrothermal vent microbial communities from East Pacific Rise, Pacific Ocean - Teddybear | ecosystem: Environmental > Aquatic > Marine > Hydrothermal vents | place: Pacific Ocean: East... | reverse complement strand
TATCAACAAAATGGAGGCACAGCTCGCTCATCATAAGCAGCGTGCAGAGACTATCGAATACATGCTTGGGTTGTTGAGCGACGAGGATAAAGCCTATGTTGATGAAAACTTAGAGTGGTTTAAAGCAAAAACACAGAAATCTAAAGGTGGCTAACGGAGATTTTATTAACTCCGGCTAGCCTCACTTGATCGACAATTTTAATAAGCACTCCTAAGCCGGCTTTTTTAGCAATTTTTACTAAAAATACTACCTCTGGGTTATTGCTCAATGCGACTTCAACGTTCGCTTGAACGGCATCTACTAAAATATCTCTGCCGCCAAAATTAATATCGTCCAACTCGCTTACTTTTATCAAAACGGTTTTGTTCAGCTTAGTATCTGGAGATTCTATCTTGCTAGGGCGGTCTATTACTATGGCGGATTCTTTTACAAAAGACGTTGTGACAATAAAAAAGATCAACATGATAAAAACGATGTCTAGCATAGGAGTCATATCAACATCGGCTTCTTGTTCTTCGGATCGTATTTTTCTACGCATATTAAATTTGCTCCATAGTGTTTTATATCAACTGCTACATATGTAACGTATATATTACTCTCACATTTTTCGATTGTCAAACTTAGACGGCTCTAGGCTAATTTGTTTTTTTGCGGTAGCATTACGATATTGATTAGTTATCATTGGAAAGGTATTTGTAGTGAATTCAATATTAATGATAGGGCGAGAGCTTTGTTCTGTTTATCGCGTTAAAAACACACGGTCATTGCGAGCGGAGCGCGGCAATCTCCTAAAGTTATGTACAGTATTTCAAGTTTCGTACATGCTCGTTGCAGATTGCCGCGTCGTTTCTCCTCGCAATGACAATAATTGCCAGGATGGTGTTGGTCGGAAATTTCTAAGAATGATGAACAATTCATTTTTGTTAGCGTTTGTAATTTTGTCGTATATTTTTATTGGTCTATCCGCCCAGGCTTACGCAAGTCAAAATAGCGATTCTAAAAGCATTTACGAAACTGGTCACTTGTATATTTCAGTAGATAATCAAATGGCAGAGATAGATAAAACGCTAGCCGCTGCGAAACAAAGCGGTAAGTTAGCGTTAATTATCATGGGTGCTAACTGGTGTCACGACAGTCGAAGTATGGCTAGTAATTTACATAAACCCGATATAAAAGAGAGCGTAGAAAAGAGCTACGAACTGCTTTTTATTGATGTGGGTTACTACACCAAAATTAAAAAAGCCATCAACCGATTTGGACTACCCGTTATCTATTCAACACCAACAATTTTAATTGTAGATCCAGCATCAGAACAATTAATTAATAAACACAATATGCTGTTAATGCGAGATGCTGCATCGGTTAGCGAATTAGAAACGCAAGAATATTTTGAGGACATAGCGGCGAATAGACAACAGCTCACGCTAAATGCTATAACAATGAGCGAAAGTCCAAGATTGACCCAATTAAATCAAACGATTGATGATTTCGAGAAATTTCATGCCGATAGAATTTACCGCGCGTTTTCTGTTATTGGCCCTCTAATAAAAGAAAAAAAGGGCGGAGGCGCTGCAAAAGAATTCGATACAATCTGGAAGGCAATCTCTAAGTTACGTTACACTATTACAGATGATTTAGCGAGATTAAGGAAACAGGCGAAACAAATGGACGCTGCATCCGATTCTCAAACTCAGGACATTGCAAAAGAACTAGATTTTCCAGAGTACCCCGCTTTTGAATGGGAAAAAGAAGATGCCGAATGAAATTTGCACGACAGATGAAAGTTTTGTTATAGCTACTACTATAGGACGCCTAGAGATAGATATCGACGATGAAAAGATAAAAGCTATCAAGCTCAATTCGAATAAATTCTTGTCGAAAAGCAAAACAAAATTAGGGCAAAAAATAACAGAACAATTCAAGAGCTATTTTAATAATGCTAGTTTTGAATTTGATTTACCGTTAGTCCAAAAAGGCAGCGAACATCAAAATAAAGTATGGAAGGCGCTTAGAGAGATTCCACCAGGTCAGGTATTGACCTATGGAGCCCTAGCCAAAAAAATCGGCAGTAGTGCACGAGCAATAGGCAATGCTTGTCGAAATAATCCGATTCCAATTATTGTTCCATGTCATAGAATTGTCGCTGCAAAAGACATCGGTGGTTTTTCTGGCGCCCAAGAAGGTGTGTTACTCAATATAAAACGTGAATTGCTCGCTCATGAAGGGCTCTCATTTTAACGATGAGTGCTACTCAAAAAAAGATTCAACAAAAGGTTCAAAAAATCCCCAATAAAATCACCGAATCTGATGCTGCACAAATCACGCTCTTCGCAGATTATTTGTGGATGCACGATGGATTGAGCAAAAATACGCTGGCGAGTTATCAGACCGATCTCAAGTTATTTGCAAAGTGGTTGAAACCTAAAAAATACAATTTACTTTCTTTTGATGATGGTATTTTACAAAGTTATTTGTCTGAACGATTCAAAAAAAAATACTCAGAGCGATCAACCGCCAGACTGTTATCAACGCTAAGGCGTTTTTGCGGATATGCGATTGATGAAAACCTAATTGACTCAGATCCAACTGCTAAAATCGCACTACCAAAACTGAGTAAACCGCTACCCAAGACGCTCTCTGAAAAAGACATCGATCAACTACTAGCCGCACCCAATACTGAAACGGATATTGGTATAAGAGATATTGCAATGATCGAATTAATGTACGCCAGTGGACTTAGGGTAAGTGAGTTAATCAACATCCAGTTTTCTGAGCTTAGCTTACAACAAGGAGTCGTTCGGGTGATGGGGAAGGGCAGTAAGGAGCGTTTGGTACCTTTTGGGGAAATCGCACTTGCGGCAATTGAACGCTACGTTAAAACGGCGAGAGCTAACTATTTAGGGAATTTGTCCAGCGACTATTTGTTTGTTTCTAGTCGCGGTTCCAAAATGACCCGACAGGCTTTTTGGTATCGATTGAAATACTATTCCAAATTGACCACTATCAAAACAAAACTCTCACCTCACACACTAAGACACGCATTTGCCACTCATTTGTTGACGCATGGCGCGGATTTAAGAACATTGCAATTATTGTTGGGTCATAGCGACCTATCTACGACTCAAATCTATACCCACATAGCCAAGGAGCGGCTACAACAAATCCACGCAATGCACCATCCTCGGGGGTAAAGTTGTCATTTCACAAGGGTTAATATAACTCCATCATCAGATTAATACCGTTTGTCTAATTACTTGACTAACTGGTATAGTCGCGCTGGTGTAAATAGCCCATAATTACTTTAATTGTTCAGTATCAATTGCAAGGATTTGAAAATAATCATGACTAAAAAGATTTCAACACTAGTTCTACTCGCAAGCCTGTGCGCTGTAAGCGCTTGTTCAGACAATTCTCCACTAGTCAGCAAGGCTATTGCGGAAACACCAACTAGTGTAACTAAAAAACAGAATGCAGAATCTCTTTCACCTCAAGCTATTAAGATCATCTTAGAGGAAAAATTACCCGGCATAGAAGTCAGCAGTATTGAACCCAGTCCAAAAGAAGGCATCTTTCAAGTTTTTTACAATGGCCAAATTCTTTACATTACCGATGACGGTGAATTCGTGTTTACTGGCAATCTTTTAGGATTAATTGAAAACGGGCCGGTCAATTTAACCGAACAAGCGATGATGCTTAAATCTTCTGAACTTGCGCCCGAGCGAGCTAAAATTATTGCAGCTATTAGTGAAAAAGACATGGTGGTGTTTAAAGCAAAAAATGAAAAACACGTTATCAGCGTTTTTACCGATGTCGATTGTGCCTATTGCCGCAAACTTCACAAGGAAGTTCCACAACTAAATGCTAGCGGGGTAACTGTTCGTTATTTAGCCTTTCCTCGCGCGGGAGTAGGATCATCCGCGTATGACAAATTAGTTTCAGTCTGGTGTGCCGATGACAAGCAACAGGCGATGAATAATGCCAAATTAAAACGCCAATTTTCACCAAAATCTTGTACAAATCCAGTAGCGTCTCAATATCAACTAACCCGCGAGTTTGGATTGTCTGGGACACCGGCTTTATTACTATCTGATGGGGAGCTGATTGCTGGATATGCACCTCATGATGAACTGATAAAACATCTCGAAAGTAAGGCGGAGCAAAAGGCATCTTCGGCTAAGAAATCAAAACAAGCGACAGAGAGCTAGTGAGCATTGCAATTGCTGTCAATGCGAGAAGGAAGGACGCGGCAATCTCCATCAGGTCTCTATCCCCCTCTTTGCGAAGATCGCGACATGGATGTCGCTTAGTAGAACAATGCATGGAGCAATTGTCGAGGGGCTAGGGGAGATTTTGAAATATTAGAAGGTCGTCCCTACTATTTTGCTTATCAAAATAAGCTTTAAATCCCCCTCAATCCCCCTTCACAAAGGGGAAGGTTGGTTTTGGTAGATGTTCACGGATATATTATCGCCCGCACCTTTCTTTGATCATGACATAGCACCTTATAGGTATGACAAGCTTGGCGGCTTGCCATTGACTCCACGGCTATTCCCATTTCATTTAATTTACCAACGATTCTAATTGGTAATATTTGATGGAATTCACCGGAACCTATAATTAGCACCTCAGGTTCATCATCTAAATGTGACTGGAGGTCCTCGAAGGTGAGTCCAGCAAAACTCGACGATCCGTTAAATTCAACTAGTTTTCCTTCGCTAAGAGAAATCACTTTATCGAAAATACCGATATTTGTGGTTATCTTTCCCTTCTCATAAGCTCTAATGTTGACTAAGACTCCCGTGCTTTCTTTTTGTAGTAGCATAAGCTTACCTTGTATGAGGAACACTGCATCTTGAGGTGGAATGGGTATATAATAAAAACCAATCATATCACCATTGGAAATAAATTGAAGCGCAGGAAACTACTCAAATACAGCCTTTTGACTGGCGGAGGCTTAGTTGCGGCTGGCACTGTCGGCTGGCATCAAGTATTTGATGGCCCACTCCATAATCCTTGTTTGCTTGACCAATTCCCTGAGTCGCTGAACAATCACCCTTTGATGCAACAAGCGTTTTCTGGTATTGATTTCACTCAGCTTTGGGATCCACATTTTCATTTGATTGGAAACGGTTTATCGGATGGTTTTGATGGCGCGCCAACGGGAGCATGGATTACTCCTAACTTGACCTCTTGGAGCCACCCCACTCAAAGACTTCAGTATCACTTTTATATGGACGCTGCTTGCGTAGATGATGCGTTGCATGCCGATAAAATCTACGTTGATAACGCCAACAAGCTTGCCAGGCAAATACCTGCAGGTAGTAAATTTATGTTACTAGCCTTTGATTATTTACATGATAATCAAGGGCGAGCGCATCAGCAAAGTTCCACTTTTTATATTCCCAACGAGTATGCTGCGCGAGTCGCTCATTCATCTCACCGTTTTGAATGGATAGCTTCGGTGCATCCTTATCGTGAAGACGCATTAGATCAATTAGACTGGTGCAAAGAGAACGGAGCCAAAGCCATCAAGTGGTTGCCTCCAGCAATGAATATTGATCCAAGTTCAAATAAGTGTAAAAACTACTATCGAAAACTAGTCGATTTAAACATGCCGCTGTTGAGTCACGCCGGAGAGGAAAAAGCGGTGCATAGCGAAGAGTTGCAGCAGTTGGCTAATCCACTGTTGTTGCGAACACCACTCGATGCAGGAGTAAAAGTTATTGTTGCCCATTGTGCATCACTCGGAAACAGCATTGATCTTGAAAATTCTCAACGCCCGCTGATTGCCAATTTCGATCTTTTCGCGCGGTTAATGAATGACGACAATTATAAGCAGAATTGTTTGGCGGATATCTCAGCGATTAATCTGATTAATCGGGATATCAAGGTTATAAAACAGATTGTTGAAAATACGGATTGGCATGAGCGGTTACTGTATGCTTCTGATTATCCATTGCCCGGCGTAATGCCGTTAATCTCAACCAAAAACTTAGTAAAGCATGGATTGATACAAGCGGAATATGAGAGTTTCCTCAATCTAGTACGAATTTATAATCCTTGGCTTTATGATTTCCTATTGAAGCGACTCATGGGATCGGGAGGATCTCGCGGTTCTGATGGCCTGAGTTTTTCCAATGCTGTTTTTCATACAAAGCGTCATTTTTCTTAATTGGTCTTAGAATAGTGTCAAGTGTTGCTCAAAAAAAACCGCTTCTGCCGGTGATAATGTGACTGGCAAGAATATGATGAGCAATCAATCGATAACTTATTTTCTTTTCGAAGAGACCGCACAATCTCTAACAGAGAATAAACCTTTTAACGAAATATTTGATCAGTTTGCTGTTGGTGAATTACATCAAGACTGGCAACAACATCTTTGTTTGAACCTCAACTATCATCAATCGGAAATCCCCTGGAATTTATTGCGGGCTTTAGAAATCGATTTACCAAAACAAGCAAAAACCATCGTTTGTTGTGATCCCATTTCCATCCAGATGACTCATCGGGGCGCTTATTGTTGGGGACAAGCCGCGTTAAGTATCTCCGCAAAGGATGCGCAAACGATAGTTACTCAAATTAATCAGCTATTAATGAGCGATAGCGAACAGTTTTTACTGACGGAGGATTTACAATGGTTATATATCTCTAACGAACAGCTTGAGCTTAACCAGAGTAGTTTTGTCCACTTGATTGGCAAGGACTTATTTGATTTTAGATATCAAGGGAAAGATGAAAGACGCTGGAGTAGTCTAGCCACAGAAATTCAAATGTTAATCAAACAACTTATGGATTATAAAAAAATTGAAGCGTGCTCGCCTGAGGCAAGTGTAGCTGTTCATTTTTGGGGTGACACTAGGGTGAACTTTGAAAACGCATTTTCAACACAAAAAACTGATGAACATGAAGCAAACATTATTGTCTATTCGTCAGATCAAAAGCTTAATAAATTCATTCAAAAAAACAAAGTGATGGTAAAAGAATTTAGCGAAATTTCGAAACTAGCCGATAAAGCAGGGCAAGAAAAAACCTCATCAGAAGAGAATAAAATAATTGCTATTACTAATAGGATGAATTCAAGCTTAGCTGCAATTATTAAGAATCAGCTTCACATTAACCAATCCATTAAAATAGTTGTCCAGGACAAAATATTTCTCAAAAAAACTAAGATGGGGAATTCAATATTTAACAGAGCATTCGAAAAGTTATTTTCAAACCTTAATTTCGGCAGGGCAAAGTAACTTGATTACAAAGGTAATAAATCGACGTTTAGTCTCTGAAGATTCATCCATTCGAGAAGCTTTAAGTGAGTACCCCGAAAAAATAAGAAACATACTAATTGCTAGGGGTATTCGAGAAAGTCAAGAGTTGGAATACGGATTGCGCGGTTTAATTCCACCCTCGCAATTACTCAATGCAGATGTCGCTTCAGTGCATATTTTTAACGCAATTAAGGATAATAAGTCGATTCTAATCATTGGTGATTTCGACGCCGATGGAGCAACCAGTTCTGCATTAATGATGAGAGCGCTAACCATGCTGAGCGCCGAACACGTCGATTTTCTGGTTCCCGATCGCTTTAAGTTTGGTTATGGACTTTCTGAAAAGCTGGTTGAATTTGCCGCTAGTAAAAAACCAGATTTAATCATTACAGTGGATAATGGCATAGCCAATCATCGGGGAGTGGCAAAGGCAAGCGAGTACAACATTCCGGTAATTATCACTGATCATCATTTGGCGGCGGAAACCCTGCCTGATGCTTTGGTGATTGTTAATCCAAATCAACCCGCCGATGATTTTCCGAGTAAAAATCTAGCGGGAGTTGGTGTTGCATTTTATCTAATGCTAGCGCTACGAAGCTTAATGCGGTCGAATAATTGGTTTCATGACAATAATATGGATGAGCCAAATTTAGCGGAGTTGTTAGATTTAGTGGCGTTAGGCACTGTCGCGGACGTAGTGGTTTTGGATAAAAACAATAGAATTTTAGTCGATCAGGGCTTACGCCGCATTCGTTCGGGAAGGGCTTGTGCGGGTATTAATGCTTTATTGGAGGTCGCGTTAAAAAAAATAGAGCAATGTCGCTCTAATGATCTAGGTTTTGCGATAGGACCAAGATTAAACGCTGCTGGTAGGCTGGAAGATATGTCGGTCGGTATAGAATGCCTTTTGTCTAATACACCGCAACAGGCGCGAAAAATTGCCTCTCGACTTGACCACTTAAATCGTAAGCGCAGGAATATCGAACAAGATATGTTGCAGCAGGCAAACCAGGATTTAGCCGCGTATTTCGAAAAACATAAAGATTTATCTGAACCATCTGGCTCTAGTACTAAAAAAGAAGATGTTCGACCCACAACGCTCTGTTTATTTGATCCTAAATGGCATCAAGGTGTGATCGGAATTCTTGCCTCTAGAGTCAAAGATAAAATTAACCGCCCTGTCATCGTATTTGCCAAAGGTGAAGATGAAAATAAAGATCAACAATCAATCATTAAGGGTTCTGCGCGTTCGGTTCAGGGTGTACATATTCGTGATTTATTAGCTTTGGTGGATAGTCGCAATCCTGAATTGATTACTAAATTTGGTGGTCATGCCATGGCGGCAGGGCTATCCATTAGAGAATCTGACTACGAGAAATTCGCCAAGCTGTTACATGAGTACGCTGATGAGATAATGGGCGATGAAAAAATATTGGATGAAGTTCTAACCGATGGGAGTTTGAACGACTCAGACTTTACCCTAAGTTTCGCTAGGCAATTAAAGTCTGTTAGCCCATGGGGACAAGGTTTTCCTGAGCCTATTTTCGATGATATTTTTGAGGTTGTCAGTCAACGAATTGTAGGCGAAAAACATCTAAAATTAATCTTAAAAAAGGAAGCGTTAACTATAGATGCAATCCATTTCTTTTTTGATGAAAAGCTCAAAATCGAAGATGGTGACAAAGTTAATATCGTTTATAAATTAGACGTTAATGAATTCAGAGGTAATCAATCATTACAACTTATTGTTGATCAGATTATTGTTCAAGAGAAAGTCTAACTCTCGGTAGGAGCGCGTCCCGCCGCGAAAAATGCTAAACCTAAAACATTGACGATAAATATGTAAATACCAATATCTAGACTACATCAGAGCTCTGAGCTAAACATTCTCATCAGGCAAAATGGCATTTTCATCAAAAGCGTTTCCCCCGGGGATTGAGTGACTTTCGCTAGCCCATTCCCCCAAATCAATTAATTGACAGCGTTTGCTACAAAAGGGTTTGTGTTCAACACAGTCAACCCAACGTTGGCTTTTTTTGCACGTGGGGCAGGGGATTATCAAATCATTATTCATAGGCTAAGAGCTTAACGGGTTATTAGTTTTATTCAGAGTTTAACATAAAGTAGATTTCAAAGTGGTTGACCCTTTACAAAATTCCACTTAGGATGGTGTAAACAACAACCAAGTTACTTTATCCTCCCGGGAGTGTTCGCACGATGCACAAAACTATGTACTTATTCGCCTTGATCGGAGCAATGATCTCCTTCTCATATGCGGCTGACAGAAACGTTTCATACAATAAAAAAGCGTTTGAAATCTACAAGACTGCTGTTGAAATACCAACTGTTGAAGGTCGCGGGCAAGTACCAAAGCTGGCTAATTATTTGGCCTCAGAACTAAAAAAAGCAGGTTTCCCCCAAAAAGATATTCATGTATTGAAGGTCGGAGAAACCGCCGCTTTAGTCGTTAGATATCGCGGCGACGGGCGATCCAATAAAAAACCAATCAGTCTCTCAGCACATATGGATGTTGTTGAAGCTCTAGCCAATGATTGGGAACGTGACCCATTTACATTGATAGAAGAAAACGGATATTTCTTTGGACGCGGCACCAGCGATGATAAAGCGGGTATGACTGCTGTTGTGTCTAATTTTATTCGATTGAAAAAAGAAGGATGGATTCCTAGTCGCGATCTCATTATTGCTTTTTCTGGTGACGAAGAAACCAGTATGGCATCAACAAAAGCATTAGTAGGTCAATACAAACATCTAATCGATAGTGAATTTGTATTAAACGCGGACACGGGTGGTGGTCATATTGGTGCGGATGGTTCTGCTCCGGCCAGTTTCGGGATGCAGGCTGCCGAAAAAACTTATACTGATATAGAAATAACTATTCGTAATCCGGGCGGTCATTCTAGTAGACCACGGAAAGATAACGCAATCTACGAGCTAGCGGCGGCACTAATGAATATTGAACAGTTCCAATTTCCAGTACAAGCAAGCGAATTAACTAGAGTTTTTTTTAAGGGAACGGGTTCTAAAGTCAAAGGCGATCTCGGTAAGGCTATGCTTAAATTTGCGAAAAATCCGAAAGATGCTTGGGCAATCAAAATACTTCGTGCAAATCCAACGACCGTAGGAACGATCGCTACCACTTGCATTGCGACAATGCTTCGCGGAGGACATGCTCCAAATGCATTACCTCAGTCGGCTACTGCTAACGTTAACTGTAGAATTTTTCCTGGCACGACGGTTGGAAAGATAATTCAAACGCTAAAAGAAGTCGTGGCTAACAAAAATATAGAATTTAAGATTGTCTCAGAGCCTACACCAACCAAAGCATCTCCATTACGCGAAGATGTTCTTGCTGCATTGAGAAAAGCGGTAGATACTCGTTACAAGGGACTAGAAATCATCCCTTCCATGTCATCGGGTGGAACAGATGGAATGCATTTTCGTGCAGCAGGTATCCCGAGTTATGGAGTGAACGGTGTGTTTTCTAAAGGAGGTAGTTTCGCACATGGTTTGAATGAGAGAATACCAGTAGATAGTTTTTATTCGAACCTTGAGCACTGGTATGTTTTGCTTAAGGAAATTGCGAAATAAACCTAGAAGAACAAGCTATCATGCTATACGGCCAAACAACAAAACAGCACTCTAACAGGAAAATAAGTTGTCAAAGTGCTGCTCAATAGCCTATCTTTTGGACTAGTTTAGTCAAATATACTAGCAATCACGAGACCTGCTACAACTGCACCGATTACTGGTGTAGAGATATGGCCGCAATGTGAATTGTGATGATGCGCGTGATAACCGCCGTAATTATCATATCTGCCATAGTCGTATGCTTGATATCGACCATACCGGTCATAATAACCATAATATCGTCCATAGTAGTCGCCATGACTACGAGCATAATATGGCGCGTGAGTTGAATAGTGATGATCGTATGAATAATCGTGATGGCCTGAATAGCTGTGGTGATCTGAATAGTAGTGCCTTACTCTATGCTGCGAATGCCTACGATGCTTTCGATAAGCTTTTCGTCCATGATGAGAGTTGGCGTATGTATCCAAATGCCGCGTGTTGTGGACAGCTTTACTTTGCTTTTTATGCCTCTGTTTATGAGTAACTTTTCGATTGTGACTCAATCGAGAAACATTGTGATCTCTATCACGCTTGTGCTCAGCCCTATGCTGATTATCGTGTTTATTTGACGCTTGACTGGCGTTGCTAAAAACCAGTAGTAAACTCATTAGAGCCGTTAAAAGTAGTAGCTTTTTCATTGGTATTCTCCAGTTCTTTAATAAACTAAGTTCAGTGTAGGCGCTACAAGCTGAACCAAAACTGAAGAAATAAAATTAACGACCTTTGTGGAGCTATGACCGGCGGGCGGTGAAGTCCCCTTTGTTATTGTGGTCGATGCGATAGCCGACCGTTCTTACGGTCTTGATGATCTGTGGATTGGTACAATCTAATTCGGTCTTCTTTCGGAGTTCGCCTACGTGGCTATCAACGGTGCGGCTTTCTATAATTGCAGAATGACCCCAACCATTTTTCATTAGTTCGATTCTAGAAATGACCTCTTCTGTATCTTGAATGACAACCGGTATATAATAACCACTAAATAATCAAACCTCATTGTTTGGAGAAAACCGTGGCGACCGCAACAGCAAGACATATATTAGTAGACTCAGAAGAAAAATGTAATGAGCTTAAAACCGAAATTGAAGGCGGATCTGATTTCGCTGATGTAGCAAAACAACATTCTTCTTGCCCATCGGGAAGTAGCGGTGGGGATTTAGGATCTTTCGCACCAGGAGCGATGGTACCGGAGTTTGATGAAGTGTGTTTTAAGGGCGAAGTCGGTATTGTGCATGGACCGGTTAAAACACAATTTGGCTACCACTTGCTCGAAGTTACAGAGCGAAATTAAAAACAACAGAACAAATGAATGAAATAAAAGGGAAGCTCAGACTTCCCTTTTTTGTGAAATTAAATTATTCGATTTGGCTAGGAGCTGCGTCTCGCTGCGAAGCGATATATATACCCGTTACCCTTCAAGATGCAGGTTTCAGTGTTCAGCTAGGAAACTTGAACAAAGCGCAACTCGAAGGGAATGGCTAGTCCTTTCCAAGGGTTGTAATGCCGTGCAAGTTTTCTAGCTGAGGACCCATAGGGCAAGGCTATAAACAACCATCTTCTTCGTTAAGCAATTTCAAGCTAGGATGGCTAGCCCAAAAATTACTTGCCTCAAATATGGCTGTTTCTAGCCTTGCTGAATCCTGCATCTTGAAGGGTAACGGGTATAGATGCAGTTAGGAGCTTAATTATACCAATCAGATAGTCTAATATTTGTTTTTGGTTACTACGCTTGAGGGCCTGCCGCTTTAATTTCATCTGAAACGTCAAACTTGGCAAAGTTAGCGGAGAATAATTTTGCCACTGCTGTAGCTTCAGCGTCATACGCATCTCCATCAGTCCAAGTTTGTTTTGGAACTAATAATTCGTCGGCAACACCATCTACTGAAATAGGAACGTTCAAGTTTAATTGCTCGATATGAGTTGTTTCACAATCGGCAAGGCTGCCAGATTGAATAGCGGAAATTACTGCTCTTGTGGTAGGAATACTAAAACGCCTGCCACCATTTGCATAAGTTCCACCGGTCCAGCCAGTGTTAACCAGATAAACTCGGGCATTATTCGCTTCAATTCGCTTTATTAGTAATTCTGCATAAACGCCGGCGGGTCTTGGAAAAAATGGTGCGCCAAAACAGGTAGAAAATGTTGATTCGATTGCGGCTGTAGAGCCAATTTCAGTCGAACCGACTTTAGCCGTGTAGCCACTTAAAAAATGATAAGCCGCCGCTTGTTTAGATAAAATCGAGACCGGTGGTAATACACCGGTTAAATCGCAGGTTAAAAAGATAACCGCGCTAGGTTCGCCAGCTCTGTTCTCTTCAACCATTAACTCGATATGTTCTCTGGGGTAACCCGCTCGGCCATTTTGACTATGGGTGGTGTCACTGTAATCGGCATTACCTTGGTCATCTAAAACGACGTTCTCGATGATGGTTCCTTTTTTAATCGCTTTCCAAATGACGGGTTCATTTTTTTCCGATAAATCAATGGTTTTTGCGTAACAGCCACCTTCAATATTAAAAACAGTGCCAACTCCCCAGCCGTGTTCATCATCTCCAATTAAGTATCGAGTAGGATCCGCAGATAGGGTTGTTTTGCCGGTACCAGAAAGGCCAAAGAACAAGGTAACATCACCTTTACCGTCAGTGTTTGCTGCACAATGCATAGGTAATACATCTTTAGCAGGAAGTAAAAAATTTTGTACTGAAAACATCGCTTTCTTCATCTCACCTGCGTAGCGCATGCCTGCAAGTAAAACCTTTTTCTGTGCAAAGTTGATAAGGACTACGCCGTCGCTGTTAGTGCCATCTCTTTCCGGCACGCAGACAAAATGAGCGACATTTAAAATTTGCCATTCACCTTTGTCAGAGGGGTTGTACTCGTTGGGGCGAATAAACAGATTTTGGCCAAAGAGATTTTGCCATGCAGTTTCCGTACGGACATTAACTGGAATATAATGCGCAGGATCAGAGCCAACATGTAGCTCAGAAATAAAGTATGATTCTTTTTGATTAAGATGGGCTTCAACTCGAGTCCACAAGGCATCAAATTTATCTTCCTCGAACGATCGATTGACCGAACCCCAATCGATATCATCCTCGGTAGAGCACTCTTTGACAATAAACCGATCATTCGGTGAGCGACCTGTTCTGGCACCTGTCTCAACGCTTAAAGCTCCAGTGGCGGCTAAAATGCCTTCCTTTCGCTCAAGTGCATGTGCGATTAATTGTTCCGGGGAGAGATTTAGATGCGGTACTGCTTGATTGTCCACCATTGACTCCATTTTGACTTGTTAGGTCATTTTGATGACTTGTACAAAATTGGGGCGCATTCTAACAAATAAAAAAGCGCTAAACTACCTAAGTCTAGCGCTTTTATGATGGATAGTTATATTTTTTTTGGAATCTGGCAGAGCTTCGGTGAGGCGTTAATTTACTTGCCGCTGTGGAAGCCAACCATTGTCAGGTATTTCGATTGTTAATGATCGCTTTGTTTGAACTGTATTTACTGCTGGGCAGTTTGAATTATTCATATGAAAAATAGCAGTGGAAAACATGACTTCTTGCGGATCTGCAAATTCATGGGTTAGATCATCAAAAGCCGCGCAATCAGCAAACAGGCCATCAAAATAGTCTCCTTCGTCATTGTGGTTAACCGATTGGAATTCTATTGGTAATATTATCTGATCGCAAAACTCTTTGCCGTACATTCCCACCGGTTTGCCACAAGTGGTCCCACCAATTTGAATAACTTCAACAAATGGAGACAAGCTGTTCATCACAAGCTCACTCGCGGAGCAGGTACTAGCGGTAGTTAGCACATATATACGGCTGATATCGAGCGCGTTAGAAAAATCTTGAAAAGCGTTGCTACTATTCGATGATGTGTATTTTCGGTTATGCAGGGTTTTGTTGTAATCAAAATCTTTAGTATTGTCGCCGCCGATATATGAGGCAACGTTTCGCGAGGCAATCACACGACCACCGCCGTTGTAGCGTAAATCTAAAACCAGTTCATTAATATTGGCTGCATTCATGCTATCAATAGCGTCGGAAAATTCGTTTGAGGTATTTTCAATAAAACTACTTAGGGCGATATATCCAATTGTTTGGCTTTGGGTTTGAACGACTTCGGAAATCAAAACGGTATTCATGGTGACTAATGCTTTAGTTAATATCTGATCGCTCGCCTCTTGGTTCAAACTGCCAATAGTGAAGGTGGCGGTATCTCCAACCTGTAACCCAGACAAAGCAGCGCTTAATCCGTTTCCGGAGATAATTTGGGTAGAAGACACGCCATTAACAGCGGTAATTCGATCGGTGCGTTCCCAATTAGCGGCACCTGATGGTGAATTATCAAATACATAAGCAATCAAATAGGCATCTCGCTCAGCATTGATGACGCTCCGAAAGCCAAATCCCTCAAAAGTCCCTTCGTTAAAAAAGCTATCGTTAGCTGCTTTTGAGTTGATAAAGCTAAATCGGTCTTGCGGCGCTCTGAGAGCATTTAATGTTTCTGTGACGGTGTCGAAATCGCTAATATCAACTGAGGGAATTTGATCAAACCAGAGGTAGGTATCGTGCATGACATCAAATATGAATTGTTTTTGTGAGTTGATATCGCAAGATTGAGGTTGAGCTACTATCCCCTGACCAACACCTGCTTCATTGCTACTTCCACCACAGCCTGAAAATAAAATAATTACGAGAACATTAAGAGCAGTATTTTTCATAGACAGGCCAATTTATGCGATGAAATGTGAGATCCTATTATACATATTCTCTCTCAGTAAAAAATGTATATCACTCACATGGATATACATTTTAGTGTAAGATAAATTATTCGATTTTTTTCAGAAATAAACATGAAAAACATTCTTATCTTTTGGATACTTATTTTTAATGTCACTTGCCTAAACGCTTCTAGTCGACCCAGTCCTGGACTTCTTTTAGACAGAAATAACATAGAAGAGTTCGCTCAATTCGTGGATGAACCTGTTGTTGAATTGATTAAAGAAGGCATTTTTACGATATCTGTAGCTGCGACTTTTTCGATCCCACAAAACAATAAATTTTTGCAGTTGACTAGAAAATATGCGGGGGTCGCATCTATTGATAAGATGACCGGGCGCATATTGAATTACGAAGACGGACTTCCTTTCTCTGCAGAGCCAGAGTTAACGGATGCTTTGGCTGGCCTAAAACTCGCTTGGAACATGCGTTACGCCTATGGTGGAGATTCTTCATTAGTTGATCCATTCATTTGGGAGTATCGTGATATGAAAAACGAAAAAATTGAAAGAACACTTTCTTTTGTTGGTAAAACACTTCGTTATAAACATCGCGTTTCTCTTTCACCCTCACCAGATTTGCCTAAAAATCCTGCTGATATATTTAGTGCTATTTATTTGCTGGCGAAAAAACCATTTGATCTACG
>Ga0256847_1000922_pt1 | contig 16349 bp, 18 predicted proteins | sample TeddybearmetaG_FD_189099 | JGI IMG/M metagenome (GOLD analysis project Ga0256847, IMG submission 189099) | Hydrothermal vent microbial communities from East Pacific Rise, Pacific Ocean - Teddybear | ecosystem: Environmental > Aquatic > Marine > Hydrothermal vents | place: Pacific Ocean: East... | reverse complement strand
GATGTTGGACTTGGAAAAGCCCTAAGTATGATATGCATAAACTTTTAATAGATTATTTCTTTTCTCGTCAAGAAGATCAAGTATTACCAATTAAAGTTGCAATAGTTATTACCTGCTTCAATCATGCACAATATACCAAACAAGCAATTGAGTCATTAAAACTAACTACAAAAAATAGCAAAATATATGAGTTTCAATTCGCAGTATATGATGACTCTTCGACTGATAATACTCAAGAAGTTATAGGGAATATAGAAGGAAATAACATCATATATTGGCGGTCTAAATCGAATAGCGGTCTTACCTATTTATGGAATGTTGCATATAAAAAATTCGCTGATTATGATTATATAGCTATAGTTAATAATGATGTGATTTTTACTCCACATTGGTGCAATAGAATTTTAGATGCTATGAGAGAGAAAAATTGCCTGATGGCAGGTCCCATAACTAATGGACCAGGGCATATTGAAAGTCAAAATATAAGAAGGTTCATCTCTAATTATGAGGCATCGGATAATTGGGATAATCTTAAAAGTATTTCAAATAAAATAGAGAAATATTTACCATTTGAATTAAAAAAAATTAATGGGTTTTGTATGGTGTTTTCCAACGAACTTCTACATCTTGCTCAAAAGGATAGAAAAGGAGAACCTTTTGACCCTGAAAATAGAAATTTTGCAAATGAAGATGAGATACAAGCTCGTCTTGACCCTAAACCTCTTGTAGTTCCGTCTAGCTTTGTTTTTCACTATAAAAGAATCACTATTAAGGATCGTCCTAGAAGTTTTGATCAATATAGGCCTAAACAAAATTTGAATTTTGGCGAATAAGAGAATTTTCATTATTTTAGGAATGCACCGTAGTGGTACTTCTGCGGTCGCAGGGCTATTACATACAAGTGGGATATCTATGGGGTTTACTTTTAGAAAACCCCTAGAACAAAACCCTAAAGGTTTTTTTGAAGAAGAATTATTTCGTCAATTTAATGACATTCTACTCAACAAAGTAGGATATAACGTTAAAGAATGGAGAACAGATTATTCTGGAGTAGTCGCCGATTATTTAGAAATTACTACAGGTATTAAAATAATAAAATCCTTTGACCATAATATTAGGAGTTGGGGCTGGAAAGACCCTAGGACTTGCCTGACAATTGATGTTTGGCTCAAGGTATTGAGAAGTTGTGGTATGTTGCAGTACACTAATATCATTATTGTTAATCGATCAATTAAGGCTGTTTCAAAAAGCCTTTTTATTAGAGGCAATATAGTTGACCTAAATGAAGGGGAAAAATTATATAAAATGTACCATCAGCATATAAATATAGGGTTGTCTAATTATCGTAACAAAATTAATATATTGACGATAAGTTATGAGAATCTTATAAAGGGGAATGATTTTAATCGGTTAGAAAGCTTTTGTGATGTTAAACTTGATAAAAACTTTATAGATACTTCTTTAAATCATGGAGATTGAAATAATTAATTGTAAAATGACTTTAATTAACTCCTTCAGAAAAAAAATCAAATAAAAATACAGCTATTATGATAACGATTCTTTTTATGGGTTCAAAGGAAGCAGAAGAAGGCTATGAGAATGAATTAAAAAAAATTATCACAAATCTGGATTTTAGAGTTTACCCTCAAATTGGTGATAATAGGGACATTGAATATATTTTAGTAAAAAAACCTACGATAGCTGATTTTACAGTATTTTCTAATCTAAAAGCAATAATCTCCTTAACTGTTGGTTTAGATCAATTTATAGATTTAAAGATCTCCTCTAAAACTCCAGTTTTTAGAATGTTGGATGAAGGACATAAAATAAGTATGTCTGAATTTATTTTACATTCAGTATTCTATTACCATAGAAGAATATTCAATTATGATTTGCAACAGCAAAATAAAATATGGGAAGAACACCCTTTAATACCTTCTCGTAATAGAAAAGTTGGTTTCATGGGATTTGGAGAAATGGCGAAAATGCCAGCTTATATTTTAAGAGATTTAGGGTTCAATTTATCCTGTTGGAGCAAAACATTTAAAAATATTTCTGGAATTACTTCATTTTATGGAAAAGAGGAATTAAATGTTTTTTTACATGATTTAGATATTTTAGTGTGCTTGCTTCCCTTGACAAAAGAGACCGAAAACATCTTAAATTTTTCTACTATGTCTATCTTACCAAAGGGGGCGTCAATAATAAATGTAGGAAGAGGAAGATGTCTGAATGAGAACGATTTAGTTTGTTTACTAAATGAGAATCACTTGATTGGGGCAACATTAGACGTTTTTCAGAAGGAGCCGTTAGACAAAGAAAGCCCTTTATGGAAACATCCTAAAATAAAGATAACACCTCATATAGCAAGTAAGGCAGACTATTTAAAAGCTGCGGAATTTATAAAAACTAAAATAGGTAAAAATACAGTAACTTAAATTTGATAATGCGTTACAGACTAATATGACATTAGCTATCAGTCTTGATTTATTAAAAATATCATTTCACATAAATATTCCATAGTAAATTGTTGGTGGTTGAGCATCTAAGATTGTGGTACTCTTTTATATATGAAGAGTACGATTACTAAGGAATTTAAAAAAATAGATATTGATAAGGTATGGGCCGGACATCCTGTTCATTTTGCATGTGAAAGAATTAAAAATGATATTTTTCTAGCGTATTATGATTCTGATCGCAGGCTAATCGTTGCTCATTTACATATCTCAACGGGTATCTTAAGAAAAAAAGTACTACCAGAAATATTAGGCTGGGATAGTCATAATGGAGTCTCAATAGGTATTGATTCGTTGGGCTTTATTCATGTAAGCGCAAATATGCATAGTTCTTCCTTGATTTACTACAAAAGTGAACAATCTCTATGTATTGAATATTTTCAAGCAATACATACAATGACTGACGCCAATGAAGAGTCTTGTACTTATCCAATATTTATGAAACATAATAATCAATTGTTTTTTAGGTATCGTAGTGGTAAAAGTGGAAAGGGTAATATTTTGATTAACAAATATAATACAGAGAGTTCTTCTTGGGAACCTATAATGAATACAGCGCTCTTTGACGGAGAATCTAAACGAAATGCATATCCGAGTGAGTTCTTCATAGCTAATGATTTTTTTCACTTAGTATGGGTGTGGCGAGAAACTCCAGATTGTGAAACTAATCATTCCCCTTGTTATGCTAAAACAAAAGACTTCATATCTTGGTATGATGCTTCTGGAAATATTATTGACTTACCAATTAAAAGTAACGGTAGTGGTGCGATAGAAATACTTCAGATAAGAAGTGGATTGCTCAATGGAAATCTCAAGGTAGGTTTTGATGTTATGGGGCGCCAAATTATCTCATATCATCGTTTTGATAAAAATGGTTATACTCAACTTTATAATGTTCGATTTGAAGAAGGTGTCTGGAAGACATATCAAACATCCAATTGGGCATATCGATGGGATTTTAAAGGACGTGGAGCAATAGCATTAGAAATTGAAATTTTTCCTGTTCGGGTTATCGATGGAAAACTAACTCAACACTGGAAACACAACAAATATGGTGAAGGAATTTGGTTTTTAGATGACAAGTTATCTATAATTCATGATAAACCACTTTCTGGTATATATCAAAATATAAGTGAATTAACCAACAAAAAACATGTTAAAAAAATGTGTGGCTCGCCTGATTTAGGCTTATTTATGATTTGGGAAACTTTTCCAAAGAACAGAGATAAAAAACGAAAAATATTTGGTCATTATTTGTTATCCTCACAACTTACTTTATATATAGGTATTTCAAAAGGTGTATACAAAATGTCTTAAGTTATACAATAAGAGTTGAAAAGAAACTCAAAAAAGAGCATTGACGCACTTGACATTTACTGGTATGAGACCTATAGGTAGGATTATAATAATATCCTAAAAATGGTCGTAGCAAATAAATTACAATTCTACTATGGCGTATATGGTCTTCTTTTCGGGTGGAACAAGGAAGACTAATATTTATTTCTTAAAGGGGTATTAGGGGAAATTCCCTAACAGGATGCATTGTGAAAATGAAGTATGACATTCACAATGCAATCCTGCTCTGTTACTGTCCTAAAAGTTTGCTATTTGAAATTTAGCAATTACGACTTAGGTTAGAGAAGACCAAATGTCCTAAAAGTCCGCAGACAATTTAGGACATTTGCTAAGGTGTCTTTTATAACTTTCTCATTGAGGTAGCAACAAATTCTATAATTGCAACACCACCAATAATAATTGCTTTTCTAACTCTTGTCCCTCCTCTTAACTCAATTTTATCTCCAAACTTAAGATCAAAAACAATATCTCCTACAGATTTAGGGATGTAAACATAATCTCCAAGTTTACTACCGCCAAAGGGAGAGTTTTCAGCTTCTCCGTTTAAAGGGATAACTTGAAATACAATATGCCCTTTTGGTACTTTTGATTGCCAAGAATTAGAAGGATTTGGTGCATAAAATTGTACTTCTGTAATTACATCAGCTCCGATATAATCTTCTGCAAAAGCAGGGTTCATCATTCTTTCATAGGATACTCTTGTACCAGATGGAATAGTAGAATTCCCTTTGACTGTACGCATACCTGAACAGCCTAAAAGAAAAACACTTAGTAATAGACTTAGTATAAAATGTTTTTTCATAATTAGATGACTTTAAGTTAATAATAGAACAAACATAGACATAATCTTTTAAAAGGCAGCGTTTACGTTGCCTTTAATTTTTATCAATACCAATACCTTTCATATTATTCATTTTCTATAAATAGTATGAAGTATACAGATGACGCTCAGTATCTAAGGATGTTTGGAAAACGAGTCAAAGCCCTACGAAAAGAACACAATCTTTCACAATCTGCATTAGGCGGAAAAGCCGAATTAGAAAAAACAGCTATTCAGCGTATAGAACGAGGATATAATTCAACGATAAAAACACTTTTAAAACTTGCCAATGCTTTTGAAATAAGCCTGTCGGAATTATTAAATTTCTCTGAAAATGATGTAAATAAGCTGTAATTAAAAAGCATCTTAAAACAAGATACTTTTTGAAATAAAAAAAGAGCTTATATCTCAAGCTCAAATTCTTGTGCCATTTTATAAGCTATTTCTTCAAAGGCAAACCAAGCTAGTGTGTTTTTTAAATCACCAATGATTTTAAGTTTTACTCCTATATCATCTTCAAAAATTTGTCGTAATTCTTCAATTTGGGCATAATGTGTGTCAAAAAAAGTATGAGTATCAGTATAGTAAATTAAAGACCCTACCGTTCCTGTTTTACATCCGAATTGAAGTAAGTTTGAAAAGAAGATTTTAATATCATCACATTAAAGTGCTTCTTTAGTCACGGCTTTTTCAATAGAATCTATTGGATTATTTGCAATAGTTTGTAATTTATTTTTAAGTTTATTGTTAGTCATAGTATTATATAAGGTTAAACCAATAATACGCTGACTTTAAATCCCAATTACAAAGCTTTTATGTCAAGTAGGAATCCGATAAGGAGCAAATTCTTGTGAAAAAGGTGTACTGGAGTAAGGAAGAAGTAAATTATTTGTGGGCTTTCTATAATACTCTGGCTTTAAGCTTTAAAATGAATAAGGTATTGAAATAGAAAGTCCTCAAATGCCTATGATTGGCAGATGAGGACATTTTTTTTCCAAGAACAAGATTGTGTTATCAAGTTCCAAATGTTAAAAATTTAATTGTTTCCCAATGAATATGATAAATTTGCTTGACTAACATAAAGTTCACTAGCTATTTCATTTATAAGAGGGCGAATTTCACGAATTAAACGTTTTTGTCGAGGATCTTTAATAGTATTTTCTCTTAATGACTTAAATATAAAAACATCTAAAGGGATTTTCAATTGTTCACAAATCTTTTCTAGTGTATTTATTTTTATAGATCGTTTATTATGAATAATCTCAGAATAAAACGATGGCTTAAGCTTACATTTTTCTGCAAAGTCAGTTTTAGATAATTGCATTTCTAGTCGAATAGATTCCAATGTTGTTGGAATATCCAATCTGCTTTTGAATTTTTGCTTAATTGAATTCATGTTCTGATTTTTTAAATTATTATTAATGATGGTCTTTTATATATATTATATAGTGTTAAAATTTAAAAGTAAATACTAACTATATCTTAAAAGTAAAATCAAGATATAGTTAGTATGTTCTTTGTTTGATTAATCAATTTTATCTAAAATTGTTCTAACCATTTGTAAAAAATACTCGGATGTTAATTCTGCATCTCTTTGACCAAGTACCATCTCAGTCTTTAGGATACTAGCTTGATTTAAATAGTGGTCTATTTCCACCTCCCATTCAGGGTAAATTGTTCTAACTGTGACCAAAACTGTAGTCATCTTGTCAAATACATTAGTACATAGTGCAATTTCTTCCATAATCTACATGTTATATGTACAAATATAATAAAATTTCACTATATAGTGAAATAAATTCACTTTTTTTTAAGAAGTAGTCTAATTTTAATATTTACTTATGCTATTAAAAGTTTTTCCGAACACGCTCCAATTCCGCGAATCTCTTCTTCATTTTAACTTCTTGTGATTTTTCAAGTTTGTCTTTTTCAATAATAGAATCCAGGAGAATTTCTACTACACTTGGATTATATTCCGATAGGCCGTTTATCATTTCAAGCTTCTGGATCAAGGCCTTGTCCTTGAGTTCTGTTCGTTTAAAAAGTTCAGCCATTGGCACTTCTAAGGCTTCAGCTATGGAAATAAAAGTGGTTAAATTAAGACTAACGATACAAGTTTCAATTCGGGAGTAGGTAGAGGCTATAACACCGGACTTCTTTGCAACTTGTGACTGATGCAATACTGGAGAATGGAAGCAGGAACGAATTTTACCTTTACAAGTTTGCTTCGTATTTTAGATGCACATAAAATGAATCTATCTGATTTCTTTGAAGAGTTTAAAGTATAATTAAAAAAGAGCTTATATCTCAAACCCAAATTCATTAACCATTTTGTAAGCCGTTTCTTCAAAGCCGAACCAAGCCAAGTGATTCTTTAAATTATATTTGATTGGAAGAGCCATGCCTGTATTTTCTTCATACTCATTCCGTAATTCTTCAATTTGGTCATAATGAGTGTCAAAGAAGGCATGAGTATCTGAATAGTAAATTAAAGATCCAACCATGCCTGTTACACATCCGTGATTTAATAAATCTGAAAAGAAGTTTTTAATTTCATCATATTCAAGAGATTCAAGAGCGACTGCCTTTTCAATAGAATCTATTGGGTTATTTGCAATAGTTTGTAATTTATTTTTAAGTTCATTACTAGTCATAGTATTATATAAAGGTTAAGCGAATAATACGCTGACCAAAAACCCCAGTGGCAAAGCTTTTTTAACAAGGAGGAATTTGTAAGGAGCATTCCTTGTGAAAAAGGTGTACTGGGGTAAATAGGTAAGTTAATTATTTGTGTCTTTCTATATTTACTACTGCTAACTAACTAAAAAACAGGGTTTTTCCTGTTGTTTGTTAAAGATTCTATTATTATTTTTATAAAATATTAATCTATATAAATTTTGATGACATGAAAAAAGTAATCTTTTTATTGGTTATAAATGTATTATTTACATCCATTTTTTTTGGACAAGATAAAATTGTTAAAAAAGTAGGTGATATTATAATACTTGATGCAGATGTTAAGGTGTCTGGTCATGCAACGGGATATTTTACGGGAACTGTTGATAGTAGTAAAACGTGGATTGAGGGCAGTGTTAAATTTAGAGTAATTTCAATTACAGACACAGTTGTAGAGCTAAGGGCTCTAAATTTTGATACATTAACAAAAAATCAAGCAATAGTATTTAAAAGGCAAAGAAAAACAGATAAAAGTAAATATTATAATGATATGATTTTTCCTATTTCAAAAAGTGATTTTGAATTATATTCTACGAGAGTCGAATCAAGTGACCGAATATCATTTGGATTATTAACATTACCATTTAAAGCACGACCACAAAATAATTTTTCTTTTGACACAGAGTTCAATTTGAGTACGACATTGAATTGGAGGTTAGGAAGAATTAATAATATGTCTTTAAATATACAGCTTGGTGCAGGTATTGGAAGTGTTGGTTTGAATGCAAGTAATGCAAGTGGGATAGACTCAGAAGAAAATGAAGCTCAAGATGTTGCTATTTTGACTTTTCTTGGGGGAGCAATGATTCAATATAAAAATGTCCAATTTGGTTTTTATGCGGGTGTTGATCAAATAAATAATCAAAGTAAATATAGATGGGAGAGTAATGGAAATATTTGGTTTGGGGTTGGTATAGGATACAATATATTTAATATATCTGTATCAAAAACAACTCTAGAGAATAAGAATAAATAATAAATTATTTTAAAACGCTGATATTGTGTCAACTGCGTTTTTTTAGTGTGAATTATGAAGTAATTTATAATATAATTAATAAAAAAATATAACAATGAGCAACAAGATTAAACCAAAAGACAATCAGTCAAATCAATCAAACCCTAATAAGAGGTCAGGTGGGACTAACAGACAGTATGACCAAAAACAAGGTAATAGAGGAAAACAACAAAATCCAAATCAAAAAGGAAAGTAATTTTTTTAATTTTACAGATTTTAATATGCAGATATTAGTATTGTCAACATAAATCCGCCAAGGAAAATTCTAGGCGGATTTATTTTTTCTTACTTTCTCCGAGCTTGTCTTTTTCAATAATGAAATCTAGCAGTGTCTCCACCATTACTATGGTTATATTCCGACAAGCCGCGTATTATTCCTACTTTCTGAAATAAGATCTTAACCTTGTGTTCTGTTCGATTAAAATACTGTCTATATCCGTCTACAATAATCACTAACAGTATAACTTTTGAGTTTAAATCGTGGTAAATTGTTCAACTATTTCGCTATTTAAAAAAAGACTATGAAATCCTTCAAAAAATATAAGATTTTATACAAAGACGTTATTCCTAAAGAACATTGATTGAGGCTCTATTCAATAACTTAACGCAACAAATCTAAAATAATAGATTTGTAAAATGGAAGTAAAAAAAGCATAGACGACTTACCTTAAAAGAAAGAGTCATAATTCAGACGCTTTTAAACGAAAACAAGACCAAAGCTTACATAGTTAAAAAAAAATCAAATTAGGGCTTCTTTGCTTACTTTTTGGCTGAGTCGCTACACCGAGAAGTGCAATACATGGCAGGACATCGTTATATATTATCTACAGAGCGCTATCTTCAAGACGACCTTGAAAGTCTTCATGAGACGATTGAGAATCTACATCCTATATCTTAAAAATTTGTATCTTTATTATCCAATTCTCCAACATTTAACTCCCCAGTTAATTTATAGTATTGCGGTAATCCGTATTTATATGTCATACCAAGGGATTAAATTACTGGTTATGGAAGTGTATTAAATGATACTAACAATTAATTCTTTAAAATTTTGAACCATACTCAAAGCATAGATAGCCATATTCTACAAATCGACAAAGTAATATGCAGTAACATTGATAAATTTGATATTTCAGAAAGGGGTTTGTTATCACAAAACATTTTGTCTCAACTAAGGAATTTCATTGAATATATATCACTAAAGCTATATTTTGATGCCCAACTAATAGATATTGAAATCACCTACGAAAATATTAGGAATGCGAATGATTATATAAGAGCAAGAGGAGACTTAAAATTTTTGCGAAGTTTTCATAGGTTATTACAAATTACAGCATCTCATTACACTATAGATGAAGAAGGCTCCGAAAGACTTATGCTTAAATATCTTGAATATCTCATCAGGACTAAATCATTTTTAAAAACACATTATAACCTAGATACTCTTATGAATCTGAGTGACTTTCCTATTCAAACAAATTCTAATCTAAATCAATACTATCAAAAGATAACTGAAAAAATAAACCAGCCTGAAATACTTAGGCAAAAGAGCACCTATAATGATAGATATTACATAAAGAAAATAAAATCATTTTTTGTTGGGTTTGAAATTTATTATGAAGTAACGTTTACTCGAGCTAATGATTATGTAAGCAAATTCGATAGAATTATCGCTTTTACTAAACTGGATTTATCTCAAAACTATGCAGTAAAACTTTCTGTAAGTAATGACATTATTAACATTTTAGGTAAGAATATGCCTGTTCAAATAATTGATTCATGGGAGGTATCAATTCGACCATGTGAGCTAAATAATTTTGCAAAAATATTTGGGAATCATCCAAATGTTAGTGGCACTAAAGAGTCCTACGAATTAATGAAATATCTAACTACATCTGGTATGAATTTAATCGAACTCATTGATTTAACAGAGTGGTATTATGATCATGTGAAGACAAGTATTACGGAAAAGGCTAGAGCATCTCATATTTTTAAATTACTTGATAGATGTCGAAAAATGAGTGCAAATCAATCTGACGGGTACAATGTACTTAGATATTTGCTTTATAGGTTAAATAATAAAATAATCAAAAAACAATATTATAACGAATCATGTAACCTTTTATCGAATCTTAAGTTAAGCTATGGTTGTATCCCATTTGACCAAATGCCATTCAATACTTCATTATTAAGCCACAATCCTAGAATTTCTGATTTATTTAGTTGTATAGATTTTAGCAATAGAGAACATGAAATATTTGCAAGAATTATCAAGAATAATACAATTCAAAAAGGACAATTGTATTCTTCTAAAACTGACCTGTCTAGTTTTGAAGATATTGATAATCTTATATGTGTATGGAATGACTCTCTTTATTGGAAACATATACATCGAAGACTTGAAACATATAAGGACCATATCTATATAATGGGTTATGAAGAGGATACTTATAATATAATTAAAGAACTAAAAGAAATATCTTCAAGTGGGATAAGAAATTATACTAATTCTGTTAATTCTTGGTTGGAATCATCTTCATACAATATAGATTCCGATGAAAAGGAACAGGCATTGAAGCTGATGTTCGAGAATTCTAAAGTTGCATTGATTTATGGAGCAGCTGGTACTGGGAAATCAACTATGATAAATCACATATCCAACTTTTTTAACGATGAAGACAAGCTTTATCTAGCTAATACTAATCCAGCAGTTGATAATTTAAAAAGAAGGGTAAATGCATCTAATTGCACCTTTAAAACAATAGCAAAATTTTTATGGAGTAGTAATACCCAATATGATATTTTAATTATTGATGAATGCAGTACAGTTAGTAACTCTGATATACTTAAAATTTTAGATAGAACATCCTTTAAGTTGTTAGTTTTGGTTGGAGATATTTTCCAGATTGAATCAATTCTTTTTGGAAACTGGTTTTCACTTGCAAAGTCTTTTGTCCCAAGTTCTTCAGTTTTTGAACTGATCACACCCTATCGTAGTAATAATAAAAGTTTGCTAGACTTATGGGGACGAGTCAGAAATATAGATGACAATATTCTAGAACATTTAACGAGATACAATTATTCAATAACTTTAGATGAATCAATTTTTGGACATTCTGAAGAAGACGAAATAATACTTTGTTTGAATTACGATGGACTTTATGGAATAAATAATGTTAATGCCTTCTTGCAAAGTAGTAATGAAAACGACCCTTTTATTTGGGGGACACATAACTATAAATCTAATGACCCTATTATATTTAATGAGTCAGGTCGATTCTCTCCATTGATTTACAATAATCTTAAAGGAAGAATAGCTCGAATTGATATTTTAGAAAATAAAATACAATTTGATACTGAAATTAACATGGTAATCAATGAGTTCGACGCTATGGCTTATGATTTTGAACTTTTAGATAATGCCAACAATGGAAATTCAGTTATTCGATTTGTTGTTAATAAATATAAAAGTACTGATGATGATGATGACGATAGCTCTACAAATAATGTCGTTCCATTTCAAGTCGCCTATGCTGTTTCTATTCATAAAGCTCAAGGCTTAGAATATAACTCTGTAAAGATTGTTATTACTGATGAAGTTGAAGAAATGATTTCTCATAATATTTTCTATACTGCAATTACAAGAGCAAGAAAAAAATTGCAGATTTACTGGACTCCAGAAACAGAAAATAAAATTTTAAGTGGTCTAAAAAGAAAGTTTAATACTAAGGATTTATCATTGTTGAAGTTGAAGTATAGTTTGTAGTAATTAATGTAGGAATATCATATTCTAATGTTTAGATTTGACTATACTCAAACGTTTTTTTAAATAAATTATCTCAATAGATAGATGGGTGAGAAATGGAATTGCAACAAAAAGGTTGATAATTTTTTATATTGAAACTTCACGAGACTCAATTTCAATTTTAGATACTTCATACACTTTTGTCCTAACACAATCTAATTTCGTATCATCAAAAAAAACAAGATTAACCCCTTTTTCATCTAATGAGCTTCCGTATTCAACTCCATCATACCCTAAATGTTTTATGTATTCACATAAATATTGAGTAGGTAAATAATCAAGTTCATTATCCTGTCTTCTTAATGGTTTTGATAGTTCATTTTCTAATAAATCAATAAACCCTTTATTCTTCACATACTTTTCAACGGAAAATCCCTCAAGAAAAGGGCTTACTTGAAATGAAGTCCTTAGAGTTATTACTTTTATATTTTCAAGTAATCTAAATTCTCCTATTGAAACATAATCTAAAAATGTGGCGCGAGCTTCATACAATGTAGTGTTTATAGATTGTGCAACATATAAATAAGAAATACCTTGAGGATTAGCTCTTCCAGATTTTGAAAGCTTATGAGGGGGTTTCCCCATTTTTTCTTTAGGATATCCTTTTTCATCGTTAGAAACTCTGGAACGATAAAAAATCTTCCCTTTGGAATAATCTCTAACAGGAAAAGTTTCCTCAATTGCTTCTAAATCCGCAGGGTTCTTAATAAAGAACCTATTTTCTTTTTTAATTTCTTCTTTAAAAGAATTCCAATTATCAATAAGTTCAACTGTCTCTGAAGGAACAGAAATGCTAACATTAGCATTTAATAATTCTGTATAATCATCTTCTAATCCACTTAAGATAGCAACTAACAATGCTTTTATTTTATTCGCATCAGATATTTTAAAAATATTCCAATCTTCTTGTAATGCAGAAACAATATCCGTTCCTCCATCATCAATAGTATAAATGTCTAATAATTGAATAAATTGGTCTTGTAGTTCTTGAACATTTATAGTTTTAGTATCTCCTTTTCCACAAAAATCACATTCTCCAATTGTATTAGAGTTCGAATAGATAAACCCTTTTAATTCGTTATCCGAAAAACAATCTGTACAACAATTCATTATTTAGAAAAATAGTTGTGAATTAATTCAAGGTGATTTAATATAGATAATTTTTTTACAGTACCAAGCCCTGGATATTTACCTTCATCATTTAGTCTACGAAATTCATCACTTGCAAGAGTGTGAAGATTTTCATCATCTATAAATGGTATTAGTTTATCTAAAGCCTCTGCAAATTTACCACCGACATCGGAAGTATCTTCGTTAGAATCAGAAACAAAATGATGAATTCTAAAAACTTCATTAGAAAAATAAGTTAAATGAATAGCTACAGCGTATGGGGAATAACCTTTATCTGTATATTCTCGACCTATGGTTAAAAAATCAGAATAGCCTTTATAACCTTCTTCCAAAAAATATAAATGCTCCTCGCTAAAGAATTCATCAGGTTCTGAAGCATAATCTTTATTTCTTGATAATTTATTATATGGGTCGAAAAGCGAAATAAGACTATTACTAACTTTCATTAATCCTCTTACAATCTTTCTTCTGCTCCTTACTTGTGAACCAAGAACAACATGCTTTACATCAAAATCTCCAATAAAACTTAATAAATCATCAAAATTTTCATCATAAATTGAAGCAAGAATAATTGTAATAGGTTGTTTTGATAGTCCAAGTTCAGTTAATTTTTCAGCAATATAATTTAGGTCTGTTCGATTATGTACAATTACTCCTATTTGAAAATTTTCATACGATAATGGTGGAAGAAAATTTGAACACACATAATCAATATCATCCTTAATATCTCCAATGAATGGGTTAATAATTATAGTGAAATTGATATTACTTTTTTGTAATATTCCAATAGTTTTAGTATATGTGGTGGTTTTCTTTTTCACTGGTTCAATAATAGGGCTAATATGATTTTGACCAGCAATTATTCCAGAGATTTCTCGTAAAGCAATTAATTCAAACTGCTTTCCTCTTAAAAAAGGAAAGTACATATTTATAGATTTTTATTTAGAAATGAATTTATTTTTGCTAAATCCCTCTTTTTGAAATTCAAGCATATAGAAATATGTTTTAAAAAAGTAGGAATTTCCTGTGAAGATACTACTTTTTTCTCATTTATTGTTCTCTTTTTCAGAGAAGAAAACATCAGATTATGAAAATCTTTTTCTTTAATTTTTTGAGCCAATTTCAAACATTCTTTGAAGAGTTTTGTGTTTGGTACATCTGGTATATATCCAAAATATTTTTTAATTAAACGAGTGTATTCTTCTTTTCTTAAACACTTAAACATATAGGTAATGTTCAAAAAACTTGAGTCCTCTGTAGGTTTAATTTTTTCAGTTAAGGTATTTCTACTTGAAAGAACTAATAATCCGATATTATCTAAATTATGTTTCGATAAGAATGCTTCATATTTATGAGCCACAGAGTGATGCGTTACAATAACTATATTTAAAAAAGATTTTCTGTACTCGTTGATTTGAGACAATAATCTTTCAGTAGAATCATATTCAGTTTTAATTTCATAAACAATTGATGTCCCATTAAGCATTACTAAATCTGCAATTGATTTTCCTATTCTAAATTCATTTAAAACGGTGGCTGTATTTAGACTGTATTTACCAAGTAATATCTTATTTACAATTTCATTCTTATAGATGAGTTCGCTCCTATAATTTTTCAACATTGAACCATATAAATGTTCAAAAAAATCGTGATAAGTATTTAATTCAATGGTGCTGTTAAATGATAAATATTTTGAAGCTTTTTTTTTAATTACTTCTATTTCTTCGTCTTTAACAATTTTATTGAACACAGAGTTGCTTAAAACAGGAGATATTGTTTTGAGAAATGACGAGTATGTAGGTTGTATTGTTGTCATTGCTTGGCGTTCATTTGTCGCTAATGTAATACAAAATTACTACAATTATTTAAAAAAATAATTACCATTGCATTAATATTAACTATGTTTTCAACTTAAAGTTATTTTTTATTTATAAAAAAGTTAGATCACATTTTTACAAATGTTTAGCTTTGAAAGTAAGAATAAAGTTCATTGAAATAACCTCTTTATATAAGCGAGACATCGGTAGAAAAAGGTCAAAAGCCCTCAAAAAGACGGGTAGTTACTATCCATTCGGTTTGAAACAAAAACTATTTTCTACCTCGCACAGTCTCCAACTCCTCAAGCCTCCTTTTCATTTTAATTTCTTGCGACTTCTCCAATTTATCTTTTTCAATAATGGAGCCTAGTAGTATCTCTACTACGCTTCGATTGTATTCCGACAAGCCGTTTATCATTTCTACTTTCTCGATTAAAGACTTATCCTTGAGTTCTGTTCGTTTAAAAAGTTCCGCCATTGGAACTTTTAGTGCTTCAGCTATGGAAATAAGAGTAGTTAAATTAGGGCTAACGGTGCAAGTTTCTATTCGAGAGTAGGTAGAAGCAATAACTCCAGATTTCTTGGCTACTTGGCTTTGATGCAGTCCTTTTTCTTTGCGTATAGATTTGAGGTTTTTGGCTAGGTTTTGCTGTATTTCACTCATTTTTATCAGTATTTAATGCTAAATATAGAATAAAACAATTAAAATAGCAATAAACACAATAATAAATTTTTATTATTGTGTAAAAAGATATATATTTGATATTCAATATGCTTAATAATCCATTACATATCGTTTCAAAGGCCCCTAGCTATTCAGAATGCCAAATTAGACTTATTAGAAAACGTTTACTGTTTTTTGCAATGCTTGAATATGTACGTTATAAGAAAACATGCCAAACGCCTTAATATATACACGGGTTTCTACAGAAGAGCAGGCTGCCAAAGGATATAGCCTACCTCATCAAAAAAATGTCCTCGAACTTCACTGCTCACATCGAGGCATAAATATACTCCGTCATTTTAAAGAAGACCATTCCGCTAAAAACTTTAATCGCCCTGAATTTAAAGAGGTATTACAATATATCAAGGTAAACCGAAAAAACATTGATTATTTCTTTATCACAAGATGGGACCGTTTTAGTAGAAATGT
>Ga0256847_1000921_pt1 | contig 16362 bp, 13 predicted proteins | sample TeddybearmetaG_FD_189099 | JGI IMG/M metagenome (GOLD analysis project Ga0256847, IMG submission 189099) | Hydrothermal vent microbial communities from East Pacific Rise, Pacific Ocean - Teddybear | ecosystem: Environmental > Aquatic > Marine > Hydrothermal vents | place: Pacific Ocean: East... | reverse complement strand
TGGAGGCGGTGGTGGCGGAGGAGGAGGAGGTGGCGGCCCCGTCGGAGGCGGCGGCGGCGGTGGAGGCGGCGGTGGCGGAGCGGGCGGCGACTCATTTACCCAACGTTTGAGCATTTCTGGTGCCAACCACGCTGCAGGCCAGCGCATGCCGATCACATCAGCATCAGTAAGCTTTTGCGATACAATCCCGGATGAAGAGACTTTGCGCTCATTATCGGCGCCTCTGATGCATCCGCGCCAAACAACCGGCTCAAACATATCGGAAAGCGCCGCTTCAGACATAATCGCCCCGGTTTTGGGGTGGCGCAGGTATTTCGTGCGACTCTCAAACGGAGCCGCAGGAACCATACCGCTACCTGCTGCAGGGCCAGCTGGCGTCCGTGTCGCATTTTCGTCTACAGCGTCACTCCACAAAACGGGCGCCTCGACATTGATATTCACCAGCGCGGCTGTCGGAATAATCGATATTCGCGTCTGCGCAGGATCAGACGATGACTCGTACATGATTTCGGTGAAAATCTTGGCGGCCGCACGCATGTCTTCCATTCGCGAGCCGCTGAACATTGAGGTCGTATTATCAAGAACCAGAACAATCTCGAACGGGCGGTCATCACCCGCGGCGACTTCAGCATCAACTTTATTCTTGATCTCGGTCATGCCCATGATGCCAGCGAATGTCGTCGGCGTGCTCATGTCGACGGTGACCTGCACACGATTATCCGGCGTTGAAACAAAATTCAGATTCGACCAGGATATCCACGCGGCAGAGCCCGCCATATCGCTGGCAAAAGTATTGGCCCCTGCTGCCTTCGCATCAATCCAGCGCCCGGCATCGGTGCTCGCATCACTGGTAATATACGCCCGCGCTGCCGTTATCGCGGCGGCGTCCATCGAAGCTTGAACTTCGGACTTACCATTCGAGGCGCGGCGAAAATCCAGCGCAAACCCGGCGACCATAAACATCGGAACCGCCAGCAGAGCGAAGATCATCGCGGTGTTGCCGTTTCGGTTCTGCTCAAACGTAGCAAGACCGCCCGTCACTGAATCCATAAGTTTTTTGCGAAGCATGCCCATAGTCCTCCAAACTCTGGACTATGAAGCAGAAAGGCAAAATTCTCATATACGTCAGGGGCTCAGTCTGCTGCTTATAGGAAACGCGCTGTTAACCCTAAAGCTTCGTCGCAGCCGGTATTGCGCCGGCTTCAACCCGCTGCTCTCGAAACCACTCAACAAAACGCGAAATGCCCTCAGACAGCGACACTTGCGGCCTATAACCATAATCAGCCTGCATGCGGCTAATATCGGCGCAGGTTTCGGTCACATCACCCGCCTGCATCGGCTCCATCGCGATCCGCGCTTCAACCCCTGTCGCGCGCTCAATCTCACCAATAAAGTCCATCAGCCCGACAGGCTGATTATGGCCGATATTGTAAATCTTGTGCGGGCGTTCCAATCCAGCGAAATCACCCGTGCCACAGGCAATCGCTATGACGCCGGCCACTGCGTCGTCAATATAGGTGAAATCACGGCGCATCTTGCCGCCATTGAACACGCGGATTGTCTCACCGCGCAGGATACTGTCGGTGAACGACCAATAGGCCATATCCGGACGCCCCCAAGGACCATAGACCGTGAAGAAGCGCATCCCAACCTGCTGAATATCGTACAGCTTGGCGTAAGCCAGACTCATCAACTCATCCGCCCGCTTGGTTGCCGCGTAGAGCGACACCGGTTGATCAACCACAGCATCCTCGCGAAATGGCACTTCCGCACCATCGCCGTACACAGAACTCGACGAGGCATAGGCCAGCAAAGGCGCCTTGGCCGCCCGGCGGCAAAACTCCAGAACCGACAAATGCCCAGTCAGATTGGACGCAGCATAAGCAAACGGGTTCTCCAATGAATATCGAACCCCCGCTTGCGCCGCCAAATGAACCACCCGGTCAATCTCATCGAGCTCTGGCAGAGCCAGCAAAGCTTCATGATCGGCGAGATCCATCTTCTCGAACCGAAAGCCATCACGACCCTGTAATTGATGCAGACGCGCCTGTTTCAGGGCAACGGAGTAATACTCATTCAAATTATCGATGCCAACAACGCTATGGCCGCCATCCAGCAAAGCTGCGGCCACGCGCGAGCCTATAAACCCGGCAACACCTGTAACAAGAAACTTCATGGCAACTCCTGTGCGACCTGCCATAGGCCGCATAGGGACGTTTTGAAAGCCATTAGCGCTTTACAGGGCGGCCTTGATCATAGCGCGCGCTTCAGCGCCGATCTCAGGATGGTCCAGCGCATGAGCCAGCACAGCCTCAAAATATCCGATCTTTGAGCCGCAATCATAATCCTTGCCGTCAAACTCGACCGCGAAGAAGGATTGGCGCTCCATCAAACGCGCCATTGCATCAGTCAGTTGAATCTCGCCACCTGCCCCGGCGCCTTGATCTTCAAGCAAGCCAAAGATTTCAGGTTGCAAAATATAGCGCCCGGTTATTTTCAGATTGGACGGCGCGTCCGCAATTGCAGGCTTTTCAACCATGCCACTCATCTCGGTAATCTTGCCGTCACGCTCACCCTTGGGCGCAATTACGCCATAAGAGGACACACGCTCCATCGCGATCGGATCGACGGCGATCACATTGCCGCCAGTCTGGTTATAAGCATCAACCATTTGCGCCAGACACGACCGCTCAGCCTTCACAATGACGTCCGGCAACAAGATCGCGAACGGCTCATTGCCGATAATATCGCGGGCGCACCAGATCGCATGACCCAGACCCAGCGGCTCTTGCTGACGCACGAAACTGGCCGCGCCCTGCTTTAACCGGCTCGCCTCAACGCTTTTCAGGATCTCGTGCTTGTTCTTGGCTGCGAGGCTCGCCTCTAACTCGTAAGCATGATCGAAATAGTCTTCGATCGCGCCTTTATTCCGGCCAGTGACAAACACGATATGTTCGATACCCGCTTCCAGCGCTTCATCGACAACATATTGGATTGCCGGGCGGTCAACCACAGGCAGCATTTCTTTGGGCACCGCCTTGGTCGCAGGCAGAACACGGGTTCCGAACCCAGCAACCGGCATCACAGCTTTACGGACAGACATTCAGGCTAAGCCTCCAAACCAAATATTCTCAAAGCTTTCGAGGGCGAAAGCCGCATAATTTTAAACTTGCAGACCGGTGTTCAAACCCGTTGCGCTTAGCCAAGTGCCGAGCACTGCAAACATGATGAACAGCGTCACAAAGCGCGACGACATTGTCCGCGAAACCGGCATAAAATGCACCGACAGCCGGTCTTGCAAGGCCCGCGCAGGCGATAACACAGCCTGCCCGTCAAAAGCTTCCACTGACGGATCAATTACAACCGTCTCGTTCACACGTGCATCGACGCGGGTTTCGACCTCAGCGGCGTCTGTATCTTGTTTTTTAGCCGGTATTGCCATGACCAAATGCTCCTCTGCTTATTCACCGCTATGGCTCATAAGCCCTAACATCGCCCTAAAGCCTGCTCGTAAATCATCCAGCAAAATGAATGCCAGTTATGGTTTACAGAATTTCCTCTTTCAGGCGATCCTGTATCTCACGACTCTCCTGATAGGCGAAACCGCTTAAAGCGACGCGTGCATATGCCCGCCATCGACCACGATGGTCGCCCCGGTCATGAAGCTGCCCGCCTCAGAAGCCAGCAAGAGCAACGGCCCAGACAATTCCTCATGCTCACCAAACCGGCGCATCGGAATGCGTTTGCGCATATTTGTGCCCTCATCCGTGCCGAGGAAATCCTCGTTGATCTCGGTCTCGAAATAGCCCGGCGCAATCGCGTTCACCCGCACGCCGTAACGCGCCATTTCCAACGCCATCACCCGCGTCATGTGCTCGCAAGCCGCTTTCGACGCGCAATACGCTGCCATCGTATAGCCAACCCGCAGGCCTGCCACAGACGCAATATTGATCATCGCACCCTTCTTGCCAGATTTCGTCAAAGCCCCGGCAAACGCCCGCGCCACCAACCACACTCCTTTGACATTGGTATCCATCACCAGATCGAAGTCATCTTCGCTCATACTGGTGAACCAGTCTTCCCGCGACAGCCCGGAATTGTTGACGATAATATCGGCTGTCTCGCCATAATGGGCGATTGAAGCCTCCAGCGCCGCCTGCACCGAAGCCGCCTTGGTCACATCCATCGCCACAGCAAAAGCCTCCCCGCCCGCCGCTTTGATCTCGTCTGCCAACTCTTCCAGCCGGTCCGTGCGCCGCGCCGCGAGGATCACCTTCGCGCCGCCAGCTGACAGCACCCGCGCAAAATGCCGCCCAAGCCCAGACGAAGCCCCGGTTACCAGCGCAATCTTACCACTCACATCAAATCGATCTGCCACTTATCTCTCCAAATTATATTAGACATTGTCTGTGCAGCGCTACTTGCGAAACGGCAAGCTTATCATCCGCCACAGCACCCAAACCGGCATCACAATGCCAGCGCCCGCCAAAGCCGGTTTCCAGAAATTCACACCAGCCCAGCGCGCCGTTGCAGCAGCCGATTTCAGGAAATTCCCAACCGCGCCCATGACATCCACATTCGGCGAGCTTGGGTCAAACTCTGACGCCATGACAAAGAACCCAACCAAAATGCACAGCAAGGCAAGTTTGATCCAGCCGAACAGCTTGATCCCAAACAAGCGCAGCAAGACATGCCGCTTGTCCTTGGGCGGCTTGCCCCCAACCGGCTCTATCTTCACCTCGTTCAAACTGGCCTAGCCTTTCTTGACGATCTCAACCTGATGCGGATACGGGATGGTTATGCCCTGCTCGTCAAACGCCGTTTTGACATTCTTGATCAGGTCGAATTTCACATCCCAGAAATCATCGCCATAGACCCATAAACGCGACTGAATATCAACCGAACTATCATTCAGATGAACCACTTTCACAAATGGTGCTGGCTCAGCCATGATCCGCGAGTCGGCCGCGACAATGGACCCAATGATACTGATCGCCTTATCCATGTCATCGCCGTAATCGATGCCAAAAGTCGTATCGATCCGGCGAGTTGAGTAGCCGGTATAGTTCTTGATGATGCCGGAAATCGCTTGCGTATTCGGCACCAGAATTTTGACATTATTCGGCGTCGACATCACTGTCTGGAACAGGTTGATATCCTTCACTGTCCCTGACACGCCGGACAGTTCAACAAAATCGCCGAGCTTGTACGGCCGAAAAGTCATGATCATCACACCCGACGCGATATTGCCCAGCGCGCCCTGTAGCGACAGGCCAATCGCCAGGGTCAGCGCGCCCAGCACCGCGACAAAACTCGTCGCCGGTACCCCGAACACTTGCAACACCGCGATAAACACCGCCGCCGTCATGGCCCAGCGCACCATTGAGCCGAAGAAATTGCCCAACGTGTCGTCAATATTTTCTCGGCTCATCGCCACCCGGCGCACCATGCCGCCAAGCCATGCCGCCACCCACAGCCCGATGATCAGAACCACCAGCGCCCCAACCGCCCGCAACCCGAAATTCACCACCAGACCGCCATATTGCATCCACAATGCAGCGAAATCGACATTATCCATTCTCAAAACTCCATAGATCAGCGCGCCGACTAACCCGGCTTTGCTTGCTTCACAGCGTTCCTAGACCGATTCATTCGCCAGCGCCCTAAATCTGTGCGCGGCCCGTCTGGCACCAATCGCTTGGCCTGCACCAGATACACCCGCTCTGCCCCCATCGCGAACACCATCTTGCCGCCATCCGGAAAAGCCGGATCGAAAGCCTCGTGCAAGATATTCAGCCCGCCCGTAAACGCGCCCATTGCAGGCATCACCAACCTCTGACCATCACTAACGAAACAGCGCCGCCGCAACGCCCGCCCACGCGCCACAATTTTCGCCGCCGGATGCAAATGCCCGGCAATCTCACCCACCTCGGCGGTCGGTTCGTGCCGAAACACCAGATCACCCAGCCGCAACACTTTCGCGGCCCGCCCGCCCAGATGCGCCGGTGGATCAGGATCGTGATTACCCTCAACCCAGACCCAATCGGCCACGCCGGTCAGCGCCCGCACTCGCGTCGCACAGGCCTCATCCATCCGCGCCTCAGCCTTGCGGTCATGGAAACTGTCACCCAGCGAAATCACCGTCTCAGGTGCCAAATCGCGCACCAGTCCCTCAACCACAGACAGCGTCGTACTGGTATCATAAGGCGGCAACATCTGCCCGCGCGCCGCAAAGCTAGACCCCTTCTCGAGATGCAGGTCCGACACCACCAAAACCCGCCGCGCCGCCCACCACAGCCCACCCTCAGGCAAAGGCGTCAGCTGCTCCCCGCACAAATGCAGGAAAGTCTGATCTTTGGTATTTGCCGGAATTGCAGCCATAAACGCAAATTGACCCGCACCGTGATGCGGGTCAATCGCTACATATGCAGAACTTTGCCATAGGCCGAGAGCACGCTCTCGTGCATCATTTCCGACAGTGTCGGGTGCGGGAAAATTGTTTCCATCAGTTCGCCCTCGGTCAACTCGCCTTGCCGCGCGATGACATAGCCTTGGATCAGTTCAGTCACTTCCGCACCGATCATGTGCGCGCCGAGCAACTCGCCGGTTTCGGCATCAAAGATCGTCTTGACCAGACCGTCGCCAGCCCCCAGCGCAATCGCCTTGCCATTACCCAAAAACGGGAACCGCCCAATCTTCAACTTGCGCCCCGTCGCTTTCGCCTTCGCTTCGGTCAGGCCGACGCTAGCAATTTGCGGATGACTATAGGTACAGCCCGGCACGTTCCACGGATCGAACGGATGCGCGCCCGCCGTCTTGCCATGCATCGCTTCGACACAAATCACGCCCTCATGGCTCGCCTTGTGCGCCAGCCACGGCCCGCCGGTCAGATCGCCAATCGCGTACAGGCCCTTGACGCCGGTACGGCCAAAGCCATCGACCACAACATGCGTGCGATCAACTTTCACGCCCAGCGCCTCAAGCCCCAAATCCTCAACATTGCCGACAATCCCAATCGCAAGGATCACCCGGTCATACGTCACCTGCTTGTCCTCGCCATCAATCGCGATGGTCGCCGTAACGCTGTCCTTGGCCTTCTTCAAACCTTTGACCTGCGCATTGGTGTGGATCGTCAGGCCCTGTTTTTCGAAGTCTTTTCGGGCCAGCGCCGAGATTTCCTCATCTTCCGCTGGCAGAATGCGCTCAACTGCTTCAACCACCGTCACATCAGAGCCAAGCTCATGATAGAAGCTGGCAAATTCAATCCCGATCGCGCCCGATCCGATCACCAGCAAGCGTTTCGGCATCACGTCCGGAATCATCGCCTCACGATACGTCCAGACCAGTTTGCCGTCCGGCTCCAGCCCAGCCTGCGGGATCGCCCGCGCCCGCGCGCCGGTCGCCAGCATCACATGCTTGGCGGTGTAAGTCTTGTCCGCGCCCTTGGCGTCTTTCACAATTACTTTCGGAGCCTCACCGCCTTTCTCGAGCCGCGCTGTGCCCATCAGCACCGTTATCTTGTTCTTCTTCATCAAATGCTTGATGCCGCCCGACAGCTGCGCCGCGACGCCGCGCGAGCGCTTGACCACGGCCTCCAGATCAATCGAAACCTTGTCGACTTTCACGCCGTACGCCACCGCCGTCTTGGCCAGATGCAAGACCTCCGCCGAGCGCAGAAGCGCCTTGGTCGGAATACAGCCCCAGTTGAGACAAATCCCGCCGAGGCTCTCGCGCTCAACAATCGCCACCTTCATCCCAAGCTGCGTCGCCCGGATCGCCGAAACATACCCGCCCGGCCCGGAACCAATCACAATGAGGTCAAAATCAGCCATGCTAAACTCCCCCTTTAAAGAAGAAATGCCAAACCCAGTAGCAAATTACGAGAAGTATCAGGAGGCGATATATAATTGATCCAATTGTAATAGGAAAACTTTGGCGCCCTTGATCTTCAATTTCAAAAGGCAAGTGATCCAAACACTTGCACCAACCATTCAGCCCAAACGACACCAAGCCGTTTGCGGTCTCCAAGATCAGAACCGTTCCCCTCATCAACCCAAAAAATGTCCCAAACGAATACTTACTTGCGCGGACAACGTCCTCGAATTTTATGAGGCGATCTCCATGCTCTACGCGGTCTTCATAAAACTTTGCAGTACCGCGACGCGCACGAACCCAGTTTAATGCATAACGCGGCAAGGACGGTTCCCGTTCCGTGGACTTTGCCAGACATTTGCAAGGCGCAACCTTTTGACTCACAACAACATGCTCTCAGGCGCTTCGACGAAGCCCTTGAACGCATTGAGCCAGCGCGCACCCTCTGCCCCGCCAACCACGCGGTGATCGCAGGTCAGTGTCACGCCCATCAAAGTGCCGACACCAAGCAAACCTTCTGGGCCAACCACAGGCTGTTTTGTACCCGCGCCGACCGACAGGATCATGCCCTCAGGCGGATTGATGATCGAAGCGAAATTCTTGATCCCGAACATGCCGAGATTGGAGATCGAGAACGTCCCCCCAGTATATTCCTGCGGCTTGAGTTTGCGTTCGCGCGCCCGCGCCGCAAGGTCTTTCATCTCAGCCGCAATCTGCGCCAATCCCTTGTCCTGCGCGTCGCGGATCACCGGCGTAATCAGCCCGCCCTCAATCGCAACGGCGACCGAAATATGCGCGCCCTTGTGATAGGCAATGCCATTGTCACTAAAGCTGGCATTACAATCCGGCTCAGCCATCAGCGCCAATGCCGAAGCCTTGATCAACAGGTCATTGACCGAGATTTTCACGCCCTCTGGCGCCGCCTCATTGATCCCCTTGCGCGCCGCCAGCAGGCGGTCCAGCGCGATATCCACACTCAATGGAAAGTGCGGGATTTGCATGAAACTCTGAGTCAGGCGTTTGGCGACAATCTTGCGCATACCATCCAGCGGCACCAGCTCATAAGACGCCGGATCATACACCCGGTCATCAAGGATTTGCGGCAGGATCAGACCATCCGGCGAGGCCGGAGCACCCGAACGCGCCATGGCTGGCACAGCGCCGCCCTCAACATCTTTCTTGATGATCCGCCCATGCGGCCCAGAGCCTTTCAGCCGAGCCAAATCAATCCCCTTCAGCGCCGCAATCCGGCGCGCCAACGGCGACGCCTTGATCCGGTCATCGCCAGCACCAAGGACCTGCAGCTTGACCGGAGTGGAAGCGACTTGCCCCACAGAGGGGGAGGGAGAAGGGGCAGCTATCGGCGCTTCCAGAGGTGTCCCCTCCCCATTTTGGGGAGGGTTAGGGTGGGGCTCGGTCGGCGCAGCCGCAACCGCGCTCACATCCTCACCCTCTTCCGCCATCACCGCAATCACAGTATTAACCGCAACACCTTCAGTCCCCGCCTCAACCAGAATCGAGACAATCACGCCCTCATCCACCGCTTCGACTTCCATCGTCGCCTTATCGGTCTCGATCTCAGCGATGATGTCGCCCGCCTCAACCGTATCGCCAGGTTTGACCAGCCACTTGGCCAACGTCCCCTCTTCCATCGTCGGGCTCAATGCAGGCATGGTAATATTTATCGGCATAGTCTTCTCCTACATCCCCTCACATACGGCTTTCGCCGCTTCGACAATATCCGCTGGCCCCGGCAAGCTCATCGCTTCCAAATTCCCTGCGTACGGTAACGGCACATCTTTCTGTGTCACGCGCATAGGCGGCGCGTCGAGATAGTCGAATGCAAACTCGGTCACGCCCGCCGCGATTTCCGCGCCGACGCCCATATGCCGCCAGCCTTCTTCACAGGTAACAATCCGGTTGGTTTTCTTGACGCTCTCCACTACCGTATCCATGTCGAGCGGCCGGATCGAGCGCAGGTCCACGACCTCAGCGCTAATCCCTTGGCTCGCCAATTCATCCGCCGCCTCCAGCGCGAACCCGACCATGCGCGAATAGGCGACCAGCGTCACATCGGTTCCAACCCGTTTCACCGCCGCCTTGCCAATTGGCAGGACATAATCCTCCAGATCCGGCACCGGATATGAATTGCCGTAGAGCAGCTCATGCTCCAGAAATATCACCGGATTTGGATCACGGATCGCCGCCTTGAGCAGCGCTTTCGCGTCGGCGGCGTCATATGGCGCAACCACTTTCAGGCCCGGCACGTTGGCATACCACGCCGCATAGTCCTGAGAATGCTGCGCGCCGACCCGCGAGGCCGCGCCGTTCGGGCCACGAAAGACGATCTGGCAGCCCATCTGGCCGCCCGACATATACAGCGTTTTCGCCGCCGAGTTAATGATATGGTCAATCGCCTGCATGGCGAAATTGAAGGTCATGAACTCGACAATCGGCTTCAAACCGCCAAACGCTGCGCCGACGCCGAGCCCGGCAAAACCATGCTCAGTAATCGGCGTATCGACAACGCGCTTATCGCCAAATTCCTGCAACAGTTCGCGCGTGACTTTGTAAGCGCCCTGATACTCGGCAACTTCCTCGCCCATGATAAACACCGCCTCATCACGGCGCATCTCTTCGGCCATCGCATCGCGCAACGCGTCACGTAGAACGGTGTCGGTGAACGTCGTGCCTTCAGGGATTTCGGGATTGGTCAGCGCCCCCTCCGACGGCTTCGCCGCCACCTCCCCCGTGAACGGGGGAGGAGAAGGTTCGGACGATACTGTTCCTCCTCCGCTTGCGGGGGAGGTGGGCGCGGAGCGCTCGGAGGGGGCAGATACCGCACTCACATCCTCACCCTCTTCCGCCATAACCGCAATCACCGCGTTGACCAGCACGCCTTCAGTCCCTGCCGGGATCAATATCTTCGCCAGCACGCCCTCATCCACCGCCTCGACTTCCATCGTCGCCTTGTCGGTCTCGATCTCGGCGATCACATCGCCCGCGGAAATTGTATCGCCCTCAGCCTTGAGCCACTTGGCCAGCGTACCCTCTTCCATTGTCGGCGAAAGCGCAGGCATCAAAATATCGACAGCCATCAAACCGCCTCCACTTCGCGCAGCACATCGGTCCACAGCTCGCTGGCATCCGGCTCCGGACTTTCCAGCGCGAAGTCAGCCGCCGCTTTAACGATCGCGCGCAGCTCCTTGTCCGTCGCTTTCAGCTCGACTTCTGTCGCCAGCCCCTGCTCGATGATCGCCGCTTTCAGGCCATCAATCGGATCATGATGGCTGCGCACATCGTCGACCTCTTCGCGTTTGCGATATTTCGCCGGGTCCGACATTGAGTGGCCGCGATAGCGATAAGTCTTCATTTCCAGAATATACGGCCCCTTGCCAGAACGCGCATATTTCACCGCTTTCTCGCCAGCTTTCTTGACCGCATAGACGTCCATGCCATCAACTTCTTCGCCTTCAATCTCAAAAGAAATCCCGCGCTTGTACAGCTCGGTTTCCGAGGCATGCCGCGCGACGCTCGTCCCCATCGCATACTGATTATTCTCGATCACATAGACCACTGGCAAGTCCCACAGCGAAGCCATGTTAAACGCCTCATAGACTTGACCTTGGTTCGACGCGCCGTCGCCAAAATACGCCACCGACACGTTGCCATTGCCTTTATACTTGTTCGAAAAAGCCAGCCCGGTCCCGATCGGCACTTGCGCGCCAACGATGCCATGCCCGCCAAAGAAATTCTTCTCACGGCTGAACATGTGCATGCTGCCGCCCTTGCCGCGCGAATAGCCGCCGCTACGCCCGGTCAGCTCCGCCATCACGCCCTTGGGGTCCATATCACAGGCCAGCATATGGCCGTGGTCACGGTATCCAGTAATGGTCTGATCGCCCTCGATCAGGCAGGCTTGCATCCCGGTCACCACCGCTTCCTGCCCGATATAGAGGTGACAGAAACCGGCAATATGGCCCATGCCGTAAAGCTGCCCAGCGCGTTCTTCGAACCGGCGGATCAATAACATATCGCGATAGAATTTCAGGGCTTCGGCCTGTTTCAGCTTCGGCGCAGGCCGTCGCTTGGTCGTGGCTGCTTTCACCATCACTTGCTCCCTGTATATTTTTTTAAGACCCTACAGGCGCAGATGACGTCGCGTCCAGTTGCATCACCTATGCAGTTTTGCCGCGCCCGCCTGTCGGTCAGTCAAAACCAGCTCACCGGGATAGACAAAGCCCAACTCGCGCCGCGCCAGCACTTCAACAAGGTCCGGGTCGACCTGTCCGGGGGTGAGCCGAGCTATGTCTTTTCGCAGTGCCGTATTTTCCGCCTCAAGCACCGCCAGAACTTTTTCCTTCTTGGCCAACCTGCTTTGCATGTCGGTCCACTTGCCGAGCCCCTGCTCACCGGCAAAGGCATGATACGCGAAATAAGCGGTGGCCAGCGATAAAGCGCCTGCGGCCCAGCGGGATGTCATAGTCAATACTCCTACGAATCGACAGAGACTCGAATAGGATAAATTTTCAATTAACCATGCGAAATGATCAGCTCTGGAATAGCGCTTTCAGCGCCCGCATCTGGCCATCCATATCCATCCCGGCCAAGTCGACCCATTGGCGATCGATCAGGAAATATTCGATATCTTCCGGCATCTCCGCATCATCCAACCGCACCGGCAGCATTGGCTTGCCATACTTGTCAGCCAGATAAATTTCCCGGCGCACATGGTCGGATGCAAAAGACTCCGCCGAACACATCAGGCAGAATTGCCCGGACTGTTTGATCGCCCGCACAATCGTCCCGGCCCAGCCCTGCCCGGCTTTGAGGTCATCGCGATCAATCCAGATCGCCACGCCTTCGGCCTCGAGCTGCGACGTCAGTGGCCACACCGTTTCGGAATTAGCGTGCGCATAGGAAACGAACGTCGCAGGCTCGGAAACTGGCTCAGGCGACGGCGCGGGGGCTGTTACGCCGACAGGTTTCTCGGCTATGATCTCCATGTCACGGCGCGCCGGCTTGACGCTCGCCCGCTGGCGTATCAGCCAAATCAAAAGCAATAGCGCCGCCCCAGCTCCCAATGCACCAAAGATCAGCGAGCCATTCAGCGCCACACCAGCCCGGCTGACCAAGGCAAGCCCAGCCACGACCAGCGCCAAACCAAAACCGACAAACACCAATCCACCAATCGCCGAAGACCGAGCGCGCGGCGCGGACTTTCGCGAAGCGACGACAGGCGGCGGTGCAGTTTCGCCAAACTCGCCGCCAGCCGAGCCCTCAGGCGGCGGCCCCGAACCCGGCGCTCCGCCACCCTGCGCACGCTGCTCCCGCACCAAAGTCAGCTGCCGGTCCTCAACCGCTCGTAAAGCGTCCAGCAACCGACCAACATGATGTAACCGCGCCGCCGCAAAGGTCAGGTCAACCATATCCAGATCACCTAGCCCATGCGGGCTGAGACCATGCTCGAGCCGCGCCATCACCAGATTGTCATGCTCCCAGGCATCAATCGCGCGATTGGTCAGCAACATCCGCATCCGCGACATCATCGACGCGCGCGACCACAGCGCCAGTGTAATCTCGCCGGGATGGGCGGGCGCAAACCCGAACTTGCCATACTCTTCACGCACTTGAACGCCGCGCTTCTTCAGCAATTGCGCTAGCTCACCGCCCTCGGTCTCATTCTCCGGCGCTGCAATCAGATAGACCCGCATAACTGTCCCCTCTGGCTAGAAGGCAGGTTCTATCATGGCGAAAAGGATTCGTCGCCTAACAGCCGTGTCATCTCAAGCGTTGATCAGCGCACTACCCGCATATAGCGCCGCTGCGCCCAGCTCTTCCTCAATCCGGATCAGCTGATTGTACTTGGCTAGCCGATCAGACCGCGCCAGCGACCCGGTCTTGATCTGCCCGCAATTCACCGCCACTGCGAGGTCAGCAATCGTCGCGTCTTCGGTCTCGCCAGAACGATGAGACATCACGGCGGTATAGGCATGGCGATGCGCCATCTCGACCGCGTCCAGTGTTTCCGACAGCGTGCCGATCTGATTGACTTTGATCAGAATGGAATTGGCCGCGCCGCGCTCCAGCCCCATGGCCAGCCGATCAGGATTGGTCACGAACAAATCATCGCCCACCAGTTGGCAGCGATCGCCGATCAGCTCGGTCAGGATACCCCAGCCATCCCAGTCATCCTCGGCCATACCATCTTCGATTGAGATGATCGGATAGGCCCCGATCAGCATCTCGTAATATTTCGCCATCTCCTCGGCATCGAGCGTCTTGTTCTCGCCTGCCAGCACGTATTTGCCGTCCTTGTAAAACTCGGTCGAAGCCGCATCCAACGCCAGCGCCACATCTTCGCCCGGCTGATATCCGGCCGCCTCAATAGCCTTCATGATGAAGTCGAGCGCTTCATTGGTCGAGCCTATGTTGGGCGCGAACCCGCCCTCGTCGCCAAGCCCGGTATTGTGTCCGGCCTCTTGCAGCATCTTCTTCAGCGTATGGAAAATTTCGGAGCCCATCCGCACGGCGTCGGCAATGCTCTCTGCCGTCACCGGCATGATCATGAATTCCTGAATATCAATCGGATTATCCGCGTGCTCGCCGCCATTGATGATATTCATCATCGGGGTCGGCAGGATGCGCGCATTGGTGCCGCCAACATAGCGATATAGCGGCAGACTACAGCTCTCCGCCGCCGCCTTGGCCGTCGCCATTGAGACACCAAGGATCGCATTCGCGCCGAGCCGCGACTTGTTATCTGAGCCATCCAGCTCGATCATCAAGCCATCGACCATCCGCTGATCGGTAGCATCCATACCTTCCAGCTCATTCGCGATCTCGCCATTCACCGCATCGACCGCGTTCAGCACACCCTTGCCCTTGTAGGCCTCGCCGCCATCACGCAGCTCATGCGCCTCGTGCACACCGGTTGACGCACCAGACGGCACCGCCGCACGCCCGAACGAGCCATCGTCCAGCGTCACATCCACTTCAACCGTTGGGTTGCCCCGGCTATCAAGAATTTGGCGGGCATGGATATCGATAATCTCGCTCATGGCGGGGTCCTTTATACGCAGGCTGAAATCACAGGCGCAGGCGTTACCCCGCAACCCACCCAAGAGCAAGACACCCACATGACCGAGCGGCGATACGGCACAGCCCACCTCCCAAACCCCAAACCTTCCCCTTCCCACGATTGCGCCCTATGCATAGACGCGCGCCCGGCGCAGTGGGCGCTGCAGGACTGGAGCCGCGCAATGGGACAACCGATCAAACACATCACCATCGTTGGCGGCGGCACGTCCGGCTGGATCAGCGCCTGCTTCCTCGCCAAACGCTTTCAGAGCCGGATCAAGTCTGGCGATCTCAAAGTATCCCTGATCGAGAGCCAGAAGATCGGGATTGTCGGCGTCGGCGAGTCGACCGCCCGCCCGATGGCCGACCTGCTACGTTATATCGGCATCAACGAGACCGAGTTCATCAAACGCTGCGACGCCACATTCAAGCTCAGCGGCTGGTTCTCGAACTGGGATGTCGGCACTGACGGCCAGCCGGTCTCATGGGTCAATCCGTTCTTCACCCAGAGCGAGATTGAGGGCCACAATCCCGGCTATCTGTTCTCGCAATTCGCCATGCATCCCGGCGGCGGCCCGACCGGCGCGTCGTATACCGAGACCATGTCCGTCTGCCCGGCGATCATCAAAGGCTGCCGCGGCCCGCGCGCGCTATCGAAGGGCGATTACCAAGCTGACGTGCCCTATTCCTACCATATGAATGCGATTGAGCTGGCCAAAATCCTGATGGAACGCGGCCGCGAGCTTGGCGTCGAACACATCTATGATGACGTGCAAGACGTGACGATTGACGAGCGCGGTTTCGTCGCCTCCCTGACCTTGGCTGAGCGCGGCGTCCACCCGATTGAATTCGTGATCGACGCCACCGGCTTTGCCAGCATCATTATCGGCAAGGCGATGGGCGAGCCGTTTGAGAGCTATGACAAATATCTGCTGAATGACCGCGCCGCCGTCGCCCAGATCCCGCACGCCGATCCGACCAAGATCGAGCCAACCTCACACGCCACCGGCATGAAAGCCGGCTGGGCCTTCAAGGTGCCACTCTTCAACCGCGTCGGTTCCGGCTACATCTTCTCCAGCAAATTCATATCCGACGATGAGGCAATATCCGAGTTCAAAGCCCATGCTGGTCCCACCGCCGCCGACGCCGACCCGCGCATCATCCGCATGCGCATCGGCAAGACCCGGCGCTCACTGGTCAAGAATTGCCTCGCCATCGGCCTGTCCAGCGGCTTTGCCGAACCGCTAGAGGCGACAGCGATCTATTCGGTTCAGCAAGGCCTGATCTGGCTGATGAATTACCTGCCCGACAATGATTTCTCCGAAGTCGTCGAGCGCCGCTACAACGCCCAGATCGATCTACTCTACAGCGAGATCGTCGATTTTATCGTGATGATGTTCTATCTCAGCA
>Ga0256847_1000920_pt1 | contig 16370 bp, 16 predicted proteins | sample TeddybearmetaG_FD_189099 | JGI IMG/M metagenome (GOLD analysis project Ga0256847, IMG submission 189099) | Hydrothermal vent microbial communities from East Pacific Rise, Pacific Ocean - Teddybear | ecosystem: Environmental > Aquatic > Marine > Hydrothermal vents | place: Pacific Ocean: East... | reverse complement strand
CATACTCCGGATGCATTAGAGAAAGTTTTGCTGGGATTAAAAAAATATTGTCATCAGACCCTGACTGTTGTTTTTGGTTGTGGTGGCAATAGAGATAAAGGTAAGAGAAAACAAATGGGTGAGATCGTAGCGAAGTTAGCTGATCAAGTGATTATTACTAATGATAATCCTAGGTTTGAGAACCCAGAACAGATAATCAATGACATTGTAGTCGGGTGTGCGGAACAAGACTATGAAGTCATTCAAAACCGAGAAAAAGCGATACAGACAGTGATTAAAAAAGCAAACAAAATGGACTGTATTGTTATAGCGGGCAAAGGGCATGAGGATTATCAAGATGTGAATGGCATCAAACAATTGTTTCGCGATCAGGATGTTGTAAAGCAAGCTCTGCAAGAATGGGCTGATTCAGCATGAAGATGCAGCTAAGTGAGATTGCTTTCTGCGTGAATGGACATTTGTCAGGTAAAGATAAAGAGGTGTCTGCTGTCAGTATAGATACTCGAACTTTAGAAGTAGGTGATTTATATATAGCCATAAAAGGTCAAAACTTTGATGGACATAGCTTTATAGATAAGGCAGAGAAAGCAGGAGCCAGTGCCGTATTAGTAGAAAAGAAGGTTGAAACCGCTATACCTCAGATCATTGTGAAAGATACACATTTGGCCTTGGCAGAATTAGCAGGGGCCTGGAAAAATAAAGCACATGTTCTAGCCATAGCAGTGACTGGTAGTAATGGAAAAACTACGGTTAAGGAAATGATTGCAGCCATTGTGAATATTGATGCCAATGTACTGTCTACAAAAGGGAATTTGAATAATGATATTGGAGTGCCACTGACTTTGTTGAAATTACAACAGCAACATCAATATGCAGTAATAGAAATGGGCGCTAATCATGTTGGAGAGATTGAATATTGTAGCCGATACACCCAGCCTGATGTAGCAGTTATTACTAATGTAAGTGCGGCCCATATCGAAGGTTTTGGTAGTCTTGAGGCTATTGCGCGAGCTAAAGGTGAAATCATTCAAAGTCTGAACGATAGAGGCGTAGTGGTGCTAAATAAGGATGATGAATTTTATAAGATTTGGCAAGAGCTAGCTGGAGACAGAAAGGTTGTTACTTTTGGTTTGAATGAATCAGTTGATTTTAAAGCTGTAGAGATTAATTCAACGATAGAAAATAATGAGTTTATAACCCGCTATATTCTGCTAACCAATAAAGATGAAGTGGAAATAAAGCTAAGGCTGGCGGGACAACATAATGTGATTAACGCTTTGGCAGCAGCTGCCAGTTGCAGCAGTGTAGGAATTAGCTTGCAGCAGATAAAGCAGGGACTGGAAAATTTGAAACCTGTAACTGGGAGATTGCAACCCTTGGTGGGAGAGCGAGGGAATCTAGTTATTGATGATACCTATAATGCAAATCCAAGTTCGGTTAAGGCAGCGCTGGATGTGCTAATCCAATGTAATGGAAAGCCTTGGGTTGTGCTTGGCGCATTAGGTGAAATGGGTGTGAACAGTGCGAATATACACAAAGAATTAGGAGAGTTAATAAAATCAATGAATGTTGTGCGCTTGCTGACTATAGGCTCCGATGCAGAATCTACCTCCAGAAAGTTTGGTGTCGGGGCCACTTTTTTTCGCTCACAAGAACAACTGATAAAAATTTTGAAACAGGAGTTAAAAGGGGATGAGACTATTTTGGTAAAAGGCTCACGATCACAGAAAATGGAAAATATTGTGGCAGAATTAGTTACAGACTTCAGGAAATAAAGGATAACAATGTTACTTTATTTGACAGATTATTTAATGAACTTTGATAGTGGCTTCAGGGTATTTCAATACTTGACCTTAAGGGCTATTTTAGGTGCATTAACAGCATTAATTATTTCATTCATTATCGGTCCGGTAATGATTAAGAAGTTAACCAGAAGAAAAATTGGTCAAACGATTCGTGTAGATGGGCCAGAAAGTCATTATGAAAAGGCGGGTACACCCACAATGGGTGGCGCATTAATATTAGTTGCCATTTCAATCAGTACTTTACTTTGGTCTGATCTTGAAAATCGTTATGTCTGGGTGGTGTTGCTGGTTACTCTTGGGCATGGCGTGATAGGTTTTATAGATGACTATAAAAAAGTCATGCAGGGAAACAGTGATGGTATATCTGCAAGGGCCAAATTGTTTTGGCAATCGGTGATTGCTTTAACTGCAGGCATCTTCCTATATATATCAGCTGAAGTACCGGCTGAAACACAATTTATAGTACCTTTTTTTAAAAAGATAATGCTTGATATGGGATGGCTATATATTGTTGTGACTTACTTTGTCATTGTCGGAACAAGTAATGCCGTCAATCTCACGGATGGCTTAGATGGTTTGGCTATTATGCCAACAGTTATGGTTGCTGCTGCGCTTGGAATTATTGCGTATTTGTCTGGGCATATAAATTTCTCTGAATATCTGTCTATACCTTATTTACCAGAGTCAGGGGAATTGATTGTTTTTTGTGCGGCATTGGTAGGTGCTGGATTGGGTTTCTTATGGTTTAACGCATACCCGGCAATGGTTTTTATGGGAGATGTTGGTGCATTAGCATTGGGTGCAGCCCTTGGCACGTTGGCAGTATTGGTTCGTCAGGAAATTGTACTGATGATTATGGGGGGGGTGTTTGTAGTTGAAACAGTTTCGGTCATTATTCAGGTTGCTTCATTTAAGTTGAGAGGGAAGCGGGTATTTTTGATGGCTCCTATTCACCATCACTTTGAATTAAAAGGATGGCCAGAACCAAGAATTATTGTTCGTTTCTGGATTATTACATTTATTTTGGTATTGATTGGACTGGCAACTTTAAAAATCAGATAGAAATGAACAGGGAAATAATTACAGAAATATTAAGCAAGCAATTATCTTTGAATGAGAATTCAAAGGTTTTGGTTGTAGGCCTGGGAGAAACAGGTTTTTCTGTCGCTAAGTTTTTACATCAACAGGGTATACCGTTTGCAGTGGTAGACAGTAGAGATAAGCCACCGCTAAATGATGCAATGCTGCAAGATTATCCTGATACACCAGTATTTACCGGCGGATTTGATAGAGCTGCCTTTGAGGTGGCAACGCATTTAATTGTCAGTCCTGGCGTTTCTTTGCAAGAAGACTCTCTTCAGAAGGCAATATTGTTAGGCGCTAAATTGCTAAGCGATATTGATTTATTTGCTTGTGCTACTGATAAACCAGTGATTGCAATTACCGGTTCCAATGGAAAAAGTACAGTGACCACAATGCTGGGGCTAATGGGTAATGAAGCAAATGTAGTAACAGCCATAGGTGGTAATTTAGGGATACCTGCTTTGGACTTGCTGGATGACTCTATTGAACTCTATGTTTTAGAATTATCGAGCTTTCAATTAGAAAGAACATCAGTATTAAATGCAAATGCAGCCACAATATTGAATGTGACAGAAGACCATATGGATAGGCATACTGACATTGCTGATTACGCTAAAGAAAAACAAAGGGTGTTTTCTGGCAATGGAGTCATGGTAATTAATGAAGATGATCCTGTTGTTAATAGTATGAGAGTTGAGAATAGAGACTTATATACGTTTTCAGTCATCAAAAAAACAGGATTTCATTTAGCAAACCAACAGGGTGAAAATTGGTTAATGAATGCAGAGCTAGCCATGATGCAACAATCTGAATTAGCTGTGGAAGGATTGCATAATGTAGCAAATGCACTCGCAGCTTTAGCATTAGGCACAGCAGCCGGCTTGAATAACGTAGCAATGTGTAATGCCTTACGAAAATTTAAAGGATTAAATCATAGGATGCAGAAGGTAGGCATAATTAATGGTGTGACCTGGGTTAATGATTCTAAAGCAACCAATATAGGCGCATGTGTGGCTGCTCTACAGGGATATCATTATAAAGTCATTCTTATTGCCGGAGGTGATGCAAAGGGTGCAGATATGAAAGGTCTGGTTTCAGCCATTGAAGAAAACGCAAAATGTGTGGTGTTGATGGGAAAAGATGCTGGCAAGATAGAAAGTGCAATCAATGGTTGCGTACCTTCCTATCGAGTAGAAAATATACAGGAAGCTGTAAAACAAGCGGCAAAACTGGCTGAGGAGGGTGACAGTGTATTGTTAAGCCCTGCTTGTGCAAGTTTTGATCAATATAAAAGTTATCAGGAAAGAGGTGATAAGTTTACTGCAGCTGTTATGGAGTTAGAGGCATGAATAACAAGCTAAATACACAAAAGTCAATTTTTCATATGGATTACTTTTTACTGTGTATTTGTATTAGCTTGTTAAGTATTGGATATGTAATGGTAACTTCAGCATCATTACATATAGGTGAGAAAGTGGCTAATAACAGCTTGTATTATCCTGCCAGACAGCTTTTGCATATTGTGATAGGTGTTGTTGTGGCCACAGGTGTCGCATTTATACCATTGAAAATATGGGAAAAACTGGGTCCATGGATGTTCATTGCAGGATTAACTTTATTGGTTTTCGTTTTAATACCCGGTGTTGGTGTCAAAGTTAATGGCAGTGTGCGATGGATTTCCTTAGCAGGGTTAAGAATTCAGGTTTCTGAAATAGTTAAGTTTATTTCTGTTGTTTATATGGCAGGCTATGTAACTAGGCATCAGGAGTTTGTGCAGGGGTCAACATACGGATTGATAAAGCCTTTACTGTTATTCTCAGTTGCTTGTTTTTTATTGTTGATGGAACCTGACTTTGGTTCTGCTGTTGTAATTTTAGTAATAGCTATGGGGATTATGTACCTAAGCGGGGCACGAATTTGGCAGTTTTTGATATTAATAGCAGTAATTATAATTTTGGGAATGTTGTTAGTCTATTTTTCGCCTTATCGTTGGGCCAGAGTCACAGGGTTTATAAACCCTTGGGCAGATGCACAAAACACAGGGTTTCAATTAGTACAGGCATTAATATCGTTTGGGCGGGGTGAATTGTTTGGCGTTGGACTAGGAAGTGGAATTCAGAAATTATTCTACCTACCTGAAGCTCACACGGATTTTTTGTTTTCAGTATTGGCAGAAGAACTTGGTCTTACCGGTGTGTTGATAACCATTAGCTTATTTAGTGCATTGCTTTGGCATGCATTTGCAACTGCGGTAAAAGCAGAATTGGCAGATGAAAAGTTCGCAGCATTTATAGCCTATGGTTTAGGTATATGGTTTGGGTTCCAGGCATTTGTCAATATGGGCGTCAATATGGGAATTTTACCTACTAAGGGGTTGACATTGCCGTTAATGAGTTACGGTGGCGGAAGTATGATTATCATGTGTGCTTCGATGGCTTTGTTATTTAGGGTGAACAGTGAAATAACAGAAAAATTATTGAACGCTCCAAAAGGAAATACAGAATGGGTCAACGCATAATTATTATGGCTGGCGGAACAGGGGGGCATGTGTTTCCAGCGCTTGCAGTTGCCCAGTATTTAGCGGCAAAGGATTGGGATGTAAGTTGGATAGGGACAAAAAAAGGAATGGAAAGCAGAGTTATTCCGGCACATGGCATAGAAATAGACTGGTTATCCGTACAAGGGTTAAGGGGTAAAGGTCTGGGTGCAAAAGTAAATAATGCATCACTTTTGCTTAAAGCTTTTTGGCAGGCTTTTAAAATTATACGTAAACGTAAGCCTGATGTGGTTTTAGGGATGGGGGGGTATGTTGCTGGGCCAGGTGGACTAATGGCAAGTTTTATGGGAATTCCGTTAATAATTCATGAGCAAAACAGAGTGCCGGGAACAACAAACAGATTACTGGTAAATAAGGCTGATAAGGTGTTGGAGGCATTTCCAGGCAGTTTTTTGCAGAATGTAAATGCAATATTTACTGGGAACCCTCTAAGAACACATTTTCTTGATATTCCAGAAAAACAAGTCTGGACTGAAGAGTCAGAACGAGAGTTGCGGATTCTGGTTGTAGGTGGAAGTCTTGGAGCCAAGATTCTGAACGATGTAGTGCCAGTGGCTGTGGCAAAACTGGAAAATATGGAGATCAAACATCAGACGGGTACAGCATCAATAGAATTGGTGTCAAAAAAATATGCAGAATTGCAGGTAAATGCTCAAACAGTTGAATTTATAGAAGATATTGCATCGGCCTATCAATGGGCAGATTTAGTGATTTGTCGTGCAGGTGCAATGACAGTGAGTGAAATAGCGGCAGCAGCCTTGCCGGCAATTTTTATTCCTCTGCCACATGCAATCGATGATCATCAAACTGCAAATGCAAAATATTTAGTCGATGCAGGAGCAGGACTGTTGTTAGCACAAAGTGAATTAAATGAAGCCTCATTGATAATGGCTATTAGTAAAGTTAAAGAATCGTTGAAGCAAATGAGCGCTGCTGCAAAAAACAAAGCAAAAGTAGATGCAACAGCCATGGTTGCCAATATTTGTATTGAGGTAGCAGCCTGATGAATATGCCCGATATACAAAGACCAACAGAATTATTAGGAAGTATCGATAAAATTCACTTTGTAGGTATTGGTGGTACTGGAATGAGTGGTATTGCTGAAGTATTGTCAAATCTGGGGTATGAGGTTTCCGGTTCAGACATTAGGGAAAGTGCCGTCACAAAACGATTGGAACAACAAGGTGTGACTGTATACATCGGGCATACAAAAGAAAATGTAAGAAATGTTGATGTGGTCGTTACTTCTACAGCAGTTGACAAAAATAACAAGGAAGTAAAAGCAGCCTATAAAAATAGAATACCTGTGATTCCTCGTGCGGAAATGCTGGCAGAGCTAATGCGTTTTAGATTTGGTATAGCGGTGGCAGGGACTCATGGGAAAACGACAACAACCAGTTTAACTGCATGTATGCTGGCCGAAGGTGGTTTAGATCCAACTTTTGTTATTGGTGGAAGATTGAATAGTGCAGGAACCAATGCCAAATTGGGTTTAGGTCAATATTTAGTCGCAGAGGCTGACGAAAGTGATGCTTCATTTTTGCATCTACAACCCATGATGGCAGTGGTGACAAATATTGACCAGGATCATATGGAAACTTATGGAGGGAGTTATCAGGTGCTAAAAGACACCTTTCTGGAATTTCTACATCATTTACCATTTTATGGTTTAGCCGTGATGTGCCTGGATGATCAAGGTGTACAAGATATCCTTGCAGATATAGCCAAGCCGGTAAAAACATATGGTGTACATAAGGATGCAGATGTACGTGCCAAAGATATTTCACAGCAGGGTATGCAAACCCATTTTACGGTAGAGCGCTGGGGTGATTACAAGGAATTGAAAGTGACACTTAACATGCCGGGTTGGCACAACATGTTGAATGCATTGGCAGCCATTACTATTGCGACGCGTTTGGACGTAGATGACAAGGCCATTTTAAAAAGTCTGGGAACTTTCAAAGGCATAGGTCGACGTTTTCAACTCAACGGAGATCTCGAATGTGAAGGTGGATTTATTACATTGCTGGATGATTATGGACATCATCCTCGTGAGATAGCGGCTACATTTGAAGCAATGAATCAGGCATGGCCGGAAAGACGAAAAGTGGTGGTATTTCAGCCGCATAGATATACCCGAACCCGAGATTTATTTGAAGATTTTGTTGATGTCCTATCTACCACGGATGTGTTGATTTTACTGGATGTCTATACAGCAGGTGAAGCTGAAATTATTGGTGCAAATGGGAAAACATTGTGCCGGGCCATTCGAATGAGAGGTCAAGTTGATCCAGTATTTGTGAAAGATAGAGATGAATTGGCAGAAATTCTGGCTGGAATAGTGCAAGCCGATGATGTGTTGTTAACCATGGGGGCCGGGAATGTTGGACAAATTGCAGCAGAATTACCTGAACAATTAGCAATGGCTTTAAGAAAATGACAGGTGTTTTATTGAAAAATGAGCTATTGGCCAAGTACACAAGTTGGCGTGTCGGTGGGCCGGCAGAACAAATGTACTTGCCGGAAGATAAAGATGACTTAATAACATTTATTTCAAAACTGCCTAAATCGGGAAAAATGTTCTGGTTAGGCTTAGGAAGTAATTTATTAGTGCGCGATGGCGGTATACAGGGAACAGTTATAAACACCCGAGGGCGGTTAAAGGTCATGAGTATGATCGATACTAATAAAGTTTATGTAGAAGCCGGTGTGCCCTGTGCTCATGTTGCTCGTTTTTGTATGGGGTTAGGATTAACCGGAGCCGAGTTTTTAGCAGGTATACCTGGAACAATGGGTGGGGCATTAAAAATGAATGCGGGAGCATTTGGTGGAGAGACATGGAATATAGTTGAGACGGTAGAAATGATTAATACTCGTGGGCAGGTAAGTAAGCGCGGGGTTGAAGCATTTGAAGTAGCTTATCGTTCAGTTAAGGGTGTGGAAGATGAATGGTTTCTTGCAGTTGAACTGCTGCTAACAAAAGGTGAATCTGAGTTAAGTCAGCAAAAAATAAAGGACTTATTAGAACAAAGAGCATTAACCCAGCCTACTAACAAGCCAACTTGTGGATCGGTATTTAAAAATCCACCGGGTGATTATGCAGCAAGGTTAATAGATGCCAGTGGACTGAAAGGCTATGTGATTGGAGGGGCTTGTATTTCTGAAAAACATGCAAACTTTATTGAAAATACGGGTAATGCAACGGCAGCAGATATTGAAACATTGATTGAATATATCCAACAGCAAGTACTATTGCAGCAAGGGATTAATTTACAAACAGAAGTTTGTAAAGTGGGTGAACCTTTGTGAAACCATTAACAATTGAAAAATCGGAACAATTTGGCAGTGTAGCAGTCCTGATGGGCGGTACTTCTGCTGAAAGAGAGGTTTCGATTAATAGTGGAACAGCAGTGTATGACGCTTTAAAAAGAAAGGGTGTAGATGCAGTTGCTATCGATTTGGTTGAAGACCTTATTAATATCTTAGTAGCCAAAAAGATTGATAGGGTGTTTAACATCGTTCATGGAAGAGGTGGCGAAGATGGCGTTCTGCAAGGTGTATTAAAGCTAATGAAAATACCCTGTACCGGTTCTGGGGTCATGGCTTCAGCTCTGACTATGGATAAATTGCGTACCAAGTTATGTTGGCAGGGATCGGGTTTGGTAACCCCAAAATGGTTTGTTTTGCAAGATGAACAAGATATAGATCCTTGTATTGAAGCTTTAGGCTTTCCGGTCATAGTAAAACCGGCAGAAGAAGGTTCTAGTATAGGAATGAGTAGGGCAAATAATAAGCAAGAATTAAAGCAGGCTTTGTTGCTGGCAGATGAATATCAATGTGATGTTTATGCTGAAGCCTGGGTAGAAGGGGAAGAATATACTGTTGCTGTGTTAAACGGGGAGGCATTGCCAGTAATACGTTTACAGACACCCAATGTATTTTATGATTTTGAAGCGAAATATAATTCAAAAAATACTTTGTATCACTGCCCTTGTGGATTGTCGAGACAACAAGAAAATGAGTTGAAGATATTGGCATTAAAGGCCTGTGAAATTGTTGGAGTAGAAGGTTGGGGGCGGGTTGATGTATTTATAGATACAAAAAATAATGCACAGTTAATAGAAGTTAATACAGTACCTGGTATGACAGATCATAGCTTGGTACCCATGGCAGCACAAGCAGATGGTTGTGATTTTGATGAGCTTGTGTGGCGTATTTTAGAAACCAGTTTTAATGAAAAAAACAACGATTAACTTTTTGCTGGGAACAATGGTCGTGCTGATAGTAAGCTGGCAGGGATGGCAGGAAGTAAAAGCGCAGGGTGCAGACTGGTTACCTGTTAGGTATGTGAGAATTGAAGGCGTGTTCCAATTCATAGCGAAGAATAAAATCAAACAAGTATTAAAAGGACAGGTAAATAATGGACTTTACAATGCAGATATACAGCAGATTCAGACATCCGTTAATCAGTTGCCCTGGGTAGAAAACGTAAGAGTTAAACGGGTCTGGCCTGATGCTCTGGATATAAAGATAGTTGAACAAACACCGGTAGTAAGGTGGGGGGCGACTGGGTTGCTAAATGAAAAGGCAGAACTATTTATACCAGATAATATAAATGAATTCAGCCGTTTACCTTTATTAAAGGGGCCAGATGGAAACGAGAAAAAATTTCTGGAAATTATGAAAGGATTGGCAATAGCATTGAGCGATCAGGAAATGAGATTGGTGGAATTTAGTGTCAATAACAGAAGGGCATGGAATATTAAATTAAATAACGGGTTGGAATTAATACTTGGCAGGAATGAGCCATTAAATAAATTCCAACGGTTTTTAAAATCATTTACCTTGATAGGTGAAGAACAAGTGGCAAAGGTTGCAGTCGTTGATTTGAGATATCCCAATGGATATGCCTTGACCTGGAAGCAGGGTAAAGATGAGACTGATTGGAAAAAGATAGCTCAGATAAAAAAAAATAAAGCATATTGATCATGGCAAAAAAAACAGAACGTAACATCATTGTAGGGTTGGATATTGGTACTTCCAAAGTAGCAGCAATAGTGGCTGAGCATACTGGAGATGATGAGATTGAAATCATCGGAATTGGTGTGGCGCCTTCTAAAGGTTTAAAAAAAGGCGTAGTTGTTAATCTGGAGTCTACAGTTCATTCCATTCAACGCGCAGTCGAAGAGGCTGAATTAATGGCTGGGTGTCAAGTCCAAGCTGTTTTTGCTGGGATCGCGGGGAGTCATATTAAAAGTCTAAATTCCCATGGAATTGTGGCGATTAAGGATAAAGAAGTTACCCAATATGACATAGACAGAGTCATTGATTCGGCAAGAGCAGTTGCGATTCCTGCAGACCAGAAAATACTTCATATATTGCCCCAGGAATTTGTCATTGATCAGCAAGATGGTATTAAAGAACCGATTGGGATGTCTGGTATTAGGCTTGAAGCAAAAGTTCATATGGTCACAGGCAGCGTAAGTGCGGCTCAAAATATTATCAAGTGTATCAGGCGCTGCGGATTGGAAGTTGAGGATATCGTGCTGGAACAATTGGCATCGTGTACCTCTGTACTTACAGAAGATGAAAAGGAATTGGGCGTTTGTTTAATTGATATTGGTGGAGGAACTACTGATATTGCAATTTTTTCAGAAGGTGCGATTAAACATACTGCTGTCATTCCAATCGCGGGTGATCAGGTGACTAATGATATAGCTGTTGCCTTGAGGACACCAACGAAAAGTGCGGAAGAGATTAAACGTGAATATGCCTGTGCATTGACACAACTAGCAGATGCAGAAGCGGTGATAAATGTACCGAGTATCGGGGATAGAGAGCCGCGAAAAATATCAGCACAGACTCTGGCGGAAATTATAGAGCCCCGCTATGAGGAGTTGATGTTGTTAGTGCAGGCGGAATTAAGACGAAGTGGATATGAGGACTTAATTGCTGCAGGCATGGTTTTAACGGGTGGTAGTTCAAAAGTACATGGTTTGATTGATCTTGCGGAAGAAATATTCCATATGCCAGTACGTGTAGGTGTACCTCAGCATGTGTCTGGATTAACGGATGTTGTACAAAATCCGATTTATTCTACGGGTGTAGGTTTGTTGTTATACGGGAGAGAGCATCAAGGTCGAACGGTAGGACTAAAAGGTGATAGCCAGGGATTGTTGGCTAGAATGAAGAGTTGGTTTCAAGGTAATTTTTAATTTGTCTGGGTGTGAGTGAGGAAGTGAAAATGAAATATGAATTGATGGATATGTGTAGTGATGATGCAGTCATTAAAGTAATTGGCGTCGGTGGCGGTGGAGGTAATGCTGTAGACCATATGATGGAAAAGAAAATTAATGGTGTACAGTTTATCTGCGCAAATACAGATGCGCAGGCTTTGCGAAAATTGAATGTTGAAACAAAAATTCAATTGGGTGTAGAGCTTACAAAAGGCTTGGGAGCAGGTACAAGACCTGAAGTAGGGAAGTTAGCAGCAGAAGAAAATAGAGAGCACATTAAAGAAGTGATTGATGGCGCAGATATGGTCTTTTTAACTGCAGGAATGGGGGGTGGCACAGGGACAGGTGCAATGTCAGTTATTGCAGAAGTCTCAAAAGAACTGGGTGTACTTACAGTTGCAGTTGTTACAAAACCTTTCGACTTTGAAGGGAAAAAGAAAAAAATGGTTGCTGAAGCAGGAATAAAAGAATTAGAAAAACATGTGGATTCATTAATCATTATACCAAATCAAAAGCTGTTACCTGTATTGGGAAGTAACTTGTCACTTGTTAATGCATTTAAAGCAGCTAATGATGTATTGCTGGATGCAGTACAGGGCATCACCGAGTTAATTACCCATCCTGGATTGATTAATGTTGATTTTGCCGATGTTAAAACTGTGATGAGCAATATGGGAACTGCAATTATGGGGTCTGGGTTTGCTACTGGTGATAACCGTGCAAGAGAAGCTGCAGAGAAAGCTATTTCCTGTCCTTTGTTAGAAGATATTAATCTACAAGGTGCGGAGGGTATTTTGGTGAATATCACGGCAAAGGATATGGATTTAACAGAGTTTGATGAAATTGGTAGTATTATGCATGCTTTTGCATCAGAAAATGCAGATATGAAGATTGGAACTGCAATTAATCCAGATATGGGGGATGAAATCAGAGTCACAGTTGTAGCGACAGGCATGGGTGAAAAATCCAGTTCAGCCAATACACCTGTGAAGCTAGTGCAAAAAGCAGCAGCCGGCGAAGTAAATTATGATGTGTTAGACAAACCAACAGTTATACGGCAAAGTAAACAGGAGCCAAGAGAAACACGTTTTGGCGCCCAACCTAAAAATGACATGGATCTGGATTATCTGGATGTTCCTGCATTTTTGAGGCGTCAGGCTGATTAAGGAATTTAGCAGAACTATGATAAAATTACGGCTCAGTTTTTTTATCAATTGCAGAAATGATTAAACAAAGAACGTTAAAAAATACGATTAGAGCAACAGGGGTTGGATTACACAGTGGAGACAAGGTTTATCTAACCTTGCATCCTGCTGAACCAGGTTCAGGTATACGCTTTCGTCGTGTGGATCTGGATGAGTCAGTTACTATTCACGCAACACCTGAAAATGTGGGTGAAACTATGCTTTCTACAACATTAGTCCAGGGAGGCGTGAAAGTTGCTACCATAGAACATTTGCTTTCAGCGTTCGCTGGTTTGGGTATTGACAATGCACTAGTTGATGTGAGCGCCGCTGAAGTACCCATCATGGATGGTAGTGCAGGTCCCTTTGTTTTTTTGTTACAGTCAGCTGGGGTATTTGAACAAAATGCGCCTAAGCAGTACATTCGGATAAAAAAGAAAGTTCGAGTTGATGCTGGTGATAAGTGGGCCGCATTTGAGCCATTTGATGGGTTTAAAGTCACTTTTACCATTGAATTTGACCATCCTGCTTTTCCTGATCATTTGAAAACATCTGTTATGGATTTTTCATCAACGACTTTTGTTAAGGAAGTCAGTAGAGCAAGAACTTTTGGCTTTATGAAGGATATAGAGTTTTTAAGGGAAAATAATCTGGCTCTGGGTGGCAGTCTTGATAATGCGATAGTTGTAGATGATGATAAGGTGTTGAATGAAGATGGATTGCGCTATGCGGATGAGTTTGTTAAACACAAAATATTAGATGCTATCGGAGATTTGTATTTATTAGGTCATAGCTTGATCGGAGAATATAAAGGATATAAATCAGGTCATGCATTAAATAACAAATTATTGCTTGAGTTGCTAAAAACCCCGGACGCATGGGAAAAGGTTTCATTTGAAAATGAAGAAGATGCGCCGATTACCTTTATGAGCTCTAATCAGCCATCTGCTCAAGAATCTTGATTGTATCAATTAATTTGAATTGGTTGGTTGTACCTGCTTGCTATTCACTACGATTAAGTGGTGAATACGGGCAGTAAAAGAAACGTGGCGATATCAGATGATAGCGCTGCAAGATGGGTCTATAGGTTTCAGCTATTATTTTGTGTCTATTGACTGCATTGTGATTAATCTTGAGCAATAATTCATTGCAGACTTTTTAACCGGCTATTAGTTTTTTGAAAGAGTTAGTTTTGTAAAAGTTTTCCCCAGTTTCAATAGTGCAGTTTTCAATTTTTCATCTGTCTGGCTTTCTGCCTGTTGCAAAATAAAGTCAATATTTTCTGTAGAAGGCAGATTCATTGTTTTCTTCTGTTGCTGGTCTATGGTCTTAGGAATTATTTTAATCTGTAGAACTTCAATGGTACCCCGTTCTGAATTTATCAAGGACTGTAATATTGACTGGTGGTAAAAACGGAGCTGTGATGACCATACAGCAGAATCAGTATACAGTGAAACTTTTTTTCCTGATAGCACACAATATAAAGCATGTTTTGAAAGGTTTTCAGGGAGTGAAGATTTAATTGTTTTTAAAAGCACTTTCTGAATTTCAATCTGGTATTTATAAGCTGCTAATATCTTTCCTTCAAATCCCAGAGCAGGCTGGAAAAAGTTATTTTTAGACATCATATTTCCATTAGTGATTGAAAAAAATCAAGGGATCACAGTGTTCTTGATATTTGATCTATTTTAAAGTTGGGGCTCTTTAAATTAGAAATTATACAAGATTTTCATGCAGGAAAAGGCGTTAGGTCTTGCAATAACGCATAAATAATTTAAATTTAAGAATCATGCAGCAAATTGCAGATGTTCTTACCATGCATGAAGCAGTAATAGGGCAAATAAGAGTAACAGGTAGTCTAAAATGATTGATTGTAAGACCTAACCTCGCGCGACACTATTGCACTCTATGATTCCTGTTTGCCCCTAATAATAAGGGTAATATTTTAATTATTGCTACTCTTTTTTGGCCGCCCTGATTTTCTAGCTGTTACTCGTTGATTGGTCATTGATTCAATTTGTGTTTTAAAACGCTCATTTCCAAGAGCCAATCCTTTATTAACTGATGCCCTAATTTCCTCCAATAGTTCTGTTTCCACATGCGCTTTAAACAGCTCTCGATAGTTAATCAATCTCTCGGCTTTCGTTTTTCCTAAAACTAGATATTCCGAATGTGGTGTCTGTAAATCACTTTCAATACCAAACGCATTGATTGCATAACTCGACCAACTATAGTCACTTGGCTCATCTACCATATTTGCTCTTACTGGATTTAATTCAATATAGCGATAAATCGTGACCCCTATTATTCTTCACCCCAATTGTTTTGGAGCTACTAGAACGAGAAAACCCCGTAAAAACGGGGTTTTAAAATCAATGTCAGAAAAAGCTTCGCTATTCCGACTTACGGATCCGGCTTACGACCTACCGTGCTAATCTTCGAACAGTAATTCTAATAACTGAGTAAAACTATCTGCTACTTCATAAACATTATCTAAACTATTCTTGCTGGTTTCACCCATTGCGTCCCAAAACACAACCGAACCATATTGGTTTTTTGATAGTACTAAACAAATTAAATCGTTTGTATCGCTACAAGCAATTGGTAAATATGAATTTGGTGTTCTGTCTTTATATTCGGTGTAGTTCCACTTCAAACAGCTAGATTCAATTTCTCTATCAATTCCAAAAAAAAGTTGGAGGGTGCCAACTCCTTCTTCGTGTTCTTTAATTGGAAACGCATCTGGCTCAGGAGAGCCACCATTGTATTTCAATAAAAAAGCTTGATAGTCAGTAGGTAACTCTAACCCAATTTCAGAAGCAATTTTGTTTAGTTCTGATTCAGATATTGATCTTCCAGGGTTATCAATTTTTTCTAACATACTATCCTCTTATATTATTTTCCTGAAAAACCGCCATCATGTCCTGTCTTGGTATGAATATCTCGTGGCACAAACTGCATAGTTTTACCGTCTTGGTGATGATGCCACACCATTCCCTCGGGAGTTTTCTTGTATCCAGCAGCCTCATTAGCAGCTTTGACATCTTTCCTTCGGCTACCTGTAAACTTGATAGGTACATTTTTTTTCGAAACACTAGAAAAATCAGGAAAACCTTCTTTGTCAAATGGTATCCCTGTTTCTGGATGGTTCTTACCTGCCAGGTGTGCATTGCGCCTTGCCCTTTTCGTTCCAGCATTCTTCACCCCATTCCCATCAATTATACTACTCTCTTTTTCGCTGGAAACTCCTTTTTTTGCTTCTCCTCAATATTTGTTTGTTTAGATTTAGAGGGCGTATTACCACTTTGCTTAACTTTTGGGCTGCTGTTTTTTGAACGGTTGGCAATAAATTCCCCGACAGTTTGGTTTGCTGTTGTACCACTGGAAGCAGGCTTTAAAAAATGATCTATTTCACGTTTAATTTGACGCAGTGTTTTATTGGCATGCGGGGGTAATTTGTTAGCACCCAACTCATAGAGCTGATCTATCACTTTTTTTAATGGGA
>Ga0256847_1000919_pt1 | contig 16391 bp, 3 predicted proteins | sample TeddybearmetaG_FD_189099 | JGI IMG/M metagenome (GOLD analysis project Ga0256847, IMG submission 189099) | Hydrothermal vent microbial communities from East Pacific Rise, Pacific Ocean - Teddybear | ecosystem: Environmental > Aquatic > Marine > Hydrothermal vents | place: Pacific Ocean: East... | reverse complement strand
TTCTAATAACTTATCTCGAATGGTATCGCTTGTTTCAAAATCTTTACTTGCTCTAGCTTCATTTCTTAGCTTTATTAATAAATCGATAGCGCCCGAAAGTGCTTCCGAATTTCCTGAAACATTACTAGCAATATCTTCCAAACCTAAAACATCGAAAATAAAGGTGTGCATTGTATGCTTAAGAATTTCTAAATCTTCTTTTGTTATATTTTGTGAACCATCTTTTACGGCGTTAATAAATGTAACAGCTTCAAATAATTTTGCAATTAATATCGGACTATTAAAATCGTCGTTCATGGCATCGTAGCAACTTTGTTTCCATTTTAAAACATCTAAAGAAGAAGCGTTGTTACCTGTTAATTTACTAGCTAAATGATACGCTTCTAGTAAGCGTTTAAATCCTTTTTCGGAAGCCTCTAAAGCATCATTCGAAAAATCTAAAATGCTTCTATAATGGGCTTGAAACATAAAAAACTTAGCGACCGAGGGAGAAAAAGCCTTACTTAAAATACTGTTGTTTCCAGAAAAGAGTTCCTCAGGTAAAATATTATTCCCTGTAGATTTTGCCATTTTCTGACCGTTTAATGTAAGCATGTTTGCATGCATCCAATAGTTTACAGGGTTCACATTTTTGGATGCTTCCGATTGTGCAATTTCACATTCGTGATGTGGAAATTTAAGATCCATTCCGCCACCATGTATGTCGAAATTATCACCTAAATATTTTGTGCTCATTGCTGTACATTCAAGATGCCATCCTGGAAAACCAATTCCCCATGGCGATGGCCAACGCATAATATGTTGCGGTTCGGCTTTTTTCCAAAGTGCAAAATCTTGTGGATTTTTCTTTTCGCTTTGCCCGGCAAGTTCACGCGTGTTTCCAATCATGTCTTCTATTTGGCGACCACTTAATTTTCCGTAGGTATTAGTTTCGTTAAATTTAAATACATCAAAATAAACCGAGCCATTTTTTTCGTAAGCAAATCCTTTGTCTAATATTGTTTGAACAATTTCGATTTGCTCAATAATATGTCCAGTTGCAGTGGGTTCGATACTAGGGGCTAAGGCATTAAATTTTGCCATTGTTGTATGAAAATCGACTGTGTAGCGTTGTACAACTTCCATGGGCTCGATTTGTTCGATTCGAGCTTTTTTTGCTATACGATCTTCACCGCTGTCGGCATCATTTTCGAGATGTCCGGCATCTGTAATATTTCGAACATAACGAACTTTATAGCCTAAGTGCTTTAAGTATCTAAAAACAAGATCGAATGATAAGAAAGTTCGGCAGTTTCCGAGGTGAACATTACTATAAACAGTTGGTCCACAAACATACATTCCTACAGCACCTTCATTTATGGGTGTAAATTTTTCTTTCTTTTTTGAAATTGAATGGTATATTTTTAATTCTTGTTGTTCGAAAAGTTTCATGTATTTATATTATTTTATTAAATCGGTCACATGCTGTTCGCTATTAGTCATTACTTTTGGAATGAAAAATTTTGACATGCTCGTTTCATGTAGTTTCAGTATTCTTTTGTTTGTATTTCAAAATTAACGCAGTCTATACTCGTATATATTCTCGTCCACCGAAGCGGTACGCGAAGAAGGATTAAAATTCGGTTTCAAGTTTTATATAATCTAAAAATTCACGTTTTGTTTGTGGGTCTTTAAATTTACCTCCAAATTCGCTTGTAACTGTGCTACTATCTATGTCTCGTATTCCTCTAGAATTTACACAAAGATGTTTTGCATCGATTACACAAGCAACGTCTTTTGTGTTTAAAACATTTTGAAGCTCTTCTACAATTTGCAGTGTTAAACGTTCTTGAACCTGTGGTCTTTTCGAATAATAATCGACAATACGATTCATTTTTGAGAGTCCGACGACGGTTCCATTCGAAATATAAGCAACATGCGCTTTTCCAACAATTGGTAAAAAATGATGTTCACAAGTCGAATAAACTGTAATATTTTTCTCGACAAGCATTTCGCCATATTTATATTTATTATCGAAGGTAGAAGCATTTGGTTTTCTGTCGGGATGTAGGCCGCCAAAAATTTCATTTACAAACATTTTCGCAACACGTGTAGGTGTGCCTTTTAAGCTATCGTCGGTTAAATCTAAGCCAAGGGTCGTCATTATATTTGTTACATCTTCCTTAATAAGTTTTATTTTTTCGATATCACTTAGCTCGAAAGCATCTTCTCGTAAAGGAGTTTCTCTAGATGAACCTATGTGGTTATTTCCTAAGGCTTCTATTTCTTTAAGTTGTTTTTCTAAATCCATAAATTAATTAGACTTGGTCTAAATTTTTAGCAAAGATAAATATTCTATTAATTTCATTGCAATTACTAGCGTAATATTTGTATTTGTTGCTTTAAAGTTTTTTTTTAAGGGTTAAAATCTTAATTTTAAGATACATTTTTCATAAAATTTTCTTAAATTCCGCAAAAAATTTCACTAGTTATGAAAGACATAAAACAAACCATTCTTCTTTTACTTGTAGCATTGTTATTTTCGGTAACAATTTCGGCACAAAACGAACGACCACAAGATCATAAATTTCAAGATTTTATAAACCAAGTTTATACAGGTGAAGGTGTCGAGCAAATACAACCTTCAACAAGACGTTATGCGTATATGAAAGAACTTTTCGAAAACCGAATAGTTTATACAAAAAAGGATATGCGAAAGTTAGACATGGCGAATTATACATTACTTTCTCAAGTTCCATTATTCGATACCTACAATAAAAGCTTGATGCGAGACGGAATTTTTAATCCCCGAACATTTAATCCGTTTAAATATCAGTTTCAGTTTTATACAAAAGAAACACAAATGGTTAGGGTAGACGGCACCGAATATGTTATAGTTATATATCCACAACCAACCAACCAAACTTCTAAATAATATCCCTCATGAAAAGAGCTAATTACTATTTAAAAATTTACTTAATAGTAAATAGCAATTGCATGTTAGAAAAAAAGAAAGACACATGAAGAAAATACTATTCTTTTTCAGCATTATATTATTACCTATTATTGCCTCCTCGCAAGTTATTACAATGCAAAATGGGACCTTCAATACATGTGTGGGAACCTTTACCGATTCGGGTGGATTAGCAAGTCCTTATAGTAATAATGAAAGTATTATTATGACACTGTGTTCAGATACTCCTGGTATTGGAATACAAGTTAATTTTTTGTCGTTTAATACTGAAAACATAAATGATGTTTTAACAATTTATGATGGCCCAGATACAGCATCTCCAATAATAGGAGATTTTTCGGGAATAGCTAGTCCAGGATTTGTTTCTGCTTCTGGTGCATCTGGTTGTTTAACATTCGAATTTAATTCTAACATTGCAATTTTTGCAACTGGATGGGAAGCCGAAATTACATGTTGTCAAATTATCAATTCAAATTTTGATAGCTCGACACCACCAGCCGATGCAACCGATACTATAGTTGCAGGAATTGGAGATCCTATTACATTTAATGGTAGTGGTACTTTTTCTTTAGATGGTACAGGAGCGACTTACGAATGGGATTTTGGTGATGGAACATCTGCTTTTGGAACTACTGTTGTACATTCTTACGGAGCAAGTGGTGCTTACGATGTAGACCTTATTATTACCGATCCAAGTGGTTGTACAAACGCAAATGATATTGGAGTCACAGTTTTAATTGGTTTTGGAGGAGCCAATCCTGGAACCCTTTTCGTAAATGCAGGCGTTGATGTCGACATCGATTGTGATGCCGGCGGTTGTGTAGATATAACAGCCGATTTCTTAGAAATATTTGAAACAATTAGCGAAACATATACTATTTCACCAATAGTTTTTAGCCCCCCATTTCCTTTTGATGGCCTAGCAAATTCTGTAAATACAAGTATCGATGATGCCTTTAATTTACCCGAAAGTTTGCCTTTTGATTTTTGTTTCTTCGGAAACTTAGAAACACAGTTTCAAGTGGGGTCTAATGGTGTAATTCGTTTTGATGTTGATCCTGGCGATACTACAAATGGTTGGGCATTTACTGAAAACTTACCTAATAATACAAATCCTACCCTAGCAGAAGCAAATATATTTACACCTGGACATGATATCGATCCTTCTGTAACGACAACAAATGAAATTGCCTGGGAAATTTTAGGCGCTTATCCAAATAGAGTATTAGTGGTATCTTTTTTCGAAGTACCATATTTTTCTTGTAATGATCTTAGAGCTACGCACATGGCAGTGCTTTATGAATTTTCTAATATTGTTGATATATATATAAAAGATAAACCTTCTTGTGATAGTTGGAATGGAGGAAGCACGGTTGTCGGAATTCAAAATAATGCAGGAACAATTGCCTATGTGCCGCCTGGAAGAAATACTTCAGATTCTCCTTGGACAACTAGCGATGAAGCTTGGCGTTTTGCTCCTTCTGGAGTTGAAACTTATGTTTTCGAATGGTTAGATTCTTCTGGTACTGTTATCGGTACTACTCCAACAATTAATGTTTGTCCATCAGGATCCGAAACCTACACTGCAAGAGTAACATATACAAATACCTGTAATGGTGATGTTGTTATTGTTGAAGATGAAGTAGTTGTTTCATCAACTGCGTCTTTTACTGTAGACCTTGGTCCAGATATAGATGTTTGTGATACTACACCAATACTCTTAGATGCCGATACTGGTTTACCAACTAGTGTGTATCAATGGTATTTAGATGGCACACTACTTCCTGGAGAAACAAACCCTACATACCTTGCTTTAGTTTCTGGAACCTATTTTGTTGATGTATTAGACGGTACTTGTAGAGTTGGCGACGAAATTATCATAACGTTTAATACACCACCAACTGCTAATCCTCCTTTGGCTTTAGAAGTTTGTGATGATGATGGCGATGGTTTTGCTGAATTTAATTTACCTGATGCTGATGCTGATATTATATTAGGTCAACCAGATACTTTTGTAACCTACCACTTAACATTAGCTGATGCTGATGCTGGGGTCGGAGCTTTAGCGAGTCCGTATACAAATGTTACCAATCCTCAAACTGTTTACGCTCGTATTGAAAATAGTTTAACGGGTTGTTATGCTACTGTCGAATTAGTATTAATTGTATTAGAACAACCGATACTTATTGATCCAATAGCAGATTATATAGTTTGTGATGATGCTTCGGGCGATGGAGTTGAGGTATTCGATTTAACTACATGGGACACTCAAGTTGTTGTTGATCCAACAGGACTTATTATTACGTATCATGAAACTGCTGCCGATGCTGCAGCTGGTGTTGCAGCTATTGCTACCCCAGGTGCTTATAGTAATATCACTAACCCTCAAACGATTTATGTGCGGGTAGAAGATGCTACTACTGGTTGTGCTAGTATTGGTAATTTCGATTTAATTGTAGATGTAGCGCCAATGTTTACTCCTCCCACTCCTTATGAGTTATGTGATGATGTTATTTCGGATGGATTTACGGAGTTTGATTTGACTACGAAAGATTTAGAGATAAGTGGTGGTGATGCTACTCTTATTATCACGTATCATTTAACTTTGGCAGATGCAGATGCTGGTGTAGGCTCTTTAGTAAGTCCTTATACGAATATCACTAATCCACAGACTATATTTGTACGTGTTGAGAGTATTATTTCTGGTTGTTATGATACCACTACCTTGGAGTTAATTGTTTTAGCTGCACCTATAGCAAATCTGCCTACTCCATTGGAGATTTGTGATGATAACAATGACGGCATTGCTGATTTTGATTTAACGATGGCTGATGCGGAGGTAATTGGCGGTCAGCCAGATACTTTTGTGACCTACCACTTGACATTAGCAGATGCAGATGCAGCAGTAGGAGCCTTGGCTAGTCCTTATACAAATGTTACCAATCCTCAGACTGTTTTTGTTCGCATAGAGAATAGTATAACGGGATGTTATGCTACAACAGAACTTATATTAATAGTAAATCCGACACCTGTACTTAATGATCCGATTTCGGATTATATTTTATGTGATGATGTGACGAATGATGGTATTGAGGTATTTGATTTAGGCAGTTGGGACACTCAGGTTATCCCAGATCCAACGGGTTTACTTATTAGTTATTATGAAACTGCGGTCGATGCTTCGGCTGGTACTGCGGCTATTGTAACTCCGGGTGCTTATAGTAATTTAAGTAATCCACAGACGATTTATGTACGTGTTGAAGATATTTCAACTGGCTGTTTTAGTTTAGGTGAATTTGAACTGATAGTAAATGGATATCCAATTTTTGTAGATCCGGCGCCTTATATTTTATGTGATGATGGTGTATCGGATGGTTTTACTGAATTTGATTTAAGTACAAAGGATGCTGAGATATCAGCAGGCGATGTTACTTTAGTTATTAGTTATCATTTAACGATGGCTGATGCTGATGCTGATATAGCGCCGCTTCCTTCACTTTATACCAATGTTACAAATCCACAGACGATTTATGTACGTGTAGAGGATTCAACAACGGGCTGTTATGGAATTACTACTTTAGAGTTAGAGGTACTGGATGCCCCTTCGGCTGTTACCCCTACACCACTTGAATACTGTGATCCAGATAATGACGGTTTTGGTGAATTTATTCTAACGGATGCTGATGCTGAAATCACGGGTGGAGCCATTGGTGTTGTTGTGACCTATCATGAGACATTTGTGGATGCTACTAATGGCGTACTGGCCTTATCAAGTCCTTATAATAATATTGTATTTGGGACCCAAATAATTTATGCACGTGTTGAGAATCCGACTGCTGGTGGTGATTGTTTTATAATTGTTGAGCTTACACTTATCGTGTTAGACACTCCGCCAATTGCTGATCCAGAGCCGCTTTCTATTTGTGATGATAACGGTGATGGTTTTGCTGTATTTGATTTGACGCTAAAAGATCCAGAGATATTAAACGGACTAGATCCGGCAGATTATAGTGTGGAGTATTATGTAGACTCTGGTTTTGTAACTCAGATTGTACCAGCTACTGCTTATACCAATGTTAGTAACCCGCAGATAGTATATGTGCTGGTTACCGATACTGCAAATGGTTGTAGCCGCATCACCGAGTTAGAGCTTCAGGTTAATTTTGCACCTACGCTAATATCACCAACTCCATTAGAGCTTTGTGATGTTGATAACCCTGGTGATGAGATAGAGCCTTTTGATTTAACTTCGAAAGATAATGAGATAACGGGCGGCGATCCTACTATTGTAATTACCTATCATGAGACGCAGGCTGAGGCCGATGCAGGTATAAATGCCTTATCGAGTCCTTATTTAAATATTGTAAACCCTCAGACGGTATATGTACGTGGTGAGTTTCCAGATACGGGTTGTTTTGTAAGTGATAGTGTAACACTTGATTTACGAGTAAACCCGCAACCTTCACCAAACACATCTCCGAGTGCTTTGGAGGTTTGTGATGATGACAATGATGGTTTTGTAGATAACTTTATGTTAGAAGACCGAGACTTGGAGATTATAAATGGCGAGCCCGATGTTAGGGTTAGTTATCATGAGACATTAGTAGATGCTGAGCTTGGTATTTTTGCACTCGTTAGTCCTTATGCAAATATAGTTGCCGATAGTCAGATAATTTATGTACGTGTTGAGAATGAATTAACAGGATGTTTTACTATAGTTGAGTTAGAACTTGTTGTACTACCTAGCCCTGTTATTGCTTTAGAGTTAGAAGACTTTGTGCTTTGTGATGACGATGATGATGGCGTGATGGTTTTTGATTTAACGCAGAAAGACCCGGAGGTTTATGGAAGTCAGGATCCTGTTTTATTTGATCTTACTTATCATGAGACTGAGGCTGATGCTCAGGCTGGTACTGGAGCAATAGGAGTTCCAACGGCATATACCAATACTTCGAATCCTCAGACTATTTGGGTTCGTCTTCAAGATATTGCAACGGGCTGTTATAGTGTCGGTAGTTTTGAACTAGTGGTAAGTTTGCCACCTGTAATAGCACTACCTGGCGATTTAGCCGCACTAGAGACCTGTGATGATGAAACGGCCGATGGTTTTACAGAGTTTGATTTAACACAGGCCGACGGGGCTATTACTTTAGGAGCACCAGGATTACTAGTAGAATACTATGAAACATTACTAGATGCTCAGGATGCTACCAATGTTATTGATCCTGCTACGGCTTATACCAATATTGTAAACCCACAAACACTTTATGTACGTGTTAGTGATGGCGATACGGGATGTTATTCGCTAACAACCTTAACGATTCGAGTATTACCGAATCCATCCCCTCAGGTTCCAGATCCTATTGAGCTTTGTGATGAGCTTACACCTGGTGATGGTTTTGAGGTTTTTGATTTAACAGAGAGAGAGGCGCAGATACTAGGCGGTGAGCCAGGAGTTACTCCGACTTACCATGAAAGTTTAGAGGATGCACAGGACGGTATTAATGCTATAGTTGATCCTACGGCGTATACCAATACAGAAAACCCTCAGACGATTTATGTTCGGGTTACAAATGATATAACGGGTTGTTATACCATTGTTGAACTACTACTTATAGTAAATCCACTACCAGATGCTAATGTGGTTAGTGATTATATTATTTGTGAGGTAGACAGTGACGGTTTTGCAGACTTTGATTTAACGACAAGACGCGCAGAGGCCTTGGGAGCTATGAGTGATTTAGATTTCACTGTTAGTTTCCATGAGGTTGAGGCGGATGCCCAGGTTGGTATTAATGCCATAGCCGATGAGCCGACCTTTACCAATACGACTGCCTTTTTACAGGTTATTTACGTGCGAGTAGAGAATAATCTAACGGGTTGTTGGATAACGACAGCGTTTACCTTAGAGGTACGAGAGGGCGCCGAGGCAACGCCGCCGATAGCGGTTTATAGAATATGTGATAATATAGGGGCTAATGATGGTATTGGTCAGTTTGATTTAAGCAGTCAAGATGGGGAGATATTAGACGGTCAAGATCCGGGGATATATATAGTTACCTATCATCTAATACCAGCCGATGCCATGACGGGTGATAATGCAGTTGCTACGGATTTTGTAAATACTGAAAACCCTCAGACGCTTTATGTTAGAGTTACCAATAGTGATACAGATTGTTTTGCACTTACAACCTTAACCTTAGAGGTGATGCCACTTCCAGATATTGCGCTACTGGAGACCTATAGATTATGTGTTGATGCCAATGGAAATGCAATCTCTCAGGAGGAGGGTGAGAATTCACCACCTGTTCTTGATACTGGTTTAAGTGATTTTGATTATAGTTTTGTTTGGGACTTGGATGGCAATCCGCTTCCAGATACGACCTCTAGTATTGTTGCTACACAGGGCGGTGTTTATACGGTAGTAGTTACCGATTTAACCAGCGGTCTTAGTTGTATGGCAACAGCCAGTACGACAGTTACAGTATCGTCGCCGCCGCTTACATATTCGGCAGTGGTTACGACCTTGGCCTTTGCCGATGATCATCAGATCCAGGCAGAAGCTACTGGATTGGGCGTTTATGTATTCCAGTTGGATGATGGTCCTTTTCAAGATAGTGGACTCTTTACGGGAGTACAAGCTGGAACACATATTATAACGATTAAGGATGCCAATGGATGTGGTAGTGTAACAATATCGGTTAGTGTAATTGATTACCCGCTGTTTTTCACTCCGAATCAGGATGGATATCATGACACATGGAATATTATAGGTATTGATGGTACGGCCAAGATTTATATTTTTGATCGCTTTGGAAAGTTACTCAAGCAGTTGAGTCCTACAGGCGAAGGATGGGACGGTACTTATAATGGTAATCCGATGCCATCGAGTGATTATTGGTTCCAAGTTATTTATATCGAGGATGATATACAGAAGGAAGTACGTGGTCACTTTACAATGAAACGATAGAAAACAAGAATATATAATAGATAATAATAAAAAAAGACCTGTAGCAATACAGGTCTTTTTTGCGTTAGGGATAGAGGTATTGTTGGAGCTTTTTTGGATTAACGATTTAACAAGAACAGCAATTTCCTTGAAACTTGAGTTTTACATCTAGAAAAGTTTAAAAAAGCGACTACCGAAAGCCCGACCTTTTGAAGCTTTAGCGAAGAAGGAAACGCCAAAAATAGTTTAGCAAAATATTTATAAAGATAATTTTAGGGTATTTATAAATTAAGTTGTTATAATTTAAAGGTTTAGTTATTTTATTAAAACAAATCTATTCAATATATTTGAAGGATAAACTTACTGCTATGATGAAAAAATTACTATTAATTATATCCTTTTTATTTTTTCAATTTACTTTTTCGCAAACCATTGTAATGCAAGATGGTACTTTTAATACCTGTACCGGAACCTTTACTGACTCAGGTGGAGTTGCTGGTCCTTATGCAAATAATGAAAGTTTTGTTATGACGCTTTGTTCTGATATACCAGGAATTGGTATAGAAGTTAATTTTTTATCGTTTAACACTGAAAATATAAATGATGTTTTAACAATTTATGATGGTCCAGATACTGCTTCGCCAATAATTGGAAATTTTTCTGGCTTTACAAGCCCTGGATTTGTTTCGGCAACAGGAGCATCTGGTTGTTTAACATTCGAATTTAATTCTAATATCGCGATTTTTGCTACAGGATGGGAGGCTGAAATAAGTTGTTGTCAAATAATTACTGCAAATTTCGATAGCTCAATACCAGTGGCAGATGTTGATAATAATATTGTATCTGATGTTGGTATTCCTATAACTTTTAATGGTAGTGGTACTTTTTCTTTAGATGCAACAGGTGCTACGTACGAGTGGGATTTTGGCGATGGAGTAACTGATTTTGGTACCACAGTTGTGCATTCGTATGCTGCAAATGGTGGATATGATGTAACACTTACAATTACCGACCCAAGTGGCTGTACAAATAGGAATGATATTGGTGTTACAGCATTAATAGGGGTAATTGGAAATTTAGATGCTCAAATGGCTGGCACCTCAGCCTTTGCTAAAGGTAGTTTTATAGAAGTAGGTATTAGCCAATTAGGTACATACGGAGTTTCAAACGCATTAGTTCCAACAGGATATCATTCGAGTCGTGAAACAACAAATAACCTTTTTGGGTATATCGCAAACCCGCAACAAGATTTATGGATTGATTATGATGGCGATTACTTTACACCTGGTACTCCTGAAGAAGGTTTTGCTATAGAGATAGATGGTGTTAATTTTAATAATAATACGACAGGAGCACAATTTGATATTCCTGGTATGGTAACAGATGCATCTATAGTTGTTGATCCTTGTATAGGTGATATAGCAGTTATTTCTTGGGAAGGTACCATAAACGATATTTTTATTGAAAGAAAAGTTATTTTAACAGATACTGGACTTTTTATTCAAATGGAAACGACCCTTACAAATATAGGGGCTGTTGACAGAAATAATATTTTTTGGATGCATAATGTCGATCCAGATAATAATCAAACCATTAACGGAAACTTCACAACCGACCAAGAAATTTTTGAACAAGCTTCAGGTCCAACTGATACTGTTTCATTTGTTTGTGCTTTTCAGACTCCGCAGGGAGGAATAGATGCAGATGGTTCGAATGTTTGTTTTTATGCCGATGATGAACGTGCACGAGTAACTTTTGGTGGATTTAGTAACAGAGATGCCTCTGATATATGGAATGGAATTGGTTTTACGCAAGCTGAAGGCGCAACAAATACTGCTGATGAAGCAATTTCAGTAGCTTTTAATATTGGAACATTAATGCCTGGAGAATCTGAAAATTTTACCTATTTATATGTGTTTGCAGATTTTTCAGGAACAGGAAATTTCGACCCTTCTTTTATTCGTTTAAGACCAACCGACCCAACAAGCTGTGGAGCATCAGATGGGTTTATTGATATTCAGGGACTTATTCCAAGTACCAATTATGAAATTACGTATGATATTGGAGGTGTAACTATTGGTCCTATTACTATCATGTCAGATTCAGATGGTATTATTACAGTTTCTGGATTGGTAGCTGGTAGCTACTCAAATTTTTTAATAGAAAATAGCTTAGGGTGTAGTTATTCTGATGACGGTCCTTATGTTCTTGTTGATCCAGGAGCTCCAATATTTACGGTACTTGAAACCGACCCTACTACTTGTACTGCCGATGGTAGCATTGAAATTAGTGGTTTAGATCCTAGTACAACTTATGATGTCACTTATACAGTAGATGGTGTTGTTGTTGGTCCAGTTTCTTATACCACAGATGCGGCAGGGGTTTTAATTATTCTAGCATTAGATCAAGGAACATATACCGATATTACAATTGTTTTGGGAACATGTACTTCTGTTGATGGTGGTACATATATATTAGAATACCCATTACTAAGTGCTTTTACCGTTGTGGTAAATGATCCATCAAGTTGTATAAACGACGGAAGTATTGAGATTCAAGGTCTTGATCCTGGTGGTGTATATGATGTTACTTATACGGTCGATGGTGTGGTTGTTGGCCCGGTAAGTTATACTGCTGATGGCACTGGAACAATAATTATTGTTTCTTTAGATCAAGGTGTTTATACCGATATTACCGTCGAGCAAGGGCCTTGCTCTATAACTGATGCAGGACCGTATAATTTAAATTATCCTCTAGTTATATTTACTATTACTGTAACCGATTTAACATCCTGTTCTTCTCTAGATGGAACAATAACGATTAATGGACTGTTCCCAAATACAACGTTTCAAATAACGTATTTAATCGATGGAGTTACTGTTGGACCATTACCGTATACTTCTGATGCAACTGGTGAAATTATTATTTCTGGATTAGGAGCTGGAACTTATACTGATTTTATTATTGAAACTACGCCATGTATTGGAATGGATATTGGACCTTATGTAATTAATATGCCAGGTGTTCCTGTTGTAATTCCTCCCACTCCTTATGAGTTATGTGATGATGTTATTTCGGATGGATTTACGGAGTTTGATTTGACTACGAAAGATTTAGAGATAAGTGGTGGTGATGCTACTCTTATTATCACGTATCATTTAACTTTGGCAGATGCAGATGCTGGTGTAGGCTCTTTAGTAAGTCCTTATACGAATATCACTAATCCACAGACTATATTTGTACGTGTTGAGAGTATTATTTCTGGTTGTTATGATACCACTACCTTGGAGTTAATTGTTTTAGCTGCACCTATAGCAAATCTGCCTACTCCATTGGAGATTTGTGATGATAACAATGACGGCATTGCTGATTTTGATTTAACGATGGCTGATGCGGAGGTAATTGGCGGTCAGCCAGATACTTTTGTGACCTACCACTTGACATTAGCAGATGCAGATGCAGCAGTAGGAGCCTTGGCTAGTCCTTATACAAATGTTACCAATCCTCAGACTGTTTTTGTTCGCATAGAGAATAGTATAACGGGATGTTATGCTACAACAGAACTTATATTAATAGTAAATCCGACACCTGTACTTAATGATCCGATTTCGGATTATATTTTATGTGATGATGTGACGAATGATGGTATTGAGGTATTTGATTTAGGCAGTTGGGACACTCAGGTTATCCCAGATCCAACGGGTTTACTTATTAGTTATTATGAAACTGCGGTCGATGCTTCGGCTGGTACTGCGGCTATTGTAACTCCGGGTGCTTATAGTAATTTAAGTAATCCACAGACGATTTATGTACGTGTTGAAGATATTTCAACTGGCTGTTTTAGTTTAGGTGAATTTGAACTGATAGTAAATGGATATCCAATTTTTGTAGATCCGGCGCCTTATATTTTATGTGATGATGGTGTATCGGATGGTTTTACTGAATTTGATTTAAGTACAAAGGATGCTGAGATATCAGCAGGCGATGTTACTTTAGTTATTAGTTATCATTTAACGATGGCTGATGCTGATGCTGATATAGCGCCGCTTCCTTCACTTTATACCAATGTTACAAATCCACAGACGATTTATGTACGTGTAGAGGATTCAACAACGGGCTGTTATGGAATTACTACTTTAGAGTTAGAGGTACTGGATGCCCCTTCGGCTGTTACCCCTACACCACTTGAATACTGTGATCCAGATAATGACGGTTTTGGTGAATTTATTCTAACGGATGCTGATGCTGAAATCACGGGTGGAGCCATTGGTGTTGTTGTGACCTATCATGAGACATTTGTGGATGCTACTAATGGCGTACTGGCCTTATCAAGTCCTTATAATAATATTGTATTTGGGACCCAAATAATTTATGCACGTGTTGAGAATCCGACTGCTGGTGGTGATTGTTTTATAATTGTTGAGCTTACACTTATCGTGTTAGACACTCCGCCAATTGCTGATCCAGAGCCGCTTTCTATTTGTGATGATAACGGTGATGGTTTTGCTGTATTTGATTTGACGCTAAAAGATCCAGAGATATTAAACGGACTAGATCCGGCAGATTATAGTGTGGAGTATTATGTAGACTCTGGTTTTGTAACTCAGATTGTACCAGCTACTGCTTATACCAATGTTAGTAACCCGCAGATAGTATATGTGCTGGTTACCGATACTGCAAATGGTTGTAGCCGCATCACCGAGTTAGAGCTTCAGGTTAATTTTGCACCTACGCTAATATCACCAACTCCATTAGAGCTTTGTGATGTTGATAACCCTGGTGATGAGATAGAGCCTTTTGATTTAACTTCGAAAGATAATGAGATAACGGGCGGCGATCCTACTATTGTAATTACCTATCATGAGACGCAGGCTGAGGCCGATGCAGGTATAAATGCCTTATCGAGTCCTTATTTAAATATTGTAAACCCTCAGACGGTATATGTACGTGGTGAGTTTCCAGATACGGGTTGTTTTGTAAGTGATAGTGTAACACTTGATTTACGAGTAAACCCGCAACCTTCACCAAACACATCTCCGAGTGCTTTGGAGGTTTGTGATGATGACAATGATGGTTTTGTAGATAACTTTATGTTAGAAGACCGAGACTTGGAGATTATAAATGGCGAGCCCGATGTTAGGGTTAGTTATCATGAGACATTAGTAGATGCTGAGCTTGGTATTTTTGCACTCGTTAGTCCTTATGCAAATATAGTTGCCGATAGTCAGATAATTTATGTACGTGTTGAGAATGAATTAACAGGATGTTTTACTATAGTTGAGTTAGAACTTGTTGTACTACCTAGCCCTGTTATTGCTTTAGAGTTAGAAGACTTTGTGCTTTGTGATGACGATGATGATGGCGTGATGGTTTTTGATTTAACGCAGAAAGACCCGGAGGTTTATGGAAGTCAGGATCCTGTTTTATTTGATCTTACTTATCATGAGACTGAGGCTGATGCTCAGGCTGGTACTGGAGCAATAGGAGTTCCAACGGCATATACCAATACTTCGAATCCTCAGACTATTTGGGTTCGTCTTCAAGATATTGCAACGGGCTGTTATAGTGTCGGTAGTTTTGAACTAGTGGTAAGTTTGCCACCTGTAATAGCACTACCTGGCGATTTAGCCGCACTAGAGACCTGTGATGATGAAACGGCCGATGGTTTTACAGAGTTTGATTTAACACAGGCCGACGGGGCTATTACTTTAGGAGCACCAGGATTACTAGTAGAATACTATGAAACATTACTAGATGCTCAGGATGCTACCAATGTTATTGATCCTGCTACGGCTTATACCAATATTGTAAACCCACAAACACTTTATGTACGTGTTAGTGATGGCGATACGGGATGTTATTCGCTAACAACCTTAACGATTCGAGTATTACCGAATCCATCCCCTCAGGTTCCAGATCCTATTGAGCTTTGTGATGAGCTTACACCTGGTGATGGTTTTGAGGTTTTTGATTTAACAGAGAGAGAGGCGCAGATACTAGGCGGTGAGCCAGGAGTTACTCCGACTTACCATGAAAGTTTAGAGGATGCACAGGACGGTATTAATGCTATAGTTGATCCTACGGCGTATACCAATACAGAAAACCCTCAGACGATTTATGTTCGGGTTACAAATGATATAACGGGTTGTTATACCATTGTTGAACTACTACTTATAGTAAATCCACTACCAGATGCTAATGTGGTTAGTGATTATATTATTTGTGAGGTAGACAGTGACGGTTTTGCAGACTTTGATTTAACGACAAGACGCGCAGAGGCCTTGGGAGCTATGAGTGATTTAGATTTCACTGTTAGTTTCCATGAGGTTGAGGCGGATGCCCAGGTTGGTATTAATGCCATAGCCGATGAGCCGACCTTTACCAATACGACTGCCTTTTTACAGGTTATTTACGTGCGAGTAGAGAATAATCTAACGGGTTGTTGGATAACGACAGCGTTTACCTTAGAGGTACGAGAGGGCGCCGAGG
>Ga0256847_1000918_pt1 | contig 16392 bp, 11 predicted proteins | sample TeddybearmetaG_FD_189099 | JGI IMG/M metagenome (GOLD analysis project Ga0256847, IMG submission 189099) | Hydrothermal vent microbial communities from East Pacific Rise, Pacific Ocean - Teddybear | ecosystem: Environmental > Aquatic > Marine > Hydrothermal vents | place: Pacific Ocean: East... | reverse complement strand
CAGGAGCAAGGCGATAGCGAAGACTCCGCCAACCAACCTGCTACACCAACTGCGGAAGAACAAGCGAGCACCCCAAGCGCACTAGAATTACCCGGTTTTTTAAAGTCAGCGGAAGCCCATTTTTCCAGTGAAACTGATGACGCATACATACTCGTTGCCAGCTTGGACAATTACAAAGAACTACAACGAGCCTATGGTTTAGTGGGCGCTGAAACTATTTGCCGCCGCACCTGGCAAGGTATTGTTGAGATAGCAGCAAATTACCCACTCACTCGATTAGCGAATCATCAGTTCGCAATAGCAATAACTGGCTCCACGCATGAAAAAGCGCTAGATATCGCAAATAATGTGCGCGAAGGCGTAAGCGAACTCATATTTGAAGTACATGACAAAACCGTTCGTCCAACTGTTTCTATTAGCGGCGAAGGTGTTGAAGAAGACGAAGGTGTTGGTAAGGCGCTGGATACAGCTTACGCATACATGGAAGAAATGCTGGATGCGGGCAAAGCCAATAGTGCGTATTTACCTGTTGCTGAGGACGATTCGACGCCAAGCGAAAGTGACAACGCGCGCGTCATTCTCCGACAAATTACAGAAGCAATTGAGAAGAAAAACTTCATGCTTTTGTTTCAACCCATCATTAGTCTGCGTGGTGACTCGGACGAACACTATGAAGTGTTCTTACGGATGACAGATAGCAACGACGCGCAAATCGAACCTGGGCATTTTTTGCAAACTGCCATTGACAACAATGTCGCCGGCAAAATTGACCGCTGGGTCATTTTGCAGTCTATTAAGATGTTAAGCGTGCATCGAGCTAAAGGCCATACAACAAGACTAACCATTAACCTGACCTGCAACAGCGTAACGGATGGTGAATTCTTACAGTGGCTAGGCGTGGCAATCAAAGCAGCCAGATTACCAAGTGATGCCGTGATTTTCCAAGTTACGGAAAAAGACGCCACCACCTATTTGCGCCAAACGCGTGAATTCGTTGAAGGTTTACGTGCCATGCACTGTCGAGCGTCATTGTCGAGGTTCGGTCTAATAGAAGACCCATTCGAAACATTGCGCCATCTACCCGTAGATATGGTCAAGCTCGATGGCACTTGCATTGAGAAACTTGAAGAAACTGAAGGTAAAACCCAAGCCTTGATTGCTAGCATTAAGAAGCTGCAGGGTGCGGGTAAGCTAACAGTTGTACCTATGGTTGAGAATGCCAACGTCCTGTCGACGCTTTGGCAGGCAGGGGCCAACTATATTCAAGGCCATTATCTACAAGAGCCTTCAATAGGCATGGACTATGACTTTAGTACAGAGGAGTGATTAACGGCTTTCGCCGCCTAACGCTTGATCTATGTCACGGTCGCTGAAACCGATAAGGTAAAGTACCGCATCCAGACCAAAATTTGATATAGCGTGCTGCGCACTTTCGCGCACCACGGGTTTGGCATGAAAAGCGACACCTAAGCCGGCACTTGAAAGCATGGGCAGATCATTAGCACCATCTCCGATTGCTATCGTTTGCTGCAGCGCGATGCCTTCCGCCTGCGCAGTTTCCCGTAACAACACCGCCTTCCGCTCTGCATCTACAATCTCACCCAGTACCATACCTGTCATTTTGCCATCGACTACTTCTAGGTTATTGGCGAATACATAGTCGATGCCTAGCTTGGTTTGCAGATGATCACCGACATACTGAAAGCCACCGGAAATGACGGCTGTTTTGTACCCGAAGTGCTGCAGAGCCCGGAGTAGACGGTCAGCACCGGTATTAAGTTGCACACTGCTGGCCAGTTGATCAAGCACCGCCACCGACATGCCTTTCAGCAACAGAGCACGTTGTCGAAAACTTTCTTTGAAATCTAATTCCCCAGCCATCGCCTTGGCCGTTATGGCGGCCACCTGTGCGCCAACGCCATGACGTAGGGCCAACTCATCTATGACTTCTTCAGTAATGAGTGTTGAGTCCATATCGAAGGCGACCAGCCGTCTATTACGTCGAAATACCGTGTCTTCCTGCAAACTAAAATCGAAATCTAGTGCTTCAGCCTGTGTCATGAGCTCAAAACGCATAGCATTGATATCAGCGGCACTACCGCGAATTCGCATTTCTACACATAACCTTGCCGTGCGACCTGAGACACGCGTGTCACCTCGATCAGTTAAGCGACGCACCGTGTCGATATTTAGACCAAAGCGATGGGTCAGCGAACTCACCGCAAACATCGGTCGAGAGCCGTCACCGGCGGCAAGTAAAGTTAGGATATAGCGCGTCTTGCCAGAAGCTTCCAACCAAAGCTGGTGTTTTTCTTCACTCACGTTCGAGACGCGCACAGTTGAACCCACCTGGTTTGCATTAAACAGGATGTCCTTAATCATCGTGCCAGATACAGCCGGCGCCACACTCACCAGAATGCCAAGCGCTAGGTCTTCATGAATAACGGCTTGGCCAATATCCAATATGTGGGCATCAAATTGCGCCAAGGTGTCCATGAGTCTGGACATTAGACCTGGCTTGTCTTGCCCGGACACGTTTATGAGAATAATTTCTTCAGCCAAGAGAAGCTTATATTTTTGGTGAGCAGCTATTCTACTGTCCTAAAAGTACTTGTCCAAGACACATGCCCAGTTCGACCACAACTAACTGGCCGCACCGACACCTTTGTGTGCTAAATTTGCTCGTCCTCTGACATCCATAGGTATCCCTTCGTTGTCCGCCTGGTGGAAGCGCTTCAAGCCGAATCAATCTACGCTACCTGCCGCGGCCCTCGCGACGGTGTTCTGTGGCATTCCTTTACTAATGATTTGGACAGTACCGCCTTCCCAGAGCACAAACGTTGATCGTTTTGGTAGTGCATTGTCGCGAACCTTAGCGCACTCCAGTGCGGGTTTGATCTTGAACCAAGAACGTATTGCACTTTCCGTTATTGCCAATCAAGTCAGTCAATACGATGAGGTTGAAGGCGTGGTCTTCTACACTGCCAGCAATGAAATTATCGTATTAAGTGGGGCAACTGAGGCAAGCGAAAATTTTGTCGCTTCAGCCAATCTAGACGACACGCTTGCAGGCTACGTTAAAATTTATCTCGATCGTGAAGCCTTTGCGCCACCAGCCAGAACATTGTCTTGGTTATTGAGCATTTTGTGTCTGGGAGTCGCGCCATTTTTGAGTCTTGGCATGTTGCAACTATCGGCGCGCGGAAATCGTTCCTTACCTATTGTATCGGTTCCAGAGCCTCCTGCTGCCAAAAAGCAGTCTAGTTTTTGCCTCACTATTAATTTGTACAACCAGCTAGCCTTGGGCAGGCAAGCACGCCAAGGCGCGATAGCAGACGCAATCACTTTGGCCCAAGAACTCTGTGCTATTCACCCAGGGATCTTTGTGGAGGTTCCTGAGCGCGGAGTAATTATATTGTTAGAACCTAAGAACGTAACTAGTGCTCAAGCTATATGTGCTTCGTTTTTAGTTCAACGATTGTTGTCAGAATTTGAAACTCAGGGTGTATTTCGCGCTTATCTCAGCAAAGTAGAATGCCCCGGGTCTCCAGCCGAAATGCAATCGTTGAGTATTGGTACGCTAGAAGAAGACGTTGATATCGACAGTTGTCTAACGCTTGCCGCATTGGCACGACCACACACGGCGCTCGTGTCGGAAGATATTTATCAAGCTTTGCAGGATTCTGAAAAGGTATGGGCTAAAGTCTTTACGCACCCACTGCTTGAAGATGTGGAGACGACAGCTCATACGTTTTTGATTGATGCGTTGCCGCCGCAAGAGTCGGATTTAGTGGATAGTCAGGCGATGTTGGTTTTGGGGTTTACGCAGGCTTGAAGAATCTACACTGACCGACAGACTGACTTAGCTCTGTTTGCCTGACTTGCTTGCGACCCCTCCGGGGTTTCCCAAGATTGAGGAAAAGCCCGTCGGCGGTCTTTTCCTCAATCTTGGCGTTGCGCTTTTAGGTCATGCAAACAGAGCTAAGTCAGTCAATCTACACTTTCAGTTTCTGCAAGGTAGGTACTCTTTGAGTGTGGTGTCTTCGAGCACTCCCCAAGCCACTACTCCACGGTTAGTCGGTCGACTTTTTGGAAGCCTCTGGGTAGTTTGCGGCCGCGCCGTGCGCGTTCGCCAATGTAATTTTCTAGGTCTTTATGCTTCATACGTAGGTGGCGCTGGCCAGCATGGACGACAAGCTCACTCTTTTCATTGAGCACAACGGCGGCAAGCATGGTTTCTTCACCAGCCTTGAATGCCTTGGTCGGGATATTGATGAGTTTATTGCCTTTGCCACGACTGAGTTCGGGGAGCTCTGCCAATGGAAAAACTAACATCCGCCCTTGATCTGTGACAGCAGCTACCCAAAGGGCTACATCTGTCTCGGAATCTAACAAACTCGGCGGCAAGGCAACACCACCAGCCGGTACGCTGAGATAGGCCTTACCCGCTTTATTCTTCGTCGCCATGTCTTGTAGCAGACCGACAAAACCAAAGCCTGCGTTCGAGGCCATCATGACCCGCGTCTCGTTCGAACCCATGGCAACACCGACAAAGCGCGCACCTGGCGGTGGCTTGAAGCGTCCCGTCAGCGGTTCACCTTGTCCTCGCGCTGACGGTAGCGTGTGCGGTGCTGCAGTGTAGGTGCGGCCGTTCGAGTCAAAGAAAATCAGCGTCTGATTCGTGCGCCCCCTTGCGGCTTGTGCAAAACTGTCGTCGCCGCGATAGTTCAGCTCTTGAGGATCTAGATCATGCCCTTTGGCCGCTCGGGCCCAGCCTTTATCTGACAACACCACTGTGATTGGGTCGTTGGTGAGCAAATCTTCGTCACTAAATGCACTTGCTTCCACTAACTCGCCTTTCCCCTCATAAAGCAGAGGGGAGCGGCGCGCATCGCCATAGTCTTTCGCTATCGCCAACAATTCTTTTTTCATGAGCGATTTCATACGGGCTTTAGAGCCAAGAATTTTTTCTAGTCCCGCTTTTTCCGTACCTAGTCCTGCTTGCTCAGTTGTAAGTTTGATCTCTTCTAGTTTGGCCAACTGACGTAGGCGCAGGTCGAGAATGGCGTTCGCTTGAATTTCGGACAGCGAGTATCGTGCCATCAATTCACTTTTAGGCTCGTCCTCTTGTCGGATAATACGTATAACTTCATCTAAGTTTAGATACGCGACGAGTAAGCCATCCAATATGTGCAGGCGCTCGTTGATCTTGTCTAGGCGGAAATTCAGTCGCCGCGTCACCACGTCTAGCCGATAACTCAACCATTCCTTAATAATCTGCGCGAGGTTCTTGACCTGGGGTCGTTGGTCGAGCCCGATCATGTTCATGTTGACCCGAAAACTGCGCTCGAGATCTGTCGTCGCAAACAAGTGGCTCATGAGCCGTTCCATGTCGACGCGGTTTGAGCGAGGTACAAGTACCATGCGAGTTGGGTTTTCGTGGTCTGACTCGTCACGCAAATCAACCAGCATAGGAAGCATTTTCTTATGCATTTGCTGGGCAATTTGTTCGAGAATTTTGGCTGGTGAAGCCTGATGCGGCAACGCAGTAACGACGATTTCGCCATTGTCGATATGATAGACCGCACGCGCCCTAATGCTACCGCGCCCAGTTTCGTATACTTCTCGAATATCTTCAGCGGGGGTAATGATGGTCGCTTCGGTTGGAAAGTCTGGCCCTTTTATATGCGTCATCACATCGGCGACGGTTGCCTTAGGCGAATCTAACATATGCACACAGGCGCTTATCACTTCATTGATGTTATGCGGCAAGATGTCTGTGGCCATGCCCACGGCAATACCGGTACTACCATTAAGCAAGACAAACGGAACCTGGGCTGGCAACAGCACGGGCTCCTTGGTGGTGCCATCGAAATTGCCAACAAATTCCACAGTGCCTTGCTTCGACTCTGCCAACAACAGCTCGGCGTATTTCGACAGCCGAGATTCGGTATAGCGCATAGCTGCGAACGATTTAGGGTCATCTGGCGCGCCCCAATTACCCTGCCCGTCAACGAGCGGATAGCGGAATGAAAACGGCTGCGCCATATGCACCATGGCTTCATAACAGGCGCTATCGCCATGGGGATGAAATTTACCAAGCACATCACCGACAGTACGGGCAGACTTGGTATATTTCGCCTGACTGCTCAAACCCAGCTCACTCATGGCATAAATGATGCGCCTTTGGACTGGCTTTAATCCGTCAGCAATATGTGGCAGTGCACGATCATTGATGACGTACATGGAATAGTCGAGATAGGCACGCTCGGTATAAACCGCCAGCGGCATCCGCTCTACATCAGATTCTTGTGTTTCTTTTGTCATTTTCTTTTTGCTTGTACAAAATTTATCTCATTCGCAGATACGCGGAGCATACCCGTTAGAGCGTTAGGCAATTTCGGCTTGATCGCCATTCTTTTCTAGCCATGCGCGACGATCACCGGACCGTTTTTTGGCCAACAGCATGTCCATGGTTTCATCGGCCTTGTTGCCCTCTTCTAGGGACAACTGCACGAGCCGTCGAGTATCTGGGTCCATCGTGGTTTCCCGCAGCTGCAAAGGATTCATTTCTCCCAACCCTTTAAAGCGTTGAACATTAGGTGTGCCACGCTTTTTCTCCGCCTCTATACGATCTAAAACACCTTCTTTTTCAGACTCATCTAAGGCATAAAACACCTCTTTACCAAGGTCAATGCGATACAACGGTGGCATAGCAACGTGCACATGACCCGCTTCCACAAGTGGCCGGAAGTGTTTTAAAAACAAGGCACACAACAAGGTGGCAATGTGTAAGCCGTCTGAGTCGGCATCTGCCAGTATGCATACTTTGTTATAACGCAAGCCACTGAGGTCTGCAGACCCTGGGTCAACGCCCAGGGCGATGGCAATGTCGTGCACTTCTTGAGAGGCGAGTACTTGGCTTGAGTCGACCTCCCAAGTATTCAGAATTTTCCCCCGCAACGGCATGACAGCCTGAAACTGGCGATCTCGAGCTTGCTTGGCGGACCCACCAGCAGAATCACCCTCCACTAAAAAGAGTTCTGCGCGATCTGCATCTTGGCCTGAGCAATCTGCCAACTTACCAGGTAGCGCTGGGCCTGCAGTTATTTTTTTGCGGGCCACTTTTTTAGAAGCTTGTACGCGCTTTTGCGCGTTGCTGATGGCGATTTCTGCAACGCGCTCGCCTTCTTCGGGGTGCTCGTTTAACCATAGGCTAAAGGAGTCTTTGGCCACCCCCGAAATAAATGCTGCCGCCTGTCGAGAAGAAAGCTTTTCTTTGGTTTGACCGGAAAATTGAGGATCAGCCATTTTCGCAGACAGTACATAACTGCATTGCTCCCACAGGTCATCGCCCGTGAGCTTGATGCCTCTAGGCAACAGGTCACGGAATTCGCAAAATTCTTTGAGCGCGTCGTTTAACCCAGAGCGTAAGCCGTTTACATGCGTACCGCCCTGCGTGGTGGGAATCAAATTTACATAGGATTCGGTAATCAATTCACCCCCATCTACAACCCATTTCACCGCATATTCAACCGCCTCTTGATTGGCTTGCGCTGTATGTAGAATGGTTTCTGCTGGGATCGTGTCAGCACCAGATAACGAATTGTCTAAGTAGCCTTTGAGGCCCTCTTCGTAATACCAAGTTTCAGTGCCTTCGTCTTTACCCTCCACCGTAAGGGTCATGCGCAAACCCGGGCACAACACAGCCTTGGCCCGCAGCAAGTGACGCAAGCGAGGTACCGAAATATTCGCTGAATCGAAATAACTGGCTTCGGGCAAGAAGTGAATGCGGGTGCCCGTATTACGTTTGCCTACGCTGTCTACCACCTTGAGCTCTGTCTTTGCGTCACCTTTGGCATAACGCTGCCGATAGAGGTTACCGTCGCGCCTTACCTCTACTTCAAGAAATTCAGATAAAGCATTCACAACAGACACACCCACGCCGTGGAGGCCACCAGAAAAACTATAATTTTTATTATCGAACTTGCCACCTGCGTGCAAACGCGTGAGGATTAATTCGACCCCAGAAACATTATGTTCAGGATGAATATCTACTGGCATGCCACGCCCGTCGTCGATCACTTCTACCGAGCCATCCTTTAACAGGGTGACTTCAATTTCTCGCGCAAACCCGGCGATCGCTTCGTCCACACTATTATCCACCACCTCTTGCACCAAATGATTTGGGCGCGTGGTGTCTGTGTACATGCCTGGTCGTCGCCGTACCGGCTCCAAACCAGATAAAACCTGCAGGGACGCTGCAGAATAACCTTTGTCAGCCATATGCCTCTTAATGATCTAACTGAATATTTATGCGGAACGTATCCACTCTGTGAACTTTGGTCTTCACACTGCCATCATCGCCTAGATACAACCACCTATACCCCGGTGATAAAGTATCCGGTGTAAAAGTTGCGCTGCGCGGTTTGAACTGAAAACATGTAGATGGTGCGCCGTAAACCGGCAACTTACCAAGCGTATTTTCAATTTCCTGATGGGCATGACCGAATACCACGCCACGCAATCGCGGGCTGCCATTTTTGGCGCTGCACTCGGAGAGCCATTCTAGCAGCTCTGCGCCATTTTGAATCCTATCCTTGTCGAGCCAAGGGCATTTAATTTTCACCAGCGGATGATGGGTTGCGAGTAAACAATGCTCACCTCGGGCTTCATCAAGATCGTGCCCGGTTTGTGCCTTGTCAGCCGCGGTCACCAAGGCAACTGGTAAATCGTCTTCATGGGAGTCTAATGCGATTAAACTCCAGCGACCTAGCTCAAGAGGTGACATCGGTAATCCTGCCATTTGCATCACGCCCAGCACGTCATGATTGCCAGGCAAGGTGAGCATTGGTGCTTTGCTATGCTCGCGTACCGTATTGAGAAAACGCTGATATACCTCTCGTGTTGCATCGTGGGCAATATCCCCAGAGGCAATTATTGCATCTGGTGCTTGCTCGGAGCACGCATGTTGAAGAACTGCCTGAAGTGACGCTTGGGTATCAACACCGGCTAAGCGAGCGCCGTCAACCACTAAGTGACAGTCAGATATTTGCAAGACAGTAGTTGTCATGACAACCGCCTAAGAACACATGGCCGGGACAAGCAGTTAGAACGAAATGGGCTGGTTACTGGCGCCATATTCCAAGCACAGCGCTAGAAACTCTCCCAAGAAACGATTGATCTGCACTTTTTCATCACGCTGGCGCATACGCTGATTGGGATACTCGTACTTGCCGTGAAATCTATTTTGCGCCTGGTAAGCCACAACCTCAGCGGATTTGGCATCGTGATACACACGAATGCTCATATCTGGTGCAGCAGCTAAACTTAGCCATTTTTCATCTGAACTGACATCAAGCTTCAATAGAGTTGTATAAGGGCCTTTTTCAACCACCTTAAAGACAACTTGTGCATCCATGGCTGCTAACGGCAGGCCAATCTGTCGCTCTTTTTCGTCGCGTAATCTGGGAAACAGCTGCATTAGACGATGATAATTTTCATCACACTGGGCCATGTGGGCGGGCAGGTCGACAGTGTAGCCACGGCCTCGGCTACACGATGTCTGTGTAACTTGCACACTACTTAGCCGCTTTGAACGCGACAGTATATCTGCTTCTGTTTCCGGACGTTTCTCCGACAAATCGGCTCTCAAGTTGGTCAACTGAAGTGCAATATACATAGCCAATACCCATGGGTCACCTGGCAAGTGGAGATATTGCTCACACTAAGACGGTATTTTCAGCTGAGTATAGGGCGAGCGAGATCTCAAAGGACTTTGGTGAACACCCAATCAGTGGTCTAAAATAAGACATAGTCCACATCGTGCTCAAGAATATTTGTCATGGTGCAGAACTGAACGCTTAAGTCTTACGACATTACTAGTACCCAGGTGTAGAATGGATTGGTTTTGAATTGCGACACATTTATATGACGTACTTAACTCGCATCGCTGCCATGACGGCAGTATTCATCTTAGCGCAGGGTTCTTACGCTGAAGATTTAGCAGATGTTTATAATTCGGCAAAGGACAACGACGCCTCTTTGCGCGCTACACGGGCGGGTTTCGATGCCACCCGGCAGGCCGTGCCCCAAGCCAGAGCAGGTCTGTTACCCAGGTTAAACGCCTCAGCTAGCAGCAGTTGGACAGACCGGCAATTTCCTGGTTCAGCAATACCCGATCCAAGCAGCCCTTTTTTTGGCCTCGAAGTGCCAGACCAGAATTTTAATGATCATGGTTGGAACGCGCAGTTCAGTCAGCCGATACTCAACATGGAAAGTTGGTTTACGCTGTCTAGCGCCAAGGCCACAGTCAAAGCTGCGAAATACGAACTGCATGCCGCTGAACAGAACCTTATTTTGCGCACCGTACAAGCCTATCTGAACGTACTGCGCGCTCAGGATTTTCTTGATTCAACGACTGCTGAAGAAACCGCTGTCAATCGCCAACTTGAACAAGTGCAGCAACGCTTTGATGTCGGCCTAGTAGCCATTACCGATGTTTTAGAATCTCAAGCTGTATACGACAGCGCTGTGGTTCGACAAGTACAGGCCGAGGGCGACCACAACATCTTTTTCGAAAGCTTAGGCACGCTCACTGGCTTGACCTACACCAAGCTAGATCGTCTTTCCGCAAAATTACCTATCGTGGACCCAAACCCTAGGGATGCGGCTGCTTGGGTTGAACAAGCGATGCACACAAACCTCGGCATACGTGCCGCACAGGAACAACTTGCAGCTGCACAACGCACATATCGCGCTCGCGCATCTGGACACCTACCTACAATCGATGCAACCGTCACTCAAGTTCATTCGGTGACCGGCGCACCCAATTTCTTCGGTGCCGATACCACCGAGCAAACGGTCTATGCCTTGCAACTTAACATGCCGCTCTACAATGGCGGGCTAGTTCGCGCGCGCACGAAAGAAGCCGGCGCGCGCAAACGCCAAGCACAAGAATTTTTGCTCAACCAACAACGCACCGTCACCCGGGACGTACGCAATTTGTATCAGGCAGTGTCTACAGATGTAGTACGTGTTAAGGCTCGCTTAAAGGCCATCACTTCTTCACGATCGGCCTTAGAAGCAACCGAAACCGGCTACGAAGTGGGCACCCGGAATATTGTAGATGTGTTGCAAGCTCAGCAATTGTTGTTCAGATCTCAATTTGACTACGCCGATTCGCGCTACAACTATGTATTCGATTTGCTGTTGCTAAAAGATGCCGCAGGCGGCTTGGTCGACGCTGATTTGCAGGAGCTGAATAACTTCACTGACAGTAGTAACCCAGTGACACGCATGGTTTCACTAAACCAACGTCGCTGAGATATGTCCGCGCAATAACTCTGCAATTTTTGCAGTTGCACCGCGATTTTCTGTAAACGCACCGAGGGCTGCTTTGCCAGCCTCAACGCGAAGATCGGCATTATCAAAATATTCAATGAGCGAATTTGCCAGTGCGGTTGGATCTTGTACTGTTCGCAGCGCACCACGACGCTCTAGATCTTGCATAACGTGAGTGAAGTTGAATTGATACGGCCCACATAAAATTGGTATCTCACACAATGCCGGCTCTAACGGATTATGCCCGCCCATTTCGACAAAACTACCGCCAACAAAGGCGATTTGCGCCAGGCCGTACAGGTGCAACAAACTACCCATAACGTCACCCACTACAACATCGGGCGTACCCTCTGGCGGTGGTGAAGCCGAAGTTACTAAGTACTCACTATGCCTTACAGCCTTATACCCTGCATCTACGACGAGCGCGCTAACGGCCTGCGCACGAACAGGATGGCGCGGCACTAATAGTAGGCACACTTTCGAGTTCTGGCCGCGCACTTGTGTGAAGGCTTGTAAAATGAGCTCGTCCTCGCCGGGGTGCGTCGACGCTGCAATCCATAGCGGTCTATCACCAAGGGAAAATTTGGCACGTAAATCAGCCACCTCTATTTCAAAATCTTCGGGCAACGCAACGTCGTATTTCACACTACCCAATGCTTGAGAGGTGATAGCGCTGGCACCCAGTGCGACAAAACGGGACAAGTGCTCTTCGCTTTGGCAGGCAATATTGCTCAAGCGAGTTAACATCGTCTTGGTAAGACCAGGCACTCGGCTGTAACCGCGCGCCGAACGTGCCGATAAGCGCGCGTTAACCAGCACAACCCGAACCCCTCTTTGATGCGCCTCAGCAATGAGATTGGGCCAAAGTTCGGTTTCCATAAGCACCAGTAGTCGTGGTTGCACCGCATCGAAAAAGCGCCGCACCGCAAATTTAAAATCATACGGTGCATAACAGTGATCTACGCAATCAGCTAAGCGCTGTATAACTTGCTCAGACCCTGTCGGTGTCATGGTAGTAACAAGAAAGGGCAGATCTGAAAATTCTGTGCTGAGTTGGCGAATAAGTGGGCTTGCTGCCATGGTTTCACCAGCAGACACCGTATGAAACCAAACACAGTTTTGTCGAACTTCGCCAGGCACTTTGCCGAACCGTTCAGACTGACGTGGTGCATAGCTAGGGTCTCGCCGCGCGCGCAGTTGTAGCCGCAGCCACACCACGGGAAGGCCGAGCCATAAAACAATTTGATAAACCAACGCCATCATGGTTGCAGACTGATCGGTCACCATTAAACTGTCAATCCATGCGCTACTTCATGCACTCTAAACAAGCCACTATGTTTACTGGAACGCCATGCCTACGACTTCTATAGACGTTGCCATCATAGGTGGCGGAATCGCTGGCGCCTGGGCGCTAAATTTGTTGCGCGCCAAGGGGTACAACGCAATTTTACTAGAAGCAGACGCACTTGGAGTAGGACAAACCCTGGCATCTCAGGGCATGATCCATGGTGGGTTAAAATACGCACTCAGTGGGGCGCTCACCGGCGCATCTGAGGCCATCGCCGATATGCCAAGGCGTTGGCGAGCTTGTCTAATTGGACAAGGCAGCGTGGATTTATCAGAAACGCAATTGCTGTCTGAGCACTACTATATGTTCGCCAATGACAGCGCACGAGGCCGCTTAACAACTTTCTTCGCCAGTAAAGCTCTAAGGGGGCGTATTGACCGAGTCAAGCCCGCCGCATGGCCACAAGAATTTGTAGGGTTTGACGGGGTTGTGTACCTCTTAAATGATTTCGTCCTAGATACACAGAGTCTTTTGGCCAATCTAACCCGCGAACTACAGGCTTTCATTTTCAGGCAAACGATAGACCAACAAACGATCCAGGCACGCCCGGGCGGTGGTTTTGACATTACCCTGTCCGACATAACCGTACATGCCGACCATTTGGTCAGTTGCGCAGGCACTGGTAGCGAAGCACTAATCAACTTACTGAGCATTCCCGATATCGCGGTACAACATCGCCCGCTGAAACAGATTATCGTCAGACCAAATCATGATATCAGCATGTATGCACATTGCCTGACGGCCATCAGCAAGAACGAACCACGCCTAACGATCACTTCTCATCGCATCGACGGGAAAATGGTTTGGTATATCGGCGGCCAACTAGCCGACCGCGGTGTTAACCTTAGTGATGACGAGCAAGTGGACACAGCACAACGTGAGCTTTCAACGTGTGTGCCTTGGCTACCCTGGCATGATGCAGAATTTGAAACGCTCACAGTCAGTCGCGCAGAACCTGCACAAGGTGCCGGACTGCGACCCGACGAAGCCTATGTGGTACAACGTGGCGACTTTATTCAATGCTTTCCTACCAAACTTACTTTGGCTCCAGATCTGGGGGATAAGTTGTTAGCGCTATTACCCGCACCAAAATACAATGAGGCATTGGTTAATGAGACATTGGTAACACAACATCCATTGGCCACTATCGGTGCGTCACCATGGTAGACACTCCTCTATCGCAACACCCCCTGGGCAACACTGGCCTTACCGTCGCTAAGCTAAGCTTGGGTCTAGTTAAGCTGGGGCGCGACCAGGGTGTTAAATATCCAACGCCGGCAAAAATCCCAACGGACAGTGAAGCCCTAGCATTGCTCGCTCATGCTCACATCTTGGGCGTAAACCTGTTAGATACTGCGCCAGCCTATGGTATCAGCGAAATTCGGCTGGGTGTCTTGTTGCAACGCTCGAGCGCCAAATGGCTTATTTGTACAAAGGTCGGCGAAGAATTTACCGACGGAAAATCTAGCCACGACTTTAGCCCAGAACATGTGCGCTTTAGTGTTGAACGGTCTCTTACGCGCTTGCGGGTCGATGTTTTAGATATTGTGCTCATTCATTCCGACGGCAACGATATCGACATTCTTCAACGCCAAGGCACCTTGGATGCACTTCATGCGCTTAAAGCAGAAGGCAAGATACGAGCGGTTGGCATGTCGCATAAGACGCTCGCTGGGGGCGAGCTTGCGCTTAGCCAAGGTGCAGATGTTTTGATGGCGACGTTAAATCGGTCCCACACTGAAGATGCGGAATTGATCGCCAATGCGGCACGGGCGGGCTGTGGTGTGCTTATAAAGAAGGCGTTGAATAGCGGCCACGGGAGTGCTGATGACTTGGCATTTGTGGCTGGATATGAAGGGGTGCATTCGATTGTGGTGGGGACGACTAGTGTTAAGCATTTGGGGGAGAATGTTGCGGCGCTACGCTAAGATTTATTGAAGCACTCGGCTTATATACCGGTCAGTTTAGCGCTCAGTCTTTTCTGACTGGTTTGCTTCACGGTCAGTTTAGCCATCAGCCTTTTTCTGACTGGCTTGGGACCCCTCCGGGGCTTCCCATTAAGGTCAGAAAAAGGCTGATGGCTAAACTGACCTGCAGTATCGATTCGGGAAAGTTAGGGGGATTCGTTTTTGCGGATTCGCTCTACTATTGATGAGGTGGAGACGTCGGCTACTAGACTGAGTACTTGTACATCGCCGCCGTAGGCGCGCACGATTTCTGCGCCGACAACACCATCTGGACCGTAGTCACCGCCTTTTACCAGCACGTCGGGTTCTAACAAAGTTAACAACGGTTCTGGGGTGTCTTCGGAAAAACTTACCACCCAATCTACGCAGCCTAGGCCTTCTAGAACGCGGCTGCGTCCTTCTTCAGGAATTACCGGTCGGCCAGCGCCTTTCAGTCGCGTGACTGATTCATCTGCATTAATGGCGACCACTAGTCTGTCACCGAGAGCGGCGGCTTCTTCTAAATACGTTACGTGCCCTGCGTGCAAAATATCGAAACAACCGTTCGTAAAAACAATGCGTTCGCCATTGGCTTGAGCATCTGCCACAGCTTGCGCAAGCGCCGCTCGTGAAAGCATACCGCGGTCGGCAACTTCATCTGATAGCGCGTAGCGAAGTTCGGGTCCCGTCACGGGCGCCGTACCAGATTTCGAGACCGCAATACTTGCAGCAACGTTTGCCACTCGAGCACTATCTAGTAGGGGCCATTCGAGAGCCATGCCTACCGCCAGAGTTGCAGCCGTTGTGTCGCCAGCACCGGTCACATCAAACACTTCTACTGGGCGCGCTGGCACTCGACGAGTTTCTTGGCGAGTGCATACATCCATACCTTCACCACCACGTGTCACCACCAGCCCATCTATATCTAGTTCTGTGCAAAGTGTTTGCGCTGCGGTGGCGATATCGCCCAATGCCCGCGAATCACCGGCATCAACGGCATATGCAAATTCCTTTTCATTGGGTTTGATCAAACTCGCGTGTGCGTATACAGACAAGGGCTTTAGTTTAGGATCAACGAGTACCGGCACTTGAGCTTTAACACTGGCATGCACTAAAGCCTGGGGGTCTTCTATAGCGCCTTTGTCATAGTCTTCTATGATAAACGCTTGCACTTGTTTAAGGTGTTTCTCAATTTTATTTTGCACAACGCTGATGCGTTCGCTGGCACCATAATCTGGCACTGGCGCCTCGAAGTCGGCACGAATGAGTTGTTGTTTTTGCGCCAGCAGGCGCAACTTCACAATCGTAGGCCAATCTGGAACAGTGACGAGGTCACAATTCACGCCCGCTGCGGTCAGCGTGGCGGTTAGTTCAACACCCGCTTCGTCGTCGCCAATCAGCCCGACCAAAGTACATTGCGCGCCCAGACTCACTAAATTAAGGGCCACATTAGCGGCACCACCTGGCCGCGCTTCTTGGTGCATAACGTTGATCACTGGCACGGGTGCCTCTGGCGAGATTCTATCTGCCGGACCCTGCCAATAGCGATCTAGCATGACATCACCTAGCACCAATATATGTAAATGGCTGAGATTTGGTAAATCTGGGATAGCGGCAGTTACGCTCAATTCAATGTCCTGGGCACTGTATTTGGCGGCACTTTAACACACCGGGCGCCATTGGCCTCCTTGCGGGAGAGACGGTATGCTGCGCGCCACATGGCAACTCGCAAACCTATTCCCAAAATTTATAGCC
>Ga0256847_1000917_pt1 | contig 16402 bp, 20 predicted proteins | sample TeddybearmetaG_FD_189099 | JGI IMG/M metagenome (GOLD analysis project Ga0256847, IMG submission 189099) | Hydrothermal vent microbial communities from East Pacific Rise, Pacific Ocean - Teddybear | ecosystem: Environmental > Aquatic > Marine > Hydrothermal vents | place: Pacific Ocean: East... | reverse complement strand
GATCAAACTGTCGGAAGAAATTGCTCAGGGCATGGTTTTCGCCAACGGCGCACGTTCGCATATGGCCAGTTCATTGAACAGCTTGTCTGATGACACAAGAACCAACAAAGAATTCTTTATAGGGAATATGATTCCTACTTGCATCAGCGACGATAAAGCCGCAGCTATGGCGGTTAATCGTAAGACGCTCACAAGCTATGCGTACCTACCAAACTATCGAAATTATTGGAAAGAAGCAGGCTTTGAAGAAGAAATGGTTGGCGTTGAAAAAGCGCTCGCCGAGAAAGACCTCGACCGAATACCAGAATGTTTGAGCGATAGATGGTTGGAAGATACCACGCTATCCGGTAGCGCTAGTGAAGTCCGTGAAGGCATCGAAGCATGGTTCGATGCAGGCATTAAAACGCCTATAATAGTGCCTTCTGCTGTCAGTGGTGGACAGTTTCAAGCGTTAGAAGAATTTTTTGCGCTCTGGAAATAGAAGTGGAAGTAATCGTAGCACTCAGCGCATCTCAAACTTGGCTATAGGAATGCAGTACCGTGTCTAATGAGGCCCCACAAACCCGCCACATATGGGTCATACGACACGGTAAATCTACAGCAACACAAAGCGGCAGACGCGATCATGAGAGAGTCTTGAACAAACGCGGTGAGCGGGATGGTCAGGCTATGCGTACATGGTTTGCCGCACAGGCAAACCCAGCGCAGTGGGTGTGGAGCAGCTCTGCCGTTCGGGCTAAGCTAACTGCGAGTTATGTAACCGCGGGCTTTGGCGCAACATTTGTGGAGGATGCGAGCTTGTATCTCGCATCTGCGGAGACTGCAATGGCGACGCTCAAAGCCACCCCCAGCGATGTCGGAAGCGTTGCCCTAGTTGCCCACAATCCTGGACTTACCTACCTTGTGAATATGCTAAGCACAGAACCCATCACAGACAACTTAGTCACCTTTGGCACCACTCTATTCAAATTCAATGGAGAATGGTCAGACCTGGCAGCGCGAACTGCTGAGTTCATAAGCTTGACGACACCAAAGAATGTGGGGTCAGAGTAGTTACTTTGGTACGCTACTCTGACCCCATTTCTCCCCCTCCGGCTTTCTTATACAGGCAATAAAAAAGCCATCCCAAATCTCATTGGGCAAAATACGAATGGTCTTTTGCATATCAACCGGCAACTGCTTTCCTTGCCATTGTTTGAGCCCGACAACGCTATTCGTTGGTATTATCGCGAGCGTCTCGAGACGTGCTTCGCTACGTTTCAACAAGTGAGCCACGACAACCTCATTTTCCTCTGGGCTATAACTACATGTGCAATAAACAAGTATGCCGCCAGGTTTTAACGCAGCATATGCCGAGCGAAGGAGACTTTTTTGCTTACGCTGGGTTTCTTTGACCTTACGCTGTGACCAATGTTTGTAGGTGCTGGAGTCGGACCAGCGCATCCTGGCTTCCGAACTACACGGTGCGTCTAACAAGACCCTGTCGAACCGCTCAGGCACGACCTTGCCCACCCCTCGTCCATCGCGTAAATAAAATTCCACATTGGTTACACCGCAACGTTCCACATTGGCTTTTAAGCGATGGAATCGACCTTTGATCGGCTCTACTGCACCTATGCGTCCACTATTGTGCATGGCCACAGCCATCGCTATCGTCTTACTACCCGGGGCCGCAGCCAAATCGAGAACCTCCTCATGAGGCTGTGGGTCTAACACGCGCACAGCGAGTTGGCTGGATGGGTTTTGTATGTAAATGCGGCCTTCGCTGGCCTCTTCGCTATAAGTGATGTCGCTATCACGAGGCACAGACCACATTCCGGGCAAAGCTGGGATAGGCTCGCCAAATACTGGCACATCACCACGGCGCAATGGGTTAACCCAATAAGCGTGTCGGGTTTCCTTACCCATGCTCGCCACAATTTCGGCAGCCTGATCTTCTCCATAAACTGCAACTAGCCGGCCACCGAAAACATCCGCATCGGTTAAGTCCTCCGGTAAAGACTTTGCTAAGAACTCTGGTAGAGACTTCGACAGCACAGACAAGGTAACCTCTCGCTATAAGTTATATTAAACGGTCAAAGGAGCCACAATGATTCTGGCCAAACCAGCATTAGATGTCGGTCTTTATACAAACAACCTTGATGCGATGCTGGCGTTTTGGCAAGAGCAAGCCATGGTCACTTTTGATGAGCTGCTAAAAGTCGGTGGTGGCTTGCATCAATATCGGCATTCTATCGCTAATAGTATATTGAAGATCAATCATCGACGGGAGCCAGTGCCGCAAAGCACACCCAGTGGGCTCTCAGCGCTAGAAATTTCTAGTACTGCTGTAGATGAGTCGGTTGAGCTTATCGACCCAGACGGCAATGAAGTCATTCTAACGCCGGCACGCTTTCTTGAAAGCGCCAATCTTTGTTTGCACATGCGCACCACGAATCTAGATCGAAGCGCCCATTTCTATGGCAGTATTTTAGGTCTCAGTGGAGATATCGAACAAGGCTTTACGGTTGGAGACTCACGCATAAAATTTTCGCAGGGGCACGTAGCGCCAATTGAGCGCACCGCTGTCGGGTATCGTTACATGACCATGCAAGTTTTCGATGTTCTAGCGACCCACGCAAGCATTCTTGAGTTGGGTGGAACCGAAGCGATGGCGCCCGTGCGTTTAGGGGATGTGGCCTATATCTCTTTTGTTAGCGACCCAGATGGCAACTATATTGAGATCAGCCAGCGAAAATCCCTCACGGGATCGCTAGAATAGTGTTGTACCTGTTAACATATAGGTGATTCATCTAACTGGAGAATACTCATATGGGATTTTTCCCCTTCATCGTATTACTAGCCATCGCTTATCTTTTGTGGCGCATTAGCGACCAAATTCCAGATATTCTGTTTCGCTTGAGTGAAATTCAGCGCGATATCGCTGAGATTCGTCGTCGCGGAGACAGCAGTGACGACGCGCCTGCCAGCAGTGACGATTAAACACATTTTGCGAAGAGAATAATGAACTGGCGTATTTGGTTCGGTCTAGGACTAACGCTGATTTGGATTTTACTCGGCGTTGCCTACATCAGTGCAAACATTGGCTGGTCAGAGTTTGTCAGGTTGCCCGCGGAAGGCATGGGGAATTTCCTTGAAGGTGCTTTCGCACCACTAGCATTTCTTTGGCTAGTCATTGGCTACTTTCTACAATACAAAGAACTCGAGCAAAACACCGCGGCATTGCGTTCCCAGGCCGTTGAAATATCACGTAGCGCAGAGCAAGCGGTGATCCAATCAGCCAATTTAGCGGCCAGCGAGATCCACGCTCGGCAAGAAGCATTTTTGCAGATCGCACAATCAGTGAGGGGCCAACTAGGTTCTATTGCAGGCCTTCTGTTTATCTCCAGCCAAGGCGTGGGTAACGGCGAGGGTGGCACAGTAACGCCAGAGGAACAGGCCGAATTATTTTCGGCTCAAGGCAGAGGTATCGACAACGAAGCATTTTCGCGTCGGCTACTCACCACCCACATCTCTTTAGATGATCCAGCAGAACAACTAGACCTGTTCTACGGCACTGAAGTCAGAGCACGCCACACCAACAACTTCATTTTCACTTTCGAGCGGCTGTGTGATCGTGCCGCCGGTGTCGATGCAGAAAACATGATTGTTGACGCGCTAAGGGCGAGTGGCCATGGTTTCCTATTTCGTATCATGAAAAGGCATCAAGCCAATGCGCCGGAACAATGGTCTGACTACAAGAAGACAGGGACGCATATCAATTTCTAAGCACTTAGAACCTAATCACGGACACCATAGGAGAAGCAGCATGTTTCTAAGACAACGATTCTCAATAGCGACTGCGGCCCTGGTTATAACAACAACAGTTATAGCAGCATCTAGTTTCGCCGCCCCGGCCGACAGATTTGCAGCGGTTAAGATAACGGCGCACCACGTTGCAGGTTCTATCCACATGCTCGAAGGCGCAGGGGGCAACATAGGCGTTTCAATCGGTCCCGACGGGACCCTGATCGTCGATGATCAGTATGCACCCTTAGCTGACAAAATTATCTCGGCATTAAGGGGTTTGAACGGCGACAAGCCAAAACTCATTCTCAACACCCACTATCATGGAGACCATACCGGGTCGAATCCAACAGTGGGTGAGACGGGTACGATCATCTCGCATGAAAATGTACGCATCCGCTTGTTAGACGAAGAAGACTTCCCCCGTTCAGGCTTACCTCTTGTGACCTTTAAAGAGAATATTAGCGTGCACTTTAACAATGAAGATATCACGATTCTTCATCTCCCCGCAGGACACACCGATGGTGATGTCATTGTCTGGTTTCAAACGTCGAACGTCGTACACATGGGCGACCACTTTTTTAAAGATCGTTACCCGTATATAGATATTGCAGCCGGCGGTAGCGTAGATGGATTCATAAATAATGTAGAAAATGTTCTAGCAATGCTATCTCCAGACACTCAAATTATTCCAGGTCACGGAAGCCTATCCAGTGTGGAAGATCTTGCCGATACCATAGCCGGGGTCAAAGCTTCAGTTGCTCAAGTACGACTTGGCCTAACAGCCGGTCAGTCTGCTGAAAAAATTGCAGCCGCCTTGGACGATACCTCTCCTGAAATGGGCAGCGGCTTCATCACAGCAGCGCGGTGGGTAGAAATTATACAAACAGATAAAAATCGTTAGAAATTCAGTGAATGTTATCGAGTCATTTAAGGCAGATCGAGACCGTGCCCGGGAGGCTCAAGACCCAATGGCCAATGTTTGCACGGTAGCCAATATAGATATACACGGTCGCCCCCAAATGCGCACACTCGTCCTGCGAGATGCGCAAGATGACTTGGCAATATTTATCAATGCCACCAGTCCGAAATGGGCCATGCTGCAAGACTCCTTTACAGTCCTCACCTATTGGCCAAGTTTACAACTACAGTATCGTATGCAAACGCTTGGGGAACCGCTTGCAGAAGACTTCGTCCATGCAAGTTGGCAACTTAGACCTGATGCGCCTAAAACAATGGATTGGTTCTACGAACAAGGCAACCCTCAAAGTAGCTCGATAGACTCTCGAGAGGCGTTGCTGAAAGAGTTGGCGCGCATGGAACTACCGGCACCGCTCAACGCACCCGCTAGCGCTCGCGGCCTGCGCTTGGTACCTCAAGAGATCGAACGACTCGACTTAAATCAACCTAATGGCATCCACGAGCGCGTTCTATTTACTCGGCGCGATGCGGGCTGGCATTCTACGCACCTGATACCCTAGGGTAAATTGACTGGTAGTTAGTAAGGTTGCGCGGTCACGATACCGCGCAAATGTTTAAAGCAAGTATCTTTGGCGGTCTCAACGAACCCTTGAATAAAGGACGCTTGGGCCTGGTCTTTTCGGACGGCTGCATACAGCGTAGGCCATACGCCTTCTTCGCCCAAAGACTTTACCGCCAAATATTCTTTTTGTGAATATTCATACAAGGCCCAGTTAGGCAAACAAGCCATGCCACGCCCACTCGCTACAAGCTGTACTATCATAGTGGTCAACTCCGCATGTCTCACGCGCTTAGGCTCAACACCAGCAGGGTCGAGAAAGCTCGTAAACACATCTAGTCGAGTTCGATCTACCGGGTAAGTTATCAATACTTCGTCGCTCAAGTCGCGAGGCTCTAACCAATCTTTTGCGATTAGTTCATGGTTCTTTGCCAGGGCCATCTGTGCTTCATAACTGAATAGGGGGAAATAGTGCACCCCAATCTCTTCTATTGGATCGGCAGTGATCACCAAGTCAAGATCGCCACGACCCAATGCGGGTAGAGGCGCAAAATGAAAACCGCTAGAAATATCTAATTCAACATCCGGCCATTGGTCTCGATATACATCTATCGCGGGCAACAACCACTCGAAACAACTATGGCATTCTATGGCCATGAATATGCGACCTGACTCACCACCGGCTAAACGTTCAAGATCGCGCTCTGTGGCGTGCACTCGCGGCAACACTTCATCTGCCAATCGAAGCAGTCGGCTACCTGCACTGGTGAAGCGCACGGGTCTTGTTTTGCGGACGAATAGCGAACAGCCGACCCGAGACTCAAGTTCCTTAACCTGATGTGACAATGCCGACTGTGTCAGAAAGACACGATCCGCGGCTTCAACTAAACTGCCTGTGTCACGCAACGCAGCCAAGGTTCTAAGGTGCCGAAGCTCAATATGTGACATGAATCTCACTCATGACATATTAAATGAACATGCATAGTATTCACTACCGAGCATCCTGTCACCCTCCTTGCGCAATTGTGTACTAGTACTCTATGCACGTGATGCCAGTGACTTAAACTTGGCCGCATGTTTAACCCTAATATCGCCGTCATCAATGCGTTTGTCGCTCATTCTCTCGAAGAATTTGAGCGCTCTTTTGCTGATACGACCCAAGCTCAGTTAAGCTCGCTAGAACAGGCTGCGCGTACGGCCTTAGAGACATTGTTAAATTGCGATTGTCCCTATCACGACATACAGCACACTATCTTGGTCACTGAAGTCGGCCAAACTATTCTCAATGGCCGACAACTGGCACGCGGCGACCTGACCCCGGATGATTGGCTGCAAGCAGTGGTGGCCATGTTGTTTCACGATATTGGTTACATACGCCTCTTGTTGCCAACAGACAACCAAGAAAGCTGTGTCATCTCGACGGATGGTGAACGTATAACACCACCGAAAGGAGCCACCGACGCCTTCATGACACCTTACCATGTAACCCGAGGCGCCATGTTCGTGACCGAACGGTTCGCCAACGATCCAGTGATTGACGAACACCGAGTGGCGCAGTGCATAGAAATGACCAGGTTCCCGGTGCCAAAAAGCCAGACCTATGCAGACACCGATTCCCTGCCTGGATTGGTCCGCGCAGCAGACCTAATCGGACAAATGGCTGACCCACAGTATTTGCAGAAACTGTCGCGCCTGTTCGCCGAATTCGTTGAAATAGGTGAAGCAAAACGCCTAGGATTCACCAATCCTGGAGAGCTGAAAAGCGGGTTTCCGGATTTTTTCTATACCCAAGTGCATCCCTATATCGACAACGGGATCGCATACTTGAAGCGAAGTCATGAAGGACATCAGTGGATCGCCAATTTGTACCACCACTTACATATCAATGATGACACTCCAGAGTATGATCCACGTATCAGGGCACCAGAACTGGTCATTGACAACACTTAAAAACTAGCCTTTTTTACGTGGTCTTTAGACCATACGATTGGCGCTGGCATCGTATTGCGCCAGCCCTTAGAATCCGCATCCACTTTCGCCTAAGAGTCTTTGGTGACCCTAGCCACCTTGAACAGTCGTCCACTACTAGTAGTATCTGCAAGCACGCCTCGGTTACGAATCGCACTGTTAGGATATCGCAGCAATCCATTTAGCGGTGGGCAGGGAATCTACATTAAGTACGTCGCCCGAGCGCTTCGCGACGTTGGGCACCAAGTAGATGTTATCTCCGGAGAACCATACCCTGAGCTAGACGATGGCGTTAAGCTCATAAAACTTCCTGGTCTAAACTTGTATGCTCAAGCGGACCCCTTCAAGGCGTTCAAACTCTCTCACTTTCGCTCTTTGACCGACCTCTTTGAATGGACATCTGTTGCCTCTGGGGGGTTTCCGGAGCCTTACACTTTCGGTCGTCGCGTTTTCTCCTACTTACGCGCGCACAGAAATGACTACGATATCATCCATGATAACCAAAGCTTGAGCCACGGCATTACAGCTTTACAAGGTTTAGGTTTACCCGTGGTCTCGACAATTCATCACCCTATTACCTTTGATCGAGATATCGCGCTTGCTCATACCAGTGACTGGGGTATGCGTCTACTCATTAGGAGATGGCATCATTTCCTCAAAATGCAGACTAAAGTTGCTCGTCGGCTAAGGCATATTGTCACAGTAAGCGAAAGTTCGAAGCGAGACATCTGCACGGCCTTTAATGTTTCACACGACCGTGTCACAGTGATTTACAACGGTGTAGACACTACAATTTTCAAGCCTCTCGCTGACGTGCAACGTTTAGAGCGACAACTTATTACCACGGCGAGCGCAGACCAACCGCTAAAAGGCACCCAGCATCTCATTCCGGCATTTGCCAAATTGCGCGAACTCTACCCTGACTTGCGACTTACCTTTATCGGCAAGCCAAAACCCGGCGGCGATACCGCCAATCTGATCGAAAAGCTTGGCGTCAGTGAAGCCATTGATTTCATACACGGCATTAGTAGTACAGAAATCGCACGTCTATACGCCAAAGCTACAATCGCAGTTGTACCCAGTGAGTATGAAGGTTTTGGTTTACCTGCAGCAGAAGCCATGGCTTGTGGTGTACCAGTCGTCGCAACCGATGGTGGAGCTTTACCAGAAGTACTAGGTAGTGCGGGCATTACCGTTGAAAAAGCAAATGTAGAAGCATTGTACCAAGGCATGGCGAAACTACTGGAGAATCCAGAGCTACGGGCAAGGCTATCGGTGGAAGGAAGGTCTCGTATGCACCAACACTTCAACTGGGAACAAGTTGCTCAACGCTTAACCTCTTACTACCAACAGGTGATTAATTCATGAGCTTAGAAACGATCAATTTCGATTTACTTGGGCTCCGCCCAGGTGATCGAGTACTGGATCTAGGCTGCGGAGAAGGCCGACATTCAATCAGCGCATATCTGCTCTACCCAATCGACATCGTGGGCGTGGACTTGAGTGAGGAAGATCTGCTCACTGCCAAAACTCGTCTTCATGAATTTACCCAAGGCAATATTCAAGAAGACAAGAGCTGCCAATTTATTCGAGCCAGCGGCCTCGAGCTTCCATTTGATGATGCTAGTTTCGACAAAGTAATTTGCGCAGAAGTGTTAGAACACATAGCAGATTACCCTGCCATGCTAAAAGAAATTCGGCGTGTTCTAAAACCTGGCGGATCATTTGCAGCCAGCGTACCGCGCTTCTTCCCCGAGTGGATTTGTTGGCGTCTAAGCGATGAATACCATGAGGTTGAAGGAGGTCACTTACGTATTTTTACCGCATCCGAACTACGACAGGCAATCGAGAAATTGCACATGAAGCGATACGCAAGGCATTGGGCACATAGTTTACATGTGCCTTATTGGTGGTTGCGTTGCCTTTTTTGGGATACAGGACCTGAGGCCAAGCTAGTCAAAGCCTACCATCGCTTCTTAGTTTGGGACTTAATGCAAAAGCCACCCATCACCCGACTTTTAGACAAATTACTAAATCCACTTATGGGTAAAAGCATCGTCATGTACTTTGTTAACGAGCAGTGAACCTATACCACCAAAACCACCAAAGTCTGGCAAAGACTGCCAGCTATATCGCCTCTCTACAACTACCATCCGGAGCGCTACCGTGGTTTCGTGACGGTATTGTTGACCCCTGGGACCACGTAGAGGCCATCATGGGGCTCACGGTAGGTGGATACCACGCCCAAGCGCGCCACGGTTTCGACTGGTTGAGTGACATGCAACGTTCTGATGGTGCATGGCATGCAGCTTACGCAGATCAAGATGCAGCTGATGACACTCGCGCCGAAACCAACTTTGTTGCTTATCCTGCAACCGGGCTCTGGCACTATCATCTAGCCTCTGGCGATGACACAGCTTTGGAGCAATTCTGGCCTATGATCGAAAAAGCCATGACTTTCGTCCTGAATCTGCAAAGCCAGGAAGGTGAAATATATTGGGCCGTGGATACCGAAAAAGGTATCAGTTACGACGCGCTCGTTACTGGCTGCAGTTCAATTTATAAATCACTGCAATGTACAGCAGCAATCGCCGCATACTTAGGTCACGATAACCATAAATGGCTAGCTGCACGCACTCGTCTGGGTGATGCAGTAGCAAACAAACCACACTTGTTTGATCGCACTTGGGAATCAAAGGCGCGCTACTCTATGGACTGGTTCTACCCCGTCCTCACCGGGATTCATCGCGACGAGAGCGCAGTTCGACGAATCAATAGCCGCTGGGATGAGTTCGTCGAAACTGATTTGGGCTGCCGTTGTGTCGTCGAAGAACCCTGGGTCACCATTGCGGAAACTTGCGAACTTATCATGGCATGTCTCGGCGCGGGGCTGGACAAGCAGGCTCAGGCTCTATTTTCCAACTTACAGCGTTTTCAAGTTGAAGATGGCAGCTGGTGGACAGGGTATGTCTTTAAAGATGATGTGCACTGGCCTGATGAAAGACCATCTTGGACCGCAGCGGCGGTACTCCTTGCCGCGGATGCTCTTTATGAGCTTACGCCAGCGCATACGTTATTCAAAACTCATACGTCTTAGCTAGAGTCTTCGCAACACGCCTAGCGTTTTTGTCATCGGCTGGACTTCAAACAATCCTGAATCTTGCGCACGCTGGTAAATTTCAAAAGGTGCCCTGCCTCCATCAGCTGGGTTAGGAAATATGTCATGTATCGCCAGCCAGCCACCACTGCATATGTGTGGTACCCAAGTATCATAATCGGTCATTGCTGCTTCGAGACTGTGGCCACCATCAATGAAAACAAGCGACAGTGGTGTCCGCCAATATTTGCCGGCCTGCTTACTAGAGGCAATTAGCGGTACAACAGTATCTTCTAGTTTGGCCAGGGCCAGCATCCGGCGAAAACTGGGCAACGAATCCATGCGCTCAAGTTCTGCATCATATAAATCTGGATCATGATACTCCTCACCCAGCTGATGCTCTTCGGAACCCCTGTGATGATCCAAAGCAAATAGTTGGCCGCCTACAGCTTGCACCCCCGCACCCAAATACAATGTCGACTTTCCACAGTAGCTGCCAACTTCGAGACAGGCACCTAAGGGTGCCGCCAGTTGAGCTATTTCGTATAGCCGCGCACCTTCTTCTGCATCTAGAAAACCTTTAACGGTATTTGGATCCAACGGTATCTGCATCATAGGTCTAGTTTACGTCTAGCCACCAATACCAAAAAACACTATGACAAACACCACTGGCAGGCAGCCTAGAAAATACGCGGCCAGGTTGAAAAAGCCATTTTGCTCGGCCTCTTCACTCAACACCAACCTGTTGCCGATAACTAGCCACAAACAGCCCGCAACAACAATAGTCGCTAAAAAGGTCAAAATTAGCGCACTCATACTCGCCTCGCACGGCCAATTTTGAATTGTTGTCTACACTTCATAATGAGTACTTAACGGTAGAGGCTATCCATGCAGGGTAACACGACGACACCGAACAACAATCGAGAACTGCTGATACATTGTGAGGTTCGAAACACAAAGCAAGATATCAGTGAACGCTACGTTGAGCAGGGCGAATTTGCCTTGTGGTGTTACTTAATGGTTACCCGTCACGGATTTCAAGTGACGCAAATTCAACCCTGCATATGGATACCTGAGGCTTTAAGTCACAAACACACAAACCTATTTTCTCACGCCGCTTTTCACGAACCTATCACGCGTTTCGACTTCGACAGTTTTGACGAGATATCGGGCGTAACAGACCGCCAAACTCGTTATGTGCCTACTACCGAGCTAGACCAAATAGAATCCATTTTTCGACAGCATCTGATGCCTTCGGAGGCTGACACCAAGTTAACCAAAACAGCGGGCGCAGCCATCTCCACCACACCCGCAAAGCTCTGGACTAAGACGCAGCCATCTGCAACATATTGCGCGGCTTAAGTTCGAAAAAGATCTGAAATTTACCCGTAGTTCGCAGCGATATCATCGGCTGTTGTTGGTGGTTTACGGTCGAATGCCAAAGCGCACAGGACCCACAAGTGTTTCGAGTTGAGGTTGAATCCAGTCTATCCAATCACACAACATTGGGCGGGTTTCTCGCGGGTCGATGAGTTCGTGTACGGCAAAAGACTCTGCTCGTGGAAACGGCGAGCGAGCCCCGCGCAGTTTGTCTTCATACTCACGACGCTTCTCTTCTGGATTCTCCGCCGCTTCTATTTCACGACGATAGGCCACAGCCACACCACCTTCGAGGGGCAACGCCCCAGATTCAACCGATGGCCACGCCAACACATAGTTGCCGGGTGAATAGTGCGCCGCCGTGGCTACACCAAAGCCCTTGTGGACCTGGATGACCGCCCACGGAACTGTCGCTTGAGCCGCGGCCGCTACCGCTGCCATACCGTAACGAATAGTGCCATCACGCTCTGACTCAGGCCCAATCATGAACCCTGGCTGGTCGACAAAGTTAATAATAGGCAAGTGGAATGTATCGCACATCTCGACAAAGCGACGATACTTCTGCGCAGCGGGAGCTGTCATTGCGCCTGCATAATGCATGCAATCGTTGGCCAGCACACCAACCGGCTGACCATCTAGACGTGCAAGCCCACAAATCTGACTCGGCCCGAAGGAAGCGCCGAGCTCAAAAAAACTACTGTGGTCAACCACCATGTTTACGATCGCACGCATATCAAAGGGACTATTCGATTCACGAGGTACCGCACTAAGCAACGCCTGGTCCATCCGATCTACCGGATCATCGTTGGTTACACGCGGCGTACGCTCCCACACGCTATTAGGTAAATAACTTAGGAATTGTTGTATTTGGCGAAAGGCATCGTGTTCATCCTCAGCCAAGTTGTCGACAATGCCGCTTTGGGCATGAACTTGGGCCCCACCCAGCTCTTCCTTGGTCATTTTCACACCAAGTGCACGCTCGACTAAGGCTGGTCCGCCGATTAAAATCTGCGCTGTGTGTTTAGTCATGACAGCAAAGTGCGATGCCACTAATCGACCTGCCGGAAAGCCTGCCACTGCCCCCATGGCCGCGGATACTACCGGCACCTCGGTCATTGCGTCGGCAATTACCTTAAACCTAGGCTCGGTGTAAACAGGCTCACCAACGGTACCACCCTTTTTATTAGACCCTTTTACACTCCCACCACCACCTTCTAACATTCGTACAAGCGGCACTCGATATTGCAATGCGAGGTGCTCTGCATAAACACTTTTGCGCAAACCGGCCGCGTTAGGAGAACCACCTTTGAGGGTAAAGTCTTCGCCGCCCACAACAATGCGGCGTTTGTTTATTTTACCAAACCCAACAATATAGTTAGCGGGCGCATACTCAACTACTTCTTCATTGTCATCATAAACTGGACTCGCAGTTGCACGACCGTGTTCACGAAAGCTGTCGGGATCAAGTAACGCATCGATTCGCTCTCGAATAGTTAAACGACCTTTAGAATGTTGTTTCGCTATGCCTTCAACACCGCCTTGGAGTTTAGCCAAATAGCGGCGGCGCTCTAACTCTTTTACCTCGACTTCCCAGCTCATAGTCTACTCAGGATCAGTGAATGCGGGTGGGCGCTTTTCAAAATTTGCAGTGACGGCCTCGACTTGATTCGGCGAACCAATCAGTGCCACCTGCAAGGAGGACTCCAACTCAAGCCCTGTACGCTCATCTGCATGCCAAGCTGTTTCCAGCAATTTCTTTCCAGCACGAATAGCATCTGGCGACTTACCAGCAATTTCGCGGGCCAACTCCAAAGCATGTTGCAACGGATCATCAGACACATGCGTCACCAAGCCCAAGTCCTTCGCCTGCTGCCCGTTAAGGATTCGACCGGTAAAGGTCAGCTCCTTAGCTACATCTAGTGGCACTAGGTCGCGCAGCGTTTGCGTTAGACTCATATCTGGAATCAGCCCCCACTTAATTTCCATGACAGACATTTTCATGTCTGGTGCAGCTATGCGAATATCTGCACCTAGCGCTATTTGCGCACCGCCACCAAATGCTACTCCGTGGATTGCGCTAATGACCGGGACCGGTAGTCGCTTCCATACATAAGCTGGACGTTGCGCATGATTCTCTGGAGCCTCACCTCTATCAAGCAATGAACTGGTCCCCGCATCAACGCTGCCACCTTGACTCGCACCCTCCGCCATGGAAGAAAAACTACCCATGTCTAAACCCGCGCAAAAACCGCGGCCATTGCCCGAAAGAACAACTGCACGTACCTCTTTAGCCTGTGCCAATTGCTCTCCAGCCGCAATAATGGCCTTGAACATTGCCGGGCTTAAAGCATTATATTTGTCGACCCGGTTAAGTCGTACATCCGCAACACCCTTTTGAATATCTATCGTAACTAAATCGTCGCTCACTATTTTCTCCCGGTAAGTAGAGGGTCAGAGTAAAGTGCCAGCGTGAATCTTCAATTTACGCTGGCACTTTACTCTGACCCTAGGCTTCGTCCTCAACAATCGCCAATACCTGATCTTCGTCCACTTGCTCTTCTGGTACCACTTTAATACTGGTGAGTGTGCCACTTTTAGGCGACTCAACAGGAATCTCCATTTTCATAGATTCTAAGATCATGATGACATCGCCTTCAACAACTTTTGCGCCCTCTTCAAGCAGAACCTTCCAGACATTGCCCGTAACTTCACTTTCAACTTCATGTTGCATTATTTTACTCCCCTAGAACTTGTTCAACGATACCCGTGTGTACTTCCCCAGCAAGAAAGGCTGGGTAGTGCAAAATTTTCATTAATAGCGGCGCATTAGTTTTAACACCAACAACCTCGAACGCACGAAGCGCGACCAACAGCCGACCAATGGTCATTTCACGAGTTTGTCCGTGGGCAATCAGCTTAGCTAGCATGGCGTCATAATAAGGCGAGATCGTTTGACCCTCTCGATACCCCGTTTCTACTCGCACACCAAACAAGTTTGGTGGCCGAAATATTTGTAATTTACCCGTACTGGGTAACAGAGTGAGGGGATCTTCAGCGTAAAGCCTAACCTCCATGGCAAAACCTTCGCGTACAGGCATGCTCGGCAGTGTGCCACCTTGCGCAAGTTCTATTTGCAACGCAATCAAATCGCAGCCCGTAATGGCCTCCGTCACGCCATGCTCAACCTGAATGCGGGTATTCATTTCCAAGAACCCCACCTCACCACTTTTGGCAACCAACGTTTCCATAGTGCCTAAATTGTCGTAGCCCAGCTGCGCACAAGTACCGGCGGCCAGCGTTGCTTGTTGTAATAGCCACTCTGGCGACAAACCGGGGGCAGGGCTCTCTTCGATGAGCTTCTGATTTCGTCGTTGTATAGAACAATCTCGCTCAAACATATGCATTGCGTTGCCGCGTCCATCACCAAGAATTTGGTATTCAATATGCCGCGGTTGCTCGATAAACCGTTCAAGATAAACCCCATCATTACCAAAGGCACTAGCCGCTACTGCCTTTGCCCGCTGAACAGCTTCCACAAGCTGCTCCTCACCATGCACCACAAACATACCCATACCACCGCCGCCACCACTGGGCTTAACCATGATCGGGTAACCAATGGCGCTTGCCATATCTGTAGCTTGCGCGTTAGTTTCTATCAACTTGGAACCAGGGAACACTGGGAAATTGTGCGCTGCCATGAGTTCGCGGGCGGTAACTTTGTCTCCCATGCGCGCCAACCATTGTGGTTTGGGACCGATAAAAATTAGGCCTGCGTCAATAACAGATTGCGCAAAACTGGCAGACTCTGCAAGAAACCCATAACCAGGGTGCACAGCGTCTACGCCGGCGCGCTTGGCGATATCCAGCAGTAACTCTTGGTTCAGATAAGTTTCCGCCGGAGTGTGGCCAGGTAATGAAAAAGCCTCAGTCGCCTCATCTAAGTGAGGGGCGCCTGCATCTGCTGTAGAAAACACTGCGACGCTTTGCAAACCCTGAGCTTGGCAGGTGCGAACAATGCGCCTCGCGATGGCGCCTCGGTTAGCAACGAGAACTTTATGCATTACTTTTTTTCATCATTCGCATACTCTCGCCATGCTTCAACAAAGCCAGCCAAACCTCTTCCATCAGTCGCGGTCGTCGTCAGCTCTAACAGTACAGCGCTCTGCATGGCTGCCAGTATAGATTGACGGATATCCGCAGGCATCTGTAACCGAAACATTTGTACCGCTGCCCCCCCACGATGATCTTCCGGTTGCTCCAGCGGGGTGCTCTTTAGCGCCTCGCATAATCCTAAAGACAAATCTTCCCGGCCAAGCAGCCCTAGCAACTCGATACACTGGTTCAGCATCCACCGTGACCAATAATTTGGTTGATCACACAAACGTTTGTATGTAGACCATTGCACGACCTAGCGCTACAACTGAAGTGAAGTACCCGTAAGCAATTGATAAGCCTCCAGGTATCGAGCAAGCGCTTTCTCTATGACTTCCTCAGGTAATTTTGGCCCAGGCGGCGTCTTATCCCACTTATTTTCTGCAACAACAGTCTCGAGGTAGTTGCGTACGATTTGCTTATCAAAGCTCTCTTGCTCACGACCAGGTTGCCATTGCTGCGCAGGCCAAAACCGCGAACTGTCGGGCGTGAATATCTCATCGATTAGGAGTGGTGTTTGGCTGTCTTCGACCATACCG
>Ga0256847_1000916_pt1 | contig 16404 bp, 16 predicted proteins | sample TeddybearmetaG_FD_189099 | JGI IMG/M metagenome (GOLD analysis project Ga0256847, IMG submission 189099) | Hydrothermal vent microbial communities from East Pacific Rise, Pacific Ocean - Teddybear | ecosystem: Environmental > Aquatic > Marine > Hydrothermal vents | place: Pacific Ocean: East... | reverse complement strand
CCCATGTTCGTTCTCCTGGTCGTTTGGTTGTAGGTGGGTCTATTTGCCGTGTATTGCTTTGGCTCTCTAAAAGCATTTATCGTGCCAATGAGTAATAGATAATAAAAACAACGAGTTATAATATTGTGGCGACCCCAAAATATTGGGGCTCACAATATTTTGTGTTCGTTCCCTGAATTTTTGTGGTAGATTTTTACGAGAAATATCTTGTTAATGGTGGGGAGGAATCTTGAAACAGACGAATAATTCACCATCATCGATGCTGATAGCAGGTTTTCTCCTATGTTTTTCGATTTCGGTTTTTGGTGAGGGTCAAAGCAGAATTGAAATTCGTACTATTGGCATTCCGCCCTATGGCATAGGTAGTGGTGAGAATGCGTCCGGGCTTTATTACGATATTGCCAATCTTCTGGTGCAGGAAGCAGGTTTTGAGTCGAATAACCTGATTTACCCATATGCAAGGATTGTCAGCGAACTAAAGACAGGCGAAACAGACCTCACAATCATGTTCAAGTATCCCAACCTGGATGATCATGTTGTCTATATTGCGCCGCTTGCACCCTTGAAAACCGTGGTTTTGGGACTAAAAGGCGTACAACTGCATTCATTAGAAAGTCTCAGGGGTAAAACGCTGGCTTACCTGCGAGGTGCGCAGTTTAGTATCGAGATAGATAACGATACGAGTATTAAAAAGCAGATAACAGATGATTTTGTACAAGGTGCACGGATGCTTGTGTTTGGGCGTGTAGATGCCTTGATTGGTCCCATTGAGCCGCTTCTTCAGGCAGTTAAATCAATTACGGATGTTGACGTGCTGGGCGAGCCGCTGGTTGTTTCAGAACGGACGCCCTGGATTCAGGTTTCCAAAATGAATGTCCATCAACTGTCACCGACACAATTGCGCGGCATTTTCCAGAATTTGAAAAGTAATGGTGATCTGGACAGAATTAGACACACCTATTTGCCTTTGGAAAACTAGGTGACTAACTCATGAACCTTAGCGTATGACTAATCTTTCTCACCAATTATCGAGTGAGCAGGGTTCGGGCTCGATTGCTCGAAAAATACTATTTCTGATCTTATTGGGCAGTTCCTTTGTCACATTGTTGGTGACGCTTTACCAACTCTATTTTGATTATCGGGAACAGGTGGGAATGGTTGATGCACAAATGGAACAGATTGACCGCAGCTACCAGGAGAGCATTAGTAATGCAATATGGTTTCTGAACGTCAAGCAAGTTGAAACGATCCTTGGTGGCATCATGGAGTTTGAGGATGTGCATTTTGTGAGCGTACAAATAAAGGACGGAGATGTCTTTCAACGTGGTGAGCGAAGAACAAATAAAACCACTCGAAGTTATGACGTTCGGGTATTGCATAATATGCAAGATCGGGAAATTCATGTGGGTCAGTTAACTATAGAGTCTAACCTGGATAAAGTGATTGCTCGGTTGGGAAACAAGTTTGGACTCATTCTTGTATCACAGGGAATAAAAACTCTGGTTGTTTCCTTCTTCATTCTGTTGATCATCTACTATCTGGTTGCCCGACATCTCCTATCCATTTCGAATTTCGCCAAATTTCTGGATATCGACGACAAAGACAAATTTCTATCTCTTGGCCGAAAGAAAACAGGCTCTTTTGATGAACTTGATGAGATTGTTAGCGCCATGAACCAAATGAAACAGAAACTGATTCAGGATGCACTGTTGCAGAAAGATTCTGAAGCCACCTTGCGAAAACTGTCCCAGGCTGTAGAACAAAGTACCGCATCGATTCTGATTCTGGATGACAGCAGGATCATTGAATACGTTAATCCCAGATTTGAATTATCCACAGGATATTCTGCTGCTGAGGTACTGGAAACGCAATCCGATCCTCTGTGTTTCAGTGGTAAATCTGAAGCAGAGTGCCAGGATATATGGGCTGTAATTTCTACCGGCATTGAATGGCGGGGAGAAACGCACAGTGAAAAAAAAGATGGTACGCGGTTCTGGGAATCCGTTTCCAGCTCCGCTCTTGTTAACACTGAGGGAGAAATTACCCACTATCTGATTTTGAAAGACGATATTTCCGAGTTAAAAAAACTTAAGGATCAGCTAAAGCTAGAGCGCGATTACCTGCGAGAAGAAGTCAAAACGATAGGCCAATTTGGCGAGATAATCGGCGAAAGCGCTGCACTGCGGCGTACCCTGGGTCAGGTGGAGGCGGTTGCAACTACAACGGCCAGCGTACTCATCCTGGGTGAGTCAGGCGTGGGAAAAGAAATGATAGCGAGGGCTGTGCATACACATAGCGACAGGGCAGATAAGGCTCTGGTGAAAGTAAATTGTGCTTCCATCCCTAATGATTTGTTTGAAAGTGAATTTTTTGGACACGTGAAAGGGTCTTTTACAGGTGCACACCAGGATCGAACTGGCCGGCTTCAACTCGCGGATGGGGGAACACTGTTTCTGGATGAGGTGGGTGAAATACCAATTTCACAGCAGGGTAAATTACTGCGCGCATTGCAAGAAGGAGAGTTTGAACGAGTGGGGGATAACCGGACTATTGAAGTAGATGTTCGCGTTGTTGCTGCAACCAATCGTAACTTTGAGAAGGAGATTGCAGAAGGACGCTTTCGAGAGGATCTCTACTACCGTTTAAGCGTATTCCCTATAGATGTGCCACCGTTGCGACAACGTATTGATGACATTGTACCTCTGGCGATGAATTTTCTTGAACAAATCTGTCGGGAATTTGGACGCGAAGTTTTCACATTGACCAATCAACATGTTGCCCTGCTTAAACAGCATAGCTGGCCCGGTAACATCCGCGAACTGAAAAATACCATTGAAAGAGCGGTTATATCCTCCAGGGGAAACCGGCTTGAGTTGGAGAGTGCCTTAATTATTAAGTCTGGTACTGATACAGTGATGGCACCGGCTCAGAGCGGTGCCTATCTAACAGATAACGAGTTTAGGGCGCTTGAAAAAGCAAATATTATGGCCGCACTTGATGCAGCGAACTGGAAAACGTGGGGCGATCTGGGTGCAGCAGCCCTACTTGGTGTTAAACCCAATACTTTGGCATATCAGATCAAAAAATTTGGAATAAAAAAACCATAAAAATATTGGACCGCGGGATAGTGGTAGCATTCCAATTCAGCTTATCAAATAGTCAAAGGAGAACTCATTGAAATTCAAATTTTTTGCCTGTGGTTATATAATCCTTTTTTCTGTCCTGGCAATATCCGCGGATAAACCGGGAACGAAAATTTGGACTACTGCTGAAAATGTACCCTGGATCAGCAGCGAGGCTTTCAACGCGGTTCGCTGGAAGGATCTGGTGGGTGGCGAGGGACCAATCTCGCAGGAAAACCTTCGTTTTGGTTTGCTGCAAATAGCACCGCATGCATTGTACCCCGGCCATAGGCACTCGGCACCAGAAGTCTATTTTGTAATGTCTGGCAGAGCGCAGTGGACTGTCGGCTCCGAAACATTCATCGCTGAATCAGGCACTACGATTTATATACCTGCCAATACTATTCATCTTATGACAAATCTGGGCGAAACCCCTCTAACAGCCGTATGGGCGTGGTGGGCCCCGGGTGGTGATCAGTCGGTTTTTGAACCTGACGCTTACGAAATTACAGAGTCCGTTGCAGAGCAACCCGGGTTCTAGTACCAAATTGTCAACCTGACAGCTCGGCAATTCGTATAAGCCCCTGGCACTCAGATTATTTAGTATTACATCGACACTTTGAGTATATGCTTGAACCAATTCATGGCTACGACCCGAGTACTTTCCCCGGTAAGGATCCGGAAAATCGAGCAGCATACAGACAGATAACGCTTCGTGCACTGATGAATACGGTAGCAACTGTTTCCATAGAACCTGAATCACAATTGACTTTATTCAACCTGCGGTGTTAAACGCATTAAATAGGTTTCTGCTACGTTTTCGTTCCCAGGGCGGTTTCCGTATTTGATATCCCATGCCTGGGCGAAGGCTTCAAATTCTGTGGCATCGGAGACACGTTGCGCGGTTAGAAGATAGATAGCTTCTCCTATCTGCAAGCGCACACTGGGATCTACTTCTATATGTTCAATCCAGGCGGAGCGATTGTCACCCGCAAATACGTAAAGCTTTGGTCCTGCACCAATAACCCAGAGATTGACGGAATAAGGATCAGCTGGCTGTGTTTCCAGTTGCACTATCTCTACTTGCGCAACCTGGGTCCAATCGTTGGGAGGTGCAGTAATTTTTCCAGTTAATGTACCACCTGAAAACGGGATGTAGTTGCATGCTGTAACCACTGTCATTACTCCCAGCAGTATTATGCCCGTTAGATACTTCACTCTTGCTCTCCAGGTTGTGGGTTGTAATAAGGCTTGTCACCACAGATAGTAACTCTTCGTAATAGCCGTCTGTGTGGATAATAATCGCTGGCAGCATAGTGTTGCACAGCCCGGTTGTCCCAGAATGCAATAGATCCTGGAGCCCATTTAAAGCGGCAAGTGTATTCCGGCCGAGGGTGTTGTTGTAATAACACACGCACTATCGCACTGGATTCTTTTTCTTCAAGTGTTTTGCCATTACTTACATCGTGCAAGGAGTTATGGCGCAAAAAACCGCCATGAAGGTACAGAGAAGTTTTGCCGGTTTCCGGATGTGTCCGTAACAAAGGATGGCTTACACCGAAAGGTATGCGTTGCTTTATTTGCGCGATAAGTTCTTCCGAGGTTCCCGCAGAGATAAACATGCGGTAATCATTAACACCTTCTATGTTTTGCAGCCGCGTTTGCAAGGCGGCGGGTAGTCCCAGGTATGCCGCTGCACTATCGGAAAACAAGGTATCACCGCCATAGGGTGGCACGTCAATACATTGGGCAATGGAGCCCAAAGAAGGTCGCTCCATCCAAGTTACATCTGTGTGCCAACTATTTTCGGTGCCCGGAAAATCTTTACCATGAATAATTTCGAGAATGTAGGGGTTTTTACCCGGCTTGCCAAAAGGAAACGCGTCCAGCCCGCCAAATCGCTCACCAAAAGCCACCTGCTCATTTTGTGTTAGGTTCTGATCGCGAAAAAAGATTACTTTGCGTTCAAGCAGGCAGGCGCGAACGAAATCGATAAACTCAGCGCTTTGTTCGTGTTTGAGATCTACATCGTGTACCACAGTACCCAACGTCGTGCCCAAGTGTTCAAAGCGGGCACCAAATTCTGCCGCACGTGCCTCCAGAGGTTCTGAAACCGGACGATTGCCCATTGCTTCATATTCAAGTGCAACGCCAACGCCGGTACGATTAAAGTCATAAAATATTTCGTGAATATTGCGTTCTCGGGTGTCACTTTGTTTGTGGCTTTTAACCCGTGCTTCGTGCAATTGCTGTGCTGTTTCAATGGCCAACGCGTTGTAGCGTGCTTGTTCGCCCTGTGTAATAGCTTCTGACATACGCCCACCTGTCTTGTTACCGGTAGAATATTTTCTCTCTACTGCATCTAAATGTCGATATTCTTCCTCTAATGGGTTACAGACTAGCTTTTTTTCGAATCACTTGGGAGAAAAATGATGCAGGATATGGGAATAGGAGCGGGGCTTGCTGCCATTGCTTTCTGGATGTTCATCGCCGCTGTGGTAGTTGCCGGGGTGTGGGATAAGGTGAGAAAGCGTGAAGCGCAGCATGAAACCATTCGCAAGCTACTTGAGAGCGGGCAGAAGATTGATGAAGCGGTGGTGGACAAATTATTGGCATTGGGTGATGAGAAAAATAACCGCATTGACGAGGATTTACGCGTCACCGGTTTGTGGTTGTTACCAGTGTCTGCGGGTTTTGTTGTTTTCGCATTTTTTATGCAACAGGTAGCAGAAGTACTTGGACCTATATTGCTGGGTATTGCAGGTTTAGTGGGGGCTATTGGCATTGGTGCGCTAATATCCGCTCGAATTGCGAAAAGTTGGAACAAAGGCGAAAACAATGGCCCTCAGAGCTTGTAGATTTTTTAATGTCTCATGCACACAACTATTATCCTGAGTGTCCGGAAGCTTTTGTGGTGGGATTGGCACAAAATGGAGATCGGCTGGCTTTTGAAGATCTAGTTAATCGTCGCCAATCTTCCATTAGATACCTGATGCGCAGTTGTTGTCATAACAAGGTACTGGCTGATGATTTGGCGCAGCAGGTCTTTGTTCAGGTCTGGCTTAAGTTACACACCCTAAAAGACGCCAGAGCATTTGGAGCCTGGGTGCGGGCCGTTGCAATATCTGTCTGGTTGGCCCACGGTAAGAAAAAGAAAGACCCTCTTCGTAACAGCGAGTCACTGAGAGATGATGAGCCATTATCCGGAGCTGCACTCGAAGAGGATCCGAGTGTTGAAATGGATTTGGACGCTGCATTAAAAACGCTAAACGAAGTGGTGCGAAACTGCATTGTTTTGAATTATCAGGCAGGTCTTACGCACGATGAGATTGCAGGATTGTTAGAAATACCGTTAGGTACAGTAAAGTCGCATATTCAACGTGGGACACAAAAATTGCGCAATATTTTATCAGCATACGCTGATGGAGACTTAAGACCATGAACAATGAACGTGACCTGATTTTGCAACAGTTGTTTGCCGATACTTACGCTCCGCTGCCGGTCGATGAATTTACCATAAAGGTTATGCAGCGCACGCGGGCACTAAAAATTAGGGCCTATGTTCTGTGGGGTTTGGCTGCTGTGATTGCAGTTTTTGCAGCCTGGTATTTGTACTCGGGTTTTGTTCTGCAACTTACTAATTTTATCACGCACGCACTATCAATTGAGCTTGTTGTATTTGATTCTGACTGGGTAAGATGGGTGTTGACCCCTATTAATACTCTTGGTGGTCTTTTGGCGCTAACGTATACAGTTGTGCGCCGATTTCGTAGGCGGGTGACGTGTATTGGTTATGCAGGATAATTGAGCTATGTTTTATGTAAAAACACTGTCAGCAGTTATTGTGTCCATACTACTCTGGTCTGCCATAGCCCTTTACGGCGGGCTAGCGGGTTGGTGGCTTTCCGCTATTGCGCCACGAAACGACTCCACAGCATTTATCGAAGCTGCACAAACCCTGCTCGAAGAAAACAGTAAAGGCAATGTAGCAATGATCCTGATAGAAAACGGCATCATTACCACTGAGTATTTTGCTTCATCGGTAGACAAAATAGACCGGAATACTCTGTTTCCAACCGCCTCTATGAGCAAATGGATTACGGCCATTGCTGTTATGACACTCGTCGAACAGGGTAAAATTGATTTGGATGAGCCAATCGTTCGATACCTTTCGCGATGGCATTTACCAGACAGTGTTTTTGACAACAATAAGGTTACTGTTCGAGGTTTGCTTTCTCACACCGCAGGCTTAAGTGACGGGCTTGGTTTTGGAGATTACGAACCTGGCGAAACTCTACCCACTCTCGAACAATCTCTTGCACAACCACGGGCTTCGCAGGGGGAGAAGACAATTTCACTTGGCTACGCACCCGGAAGTGAATGGGATTATTCAGGCGGCGGTTACCTGATACTGCAATTGATAGTCGAAGAGGTTTCCGCTTTAAAGTTTAAAGATTTGGTACAACAAAATGTCTTCAACCCCATCGATATGTCGCGTTCGACCTACGACTATTTGGGTAATTTTGAAAATATATCTAATTCTTTCGATACTTCCGGAAACCCTGCAACGGTTTACAAATACGCGGCAAGTTCAGCCACGGGTCTTTCCTCCACGGCTGCAGACCTTACCAGGCTAGTGCAGTCTCAGTTAGGAGACCAAAACAGTGCCAGCCCGTTGGAGCAGGACACACTAGCCGATATGCGAACGCCACATGGTCGTATGTTCGGTGTGGACATCTGGGGCCTGGGAACCATTTTGTATGCTCCGACGGTAGGTGGAGATTTTATCTATGGCCATGATGGAGCGAATGATCCTGCTATCAACAGCAGTGTTAGAATCAACCCGGATAATGGTGATGCTATTATTGTGTTGGTTACAGGTCACAAATCACTGGCTACGATGCTGGGTTTCGAATGGACGCTTTGGCAAACGGGTTACCCTGATTTTCTGCTTATGGATCGGGCTATTGAAAGTGCATATGTTCCGATTGCCTGTGGAATTTTGGTTATCATTATCTGTTTGATTGCATTTATATTCGTCAGACGCGCCAAAATCAAAAACCCCTGATCTTCTTTGGAGATAAACCGGGCAAAACATGGTGCAAAGACTGGTAAATGAAACCATGGTCCGCTGCTTTCCAGAGTCGGAAGAGATGGCGGAGCTTCATAATACCAGAGCATTTCTGCGAGCATTGTCTGACCAGCTCACTGGAGAAGACACAGTCCCTCTATAAGGCATATCCATTGCAACCGACCTTTGATACGCTCAGTGCTCGGATAATAATAAATAAAAACTGGCGGGATGCTGTATGCCTGAATCTAATACCGATAGTAGTAGTAAATTACCTCCAATTTCAGACCCTGGTGTAAAACCACTGTTTACCAAAAGTTATACCCACTATGTGCTAGGTGTACTGGTGGTTGTCTATACCTTTAATTTTATCGATCGTCAGATTCTCGCCATCCTGGCGCAAGCGATAAAAGTTGATCTCGGATTGTCCGACACCCAAATTGGGGCACTTAGTGGTATCGCTTTTGGAATATTCTACGCCACACTTGGTATCCCTATTGCCCGCCTCGCTGACAAATACTCAAGGGTTAACATCATCTCCATATGTCTGGTGATCTGGAGCGCGATGACGGCACTTTCTGGCCTGGCGCAAAATTTCTGGCAATTATTGATTGCAAGAATTGGAGTTGGTATCGGCGAAGCTGGTGGTAGCCCTCCCTCTCACTCTTTATTGGCCGATTACTTTCCCATAGACAAGCGTGCTTCTGCTTTGGGAATCTATGCTCTGGGTATTCCCATTGGTATTTTGTTTGGTAATTTTGCCGGGGGTGTGATCAATGATATGTATGGCTGGAGAAATGCCTTTTTGATCGTTGGTATACCCGGCATCGCCTTGGCGTTATTGCTGAAATTCACGGTAAAGGAACCTCCCCGAGGGTATTCAGAGGGGAAAGTAGTGAAGAAGGAAAGCATTCCTTTTTCAGAAGTACTTAAAACCATGTGGGCCTACCGTTCCTTTCGCTATATCTCGCTGGGTGCTGCAACACAGGCATTTGTAGGGTATGGCTCTATAGCATGGATGCCAGCATTTCTGATTAGAACCCATGACATGACTACGACCCAGGTTGGCACTGCGCTCGGCCTGATCATTGGCATAGCGGGTGGACTGGGTACATTTCTTAGTGGCCTTCTTGCTGACCGCCTGGGGGCCAATGATGTGCGATGGTATATGTGGATACCCGCTATAGGCTTCCTTATCTGCGTCCCTTTCAGCCTGGCTATTTATCTAACAGACAATCTCTGGTTGGCGCTTGGCTTATACATCATTCCTGCTTTCATGAGCAATCTATACACCGGGCCAACCTTCGGTATGACGCAATCGCTAGCGCCTCTGGCTATGCGTGCGGCCGCGTCTGCCCTGCTGTTGTTTATAATAAATATTATAGGGCTCGTTTTTGGACCAACTACCGTGGGTTTTTTGAGCGACCTTTTGCAGTCACAGATGAACATGACTGACGTTGAGTCTCTGCGCTGGGCACTGTTTGCATGTGCTTTTGTATATCTAATTTCCTTCCTTAACTATAGAACAGCGGCTAAATACTTAAAGGAAGACTTGATCCATGCCAACGGGAGAGCGTAGCAATACATACAACATATAGATAAGGGGGCGAGTGAAAACGAACGAACATTTTTCGCAAAACTACCGTAAGTACGCCTTGGGTGTACTATTTTTAGGCTACGTCGTAAATTTTATCGACCGTTCTATCCTGTCGATACTGCTAGAGCCCATTAAGCTCGAACTTGCGCTAACGGACACCCAGTTGGGTATGCTGGGTGGCCTTGCCTTTGCCATTTTTTACACCACGCTGGGTATTCCTATAGCGGCCCTGGCAGACCGGCGCAGCCGGGTGAAAATTCTGGCGATCGCCATGGTCATATGGAGTGGCATGACGGCACTGTGTGGGTTTGCTCAGGGTTTTATGATGTTATTGCTGGCCCGCATTGGTGTTGGCGTTGGAGAAGCGGGCGCCAGTCCACCAAGCCACTCGCTTATTTCAGATTACTTTCCTGTTGATACCCGGGCAACCGCGCTATCCATCTATGCACTTGGTATTCCATTTGGATCTATGATTGGAAACTATGTTGGTGGTTGGGGTGCCGAGGCGCTAGGTTGGCGCACTACGTTTGTACTGGTTGGTGCGCCTGGCATAGCTGTCGCCTTACTGATCTGGTTTACGTTACGCGAACCACCCCGGGGCATGGCTGATGCAGAACTTCAGAAAATTAAAATAGAGCCCACAGCAGAGAAAATAGAGGCACCGGGGGTTCGTGAAGTCTTGTCTTTGTTATGGAAACAGACTGCATTTCGCCATCTCTCCTTCGCCGCAGGTTTGCATGCATTTATCGGTTACGGGGCGGGTACCTGGAACGCACCTTTTCTTATGCGCTCACATGACATGGCAGTCTCTGAGGTTGGAACCTGGCTCGCCATGATTTATGGTATCGGTGCCATCGGCACATTTCTCGGCGGTTATCTTGGCGATAAACTGTCTGAAAAATACGATGATCGTCGCTGGTATATGTGGGTGCCCGGATACTCCACTATTCTTATGGTTCCGTTCCAGTTTCTCGCATACTTGTACGGTGGCTTGTGGGCAGTAATACCCGCTATGATTGTCGTTTCAATTTTGGGTGGTATGTATCTGGGACCTTCCTTTGCGATGACACAAGGTCTGGTGAGCTTGCGTATGCGCGCCGTTGCTTCAGCAATACTGTTGTTTATGCTGAATATTATAGGTATGGGCATGGGCCCCTTTATGGTAGGTGTGTTCAGCGATCTTCTTAACCCGAGTTTTGGTATTGATTCACTACGCTTTGCTTTGTGTTTGGGGGTATTGGCCAACGTATGGGCTGCCTTCCACTACTTTGTTGGGGCAAAATCATTGCGCGAGAATCTGTCTGTTGTGGAAGATGTAAATACACAGGTTAGCAACTAGTCCTTTTGTTATTTAATGCCGTCAAGGCTGGCAAAGGGGTCCCCTGCTGCTTTCAGCACACTTCTGCGTGTAAGTTGCATGTGTTACTCCAGCATAAATTGAGCGTTAAACTACAAACAGCTTTTAATTGTCAAAGGTATCGGCAAGCCAGTTGACCTAAGCGTGTAGCGGTTTAGATATAAACTGGATATTCGCACAGAATGTCAAAAACTGATGCCTCATTAACTGTATCTTCTTTTTGAAATCTAGAATAATAAGTCGAGAGAAAGTTGGTATGAAAAACCAGGCAAGTCAGTTGCAGGAAACTTGGGAAATCTATACAGCAGCATGGAAGGTGAAATCTAAGGAAGAAAAACTGGCTCTGTTCGCCAGGTCTTTAACGATAGAATGTACGTATAGCGATCCGACAGTAAAAACCGAGGGTTGGGAGGCGCTGGCAGCCAACATGCTGGGATTTCATCAACAAGTTCCCGGGGGGCATTTCGTCACTACCTACTTTCTTGCGCACAGTGATAAAAGCATAACCAGATGGGAAATGCGGAATCAGGAAGGCGAAATGATAGGCGATGGAATCAGCTATGGTGAATATAATACTGAGGGAAAACTTACCTCTATGACCGGCTTTTTTGAAGCGCCCTAGATATGAGATTTATCACAAGCGGCAGAGCTAAATGAGAAAAGAAAAAAGTTATCTGGAGTTGGTGCAAAAGGGCATTGATTATATCGAAGCCAACCTTGATTTTGATATTTCGCTTGCCGAAGTGGCAAATAATGCCGCTATCAGTCAATGGCATTTTCAACGCGTATTCAAAGCATTGACCAATGAAACATTAAAAACCTACATTCGTTCCAGACGACTGGCAAAATCTCTGGACAAGTTAATAACCACTAGATTCGGGATCCTGGAAATTTCGATTGCTGCAGGTTATGAGTCCCAGGAAAGCTTTACAAGGTCTTTTAGAAAGGCATTTGATCTTACTCCCAACGAATATCGTAAGTTGGGTAAGAAAAGTTTGTTCCTGAAAAAGGTAGAGTTTAATGAAGAGTATCTGAAGCACATCAATCAAAATATGAATTTTGAACCAGAAATAGTAGTAATTCCAAGAATGATGTTACTGGGGCTAACAACACAATTCTATGGTGTAGATTCTGAGAAAAATAATATTGGCGAAAAACTGCCTCCTCTATGGGAAATATTTTTGTCTAGATTGAGTGAAGTGCCAAACAGGGTCCCTGGTCCAACTTATGGTGTAGTCAGCCAGTCGAAAACTAATCCAGAGCTGCTTGAATACTGTGCTGCGGTCGAGGTTAGCAATATGAGTGACATACCCAGTAGCATGACAGGGATCGAGGTTCCCGGTTCAGAGTATGCAGTATTTGAGCATCGGGGACAGGCGAAGCAAGTTGATAAAACTGTTGATTACATTTATTCCAGCTGGCTTATTCAATCGGGTAGAAAACACAGTTATTCTGCTGATCTGGAGATTTATGACGAGCGCTATCATGCGACTTCTGAAAACTCGTTGATGCATTACGCTATTCCACTTGTAGTATAAATCACCTCTGGGGTTATGGCTCAAGTGCAAACACAACAGATCCGAAAAAGAACCCGGTCCACAGGTTCGCGGGTACTTTAAACATTACGAGGTGGGTTTTCCGATTGGTCTGGGCTGAAGCGCTAACACGCATAGAGGCTGAAATCGTATTGTAATTGGATTTGGCTTTGAGCCTTGATGCCGGGTAGGGTAGGCTTATGTACTGATTTTCAGGAGATAAAAGGCATGTCTGATTTCACCATCAAGAATGTAGCGCAAATGCGAGAAGTTATAGGGGAGAGTTTTCCGGGACTCGAAGAAAAAAATATGGATCACGTGGACCACTTCGCCCGTGATTTTATCTCCAAAAGCCCCTTTATTGTGTTGTCTACATCTGATGAAAGTGGTCGCATGGACGCGTCTCCCAAGGGGGATGCACCCGGTTTTGTCGAGTTGGCGGATGAGCGAACTTTACTTATACCAGACCGTTTTGGCAATAAACTGGCATATGGACACAGGAATATTCTGGCAAATTCCAGGATTGGCTTATTATTTATGATTCCCAATACTTCTGAAACCTTACGCGTCAACGGTAAGGCAGAACTTACTCGCGACCCTGAACTTTTGGAGCGCTTGCAGGCACGCAATCAACCTGCCCTGCTTGTAATCAGGGTTTTTGTAGAAGAGTGCTTCTTTCACTGTGGTAAAGCCATGATTCGTTCAAACTTGTGGAAACCCGAAAACTGGGGTGAAAAGCATCGTGTATCTTTTGGTGAAATGTATGCCGAGCGCAAAAAAGTAGACAGCTCGGTAGCAGCCCAGATCGATGCAAGTATCAAACTGGACTACAAAGAGCGTCTATAAAAAAGGCATAATGCCTGGTTGCCGCACTATTCCCCGTCATCATGTGAGCTTAAGGCACGTGTTAGTCGGTACAAAAAATCCAGGCCATCGAAGTAGGATTGCTTTAAAATTCTTTCGTCGCGGCCATGCGCCCTTGATTCGCCAGCCTCTCTGAATATACCTGAAACACCGTAGACAGGCGTGCCGGCATTACGAAAAAACAAGCCATCTGTTGCACCTGTACTCATGGCTGGAATAATCGCAACGCCCGGCCACATCGACTCGGATATGCGCGTTACTGCAGTCATTATTTCGTCGGTTAATGGCGACGGATCGCTTGGTGTAGCAGTTATGACCGGCCTGATAACAACGTTGTCATCGTTTATTACTTCCACAAGTTTTTGCTCGATTGACTCGGGTGGGGTGCCCGGCAGTATTCTACAATTAACCGTAGCCCTGGCACGCTGGGGCAGGGCGTTCTCTGCATGACCAGCCTCAAGTAGCGTGGCTACACATGTGGTTCTTAGCAAGGCTCCAATTGCCGGGATTGTCTCGAAGAAGGCGATGCTTTGTTTGCTAGGTGGGTTTTGTAAAATGCCCGGAACATATTTAGCGATTTCCGGTGGTTGGGATGCTGCACTTTGCTTGAACTGCGCCCGGGTAGTTTCATTGAGCGCAACCGGAAATTTATGCGACTCAATTTTAATAAGTGCATGTGAGAGCTTATATATTGCATTGCTTTGTGTGGGTCTGGAGCTGTGGCCACCTGCATCGGTGACTTCCAAAGTGTAGGACTGGTAGACCTTTTCGGCCGCTTGAATGGCATTTGAGATATGCCTGCCATCCTGAATAACCCCACCACCACCCTCATTGATTACAAGGTCAGCTTTGATCAATTCGGGGTGGTTTTTTAGCAGAAACTGCACACCGTTTTCCGGGCCGCCTTCTTCATCAGCAGTAAGTGCAACGATAATATCGCGGTTGGGTGTATAACCCTGACGCTTTAAACGTATCAAATTTGCTATGTGAATCGAAGCTTCATCTTTGTCGTCCAATGTGCCCCTTCCGTAAAAATGATCGCCACTGTCGAGCAAAATAGCGGGGTCGACGGTCCAGTCTTCTGGATTTGCTTCAACAACATCAATATGCGCCAGTAGCAGTATAGGACCTTTCCGCGGAAGCGGGCTGCGTAACCTTGCAATCAAATTGCCTTTTTTGGGTGCGTTTCGAATAACGATGACGTCTTCTTTTGAAAAGCCAGCGTCAAGCAGCCGTTTCGCCATTTTGTCGGCTGCAATACCCGTATCACCGGAAGAATAAGTCGTATTGGTTTCGATTAGCTCTTTGTAGATATCAAGGGCCAATGCCTCATGCTGGCTAAGTTCAGCAGACAGGCCAGTGGTGAAGAAAAATATTGGTAAAATTCCGGCGTATTGTCTCAGATGAGAAATCGATTTCATGGTTTTGTTGCTCATTTATGTTGACAGTTAAGTACTATTCCTAAGGTAACAGGCTGACACTTGATAGTTCAAGACCCGGCTAGGGAGGTAGAGGTTTTGCCCGGCCGTTTGCGACCCGGAATGACAGCCAGGTTGAGGCAATGGAAACGCAACTAGCCAGTGCACCGATGGGTAGCAGGCCGCCATCGATAAGCGGTGCTATAGCCGCGGTTCCCAATGCTGCCGTAAACATGATAAACAACACTACAAGGGCAGACCCGCGTGCCTCGTTAGAGCCGGCTGCCAGCAGTGCTTTGTAAAAGCCGGGTGGTGCTCGAACACCCAGGCCAGTGTTTACGAAAATAAATAGAAACCACAGAAGTTCAATTGAAGTGTTTGATGCCAGGCCCATACAAAAAATACCAATGCATCCGAACGCTGAAATACCAGACCCAGCCAGAATTGTTTTTTCAACACCCAAGCGTGTCACTAAAATATGCGAATAATTTGCACTGACAATAAAAAAAGATATGCCAAGTACCTGCATGATTATGAAGTCTGCCAATTCACCATTCATGGAGTTTATAATTATCGTGGGTGCGGCGAACACGATAATTAGAAGAGCGCCGAGCGTGAAGGCCTGGCTTAAGGCATATCGCATGAAGTTAGAATCAAGAAGTAATGGAAAATAGCCAGCTTCCGAACGTTTTGTATACCCAAATGACAACCGGGTTTTTCGTCGCAAAATCCAGATTAAACCCAGAAGAAAGGCGATAGCAGCGGTTACATAAAAAGAGGATTTCCAGCCAGATACGCTTAGCAACCAGGCTCCGATAATAGGTGCTAGCGCTGGCGCCAATGATTCTATACTGCCAATGCGGCCGAGCATAGCCACCGTGGATTGCTCTTCATACATTGATTTAATCATCACCGGCGCAAACACTGCAGGGGCTGCCGCAACAAAACCCTGAAAGAAGCGAATGAATGACAGTTCGTAGAGTGTGGAGGCATACGTGGCCAGAACCGATATGATGGCATACCCGAAAAGAGACGAGATAAGAAGGTTGCCGATTTTGAATCGAGTACCCAACTCTCCGTAGGCAAGAAGCCCTAAACCCGTACCGCCAGCGAACGCCGCAAGTACCCATTGGGCTGTTTTCGCGTTACCAGTAAGTACTTCGGGCAAGCCGGGTATAGCAGGCAGCACAAGATCTGTTCCTGCAAGACCGATTACAGTGCCTGACGCTATCAAAATGAAAGTTATGGTTTTAGATGTAACTATCAATAATTACTCGTAGAAATTTACAGTACGCAATTAAATGCACGGAACGTGTCACATAGAATCAGCAAGTACCGTGAAAATTGGAATTTGCTTCTTCACCTAGGGCTAGTGCTTCAAGTTGAGCGGCAATGGCGGTTTCCCTTGCTGCGCAGTCCAACAACCCTGCTTTTCCGTAG
>Ga0256847_1000915_pt1 | contig 16420 bp, 14 predicted proteins | sample TeddybearmetaG_FD_189099 | JGI IMG/M metagenome (GOLD analysis project Ga0256847, IMG submission 189099) | Hydrothermal vent microbial communities from East Pacific Rise, Pacific Ocean - Teddybear | ecosystem: Environmental > Aquatic > Marine > Hydrothermal vents | place: Pacific Ocean: East... | reverse complement strand
TCTGCGTAAAAATGTTACCGCAAAGTGCTACGGAGGAGATATCTCTCGAAAACGTAAGTTACTCGAGAAGCAAAAAGCGGGTAAAAAGCGTATGAAGAGTGTTGGCAGGGTCGACATTCCTCAGGAAGCATTTTTAGCCGTATTGAAGATTAATGATTAAACCATATTAACGACTAGGTGAAAATCGACCTAGCTAGTAAAAGTAATAATAGGAGTGTTAATGAGTAGTGAGTACGGAATAATTTTAGTGGTATTGATGTTTTTAACAGGCATTATTTGGTTGATGGATTCTCTGACTGCTGGTAAAACGCGAAAAAAAGCCGTGGATAAGCTTTATGAATCAATGCTAAAACCGACTCAGGAGGCGATTGACTCAGTTGCTAGGGAGCCAATTCACGTTGATTATGCTCGCTCATTTTTTCCGATCTTATTTTTCATTGTCGTTCTTCGTTCGTTTTTGTGGGAACCCTTTCAAATTCCATCGGCATCCATGAAACCAACTTTGACTGAAGGTGACTTCATTCTGGTTAACAAATTTGACTACGGTCTGCGATTACCTATCAATTCGAAAAAAATTATTGATATCGGCTTACCAGCACGTGGTGACGTAGCAGTATTTCGAGCCCCAGACACAGGCGAAGATTATATTAAAAGAGTTATTGGTCTACCGGGAGATAGAGTCGTTTATACTCGACAAAAAGAGTTATACATTCAGCCATTTTGCGCAGCGGGCATCCCGAAAAATGAATGCCCGAAAGAGATGCATATCAGAAAAACGCCGGTTCCAGGACCAGGTTATATTGACAAAAGTCCCAATTCGAATCTTGGATTGATCAATATCGAGTTTGTTGAACATTTAGATGGCGTGGAGCATGGAATGCTCAATAACCCTAATAGACCACACAGGAGTCATCGCGGAGTCTATGAGGATTTAGTGTTTCTAGTTCCGCAAGGTAAGTATTTTGTGCTGGGAGACAATCGCGACAATAGTACCGATGGCCGCTTTTGGAATACGACTAACTACGTTCCTGAAGAGAGTTTGGTGGGCCACGCGGTCAGCATCTGGATCCATTTTGAATTTGGTATGACAGGAGATGATTTTCATGGTTTTCCGCTTGGTTGGATCCCAACAGATGTTGATTTCTCTCGTGTAGGTGCAATTAAGTAAATCAGAGACTATTTGATTTTGTGATGGAAAATAATAACGAAACCGCAAACTCTTTTTACAAATAATTGCTGGCTTCACCGTACAGATTAAGGTGGAAACATCATATTTATGCTAAAATAGGTGGGTGTTGAAATACGAGTGTTTTTAAAGAGGTTTTCATGAATTACAAATACCAAAATGGCGCGACTATGTGGGGTTGGTTGTCAGTCGTTTTCATGATCGGTTTTATCACCATGCTCGCTTTCAAAGTGGTACCCATCTATTTTGAACACCGTATTGTTCGTTCCGCGCTACAAGATGTTGTCGATAGCAGAGAATTTGCCAATATGACGAATAAGAGCATTATAAGATCAATCCAAAGTCGTCTTACCATTAATAATGTTCGCTCAATTAAGCATGATTCGTTTAAAGCCGCACGTGATCGCACCGGCGATAAGTATATTCTCGTGAGTTACGAACAAAAAGTATCAATTATGAGCAACCTATCAGCGGTGGTGGAATTTAACGAAGAAATAAGGCCAAGCAAATAACAACATGGTTAACAAAGAAAAACTGACCTTACTCCAAGAGAGGGTTGGATATCATTTTCGCGATCAAGGTCTACTTACCCAAGCATTAACTCACCGTAGCGCCCATCATAAACATAACGAACGCCTAGAATTTCTAGGAGATGCTGTGCTGGGATCGGTGATCGCAAGTCAACTTTACCAACAATTTCCTAAAGCAGATGAGGGGCAATTGAGTCGATTACGCGCTTTTTTGGTGAAGGAAAAAGCGTTGGCAGAATTAGCTAATGGGCTTTCTTTTAGCGAGTTTTTAATCCTTGGTAGTGGAGAATTAAAAAGTGGCGGATTTAGAAGAGAGTCAATATTATCAGATACTTTTGAAGCGATAATCGGTGCGGTACTCTTAGATGCAGACTACTCAATCGCAAAAAAATATATTTTGAATTTATATCAGGAAAAACTATCAAAACTATCACTTGAAAAAGCTAGGAAAGATCCTAAAACGCTGCTACAAGAATGGTTGCAGGCTCGTGGGCATGATACTCCCAAATATGAAGTCGTTCGATCCAAAGGCAAAGATCATGCGAAGCTTTATTGGATCAGTTGTAAAATAGATCATCAGAATATTACCGTCGAAGGGCAAGGTGCTAGCAGGCGGAAAGCGGAGCAAGATGCTGCGGAGCAAACCATGAGAAAAATATCGAACACGAGTAAAAATCAATGACGGCAATATCAGGTTCTTCGTCAACAACGGAGAAAGGCAAACGATGTGGATTTGTCGCGTTTGTAGGACGACCAAATGTTGGTAAATCAACTTTACTCAATTATCTTTTGGGACAAAAATTAAGCATTACTTCACGTAAGCCTCAAACGACAAGGCATAGAATTCTTGGCATAGATACATTTGACTCTAATCAAATTATTTATGTCGACACTCCAGGTATTCACAAGAAACAACCCAGAGCCATCAACAGGTTAATGAATCGTGCGGCCTCTAGTTCTATTTCGGATGTTGATGCAGTTGTTTTTATTGTTGAACCCGAGAAATGGACAGATGACGATGAATTAGTGTTACAACATATAAAAAAAACCAATAAACCAATCATTTTATTCGTCAACAAAATCGATCAAATAAAGGAGAAGGAAAAATTACTACCTTTTCTACAAAAATTATCTGCCAAACATGAGTTTCAAGAGTTGGTGCCTGGCGCTGCTCTGCATGGCGATCAAGTTGAAGAATTAAAGAAAATATTACTTAAGTACATACCCTTTGGCGATTTCATTTACCCGGAGGATTATTACACTGATCGCAGCGAAAAATTTCTTGCTGCTGAAATCATTCGTGAAAAACTGATCCGACAATTGGGCGATGAATTGCCTTACTCAATGACCGTTGAAATAGAAGTTTTTAAAATTGATGAGCACGGCACCCTGAGAATAAACGGATTAATTCTTGTAGAACGAAACTCGCAAAAATCTATTGTGATCGGAAAAGGCGGTAGTCGTCTTAAAAAAGTTGGTACAGATGCTAGGTTAGATCTGAAAGAATTATTCGAACAAAAAATATACCTAGAACTATGGGTAAAAGTTAAGGATGGTTGGGCTGATGATGAAAGAGCGCTCCGTTCGTTAGGTTTTGATGAGCATTCAAATATCTGATGCAGAAAATACTTGCCGAAAGCTATTTATTACACACGTTGCCATTTAAAGAGACAAGTTTGATAGTGAGAATGTTTGGCAAGCATCAGGGACGTTTTTCAGTTGTGGCAAAAGGAGTAAAAAGAAAGCAGTCACAAGCTATCCGTGCCATATTACAACCCTTTAGCTTACTTAAAGTCGAATACACTGGCAAGAGCGAGCTAAAGACGTTGTGTCATATAGAATTAAGCGATGAACAAACTGTACTGTCAAGCCGTTCTCTCGCTTGTGGTTATTACTTAAATGAATTGCTAATTCGTTCGACCGAAGAATGGCAGGACTTTCCCAGGTTATTTACAATTTATAGAAAAAGCATTCAATTGTTGCAACGAAGTCAAAATATGACTGCAGAGGTCAGTAGTGGTAACGGCCAAGAAAAAGAACTCAGAAAAAACCAACAAGAAAACCACACCTTTGCAGAAATATTACGAACATTTGAAGTTACTCTTTTAGCCGAGTTAGGTGTTGTTCCAGATTGGATAAATGATATTTTCGGCGATAAAATAAAGTCATCCAGTCGTTATCACTATGTGAATGAGCAAGGTTTTTCTGAGGTGGAAATAAACGCTGACTATCAAAATACGTTTCTAGGCGAGTCGTTGATAGCTCTCGGAACAGCTAAATACAAAGACGACTTGTTAAACGATTGTCAGCGTGTAACACAAATGTTATTGAGAAAAATTATTGGCGATAAGCCACTAGAAAGTCGTAAATTGTGGATATAAGCCGCATTAAAATCATTTGATCAGAGAGTTCAAAAATGACAAAAAATTCAATCTATCTGGGCGTTAATATTGATCACGTCGCAACGCTAAGGCAAGCGCGTGGAACACAATATCCACAAGTAGTTCAGGCTGCGCTTATTGCCGAACAAGCAGGTGCTGATGGTATCACAATTCATTTGAGGGAAGATCGACGTCATATTCAAGATAGAGATGTAGAGTTAGTTAAAGAAAACATCGTCTCTAGGTTAAACTTAGAAATGGCTGTAACAGATGAAATGATTTCAATCGCAAAAAAAATTAATCCAGAGTACGTTTGTTTGGTTCCAGAAAAGAGAGAAGAGCTGACAACGGAAGGGGGATTAGATGTAGTAGCAAATCACGATAAAGTTAAACACGCCTGTGATGAGCTCGGCGCACAAGGTATCAAAGTATCACTTTTTATTGATGCGCAGGAACAACAGATAGAAATGGCCTCAAAGGTTGGAGCACCGTTTATTGAAATTCATACAGGACATTATGCGGATGCACAAACAGAAAAACAACAAAATAAATTTTTGTTAGCTATCCAGCAAGGTGTTAAACAAGCTCGAGAACTCGGCATAGTCGTGAATGCAGGCCACGGTCTGCACTATCATAATGTATCTGCGATTGCAGCGATACCTGAAATTTATGAGCTTAATATTGGACATTCAATTATTGCTCAATCAGTTTTTAGCGGGCTGGAAAAAGCGGTTTCAGATATGAAGTCGATCATGATTGAGGCTCGGAGATGAGTATAGTAGGCATTGGAATTGATATTGTTGAAATAGCGCGAGTAAAAAAATCTCTTGATAAGTTTGGCAATGAATTTGCAAAAAAAATATTGCACGCGAACGAGTATAAAATATATTCGAATCATAAGATAAAAGAAAGATATTTAGCCAAAAGGTTTGCAGCAAAGGAAGCATTCGCGAAAGCGTTAGGTTCTGGAATTGTTGCGGGAGTGACTTTACCTAAAATAGAAGTTGTGAACGATTTGAACGGTAAACCTGAGTTGCGTCTTCATGGAAGTGTCAAAAACAAAATGAAAACACTTGAGGTTAAGAATGATTTTTTGACTATAAGCGATGAAAAAAATTACGCTGTCGCTCAGGTGATTTTGGAGTCTTAAACCCAGAACAAGAATAAAGAAGAATAAAATGACTGAAAACATTCAAAATACAAATAAACGAATAGAACCGGTTAGTAATTTATATCGAAATTACGTGTTAATGATGTTAACAATTGTCTACATATTTAATTTTATTGATAGACAGGTTCTGGTCGTATTACAAGAGTCAATTAAAGCAGATCTGGGCTTGTCCGATACTCAGCTAGGTCTATTATCAGGCCTATCATTTGCGTTGTTTTATGTTTCTCTTGGCGTGCCAATAGCAAGGTTTGCCGATAGGAGTAATAGGAAAAACATAGTCGCCGTATCTCTTGTAGTGTGGAGTGCTATGACGGCTGCTTGTGGCATGGTTCAAAGTTATCTTCAGCTGTTATTAGCCCGAATTGGTGTTGGAGTCGGCGAAGCTGGCGGAAGTCCTCCAGCCCATTCGATGATCTCTGATTATTTTTCGGCGGAAAAAAGAGGTACGGCGCTTTCTATCTACAATGTGGGTATTTACTTAGGGATCATGATTGGTTTTCCCCTGGGTAGCTGGTTGGATGGACTCTATGGCTGGCGTATCGCGTTTATTAGTTTAGGTCTCCCTGGCGTTGTTTTTGCGATGTTTTTCCTATGGACGGTTAAAGAACCAATCAGAAAGATTACTAGTGCCAAACAAAATTCAAGTACTCACGGATCAAATAATGATCAGGAGTTAAGTTTTGCGCAAGGTTTGAAATTTTTGCTAGGAAAACGCTCTTTCGTATATTTAGCAATCGCGGTCGGACTGCACACATTCGCAACTTACGGACTGGGAAATTGGATAGCGTCCTTCTTGATCCGCCTGCATTTGCCCACCGGCGGAATATCAGCAGCAAATATTGGTATTACAATAGGATTGATTTTAGGTGGGGCAGGTGCATTAGGCAGTTTTGTGGGAGGAGTGATTGCTGATAAATATGGGCAAATCGATAAATCTTGGTATTTTAAAGTATCAGCATACGGCGGCTTGATTGCTATACCGTTTCTAGTAGTATATTACTTCCATTCTGATACAGTTATTGCGCTTACATCTTTGTTTATTGGCTATGCCTGTATAAGCACATTTTTAGGCCCATCTATCGCAATAACTCATTCTATCGTTCCTCAAAGGATGAGAGCCTTTGCGTCATCAATGCTTTTTCTATCGCTTAATCTCATTGGACTAGGTTTTGGTCCGCTTTATGTCGGTTTTATGTCAGATTTACTGGAACCGTCATTGGGTGTGGAAGCGCTTCGCTGGGCTATGGCAGGCACCATTCCTTTCAGCATTCTAGCCATCGGTTTTTTTATTGCAGCGGCTAAGAAAATAGATGTGGATCTTGAGTGAACGGACGCTGTTTATAAACTTTGCAGAACAAACCTAAAAGGTAGCTGCTGAAATTAGTATCATATGAGGTGGTGAACGCCTATTTAAAGGTGCCGGCGAGGATGATTGAAGTGTTTTGCTGGTATTTTTATGGTTATAGGATAAAATAGCAAAATTAAAGAAATATCAAATAGTTAGCTCGTAATCTTAAAGCTAAGGATTTACTCATTAAAACTCTATTTTCTCAGGGAGCTTCCCATTCAACTCGACTTTTTGTGGTCGCTGTATTATCTAGCATACTGATATTTGTTGACCATCATGAAAAGCATCTAGAAGGATTCAGAGCGACATTGGGAACCCTAGTAACCCCCATCTTATATCTTGCTGATGTACCCAGAGAGTTTTTCACATGGAGCGGTGAATCTTTAGTGACCCGATCTAATTTACGTGCTGAAAATCAACGACTTAACGATGAATCAAGGGTGTTAAAAACTCAGTTGCAAAGATTTGTAACTCTACAAGCTGAAAATGCGCGTTTAAAAAATTTGCTAGGTTCACAAAATGACACACTCGAGCGAAGACTCTTGGCAGAAATTATTCAAATTGATAGTGATCCTTTCATTTTAGATTTTGTTATCAATAAGGGCTCGATCGACGATGTATATTCGGGCCAAACCGTGATAGATGCGCAGGGTATTGTCGGTCAAGTAATCAGTGTTTATGCAACTACCGCGCGTGTACTCATGATCTCAGACGTGACACATGGGATCCCAGTTAGAGTCGCACGCAATAATGTTAGAGCAATCGTTGCAGGAAGTGGTCAGATAAACCGTTTGTTGTTACCAAACGTCACCGATACAACAGACATACAAGTTGGAGATGTTCTGCTAAGTTCCGGCTTAGGACAGGTTTTTCCGAGTGGATATCCAGTAGCTGTAATTGACAAAGTCGCTCACGATCCCGGAAAAGCTTATGCCATTATTTCCGCCAGACCAACAGCAAAATTAGAACAATTAGCGTCCGTTTTACTGGTTTGGAAAGAGAGAAATATTACTGGGGTTGAACAATAATGGTTAAAACAGAGTCCAAAGGAAGCTTTGTTATCGTTATTTCTTTTGCAGTCGCCATGTTTATGAACGTTTTGCCGCTATGGGAATCTCTTGACCTTTTCAGGCCAGATTGGGTTGCTTTGGTATTAGTATATTGGGTTATGGCCATGCCCAATCGCGTGGGTGTGTTAATAGGTTGGTTCGTTGGTCTTTTTGTTGATGTTCTCTATGGAAGTTTATTGGGCATTCACGCTTTGACGCTTGCGCTAGTTGCCTATTTGATACAGATGACATATCACCGGCTAAGGCTTTTTCCTCGCTGGAAGCAAGCGATAAATATCACCGTGGTCATTGGTATTCATATGTTGGTAGGACTCGTTTTAAGAAATTTTGCGCAACCAATTTCTACTACCTTTGCTTATTGGTTGCCATTAGTAGGCTCATTGTTACTTTGGCCATGGATTTTCGCTTTGTTACGTGATGTGAGACGTAGGTTTTGTGAAAACTAACCTTGGTATTATTAATTGATGTCGATTTATTTAGCCTCCAAATCTCCGCGACGGCAAGAGTTATTGAAACAAATTGGTATAAAATTTATTTGTTTAAATGCAGAAATCGATGAGTCGCCAATAGCGGGAGAAGAGCCAATAAGATATGTGCAGCGAATGGCGACAGAAAAAGCAAATGCAGGTTGGAATCATCCGCAACGTTGCGAGCAAAGAACTCTAATAGCTGCAGATACCAGTGTTGTTCTGGATGGGATAATCATGGGTAAACCCGTCTCTAACGTACAAGCTAGGATCATGTTAGAAAACCTGTCTGAGAAAACCCACCAGGTCATCACCAGTGTTGCAATCACCGATGGATTTAAAGCTGACGAGATAACAAATATTACCAATGTGACCTTTTGCAAGCTTCCAACGGAATTAATCGAATATTATGTGGGTAGCGGTGAATGCGCTGATAAAGCAGGCGCGTATGCAATTCAGGGTTTCGCGGCACGTTTTGTTAAGTTTATCAGCGGTAGTTACTCTGGGGTGGTTGGTTTGCCGCTCTATGAGACGTCGCAGTTATTGCAAAAATTTAAGTAGAAAGTTTAGTATATGAAAGAAGAAATCCTAATTAACGTGACGCCTCAGGAATGTCGAGCGGCTATTCTCGAAAATGGCATGTTGCAAGAGCTCTTTATCGAGAGAGCTTCCGGTAGAGGATTGGTTGGCAATATTTATAGAGGAAAAGTGATCCGAGTTTTACCAGGCATGCAAGCTGCTTTCATCAATATCGGTAGAGAAAGATCTGCGTTTTTGCATGCTGCAGAAATGTTACCTTTTGTAGAAGAAGAGACGATCGACCAAGACGAATTGAACAAAAAGAACATAACGGATCTGCTACACGACGGACAAACAATAACGGTGCAAGTTATTAAAGATGAACTGGGCAACAAGGGTGCGAGGCTGACAACTCATCTGACGATCCCATCTCGTTATTTAGTGTTAATGCCAGAGAACCAGCACATTGGTATATCTCAACGGATAGAACATGAGCAGGAGCGTGAACGTTTAAAACAAATATTGGACACTTTTCGTGAGCCTAGTTTTGGTTACATCGTGAGAACTGTAGCTGAATATGCTAGTGCTGATGAGCTCGGTCGTGATTCACAATTCTTAATGAAACTGTGGCAACAAATAAAACAAAATATTCAAACAGCTAAAGCCCCTGCGCTGGTACATGAAGATCTTGATCTTGCGCTGCGATTGATTCGTGATCTTGTACCAACAAAGATAGAAAAAATCCGTATTGATTCAGAATCTGTTCATCAGAGACTGTTAAAGTTCTTCAGTGATTTCGAACCAAGTTTGGCTGATCAACTAGAGCTATACACGGGCGAAAGGCCACTATTTGATATGTTTAATGTTGAGGATGATATTGAAAAAGCATTACATCGCAATGTGACACTCAAATCTGGGGGCTATTTAGTTATTGAACAAACCGAAGCGATGGTTACAATTGATGTTAATACAGGTGCATTTGTCGGATACAGAAATTTAGAAGATACGATTTTTAAGACTAATCTTGAAGCAGCATCTGCGCTAGCTCGTCAGCTCAGACTTAGAAATCTTGGAGGTATGATCATGATTGATTTTATCGACATGAAAGATGAAGAGCATAAACGGCAAGTTTTAAGAGCGCTGGAAAAAGCCTTAGCGCGAGATAGAGTCAGAACCAACCTATCCGAAGTGTCAAAACTTGGTTTGGTTCAAATGACAAGAAAGCGAGATCGAGAAAGCTTAGAACATATACTTTGCCAAACTTGCCCCACCTGTGAAAGCCGAGGCAGTATAAAAACTACTCAAACTATTTGTTATGAAGTACTGCGGGAACTCAATCGTTCAGTAAAAGCTTATGAAGCAAAAGAGTATTTAGTATTAGCATCCCAACAAGTGATTGATCGCATGGTTGATGAAGAGACTAGTCATCTTGCTGAACTTGAACTAGCCGCAGGGATCCCTGTTCGATTTCAGGCTGAGCCTTTGTATGCTCAAGAGCAGTTTGATGTGGTTTTAATTTGATCATGCAAGAACAACAGGTACAAAAAAAGCCAGGTCGGTTTGTCAAAATATTTGGCTATTGCGTTAATAAACTTTGGCTAATGTTCGCGTTTATGATCGTTCTTATCGCGTTGCTGCATGTATTACTCAATATATTTCTTCCTCAAATTAATCGTTATCAACCGGAAATTGTTGATTGGCTTGAAAATCGTTATCAACTCAATATCGATGTCGAGAAAATTTCCGCAGAATGGGGTGCCAATGGTCCTATTCTAGAACTTACCGAACTTAAAATAAGAACTAACAGCCAGTCCGAGGATTTTATTCAGGTTGGAAAGGTATCAATTTATCTCGACATAATTACCAGCCTTTGGAATTGGCGATTATCGACCGAAGAGATTGCCGTCGACAATGCCAATATTACCTTTAGGATCAATCAAGCACTGGGGGTAGAGTTACCTCTTGAAAACTTATCCGATACGAAGATGGATATTGACGGTACGAGTTCGAAGATATTTGATATTCTGTTTGGACAAAAAGCTCTTTCTCTGACTGACTCTAGTCTCAAACTGCTCACTCTCTCGGGCACCGAGTTCGTCTATCATATTAATCAATTGAAAATCTTAAAATATGAAGAAATACACCAACTAACTGGTCAGTTGGAAAATTCAAAAGGCGGAACGATTCAACTTATAACTGAGGTCTATGGAGATCCTGCTAAGTCGACCGCTTATTCAGAAGTTTATTTACAGGGTGAAGGCATCGATATTTCTAATTTACCCTGGCCTGATGAAGCTCCGGTAAAACCGCCAAAAGCGGGTGAGCTTTCTTGGGAGTTTTGGGGGACATGGAAGAACCAACATTGGGCAAGCGCATCCGCTAACATGGTTCTATCTGACGCCTTATGGTCTGATTTAATCTCAACTGAAGTCAAAAATAATTTTCAAACTTTGTTGTCATGGGATCACTCAGATTCTAACGACGGTTTTTTATCTGCCCATCACTCCGTCGTAACAATTGGAGTGACTGATGAGCAGTCAATATCTGACGTTTTTCTTAAATATAATAAAACATCAAGTAAAACGGCGACCTGGAGTTTGACTATGGAAGAGTTTGAGATGAACTCGATAGTTTCTTATTTATCCAAAGTCGTTGAATATGAACATCCGTTGACAAACTTTATCTCGAATACTAATTTATCGCTCAAACTCGATCGTTTTCATGTTGATATTTCAAAACAATTAGGTGTGTGGCAGGCGCCTGAATTAAGCCTAAAATTTTCGGAATTAAGTTATGAGCCTTGGAATAATATACCGAGACTAAATGGTTTGACCGGAAAAATACATTTAACCTCAGATAGTGGAATTGCGGCTGCTCGCGCCCAAGATACAAAAATAGAAATTAGCAATCTGTTTAGACAAGCGATTGATGTCGATCTGTTAGATAGTTTGTTCACTTGGAACATTCAACAAGAAATCGTCGAACAGACCGTTAGTGCGAACCGCTCAGAAAAATTAGAACCACATTTTACCGTGCGCATGCTAAATGGGAAATTGAGTAATAAAGATCTCGCTATTCAAGCCCAGGCAGAATGGTTTACTCAAGATCAAAAGCCAGTATTTTCTTTATACTCTGAGTTAACTAATGTGAAGGCTAAAAATCAATCTCTCTACTTGCCGGTCGGAACAATGTCGTCAAATTTAGTCAATTACCTCGATCGGTCGGTTAAAGGAGGAACCTTCACATTAATAAAGTCCGCAGTGAGAGGACCAACGTCTTTATTTCCGTTCGCAGATGAAGAAGGCTATTTCGCTGTCCTTGGATTTTTGAAAAATGCGACCTATCAATATTTACCCGAGTGGCCGGAAACAACGCAACTAGATACAAAGCTAAAGTTTGTTGGCAACGGTATGGATATTATCGTGAACAGCGCCGAGTCAATGGGTAACCAAGTGAAATACGCTAGAGCAGTGGCGACTGATCTATCTATAGATAATCCGATTTTGAAATTATCTTTGGATATAGAAAGCACTGATAACTTGGGTCGTCTATTCTTACAAAAATCACCCTTAACGGGCATAGCCTCTTCCTTAGCGGAGGTGGATTTTGATGGGATTATGCGATCTAAAATCAATCTGTCAGTGGGACTAGGCGCTTCGGCTGAGGATAAAGCCGCCGTTAAAGGCGTCGTTAAACTTGAACCATCTGATGCGAATATTAATACGCCTTATATAAACATTACTAACTTGGATGGCGAAATTAGATTTGATCAAAACTCAGTTTTGAAGAGTGATTTAACTGCAGATTATCAGGGAAATAAATTAGCGATTGAAATGACTGGGCAACGCAACCCGGATGATCCTACACTGACGATCAAAACAAGTGGTCTGGTTACACACGAAGGAGTGTCGGAATTTTTAGACTTACAATGGTCTCAATTTTTCAACGGAGAAACTCAAATAAATTCAAACATACTCTTTTCACCAAGCGATCACCCAGGAGATGTGTGGGTCGAGGTAACTTCGGACATGGTGGGTATGGCATTTGAACTACCAGACTCCGTGGGGAAATTAGCAGACGAATCAAGAGTCCTGTCTTTGTCACTAAAGTTTGGGGAGGAATCAAAAGGGAAGATTAAATGGGACGATATTTCTGCTGATTGGTACTGGGCAAGAGAGTCGAAAAATCATGATGCTTTAGTATATCCAGAAATATCGAATAGTGAGTTGAATACTAATGGGGTCGTAGAGACGAAAAACGTTTCGCCCATTTCTTCTGAAGTAGAGAAAGGGTTAGATGAAATATCAGTAAATTATGGAGCAAGAATTTATATTAATAAAGCTAGTTCAAATGCGAATAATGAGAGAATAAGAGAAGATGAAGAAAATATTGCTCCAGGGATATCAATATCGGGAGGACTAGCCAATGCTAATCTAAACGGATGGATCGATTTCGTTAACCGCTTAAACGATGAAGAATTAACTGACAATCATTCTAGTGAAGATGAAGATAGTACTCGTCTTCTGGTCAATTCGATAGACCTCGAAATTGGTATTTTTGACTTAAATATTGCAAATTTTGATAATGTGCAGATCAACCTATCAAAAGAAATCGATCAGTCATGGAGAGCTAATTTAACAGGGCCGCAGGTTAAAATGGATTTAATTTTAAATGAATTAAAGCCATGGCAAATGGCAATATCTAAACTCGATCTTACCCTAAACGAAGAGTTTACAACCCATGACCTAGACAACAAATCAGAAAAAGATGCGGACTATAGAAAGGCCGAAGAGGCGGATCGCACCGGCTCAATCTTGCCATCTGATTTATTTGATATGGATATATCATGCGAAGTTTGTGCTATTCAAGGAAAACAATACGGTAAAATATTAGCGGAACTAAGAAAGATAAATGAGGGAGCGAAATTTCAAGGTACTATTTCAAACAAAGAAAAACATAACGCTGTGTTCTCCGGTAACTGGGTGGAAATAGAAAACCAGCAGCTAGAAAGTCCTGATAATGGCATACAAACTTCTCAAAAAGGACCGGTTAATGGAACACGAACAAAGACTGAGGATATTGCCGTACACAAAGACACGATCGAATTTGAAAATACTGCGATTACCAGTGTTGCTACCGAAACAACTTTAAATTTCGAACTAGTGACTGATGACATTGGAAAGTTGCTTGAACGCTGGGATATTAATCCTTCCGTCAAAGACAGCTCTGGAACTCTTGTCGCTGAAACAAAATGGCAAGACGCTCCGTGGAACTTTGAATACTCCAATGCTAGCGCGAATATGCAATTGCATTTGAATAGAGGATACTTAAGTGAAATTAGTGATGGTAGCGGTAGGTTATTTTCGTTGTTCAATTTGCAATCTTTGATACGTAAAATAACTTTTGATTTTAAAGATGTTTATCAAAAGGGATTTTTTTATGATTCCATTGATGGCACATTGCAATTAAGTGACGGAATCATTTCTACTGAAAACGTAAGCGTCGTGGGAAATGTTGCAGACGTTAGAATGTACGGAAAAACTAATCTTAGAGACGAAACTATTGAACAGATGGCAATTATAACGCCTCACCTAACTTCAAGTTTACCGGTACTTGCTGCTTGGGCAATTGAGCCTACCACTGGACTAATCGTTTATATTATAAACAAGCTCATGGAACCTGCTGTGGAAGTAGCTACTCAGATAGATTATCGAATTCATGGTACGTTTGATGAGGTGACTGTTGATCAAATTAGCTCATCAAAGAAAAAAATCAAAATAGAATATGAAACAGAAGTTCTCCCTGAAGATTCAAATAAAGACGAGCAAACTATTTCCGATGAAGTTGCTCCGAAGGAGGGGAATGGAGAGAAGGAAACTGACGATGCAGAATCTAAAGAGGGAAGTAAATCAAATCATGCAATAAAGTCAGAACAAACAAACGCTGAGATTAAACAATGACTTCTAGAAATCTACAAATAGCCGTGATACAGATGGTCTCAACGGCTGATTATCATGAAAACACTGAAACGGCCAAAAGACTCGTTATAGAAGCCGCTCAAGCAGGCAATAATATTGTGGTACTGCCTGAATATTTTTGCTACATGGGTTTGCACGAGCGAGATAAATACGAGTATGTTGAGCAGCACAAAAATGGAAAGTTGCAAACTATGTTATCTACTTTAGCAAAAGAATATGGCGTTTGGATCGTCGCAGGGACGCATCCTATTGAATCAGATGAACCAGCCAGACCTTATGGAAGATGCTATATTTATGATGATCAAGGCGAAGTGATCACTTGGTACGATAAAATTCATTTATTCGATGTGAAGATCGCTGATTCTAAAGGGAGTTATTGTGAATCAGCTATGACAAAAGCCGGTGATAAAGTAGTCTGTTTTAACACACCTTGGGGAATGATTGGTGTTGCTGTTTGTTATGACCTCCGTTTTCCTGAACTATTTAGACAGCAGGTAGAGGCAGGGTGCGAGATTATGATCCTGCCGGCAGCTTTTACTTACAAAACAGGTGAGAAACATTGGAAAGTCCTTATTCAGGCAAGAGCCATCGAAAATCTCTGCTACTTTGTCGCTTCTGCGCAAGGAGGTACACACCAAAATGGGAGAGAGACTTGGGGACACTCATGCATCGTCAGTCCTTGGGGTGAAACTTTGGCCGAACGAGCTAACGGAGAAGGTTTTGTACAAGCGGAACTGGATAGAAAAGCACTGAAAGAATTGCGTCGTTCTTTTCCCGTGCTAAAACACCGAAAATTACTTACTTAAAAGCACATCATTCGATAACATTCAACCGAATAGGTATAATCACCCACAATTATTTAGCGTAGCAACAGAGTAAGCATGTCAAACACCCTTATAGATACTTCCGAGATTTTTTTTGCAGAATCCGAATTGGACAAACGTCAATTAGAGTTAACGCTCGAATCAATGATGTCGCCGAATGTTGATTTTGCGGAAATGTATTTTCAAAGCAGTAGGCACGAGTCATGGGTGTTAGAGGACGGTATCGTAAAAGATGCAAGCTTTAGCAGTGATAAAGGAGTGGGAATAAGAGCGTTATCGGGAGAAAAAACTGGATTTGCTTATTCAGAAGAGATTTCCCTCTCAGCATTACAACAATCTGCAAATGCCTCTAAAAGCATTGCTAAGATGGGTGCGAGTAAAAATGTAAAACTCGCCAGTTCATTAAGTTACAAACCTCGTTATAAGGATAACGATCCGCTAATGAGTTTAACCGAATCGGAAAAAATCTCGATACTACAACAATTAGACAAATTAGCTAGACAGATGGAGCCTAGAGTCCGCGAGGTCATCGCTTCTTTATCTGGCGTTTATGAGCAAATTTTGGTCTGTGCATCTGACGGAACATTTAGCTGCGATATCCGCCCACTAGTAAGGGCAAATATCACGGTCATTGTTGATAAAGATGGGAAATCAGAGCGTGGTAGCTCAGGCGCGGGTGGTCGAAACGACTATAAAATCTTAACGGATGAATTGCTAGAGCAACTTGCCAAAGAAGCCATTCACCAAGCGTTAGTCAACCTCGAAGCAATTAGTGCTCCAGCTGGAATAATGCCGGTAGTTCTCGGTCCTGGATGGCCTGCGGTGCTGTTACACGAGGCGATTGGTCATGGATTGGAAGGTGATTTTAATCGTAAGGGTTCTTCCGCATTTAGTGGACGAGTCGGGCAGCGTGTCGCTTCTCCATTATGCACTATTGTCGATGATG
>Ga0256847_1000914_pt1 | contig 16422 bp, 14 predicted proteins | sample TeddybearmetaG_FD_189099 | JGI IMG/M metagenome (GOLD analysis project Ga0256847, IMG submission 189099) | Hydrothermal vent microbial communities from East Pacific Rise, Pacific Ocean - Teddybear | ecosystem: Environmental > Aquatic > Marine > Hydrothermal vents | place: Pacific Ocean: East... | reverse complement strand
TCCGTTGGAAGATACGAAGAACATCAACCTACCCGTACTGGTCGGCGAAGCCGCTACACCGGAAGAGTTCGAGGCGGCGATCGGCGTCAAGGGAATCGATCCGGGCGAAGTGACCGACGACAACGCGGTCGCCTCCGCGCAGCCGGAATATCTCGCTGGTGGATTGCCGGGTGGAGGCGGCGTCGGTACGGCGGGCGATCTCGCGCTCTATTATCAGGCGCTCCTACACAATCCAAAGAAGCTCTGGGACCCGAAGTGGCTCGAGCGATGTACCCAGGAAGTCTGCAATACGGATTGGGATCTCCTTTTCGCAGCGCCTGCCAATCGTACAATCGGCATGGTGGTCGCCGGCGACGATGGCCGCGCCGGAGCGCGCGGTTTCGGAAAAACGAATAGCCCCCGCGCCTTTGGATATAACGGCTATGGCGGACAGCTCGCCTGGGCCGACCCCGAGACGGGGCTCTCGTTTTCCTATCTCACGAACGGCATCGACCGACACTTGCTTCGACAAACACGGCGTGGCGTGGGCATCGGGAGTCGCGCCGCATTGTGTGCAGCCTGAAAGGCTCGACTCAACGAACCGTTCTTCACACCTCACTCAATCAGGAGAGATCCAATGCCCTACGCAGAAGGCCGCCGCTACTACGACGCAGACAGTCACATCATGGAAACAGGCGATTGGTTGATCGAGTTCGCAGACCCCGACGTGCGCGACATTCTTCGCCCCCTCTATCTCGGTGGAAAGGGAGACGACAGCGCCAATCTGCTGGCCAAGATCGAAGCGGCTGGGGAGACCACGAACGAAAGCGAACTCATGACAACGAAGGCCTGGGCGGCAATGGGATCGATCCAGCCTGATGCTCGCAGCCGTGCCCTCGACCTGCTCGGGTTCGACGCACAACTCGTCTTCTCGACCTTTGCGGCAACGCAGTTCGCAGGTGGAAATGAAGAACTCGTAAACGGAGGAGCGCGTGCGCACAATCGCGGCATGGCGGCATTTTGTGCCGATGACCCGCGGCTGCTCGCGGTGGGTTATGTGCCGTGGAGTGGACCCGAACAGACGATCAGGGAGGCGACCGCCGCAATCGACGACGGCTGCGCGGCCATCATGGTTGACTCGGCACCGCCCAAGGACATCTCTCCCTTCCACCTCGACTACGAACCACTCTGGGCACTACTCGCCGAACGAAAGATCCCCTTCGTGCTTCATGTTGGCGGCGGCGGCAGCACGGTTCGCCGATCGTATTGGAAGAACGGCCGCCCGAAACCAACCGATATGTTTGGCGGCGGCGAAACCATCCGATCGAAAGACTACGTGACCTTCCACCAGGCCCCTGAAGCTTTCCTCTCGATCATGGTCCTCGACGGCGTTCTGGAGCGGCATCCGAATCTCCAAGGCGGTTGCATCGAACAAGGCGCTACCTGGGTTCCCGGAATGCTCGAGCGGCTCGACGAAGCACAGCGACTCTTCTCCCGAACGGAGCCCGACTTGAAGAGACTCCCACTCACGGCGTCGGATTATCTCCACCGACAACTCGGATTTACGCCCTTCCCCGGTGAGCCGGTCGGTTCGCTGATCGAACAGGCCGGCGAAGACCTCTTCCTCTTTTCTTCGGACTACCCCCATCCCGAAGGCGGAGTCGATCCGCTCGGCAAGTTCGCCGCGACCTTGACGGAAACCAACAGTTCCGCGCAGGACCGGTTCTACGCGTCGAATTTCGAAAAGATGATGGGGATGGGATAGGTCGGCCAGAATGCGCTCGACTTCCATCGGCCATTCCGCCGCTCCCGATCCGGGTCATGCCCATCCAATCGTCCGCAGAGCATGCGGGGGCACCGGAAAAATCAGGGTCTGTCCCTCTCGTCGCAGTGGATGAGATTGCGCTTCTTCATCCAATCGAAGGGAACCGGGCTCCGAGAACGAAAAGCCGAGCGTGACCCTAGCTTCGATTTCCGTCTCCGTCGGATTCAAAACGCGAAGGGCGACACCGCCACCCTTCTCGGCCGGCTTGAAGGCCGACAAGATCAAGTCTTCTGGCTCAAGCTGGAGTACAGGCTCTCCCTCCAGCAGCAAGGCCTGATCTTCCGAGCCACATAACACGGCCTGCAACCCCAGTTCCGCCTGACGAGCGCCCGCCGGGTCGAGCTCGCCGAGCAGCGAAATTCGAGCCGAGAAACTCCCCTTGCATTGCGCGCCCGGCGTATCCGTCGCCGGGCCGGCGGGCCCCGGCCGACTTCGCAAGTCCAAACGCGAAAGCGAACCGACACATCGAAGAAGTGTGATCGCGATCTGGCTGGTTTCGCCCGAAATCACTTCCGCCTCGGGTAGACCCGGCGCGACAACACTGAGTCCACCCGCATAGATGAATCCCTGATGCGGAAACGTCGCGGGCGGCGTTTGCATCCAGCCTTCGTCCTTGCTCGGACCCGGCGTTCGCCTCGCAAGATCAAAAGTTGTAGCCGCCAGAAACTCTTCGATTCGCCCCGAGACCGGAAAGAGCATCCGCAGACGATGATCCTCAGCCGCGTTTTTCACTTCCAGATCGATTTCGACTCGCGCGACGCCCGGAATGACCCTCAAACACGTGGTGACTTCGAGGGGCACCATCTCTCTGGAACGGGCTTCACGCGTGTCCGCCAGACAGGCCGGCATCTGAAAACGTCGCGTGATCCTCAACTCCTGAACGCCTCCGAGATGTCGACGACGTTCTGTGGAAACGGAACTCAACCGAAGCGTGGATTCCTCCCCGACCTCGTCATAGTCATAACTGTCTCCGCGATCACCCCGGCTTTCGAGTTCCCCGAGCCCTAGAAATTCTCGATCTCCAAATCGAACATCGAAAAGACCGCCCTCTCCAAGGGTCACGCGAACGCCTTCAACCTCGATCGCGTCCCCGCGATCGACAGAGTCGAGCGTTTCAGGGCTCTCCGCTTCAGCCGGCAGGCGACGAACTTCGACTCGGCGAAAGCCCATCGCAGGAATGTCTCGCGCCACGAATTCGAGATCGAACCCGCCGCGCTCCGGCAAGAACTTCATGCGGCCCGTTTCCGCCGGCACCAATCGAGCGGGCTCACCATCCACCAGGAACCGCATTGCGCCCAGATCCTGAAGCAGGGTCGGATGCATCGCCTCCATCGGATTGACGCTCGGAACGACATAGGGATGAAAATCCAGCGGAAAGCGAACCCGGTCCGTCCGCATCTGCGGGGACGGATTGAAGACACAGAGATCAAACTCGTCGGAGCGCTCGGTCACGCGGTCGACGCCGAGACCCGCGATCCGCTCGAGACATCGCCTGGTCGTCTGCTCCGCCAATTCACGGGCCATATCGAAGCGGGAACGCATCTGTTCGTGAACTTCATCCCGGGAACAACCGCAAATCGAATCGTGCGCCTGATTTTTCAGAAGTTCCTTCCAGGCAAGTCGCAGCGCAGGTCTCTCGTCCGCCAGACCCACACGGTTCGCCAGCGCGGAAAAAGGCTCCGCCCAGCCCTCGAGCGCCGCTTCGGCTCGACGATTTTCCTGCTTGATCCACATTCGCGTAGACCAGACGCCGGGCAGGAGCGGCGCCAGCCGGGCGCCTACCAGCTCGCCCGCATGACGGGGACGTGGCTTTTTCGCATCCAGAACGACCGAAACGAAATCATCCAACAATCCCCGTTCGACCTCGAAGCCGGTCGCACGAGTGAGTTCCTTGGCGAATTCCTCGGTCCGGGCTTCGGGCGGCGCATGATCGAGGCCATTCAAGAGAAGAATCACGCCCGAGCGGGTTCGGCCGGTCAAGCTCTTCGCCCGGTCTGCGATCAGGCTGGCGATGGCTTCGAGATCGACTCCTGCTGCGGTCGCCGCCGAAAAATATCCCTTGCCGAGATGACAGGCGACGACACGACTTCCGTCCGGTGCTTCCCAATCGTATTCGGAGGGCAGTTCATCGATCTCACTCCCATTCCCACGCCAATAGACAAAACTCTCGATCCCGAAACCCTGGAAGAGTTGTGGAAATTGGGCGGGATGCCCGAAGGAATCGGGCGTGTATCCCACCCGAGAGACCGGGCCCATCGTCTCCCCGACGCGACGGCCCAGAAGTAGATTCCGAACATGGGCCTCGCCCGAAGGCAGAAGCGAATCCGGCTGCACATACCATGGTCCGATTGCGACTCGTCCCTCGCGACACAAGGAACGTAACGCCTCTTCGTTGCCCGGTCGGATTTCGAGATAGTCCTCGAGAACGATCGTCTGCCCGTCCAACAAGAAGCGATAGCCGGGATCCGCTTCCGCGAGTGCCAGGACCCGGTCCACGAGATCAACCAGGTGTGATCGAAAGTCTTGAAAGGTTCGATACCACTCTCGATCCCAATGGCTATGCGAAACAAGAATGGCCTTCATCTCGGGATCCGCCTCATTCAATCGCCCCTCTCTCGCGTCGGCGACTCCGCGCGCGTCAGCGCTTACGAAGCCACCAGACCTGTTCGGAGGGAAAGGCTTTCGCCCATTCCGCAGAGATCGAATACGGCACACCTTCCGCATGATCGGGCGCCTGGACCTCGACGTAGTCGACGATCTCGAAGCCCATCTTTATGAAGAGTCTGATCCAGTCGGAGGTCATCAGATTGAACTCGATTCCGCCTGGATCGTCCTCGGCGTCTTGCCAGTCCTGCCGATACTGTCCGAAATAGCTCTGCTCGAGATGTCTCGTGATCGGAATGGATCCATCGAGCGGAGAACAGAGGACGGTCAGGATGTGATGTCCCAGGAAGACCAGCTGACCGCCGGGCTTGAGCAGTCGGTGGGCTTCGGGAATCCAGAGATAAGGATCCGCCCAGATCGCCGCACCGTACTCACTGATTGCGAAATCGTAGGAAGCATCCGGCTTGTCGACGGTTTCGGCATTGCCATGAATGAGTTCGAGGTCGACCTTGTGTTCGCGTGCGAGCCGAGCCGCCGTCTCGAGTTGCTTTTTGGAGTTGTCGACACCGGTCACCGTCGCTCCGCGGCGAGCCATCCAGGCCGAGACATAACCCGTCCCGCAACCCAATTCGATCGCCCTCAGCCCCGTCATCTCCGCCGGCAATAGACTGAGCTCGGAGTCCGCAATTCCCCATTGGCCCCAAACAGGAAGAGTCCGCGCCCAATTCTGCTCGCCCGCCGCAATCCATTCATCGGCCATGCCATCCCAATAGCGACGATTGACAGCAACATGTTCGGGTAGTTCAGACATCGTGGCAGCCTAACTCCGTTTCGAATTTTCCCGCCCCGGCCGCGGACTGGCCGCGGACTGGCCGAAAGCCCTCGAGCTATTCCTTGAGTTCGATCACGACTTCTCGAAATCGCATGCCGCTCCGGTTCACAGCAACTTCTCGATTCCCGGCTGGAACGAAGATCGCCTTCCCGGGCTCAACAGGGATCTGGACCGACTGACCCGAATGGAAATCAGCATCGATACTCTCCCCCTCCACGATACACATCACATAGTCGTTTTTGTGTTCGTGATAATCGGAGGCCTCACCCGGCTCGAGTGTCATCTGCCAGATGCGGACGCGGTCGTTCTCGAAAACGATGCGCTGGCCGATCTCTCCGAGATCTTCATCGGTCTTGTCGTCGCATAGGTTGGAACTGCCCTGCTGACCCATTCACACATCTCCTTCCGATGGAGGCTTCCGTATCCAACGATTCTGTTCGACCCGGCTCAGTCCAGTCCGAGATAGACGGGACTCGTCTGATCGACGACTTCTTGTAACTCCACGACATTCCCATCCGGATCACGCCCATAGGTCGCCCAGACCGCACCCAGATCCTGTGGCGGACTATGAAATGTCATTCCCGCCTCGACCAGTCGCTCGTACTCGCCCTGGATATCCGTCACGTCGAGACAGAGATGTGTGATGCCATGATCGCAAACCGGACGCTTCGGGTCGTTGGCGGCCGGCTCCGGCGTTTCGAACTCGAAGATCTCGATCATCGCGTTTCCGAGCATGAGCATGGCCGCGCGGGCGGAGGAACCTTCGAGACCGACGATGCGATCCGCGATCTCCGACCCTTTGGGCCATTTGAACTCACTCATGATCCGAGCGCCCAACAAATCCCGATAGAACGCGACCAGTCGATCGATGTCGGGCGTCGAAATCGCCGTATGGTGAATGCCGTGAATCATCGTTTCTTCCTCCGTCTCTAGCAGGCGCTAGACTTCGATCATTCCCGGCACAATCAATTCAATGATATGCCCGTCCGGATCGCACACCCACATCTGACCCGCCGCACGACTTTCGACCACTTCGAGGCCGCGAGCCCGAAGTTGAGAGAGTGCATCGTCGTAATCCGCGATCGCGAACGCCGCGTGACGCGCGAGCGGATTGAGCGTCGGAGGCGTCGCGCCGACGTCGACACCAGGCGGTGTCTCGAGAAGATGAACTTCGCAATCGCCGGCGTCGTACCAGATCCCGCGAAAGGCACCCATTTCGGGTCGCGGAATCGAAGTCAATCCGAACACACCTTCGTAGAATTCACGCGAACGATCGAGGTCTTTGACCGGGAATGAGATGTGATGTGCGGAAATCTGAATCGACATTGAACCTCCTGTTGAACCGGAAAAATGTTTCGTCGCCCCATTGAAAAAGAAAGGCGCTTCAGGGTTTGAGCGTCCGCAATGCACGAAGGACCAGTTTCATCGCCTCGGGATCCAATGACACCAGGCTTTCGTCGACCAGCGTCCGATAGAATCCGACTTCGCGATTGAACGTCGCCCGCCCTTTACGGGTCAGGACCAGATCGATCGCTCGTCGATCGGTTGGATGCGGCCGTCGTTCGAGTTGGCCCTTCGCCTCGAGCTGATCGACCAACCCGGTCATCGACGAGGAGGACACCGACAAACGCTGACCCAGCGCTGCGATCGGCATCGCGCCGTCGAGACCCAGCCTTTGGATCATTAGACGTTCGCGAATCGTCAGGTCGAGGGTCGCACGTTCGGCGTTTCGAGCGGTGACCTCGTGAATCAGCCGCATCAGCACGGATCCGTGGACATCTTCGGCCTTCGCTCGGCTCCGAGCCGAGGAGGACCTACGAGGCGACGCAATTTGAATTCCGCTCTCCATTCGGGCTCCACTCCATTCGAAGCTTCAATTCTCGATTAGGGAATATCCCTTGTCAAGATATTTAATTTTTCGTAGCATTTTTCAACTCTCTCCCTACGAGCCGTCCGAGTGAACCAGAACTCGGCCGAGGTCCATCCAATGCCTGATTCATCCATCTCGGCCCGCGGCGCCATCCTCGTGAGCGATCTGATCGCCGAGCGGCACGCCAAGGAACTCGCCGCAATCGCGCCTGAGCGATCGATCGTCTCACTCACGCCGGAGGGACTCCGCGGCCCGATCGAAGAGATCGAAATCGCGTTCTTCTCGGGGGATTGTTTCCCGGATCGTGCCGCCCCGTTCATGGGCGCCGCCTACGCCGCGAAACAACTTCGATGGCTTCACAGCTTCAGCGCCGGAGTCGACAGCCCCGCTTTCACGAACCTGGTTCGACGAGGCATCCGAGTCAGCCACTCGTCCGGAGCGAATGCCGTCGCCGTCGCGCATTGTGCAATGTCGGGACTCATGGCACTTTCCCGTGAACTCCCGACAAGGCTCGAGGATCAGCGCGCCCATCAATGGGAACGCCGACTCTCCCGTGACCTCGAGGGGAATACCCTGGCCGTCCTGGGACTCGGTCCGATTGGGCTCGAAGTCGGACGCATCGGCGAAGCGCTCCGAATGAAGGTGATCGGACTTCGACGCAGGGCACGAGGCGACGAGCCCTTCGAAACCTGGGGATTCGACCGGCTCGACGACCTGCTTCGCATCGCGGACTACATCGTTCTCGCCCTCCCCCTCACCCCGGAGACCCATCACCTCTTCGACGACGCCCGCCTGGACAAGTTGAAGCCCGAGGCTGCGATCATCAATGTCGGCCGCGGCGAACTCTTCGACGAGTCCGCCCTGATTCGCGCTCTCACGAGCGGAAAGGTTCGCGCCGCGGCCCTCGACGTCTTCGAGGAGGAGCCTTTGCCCGAGTCGAGTCCGCTCTGGGACCTGCCTAACGTGATCGTGACACCGCATTGTGGCGGTTATACCGAAGCCAGCCATCGCCATGCCGTCGATCATTTCTTTGAAAACCTGGCGAAATACGAAGCTGGGGAAGACCTCCATAATGAGATGCCTCCCACGGCGAAATAGAGCGTGGGTCTCTCGTCACCCCAGTCACGCCTAGTCAAGCCTAGTCAAAAGGAACGCAGACCATGAAGAATCGATTCGAAGGACGCGCCGCCCTCGTAACCGGAGGTGCTTCTGGAATCGGCGCGGCGACGACCCGGCGCTTCGCGAGCGAAGGCGCGAAGGTCATGATCGCCGACCGTGATGAACCTCTAGGCCTCGCCCTGGCCGAAGAACTGGGCTCCGCCGTCACTTTTCACAAGGTCGACGTGTCGAATCTCGAAGAAGTCGGGACCCTGGTCGAGGTGGCCGTCCGTCAATACGGTCGACTCGACATCCTGTTCAACAACGCGGGTATCGGCCATTTCGGCGACACCACCGAGATCGAACCCGAAATCTGGGAAAAGGTTCTCGCCGTCGACTTGAACTCGGTCTTCTTCGCCTGTCGTGCAGCGATCCCCCATTTTCGCGAGATGGGCGGCGGCGTGATTGTCAATACCGCATCCATTTCTGGCGTTGGGGGCGACTATGGATTCGCGGCCTATTGTGCCGCCAAAGCCGCGGTCATCAACTACACGAAGACTCTTGCCCTGGATCATGCCCGCGAGAACATCCGGGTGAACGCAGTCAGCCCCGGCGCAATCGACACAGCGCTCTCCAAGTTCCTGATCACCGAGCCGGAAATCCTCGAGGACTACCAGGCCTGTATCCCGATGGGCCGCGTCGGGCGTGCAGAAGAGATTGCGGGCGTCGTCGCCTTCCTCGCCTCGGACGACGCGAGCTATATCACGGGACAGAACCTCGTCGTCGATGGAGGCCTGACCAGCCATACGGGACAGCCCAACTTTACGGCGCATATTCGTCGATTGCAGAATCAGTCGAAGACCTCCTAACAGGCGAACAGGTCGGTTAGTCGAAGCAGGCCATCGGTTATCGACCGGAGAGCGCGCCCCTGCAGGCCGATGCACGTTCCGCTTGTTCTTCGAACTCCGAGAATTCGCGATAGCGCGCACCGTGAACCAGACTCGTGACGCCCACTTCGAGCATCGCGCTCGCCATGTCGAGCGCTTTTTGCGGGTCAGACAGCGGAAGCGCCGTCATGACCTTGACCTCAGGCGTCGGCTTCCCGGCCTTCGCAGCCATCTCGCCGAGCTGCTGAATCGGCTCGCGAAGCTTCTGCGGATTCCCCGCCATCGGAAGCCAACCGTCGCCATAGGCCACCGTACGCTCGAGCGCGTGCGGCGCCCCGCCGCCGATATAGATCGGCGGACACGCCGGCCGTGGCAGAAACAGGAAGGGCTGGCCGTTCGATTCGACCTCGTCGGCCGCGAAGCAGCGACGGATGAATGCCAATCCCTCGTTCGTCAACCGACCCCGATCCGAGCGCGAAATCCCGAGCGCCTTGAACTCCGCCGCCATCCAACCCACGCCGACGCCCACGCTTAGACGTCCGCCGGAAAGTTCCTGCACTGTCGCGATCGCCTTGGCCGTCGGCAGGGGCGCTCGATAGGGAATATTGAGAACCCCCGTTCCGAGCCCGATCTCCTGGGTACAGGCGGCGAGGTAGGCAAGCGTCGTCATCGGATCCAGGTAGCGACCCCCCGATCCCTCCGCGTCGTCCGGAGGGATCGCGACATGATCTTCGATCCAGAGATCATCCAATCCATTTCGCTCCGCCGTCTGCGCACAGCGAACCATTAGAGCCCGACTGGACTCCGGCCCCTTGTTATGAACAGTGATACCCAGCTTCATGTTGGACCCCTTTCGGTCAAGAAACCGTACCGGCAGGATTCGCCGGAAGATGATCAAAGACCTCAGAGGGTCGCGTTTCCCGATAGTGCGTGACGACCGGCTCCAGTTGCGACGGACTCGCCCCGTGCAGGATCACGCCATCACACCCAAGTGTAAATTGACCTCGAATAGCCTCGACACATTGTTCAGGCGTGCCCTTCGCCGCCGGTGCCAGCCACTCGTCGGGAATCAAAGTGGCTACATGCTCCAATTCCTCACTCGTCGCCGTCATGTCGAGACCGCCACGGAAGTTCTGGATGAACTCGTCCGCGCGGAATCGCTCGAGGACGGCCGGATCCCAACCGTTCGTCTTCACCAATAAATCGCCATAACCCTGGAGATAGGTTCCGAGCCGTCCGACGGTCTTCTTGCGCCGCAGATCTTCGGGTAGATGGTCGCCGATCGTCGCAAAGCAGGACCACACGCGAACGCTCGCTGGATCCCGACCCGCCTCCTCCGCTGCACGCTTCACTGTCTTGACGCATCGCTCCGTCGTCTCGTCCGAGAAGAACGTATGCAAGACGACCGCGTCGAAGACTCGGCCGCCCAGCGCCAGGGAGTTCGGACCGAAGGCCGTGAAGGTCATGGGGATATGCGACTCGTATTGCGGCCCCATCATCAGGAGCGGGTACTCACCCGCCGGCCCGTCATGGCCGACCACGAATTCGCCCTTCCAGATTCGACGCATCAGCCCGACGAAATCCTCGATCTGTGCGGTCGTGATCGGGTCGAGCCCGTAGGCCTTGAAGAGTGGCTCGATGCCTCGACCGAGTCCGAAGGAGAAGCGCCCCTCTGTCAGCTTGTGCATCGTCATCGCGAAAGCAGCCGAGACCATCGGGTGTCTCGTCGTATGATTCGTCGCCGCCGTCGCAATACCCATCCGATTCGAAATGGCGCCGACCGCCCCGGAGAGCGTCGCCGCCTCCTTGATGTTGAATCGCTCTGAGATAAAGCATGAGCCGAGACCCATCGCCTCGGCCTGCCGCACTTCCTCGATCAACTCTCGTGGACTCTCTGGCTGCCCCGCCAGCGTGTAGAACCCCAGCTCGTTCATACTTTCCAATCTGCGACCTCCTTCGGATAGACTACATGTTTTCCGCACGTCGATTTCTGAGGACGCCTGATGACTTCAAGACTCTCCAGCCAGCTCGCAAGAATCCCGACCGAAGACGAACTCTCGAACCTCGCCCGAGACGGTGCGACGGTCTTGCGCGGCGTACTCGATGCGAATTGGATCGAGATGATGCGCGAAGCGATCGAAAACGCGCTCGCCCATCCCGGGCCGATGTCTCGGGAATATACGAAGGACGGCGAGCCGGGACGCTATTTCGGAGACTTCTTCCTCTGGCGGCATAACAAGAGTTTTCAAGCCTTCATGGCCGACTCTCCCCTACCCGAGCTGGCGGCGTACCTGATGCGGTCGAAGCGGGCGTTCTTCTTCTATGACCAGCTTCTCGTCAAGGAACCCGGAACGGAGGCAGAGACCCCTCTACACCACGACCTTCCTTATTGGCCCGTTCGCGGCCAGCAGATCGTTTCGATCTGGGTGCCCTTCGATCGGGCGACTCCTGAATCGGGCGCCGTCACCTACATCAAGGGCTCGCATCGCTGGGGAAAGATGTACGCGCCCGCGGTCTTCGGAGACGGGGCCGGCTACGACAAGGTCTATGCGGCGGCGGGTCTCGAAACGCTTCCGGATCTCGACCGCGACATCGACCCGGCGGATCACCTCGCGTGGTCGCTGGATCCGGGAGACGTACTCATTCATCATCCGATGACGCTGCATTTTGCGCGCGGTAATCAGACTTCGGATCTTCGACGTCGCGGGCTCGCCCTACGTTATGTCGGAGATGATGCGGTCTACGACGACCGACCGGGTACTTTTCTCGAAAGCGCACAGATGCAGAAGCATCTACCGGATCTCGCTCTTCGCGACGGTGATCGCTTTCGAGGGGAACTCTTTCCCCAGGTCTGGCCGAAGCCGAATTGATTCGTGTCACTTTGCACACTCAGCGTGCGGCGACGAGCGCCTCGACGCGATCGAGCATCACCGCTTCCAGTTTCACATCGTCGAGCGCATTGATCTCCTGAACGCCCGTCGGACTCGTCACATTGATCTCGGTCAACTTGCCGCCGATCACGTCGATCCCCACGAAGAAGAGTCCGTGGTCCTTCAAGAAGGGCCCGACTCGCGAGATGATCCGCAGGTCGTCCTCGTCCAGCGGCGCCTTCGCGGCCCGCCCGCCCACGTGGAGATTGGCGCGCGTCTCCGTCTTCGCCGGAACGCGCAACACAGCCCCGATCGGCTCGCCTTCAAGCAGCAGGATCCGCTTGTCGCCCTCTCGAATCGCCGGGAGATATTGCTGCGCCATGATCGCGCGGGTTCCGAAGTCGGTGGACTGTTCGAGAATCGAGCCGAGGTTCCGATCGTCTTCCGTCAAATGGAATATGCCCTCACCGCCCTTTCCATCGAGCGGCTTCACGATCATCTGCCCGCCCTGGTCGGCCATGAATTCGCGTAAAGCCGAGATCCGGCGTGTGACCCGCGTCGCTGGCATGAGATCCGCGAACTGGACGGCGAGTAGTTTTTCGTTGAAGGCGATGACCGCGGCCGGTCGATTCAAAACGATCGTCCGTTTGCAGACATCGAGGATCTGGGTGGCGATGATGAAATCGCGATCGACCGGCGGATCCTTCCGCTGAAATGCGACATCGATCTCCTCGTCGAAATCGAAGACCCTCGCCTTACCCCGCTGGATCGGCTCGTCCGTCCCGAGCGCCAAGGTGATCGGCGTCGCCTCACCGCGAACCCGGCCCGCATCGACTTCGAGCGCGCCGGGATCGACGTAGAGCACCCGATGGCCCCGGTCCTGGGCCTCCCGCATCAGGACGATCGTCGTCGAGCCGGCGAGCGGCTCGGCCTCGACCGGATCCATCACGAAAGCGAGGGTCAGCGGGCGGGGGCTCCCAGGAATCGTGGCCATATTGAACTCCAGCAGCGCCGAGGGTGTCCGCCTCCAACCTTGGAGGAATTTCCTCGGATCTCTCTCTCGGTCATTCTCGGTCATCGTCATTCGTGGGTCGCGATACGGACCCGGGACGCGGCGCATTGGGTGTACGGGGGCGTGCAACAGCGCACACCCAGAGTCACCCGGGTTTAGTAGCGTGTATCGGTAGCGCGCGGGCGGGGCCGTCGGCTAGTTTCTGCAACTTCGGAGAACAAATGGCTTCTTTCCGGTCTGGGGGGATCCGGATCGCTCTCGTCGTGTTGGCCGTGATGGCGGGCGCGGCGGTACTTGGCGCTCTGGCGATCTACGTACTCCTGATTCGCGATCTCCCCGACTTTCACAGTCTCGATGATTACCGTCCGCCGGTCGTAAGCGAAGTCTTCGACCGCAAAGGCAAACTCATTGGCGAGTTCTACACACAACAGCGTAGGCTTGTTCAAATCGACGACATTCCCCCTCACGTCCGCCACGCCTTCGTCGCCGCAGAAGATGGCGCCTTCTATACCCATGGCGGCGTCGACTACTCCTCGATTCTTCGCGCCGCGCTCGCCAACTTACGCGAAGGTGGAATCGCCCAGGGCGCGAGCACGATCACGCAGCAGATGGTGAAGAGCCTCCTGCTCACCCCCGAGCGGACCTACAAGCGCAAGATGCGCGAGATCATTCTCTCGAGACAAATCGAACAACAATTCAGCAAGGACGAAATTCTCTTCCTCTACCTGAATCAAATCTATTTCGGAAACTCCGCCTGGGGCATCGGACAGGCAGCCCGCAGCTATTTCGGAAAAGAAGCGCCGGACCTCACCATCTCGGAAGCCGCACTACTCGCCGGTCTTCCCCAGAGACCGAGCGCCTATGACCCGACCCGAAATCCCAAGTCTGCCGAAGCACGAAGACGTTATGTGTTAGGCCGAATGTTGGGTGATGGATATATCAACCAGGAAACCTACGAGGCAGAACTCGCCGCGCCGCCCGAAATCAAACGCCACCCCGACAGTGAGAACCTGATCGCCGCTGGATATTTCACTGAAGAGGTCCGACGCCTCCTCTTTGAACAACTTGATTCGGAAATCATCCTGAACCAGGGCCTCCGTATCGAAACGACCCTCGACATCGACCTACAACGCGCAGCCCTCGAGGCCGTGCAGACCGGCCTGATTGCCCACGACCATCGACGAGGCTACCGCGGCCCACTGCGGCAGATTCCGGAAGAAGAGATCGGCGATGAACTCGCAAAGCTCGACGATGCCAACGCCAGTCGTTTCGCCGTGACCGAGAGGCCCGACCTTCTGGAAGAATTCGAGAACACGGATCAGGCCGACACTGCGACTCCCGAAGACGAAGGCGACGCGGACGAAGAAGCGGCGCTGGCCAATGAGGCGGCGAACGCGGCAGAGGCACAGGAGGCCGGAATCGCAGATCTACTCGCCGAGAATGCAACCGACGAAGAGCCGATCTTCCTTCTTCGCGAATTGCCTTTCGACGAACCGGTCCTGGGCGTCGTGCTCGAAGTCGACGGAGAAAGCCAGATCGCACGCATCGGATTTGGCGTAGACGTGTCGGGCACGGTGCGACTCGACGATGTCGACTGGGCGCGTGTTCCCGATCTCAAGATCCGACCTCGTCCGGTCAAGAAGATCACGGCGATCTTCAAGGTCGGCGACGTCGCCCAATTCATTCGCCTTCCCGATCTCGAACTCGAGACACCGGAGGAAAGCGATCCGGAAGAAGGACAGGAGGAAGGCGACCCCGAGGCTTTCGAGCTGCCCCTGGCACGCGTCGACATCTGGCAGGAGCCTGAGGCCGAGAGTGCATTGCTTTCGATGGAGAATGAAACCGGCGACATCGTCGCCATGATCGGTGGCTATCAATTCGGTCGAAGCGAATTCAACCGCGCAGTGCAGGCGAAGCGACAACCGGGCTCGGCCTTCAAGCCCTTCATCTATGGTGCGGCGCTCACCCGGGGCTACACGCCGGTCTCGACCGTGATCGATCGCCCCGTCGTCTACACCGACCCCGTGACTGGATTCGTCTGGGCGCCGCGCAATTACGGCCGAAGATTCTACGGTCCGATGACGATGCGCGATGCGCTGAAGAAATCCATCAACAACGCGACGGTTCATCTCTTTCGAGACCTCGGGGTCCGATATGTGATCGACTATGCGCGTCGCCTCGGAATCCAGGCTCCGCTGACCGCGGACCTCTCATTGGCGCTGGGTTCGAGCAGTCTGACATTGCTCGAGCTGACACGGGCCTATGCAATCTATCCGCGTGGCGGAACGCGCGTCATCCCACGCTTCATTACGCGTGTCGTCGATCGGAATGGAAACGAACTCCTCGGCGAGATGCCGCTCGGCGACATTCCGCCTCCGATCTTGCAGCCTCTCCTCGCCGCCGGTGAAAGGCGCGTCGAGAGCTACCCCGACTCGGAGATCATGCCGACGACCCAGATCATCACCCCAGCCGATGCGTACCTGATGTCGGATCTACTCCGGACGGTCGTCCAGGAGGGCACCGGACGTCGCCTTCGGAGCCTCGGCCGAACCCTGGCCGGTAAAACAGGAACGACGAACGACTTTTCGGATGCCTGGTTCATGGGATTTTCGCCAGAGCTCACGACGGGCGTTTGGGTGGGTCAAGACAATAACAGCACCCTCGGCTGGGGAGAGAGCGGCGGAAAAACTGCGCTTCCGATCTGGGGCGCCTTCATGAAGGTCGCTCTTGCGCCCTATCCCCAGCGCGACTTCGAAGTTCCCGACGAGATCGAATTCCAACGAATCGATCGAGTCTCCGGACTCCTCGCCGAAGCGAATACTGAAAACGCCTATTTCCAGCCCTTCTTGGAAGGAACGGCACCCGAGCGCTCCTTCACCGAGCAGAATACGACGAAGAAAAGCGCCCAGGCCGCGCGCGACGACATCTTCTAGCGACTTGTTTTCGAGTTCCCTCGCGCGAACTCCGTCGAACACATTCCCACTTCGATAGTTCTATTGGTCACCGTGCATTGACAGCGCAATCCGAGATAGGGTACCCCCAAGGTATGGGGGATCACTTAGATAGTGGCGCGACGTCCGCGCCTAGCGGGATTCGTGCGCGAGGAGCGACACGCTCTCATCTCAATGAAGATCGACGCCACCAGTCCAAGCGCGCAACCTCCCGGCGACATGCTGCGGAGAGCGCACTACTCGATGCGCTGTTACTTCCCCACGAAGGCACCGTCGAACACGTCGGCTCCGAAGGCCAGACACTCCTCGTCCGGGCACTCGCCCGACTCGAACGACAAGAAGATGTGGGGGCTGCGGTTGCCTGGGCCGCCGGGCCGGATGGCGCTCCGAAGATTCTCGCCGCTGACCCACCGGAGTCTGCCAGTCGAATTCGACCGACAATTGAAATCTATGACGCATTGATGAAGCTCGAACGGATTCAAAGACTGACCGAT
>Ga0256847_1000913_pt1 | contig 16445 bp, 16 predicted proteins | sample TeddybearmetaG_FD_189099 | JGI IMG/M metagenome (GOLD analysis project Ga0256847, IMG submission 189099) | Hydrothermal vent microbial communities from East Pacific Rise, Pacific Ocean - Teddybear | ecosystem: Environmental > Aquatic > Marine > Hydrothermal vents | place: Pacific Ocean: East... | reverse complement strand
AGTAATTGTACCGTTTTTCTTGGTGCCAATTTTTACGTCAACCGAGGTTGAACTGGTGGGCCCGCTTGCCCGGAAAACTTCTTCGCGACTCATCACCACTTTAACCGGACGATTAGCCTTACGGGACAGGGCCAATGCAACAGGCTCCATCCAGACGTGTGTTTTACCACCAAACCCACCGCCGATTTCAGAGGCAGTAACTTTAAGTTTGGCAACATCCATCCCAAGTAAGGAGGCACACACATTTCGGAAAGTAAAGTGTCCCTGGGTGGTAACCCATAACTCACCGGAACCGTCAGGCCCAACACTGGCCAGGCAGGCGTGTGGTTCAATGTAGCCCTGATGTGTTTGTTCCGTCTTATAAGATTTCTCGATTACCACATCGGCTTTTGCGAAACCCGCTTCAATGTCTCCATGGCCAAACTGTGTGCGGGCAACAATATTGGAAGGCTCTGTTGGAGCAGGATCAATCCCGCGCGTAAACACCCAGTCATGAATGATGGGAGCGCCTGGTTTAATAGCTTCGTCCACGTCAGTAACGTGTGGGAGTTTCTTGTATTTTACCTTGATAAGTTTCAGGGCCTTTTTGGCGGTTTGTGCATCAATCGCTGCAACGGCTGCAACCGCGTGGCCATCGTATAATGCTCTGCCACGAGCCATGCAGTTTTCCAGAATATCGAGCATGTCCCGCTTGCCCCCGGTAAGATCCGGTAGATCAGCACTGGTGAGCACCGCCTTAACACCGGCAAGCTTTTCCGCTTTTGAGGTGTCAATGCTTTTGATTTCTGCATGCGCATGTGGTGAGCGCAGAATCAGCCCCACCAACTGGCCCGGCGCGGTAGCATCTGCGCCGTATTTTGCACGCCCGGTTACCTTGTCGATGCCATCTGGCCGCTCGGGTCGTGTGCCAATTATCTTGAATTTTTGCTTGGTATAACTTGTATCGTGTGCCATGTCGTATTTCCTTTAGGTACCCGTTGGGGACCCTATTTGTTGCGCATCTGTGTGGCGGCGGCCTGAACGGCTCTCACTATTTTGTCGTAGCCGGTACACCTGCATAAATTTCCAGCCAGCGCGTAGCGTATTTCTTCTACCGTTGGCTTGGGATTTCGCTCGAGAAGTGTCCTGGCGGCTATCAAAAACCCCGGGGTGCAAATTCCGCATTGCAAAGCAGCGTGTTCAATAAACTTTTCCTGTAACGGATGGAGCTTGTTACCGTCAGCCATGCCTTCTACAGTTTCTATTTTGCTGCCAGAGGCTTCCACACCCAGCACCAGACAGGAACACACCAGCCGCCCGTCGAGGGTAATGCTGCATGCGCCGCAGTCTCCCGTGCCGCAACCTTCCTTTACACCGGTCAGACCTACACGATCGCGCAGGGCATCAAGCAGGGTTTCTTCCTGGGGACAGGCAAATTCAACGGCATCTCCGTTAACTGTGGTGGATACTAATACAGCAGACATTACGCACCTCCTGCGCGTTGATAAGCGATTTTTGCCGCACGTCGAGCCAGAACCCCGGCTACCTTGGTTCGGAACTCAATGGTTCCGCGTTTGTCATCAATGGGTTTGCAGGCTCTGGAACAGGCTGCGGCCAGTTTATCCAGTGCCTTGTCATCAAGTTTTGTACCGATAATCGCTCTTGCTGCACCTGGTACAAGTAACGGTGTGGCGGCAACCGCACCCAGTGATACCCGGGCCGACATGATAAAACCGCGAGATATTGTCAGGTTAATTCCCGCGCTGACAACCGCAATATCCATCTCGGTTCTGGGTATAAAACGCAGATAGGCATCACCCGACCGTGGTGCGCGTTTGGGAAGGGTAATGGCTTCGATTACTTCGTCTTTCGCCAGTGAGGTTTGCCCGGGCCCGGTAATGATTTTTTCAACTGCGACCGTTCTGCGCTTGTTTTTGCCGACAATTACTGCTTTTGCACCTGCCGCAATCATGGCGGGGACACTATCTGCTGCGGGTGAAGCATTGCAGAGATTGCCAACCATGGTGCAGCGACTTTGAATCTGGTCTGAGCCAATCAGGTTGGTGGCTTCAACCACTCCCGGCCAAAGGTCTTTGAGTTTTGCGTGTTCACTCATCTGGGCGCCAGAAACCGCGGCGCCTATTTTTGTTCCTGCGGCACTCACGGTAATCGACTGCATGGCCGGAATGCCCTTGATATCTACAATCAGGTCCGGTTCAATTAAATCCAGTTTCATGCGTACCAGAAGGTCGGTGCCCCCGGCAAGAACATAGGCCAGGCCTTTCTCCTTTGCCAGAAGTGCAGCAGCTTCTTTGCTTGTAGTGGGTGATTCAAATCTCATTGTTAGTTTCTACTCCGATGTCTTTAACGGTTTCCGGTCACATGGGCTGACCAGCGGTATGAAATGTGCTGACAATTTATATCACTTACCGCTCCTAGATGGAAATAAGACGCTGTACCATCCAGTAACTGGCGGTTAAACCGGCCAGGTAAATGGTGACATGGACGAATTTGTCCTGCTGCCGCCTTACTATTGCGATATTTCTGACGATGGATACAAAAACCAGTAACACCGTGATAAAAGCCAATTGACCCAGTTCTATACCCAGGTTAAAAAACAGTAGGGCCGTCATTTTCATATTCTGCGGCAGGCCCAGGCTGCCCAGAATACTGGCAAAGCCAAAACCATGTAGTAGACCGAACAGGCTTGCGACGAGCACCGGGTAACGCCAGGTTAACGACCTGTGTGCCGGATTTAATTTGCCCTTAAGGGTTTCTGCTGCGAGCACCACAATACTCAGTGCAATCAGGGCTTCAACAAACAAAAAGGGCAAGCTGATAGTGTTCAGGGCAGTGAGAATCAGCGTTAGGGTGTGTGCCAGCGTGAAACCGGTGATGGTAATCAGCATACGTCGCAGTGAGCCCGCAAGTATTAGCAGGCAAAGCACAAACAGTAAATGATCCCAACCCAGCAGGATGTGGTTTACACCGCCAAAGATATACTGTTTGGCAAGGGTGTAAACGCTTACTGAATCCGGAATGTTTATGATGAGGGTTTCGGGATCCGAAAAAACGTGTTGGCTGTTTCCTTCTTTATCCTGAAATAAGAGTAATGAAGACAAAGCAGGATTTATATCCGGATATTCAATTTTTACATTGGGGTGGGTAGTTAAATTGCTGCAGGTATAACGTATCTTGCCAATCAGGCCGTGTGAGGCGCGAAATGGCTCCGATGTACAATTATTTCCCACCAGCGATATGAAGGGTTCGGTGCCTGTTACAAAAACAGGAGGTATTTTCCACTGCAAAGAGTAGCGTTGCTGGTTTTCATCTGCGCTGGTGTTCGGGTCAGTAAGGGCTTTAACCTGAATGAAAACTGGTCGGCCTTCGTGCGCAGAAATATTGCCGAAAAACAAACATACCAGCCCTGACATCAGGCAGAAAAATTTAATTGCACGTTTCATATCCTGCGAACTTTGTATTGCTTAACGAGTTGCCGAATAGCTTCTGCCTGTGCTTCCCGTTGTTGGATGCGTTGTGCGTCTGCCAGCACAATTTGTGCGACCTCGCTCAGTTCAGGTACACGGCTTTTGGTTCTGCCCTTTATCAATACCAGGTGTGCACCATATTCAGATGTTATCGGCCCCTGCCACTGCTTACCTGGTAAAAGCTTGAAGAGTTTTTTTTGAAAAGGCTCACCAAAATGGCTGAAGATGTAGTCTGGTGTGCGTTCGATATAGTTGCGGTTGAACAGGTATCGATCCCCATATTCGCCCGAGTCTTCGAAAGCGACAGATAGACGGTCGAGATCAGCTAAAAGAGTTAGGGCGGTCTGCTGTGCGTGATTATCCTTTTTGAAAGATATAAAAACGTGGGTAAAACTTATGCTGGCAGCCATCCGGTACTGATCCGGATTTTCAAGAAAATAGGATTCCAATTCCGCTTCGCTGATCGCAGGAAGTTCATCGTAAAAACCCTGTGCCAGGTATTCCATCTTTTGAATGAGTCGGCGGCGAATAATTTCGTCGTTCTGATTAAGTCCCAGGGATATTGCTTCCTGAAACAAAACTTCGTCCCGAATAAAACTCTCGGTGAGTGTTTGTTGTTCTTCTTTGGACATCAAACTAAATATGGTTTCGGACTGAGCCGGGTTAAAGCTTTTGCGTTGGTATTGCAGGTAGGCTTTTAGCTTGTCGTCACTCACAACAACTTCCCATGCGCCCTGAGTAATTTTGTTGGGTGGTGCAACCAGCTCAATACAAAAATACAGTAGCACCCCCAGTACAAGAAATTGTACCAGGGGTTCTCTGGTTAGCTTGCTCAAATCAGAATTTCTCTAGGGTGTGTACCAGATAGGAGAGGTATAGGCCCTTTCCTGGATAATCGCGGGCGCTTCTTCCGGAGCGCCAGTTTGTAAGGCAACTCCGTCGTACAAAGAGTGTCTAGGTGTTGGTATTTGCAAGACACGCACGTAATAAAAGGCGCGCTGGTCTGGATCAAATTCAGGGTCGCTCCATAGCGTTGAAAATTCGGCTGTGCCAATGCTGTTCTCGTAAGCGGGAATGGATTCGTCTACGGTATTGCCCACGGCGGCAAGTTTCCCGGCGGAGTCCAGTTGGCGCTCGCCTGACCAGGCTACGTTAACTATTTTTTCCATCTGCTGACCATCAGAAGTTACCCACCCTTTAATAACCTGTAACCGGTCCAGATTTGCCCCTTTGGGATCCTTTACTGCGTGAATCAGCAGTTGGATATTGTTGAAGCTTTCGTCTGTTCGGGTAAGGTCTCCGCCCATTGGAACGCCCTTTGCGTAACCTATTTCGGCGAAGTTGTTTGCCTGTGCATCTGCCGCTTCAAAATTTCGACCGGCAAATACCCTGATAGCTATGCGTGGCCCCGTAGTGGCGTAGGTTTCCTTACGTTTAAAAGCTGCATAAATTGCCTCCCGGGTATTTTCCTGCGCCCACACTGCAGCTAAACCCTGTGCTGCCATAACCCAACCGTTTGAGCTTTTGTTATTGCTGATCAGAGTGCTTCTTTTGGTCTCGGGCGTTGAGTCCTTCGCCATTTTACCCCAGAAATTATTTTCTTCTGCCGATGCAAGACCAGTGTGGGCATCGGTTGAACCAATAAGGCCAAACTTGTAGGGGTTTACGCCGATTTTTTGCTCTATAGCAAGACCGCGCATTAGTGCCGGGCGTATGTAGTCTGCAGCTTGCGCTTTGTACTCACTCCAGACTTGCTGAATGTAGAAGGGGTATTCCTCAAAATCAGCAAACTCGTCGGCGGGTGATAAATCGGGGTGTGTTTCAGAATCGCCTTTAATCTGTGTGACTTCTACTATGGGTTCCCAGCTAATGCGTTGGCGCGCATATTCCGCAGTTATGGGCTGCCCTTTCAAAGTGGTTTCCGCGAACATATAACCTTTTGAAATGTTTGAGTTGTGTGGAATAGCGATAAAACGCGCGCCGGTAATTTTTTGTGTTTCTTCAAGCCAGGCCCACAGATCTTCAGGATACTGGCTCTGGTCCGAACCAAAGGGTAGAAATTGCTTTGCAATGTCGCCGCCATCAGGGGTAATTACCACCCGGTGCAGGTTTGCTCCGGTGGGGATAGAACTCCACTCCCATCCGATGAGGCTGGTGAACTTACCGGGCTGGTTGTGTCTTTCTGCCGCATCTACAATTTCGCCCCAGGCGGTGATTTCAGTTTTTAGTGTGTCACCAAAAGCACCGAGGGGAAGAATGTTTGCCGGATCTGCAACGGGGTCGCCGCCCGGGTTTTCCGGTGGTACCGGCAAGATATTCTTGAATATCTCCCTTCCCGTATCATTCTCGATAGCATCCAGCAGAAAATAGGTTCTGAACGAGCGCTTGATGTTGTCAATAAACCCTTCATCCGAGAGCTCGGCAGTGTCGTTGTTAATCGCCCTGATCACACCCATCAGTTCTGCATGATCCGAGACTACGAGAAAATCCAGGGGAGTATTGATTTGCACGCGGGTTCTGTTGTAGGGATGGATAACCGGCATGCCCTTTGCCCAGCGATAGGCTGTATCCGGGTCTGCCGACTGGTTTTGGTTCAAAAATGCATCAAACGAATAGGAGGTGTGGAGATGGGTATCCCCCCATAATAACTGTGTTGGCTCATCGTCTGCATTATACGTAACGTTCGAAAAAATACACGCAATGCACATCGCAATCGTTCTGGTTCTAATCATGAATAATGGCCCATGTTCCTTTTCCTGAAATTAATGTTGTGTTGCGCTTACGGCTGCAACCGACTTCTCTGTGGGGCTGAGATTGTAGTTGGTATCAATACAAATAATTTCAAGCACCGCACCTTCAAGTGCAGGCGGCGGAATTGGATTGTTAGATGTGCAAACCATTCCGTCTTTGGTAAAGGTCATATCCCGTGTATAAGTTCCGGAAAGTGGAACGGGATATACGACAAACCGTTCTTCCGAGGGGATAAAACGATAAATGCGGTCGGTCATGTTTTCGTTTATCCAGATGTCCTGGGTCTGTGGATGTATACCCAGAGCGTAGGGTGCGGGGCGATACCCTTCAGCAAATTCAGGCATGGTGTAAACTTTGCTCACAAACTCATCTACCTGTATGCGCGCAATATTACCTTCTGAATATCCGGTTACCCATAACAAACCCTGCTTGTCAAAGCGCATACGCCGTGGCCCGCGTACCGGGGAATCGTATTCGGTAATTTTCAGGGTGTCCGGATCAACGCGACCAATTTTGTCGCCGAACAGTCGGCCGTACCACATGGAATTATCTATCGGATTGATATCTATTCCATAAGGCTGGGTACCACCTGAAATACCTCCGGACCTGGCATCCGGTAAATCCAGAATGGTAAATTTACCACTGACAGGATCAAGCCGACCGACATTTTCCGAACCAGCAAAGGTAAACCACACAATACCCTTGGCATCCACGCGAATGGTATGCGGGTAAACAGCACCGGTTTCGCGCGGAATTTTGTGTGAGGCTTCCCACTGGTTTGTCATCGGGTTAAACACACCAATACTCGTGCTGCTGGTATTGGTTACGTAATACTTGCCATCCAGGCCTAATGCCAGGGAGTGTGGACCGTGTCGATCTTGGGGATTAAACAGGCCAACCTTATTACCCTTGTTGGGGTTGCCCTCATGGTATTTGGAAGCATCGCCATCTGCCTGCACAACATATTCAGATTGGCCGGTTGCCGGGTCTGTAATCACCATGTGATCCAGGCCCTGATCCACTGTATAGATCAAGCCGGTATCCGGGTGCACAATTGCGTCGTGGGGTACGTAGGCTTTTGCCAGCGTGAATTCATAGATTTTGGTGTGTGAGAGTGAATCATCCAGCGGGAAAATGGGGCGTACTGATACAGGTTTACCCTGAAATCCTTTTGCCAGGATAACCGAGCGCTTGTCCCTGAGACGTGCGTCAAAATTTCCTACCATTCTGTGCATGCGCTCGATGGTTATTGCCCAGCTTTCCGGTGTGCGTGAAATGCGCGTAAAGGGGTTGCCCAGTTGGTGGCAGGACAGGCAGTCTCGCTGAAACTGGTAGCGATTAAAGTCTGCATCTTCGCCGTGCTCGAATGGCAGACCACCAAAGTGATAGGCCGCAGGCAGGCTGTCGGAGATTTCTGCCGGATCGGTCATTGCTTGCATCGACAGGTCTTTGCGCACACTTGCGCCGGTTTTTAACTCAACACTTGTTTTTGCATCTCCAAAATAAGGGCTGCGTGCACGAATATCCAGCTTGCCCTGTAGGGAGGTGTGTAGAGTGTATTCACCGCGGGGGTTGGTATACACCGATTCGGAAATCCCTGAGATACTATCGCTTGCCCTTACCAGCACGCCCTCCATAAGCTGACCCTGGGTGTCTGTAACGATACCACTTAGGGTGTTTGCGCCGGCAGAAAATGTGGCAAACGTTGTGAACAATGCTGTGATTAGCAAAACAGGTAGTTTCATGGTGCCCCTTCGATCAACTATGTCTGAAATATTTGAGTTGGTTTGACTATTTCAATTAAACACCTAAAACACAAGGAAAACAGCCCTGAGCTGCTTTTGTAAACAGCCCTGGGGCTTGCTGGCTTTATGGTTTTAGTACGTAGCCGATCGCCGGTGAAACCTGACCGTTAAGCATGTTTTTGTAACAGGCAGCCATAGCTTCACTGCCAGTCACAAACTCAACATTCATCCAGTCTCCTACTTTGCTGGAAAACCCTTTCATAGCGGTTTCAATGCGTGTGCTCAGGACTTCCGGCCCCCAGTCCTTCGAGCGCTGCCGGGCGTGGGAAGGCGCGAAAAACAACTCCGGTTTTACCCCCTTTAGATCAGCCGCCCCGGGTCTGGATTCCCAGTGTGTCATTCCCACCAGGCAGCTGTATTTAAGGTTTTCATCGAAATGCGCGTGCAATTCAGCCAGCACGGCGCCATTTCCAGCCATATCAACCGTATTGATGGCTGCCTGTGGTATTTTGCCTACTTCATCGTAGTTGTAAACAGCATCATAAAATCCAAGCCCTTCGACAAAAGCCCTGTTTTGTGTCGAAGTCAGGCCGAGCACCTTCACAGACCCCTGTTGATGTAGCAAATATGCAAGACCGATTGAGGTTTTGCTGGAAGCACTGGTCAGAAGTATTGATTGTGCTCCGAAATGCTGGTTTGTATCAAAAAAGTCGGAAATCAGAAATGCAGTGGTGAACAGTGGCTGGAACAACATATGCCTTGCTTCCAGTTGCGCTGCGTTTTCATCCGGTTTGGCCCATAAGTGGTAGGCGTTGTAAATGGGTGGCAGGGGCGCCCGGTGGGCAGCTACATCGCTAAAACCGCGAGAATTTACTTTGCCTGCCTGTACCGTGAGATGCGAAGCCATGGGATAGTAGCCATAATATCTGCTGTCTTCGGTAATCCCTTCTGCCCGGCTCTCCACCACTTTGCCAAACCCCCATACAGGTATTTTCCCCCAGCCTTCCTCCGCCGGGAAGAACTGCCAATAAGACATCTGGTCCCCCGCTACAGCGTAGGTGATGTTGTTTGCGGTGAGGGCAAATGAATCGATTTTGAAGACCACTTCACCCGGCGCGCACGGGGCTATGGCGCTTTCCTGCCATTGGCATTCCGTGAGATTGTCCCTGCGGACCAGAAAATTTTGACTGTAAGCCATTTAAACTGCCTATACTTTGATTTAGTTTTACCACCATACAACTACTGCACGAGGACGTTAAGATGGCAAATGAAGGTTACCACGAAGCTCTGGAGGATCTTTCAACAGAAACTAAAGACATGCACCGGGCTATTACCTCCTTAATGGAAGAACTGGAAGCCGTAGACTGGTACAACCAGCGTGTGGATGCTTGTAAAAATGAGGAACTGAAAGCAATTCTGGCACACAACCGGGACGAGGAAAAAGAGCATGCTGCAATGGTCCTGGAATGGATACGTCGACAGGACCCTTCCTTTGACAAGGAGCTTAAGGACTATTTATTTACCGATAAGGTGATTGCGCATAAATAGCTGAAGCATGAAATTTCAACTTGAACAAACCATTGTTGCGCAAACCGTAGTTCAGTAATTTGCGAATATGGCATTTCGAGAACTGTGTCACAGTGTTTGTCGAACTACTCCCGTTTTCAGCATTTAATATTCTGAAACTTGTGGAATTACTCATTGTCTCCATATCAAGTGTGCCAAAGTGGAAGGGTATGAAGCAGGTACATGGATTTATTTGCGCTGCTTCGCTTAGGCGCCAGGGAGCACAAGCTACATGCTGCGTGAAGCAATAACGAACAACCTGCCCGACATGCGGATATCCGGTGACGTGCTAAAGCTCATGGCTGAGCTTGACGCTTTGTTTTGTGCCTGGGCCGATGAGACAGGTGCAGAGGAACACTTGTACCCCCCACTTCTGCCGGTCGACAAGCTACACATGGCAGACCACTTTGCATCCTTTCCCCATCAAGCTATTTTTGCGGTGACCGCAGACCGCAAAAAGGAAAACCTTCAATGCTTTGCAAAAAACCCATTGAATGAAGATGGTAGTGCAAACTTGCCAGCGCTGGGACCCACGCACTATTGCCTTTCTCCCGGTGCCTGTTTTCCAATTTACTTCGGCTTACAAGGACAAGCATTAAGTGGTCCCGAATATATAACGGTTAGATCGCCCTGTTTTCGCAAGGAGGATTACAACGAACCTCTTAAGCGGCAGATGGCGTTTACCATGCGCGAGATCGTCTGCATAGGCACAGAAACTACAGTAAGCGCTTTTTTGGAAACATATAGGATAGGTGTTGCTGCGCTATTTGATACGCTCGGGTTGCCCGTGTGTCTTGAACACGCTGTTGACCCATTCTTTAACCCCAGGTCAAATAGAAAATATCTGATGCAGAAGATCAAAGCCCTAAAATATGAGATGGTATTTCAGAATGAACTCGCCATAGGATCCCTCAATAACCACCTCACAGGTTTTGGGAAAATTTTTGATATCACGATCGCCGGAGAGATAGCGCATTCCGGCTGCGTTGCGTTCGGCCTTGAGCGCTGGCTTCACGCATTTTTAAATCATTTTGGCGAGGACTCATCAAACTGGCCTGACCTCAATCAAATCTCCGGGTGTGCGCGGTGACAAGCGAATTTGGTTCAGCGCAGGCGGCTCAAAAATCGATAAGGGATTGGATACAGGCCCATTCCAAGAAGCCAAATGAACCATTGACTGATACTACGCCGATATTCGAAGCTGGACATCTGGACTCAATCGGCGTGTTGGAACTGATATTTTTGATTGAAGAGCTCAGTGGTCAGGAAGTGGATGTGGAAGAGCTGGACCCCGACTCGTTTCATGATATCGAATCAATAATCCGCATTTTTATAGCTCCGCATTTGTAGTGACAACAAGGCCATCCAGTGCATGTGAGCGAAGCATCGAAGCTGAGATGTTAGCAATAAGTACGGCCATTCTGAATGTGTTGCCCGTGAAAGGTCGCCTGGCACCTTCCGGGATAGCTGAAGATATTCAGTTGCTCGTCGGTAGTAGTGAGTCGCCGAAATCATTAATGCGCAGGATTAATCAAGTTCGTTTGACAGACAAGTATCTTGAAAAACGATGCCAATGGTTTAACAAACCTGACTTTAACTCATTGTTTAGTTATCAACTCTGTGAAGAGTTTGTTCAAGCTCAGCGTGAACATAATCCGGCGATATTACTTTTTTGGCATGCCGGCATCATGCGTGGATTATTCTGCGTAATTAAAAGTCTGGTACCAGACATTACTCTTATCAAAAGTGGCAAGGTATTTCGGCAGGAGTCCATTGGTTTGCAAATACTGGAAACCGATGACTATTCGGAACAACCGATGTTGAAGAATGCCCGTTTACTCAAATCGGCACTTAAGCTTTTGCAAGAACACAAAATGATAGGCACTTTTCTGGATGGAACCAATGGGGATTCTGCCATTCCTCTCAAGTTTTTTAATCACACTATTAATGTGCAGCGAGGAGTGAGTACGTTGGCGCGTAAAACTGGCATACCGGTATTCCCGTGTATTAGCCGCTGGGATACGACGAACAAAACCTTTCAACTTGTCATCGATTCACCCATCAACTACACGGTTGGTGATCGCCTTTCTGATCTCGAATGGGAAACCCGATTTTTACAATTATGCGTGCAGCGGTTTCAGGAGCACCTGAAACTATTTCCAGAAGACATGACATCAGCTGCAATGTACCTGGTCCAAAAGCCAGCGATTTTGAATCAGTCGTCAGTAGTTGCCAATGGAAATGCAATATGAAAAAGGCAAGTGGCCAAGCCGAGTACGTGCATACTGCACGAAAATTGATTCGCGGTTCGGATAAGCGAAAATTCTATCCCTTTAATCGTGTTAATTATCAGGAACGCCTGAACCATGACCGGTGGCAGTTTCCGGAAACCCTCGTTTCCTTATACTATCACCCGATATATGGCGAGCTAAGTGATGAAACTAAATGGAACCTGGCATTGCAGGAGGGCTTACAGTTTTTCTCTTTCAATATACACGGCGAACAAGCCCTAGTAGCTGAAATGGAACCCCGCTTATACCGCGATAAGCGTGCCGGAGAAGACCCTGTTTCCAGCGAGTATCTTCAACGATTTATTCACGAGGAGAATGCTCACACCTTTATGCTGGCGGGATACTGCAATCGCTATGGTAAAGGGGTAAACAGAAATAGAAATTTAGCAGTTCAAACGCCCAAACTTAGCCCGGAAGGCCAGGATGCTCTATTTTATGGACGAATCCTTACGCTTGAGATCTATCTTGGACACGTTAACAAAATAGCCTTTGACTACCCTAATCTTGACAAAACTGCCCAGGACATACACCGATTTCATCATTCAGATGAAGCGCGACACAAAGCCTGGGACAAGGCAATGCTGCAAGAGAATGTCAATCGATTACGTGCCGCCGGGGCATATGAAGAGTTGTCCAAAATTCGCGTCTTGCTGGATTCATATATTGCCTACATATGCACGGCATCTTTGGACCCCAGACCCTATCGAGCGGTGGGGCTTAAGGATCTTGTTCGATTGCGAAGTGAGGTGTCCGTACTTCCCGAGCGCCGGGAGCTCGAAACCCAGTGGACCGCACAGGTGGCTAATTTTTTTGGTAAGATAAAACTGTGTGCTAACTATTGATCCGTCAGGAAGAACGCCCTCCCATTGATTTTTTCTAAGCATCGCGGATTTCGTATAACTTCACTATTCTTGGTCTGGAACCGAGAAGTTGCTGAACTGTTCGTCCAGTGCGATTAGCATGGTTCTTTCCAGGCCGTTTTGACGATGATGTGCGATTTCCTGATAACCTTCATCTTCTGTCAGATCAAGCAGGTTCTGGCGGGCTGGCCAGCTCACGAGTAAAACAGAATCCCAGTCGTAGGTAGTGTCGCCAACGAGGTGTTCGCGAGCTTCTCCCAACCAGATCATTTCGCCGCCATGCTGTTCAACAAATGGTGACGCGAGTGCGCCATAGCGGGCATAGGCCTCCGCTCCGGTTCCATCGCCATCCAGAGATTTTTCACGATATTTCAGTAAATTGATCATTACCACCGGCCCCTCAGCTGCATTAGCTGCAAAGCTGGCAAAGTCTGACGGATTTCCATCCATCCAGGGGTCTACTCCGGGTAAATGATTCAAGGTATCACTGCATCCGGACATCAGCACAAGTCCCGAAAGCATTGAAAAGATAAATTTGGTTTTCATTGTTAGTCCCCATGTTGAATAAAATAATCGTCGAATATCTTCAAAAACTGATTGCGCCTTTGGTGTAAACGGGGGCCTATTTTTTGGCCCGTCAGGTATGCCCTGTAGGTATCGCCTTTGGGGTGCTCTTTCCAATTGTTGTGGGGGTAAAATACCCAAACACGACGCTCAGAAATTTTAAACTGGATGTCACCATTTGACAGAGTGCTTAGCCAGGCGGTTAGCTTTTCTACTATAGAGCGACCTTCCTCACCGCGGCTTAAACCAGCCAGTGTGGAAAACATTTTTGACTCGGGATAATAGGTATAGCCAATATTATCTGGTCCGTTAAAAGCACCTACTATCAAGCCATAAAAGCGAATGGCATTTTCCTCACTCAGGAAGATCTCTTCGCCGGAATCCGAGATTTCCAGAGAAACCACGTTTCGCCAATCTTTAATCCCCTGGCCATCACATATCACCAGCGTACTGTCCTGGGCATATACATACCCGATACGTGCCGCCAGCCTTAATAATGCCTGGTAACCCGCCGGATTATGCACGGCGGTCCGTATCACTGCAGTGGTAGTAGATACACCCGCATAACCACCAAGAACCAGGTCCTGGCCAAGGAATTCCAGACTTCCCTTGCTCTGCTCTGTAATTACATCTGTCATTTCCCTTGTCATCGCCAGGAAAGTGCGGCTGTACTCTCCCGTTTCCTGAACATCAAGCATGCGAACAAATGCAAGTCTCTCAATGCCCATTGCATCAATTGCCCGGTTGTGCGGATGGGCGGAGTACATCAACTCACAGGTAGATAGGGCTTGCCCCGCGTCAAGTGAAAGTGAAATCATCATGGTGCAGATAGACAGGGCGAATGTTACAAGGTTTTTTCCTGAAGACTGGATGATTGATATCATGACCTCTATTGTACCACCAGTTAGTGATTTCTTGCGCGCGCGAGACTATCTGGATAGTCTCCAGATACAAAAGGATACCTATAATTATGACAATGAATGTTGAGCTCTATTGGTCATTTCGCAGCCCCTATTCGTATTTGGGTGCCGCGCGCTACCGGAAGATTGGTGAGCAATATGATGTAGATATAGCCGTAAGACCGGTATATCCCATTGCCATTCGCACACCTGATTTTTTTAAGAAAGTGAACCCGCTCTGGTTACCCTACGTGGTAAACGACTGTAAACGCATCGCCGATTTCAATGGTTTGCCATTTACCTACCCCTCACCTGATCCGGTTGTAATGAATAACGAGACCCGGCAGATTTCAGATGACCAGCCCTACATCTTTCGCATCACTCGCCTGGGGGTGGAGGCCGCCCGTCGCGGCAGAGGCCTTGCGTTTATTGATGAGGTGTCCATGTCTATCTGGGGTAACGGATGCGTAGACTGGCACAAACCGGAAAACCTTTCTGGTGCGGCTGAGCGAGCGGGCCTGAATCTGGTGGATATGGAAGCAGCCATTGAGGGTAAGGGTGAGGAGATCGATGCCGAAATAGCTACACACCAGGATGCTCTGCATTCAGCTGGACACTGGGGCGTTCCCTGTTTGGTGGTAGGTGGTGAACCTTTTCATGGGCAGGACAGAATTGATATCGCCCTGTGGCGTATGCAGGAGAAAGGCCTTAAAACCAGGTCTGAATAGTCTGGATTAAAGGGAAAACTGGCCGCTGAAGTTTAGATTGCAGCGACCAGTGGGCTTAGACTAAATTACTCCCCACCAACTACTTGCTGTCCAATCCACAAATCGGATGTGCAAGTCATCAGGGCCTGAAAATGCCGATTGAGGCTCTGCCCTGCGTCAGAAGACCCAAAGGCTGCTCTACCTGCGGCCCACGCAGTAAGGTTGTCACTTACCCCGTAAAGGTACAAATCTGCAGAATTTGCGCCGGGCGTAACCGAATTGCTGACAAATAACAGAAAGTTACTGTATTCATCCATGCTGCTCAGCGTACCTTTTGCGTGGCCCCACAAATCATCCAGGTCCTGACTTGTAACCCCGTCATTAAGCATACATCGGTTGGATGAGATTATGGCTGAATCCCCGCTTACCGTGAAATCGCCGCTGTCGTAAACAGTTTCCCGTGATGACAGACCTGCCGAACAATCAACGACTGTATCAAAGCGAGCAGTTACAGCTGCCATTTCAGATGAACCTGCTGCTGCATCCGTCCGCTTGGCCCAATCCGCTTCATCGTCATAATTGTTAAACCAGATAACATCGACAGGTGCCCCTCCCTTGAAATGGTTCCAGACAAAGGCGTCGGGGGTGGAAATGCCGGCTTTTTCGGATTGTTTGAGGTAGTAGTCCCTGGCCGACTCGATGTCGCCCATGTCTTTACCGTCGAGATAGTTGCAGACGTATACTTCCCTGTAGTCTGCCTGTGCGGGCGCGCCAAACATCAGCATAAACCCCAATGAAGCAACTAAAAATGCTTTGATTAGTTTCACTCTTCTTCTCCCTTATTAGTAATATTTACCTAAGGAGACCGGTGAGAAGGTACATCTGGAAATCGCCCGTACTAAAGCAATGACCCCCTGATCGACTAGCCTCCCATGCAATTATTGTTGAACAAATAGACAGGAATAGCTAGTCGCACAAAACGCTCAAAAAAGGGGGCGACAAAAATCGGCCACTGCAAAATTAGGTGCAGTGGCCTAAGCTTGGTGAGTTTGGATCAGGTTACATTTCACCGACTACTTTTTGCCCAATCCACAGGCTTGAATTGCAATCCATTAGAGCCTCAAAGTGACGACCAAGGCTTTGACCGGCTTTGGAGCCTTCAAAAGCAGCCTGACCAGTTGCCCATGCGGTGGTATTGTCGTTTACGCCGTAGATATATATATCTGCAGCATTGGCGCCCGGTGTGAGGGGTGTGGCGGCATACAACACGAAATTTTTGTATTCGTCCATAGTGCCCAATGCACCTCGAACGTGGTTCCACAGATCGTTCAAGTTGGCGCTGGTGACCCCATCGTTCAACATACATGCAAATGATGAGATAAAGGCGCTTCCTCCAGTGACAGCGAATTCGCCGCCATCATACACCTGCTCCCTTGAAGCGAGCGTGGCGTTGCAGTCTACGACTGTTTCAAATCGAGCATTTACCGCCGCCATTTCAGACGAACCAGCTGCTGCATCCGACTGCTTGGCAAAATCCATCAAGTCTGTGTAGTTGCTGAACCAGAGTACGTCTACCGGCACGTCCCCTTTAAACA
>Ga0256847_1000912_pt1 | contig 16449 bp, 16 predicted proteins | sample TeddybearmetaG_FD_189099 | JGI IMG/M metagenome (GOLD analysis project Ga0256847, IMG submission 189099) | Hydrothermal vent microbial communities from East Pacific Rise, Pacific Ocean - Teddybear | ecosystem: Environmental > Aquatic > Marine > Hydrothermal vents | place: Pacific Ocean: East... | reverse complement strand
GTTCTGGTGTGTCCAATGATTCAGCGTCGCGTTCACGTCGCCACAGAACTTCGACCAGCGGCAAAGCGCCCGCCAGTAGCTCGCCCATCGCCATCGCCCCGCGCTCGCGGATATAATCGTCCGGGTCCATGCCGTCACTGAGCAGGCAGAAGAAGACTGAGCGCCCCGGTTCGAGCCCCGGCAAAGCTCGCTCAATCGAGCGATAGGCCGCGCCGAGCCCTGCCCGGTCGCCGTCAAAGCACAGCACAGGCTCGGGACCAGCGCGCCAAAGCAGGCCAAGCTGTTGTTCAGTCAACGCTGTGCCGAGCGGTGCAACGGCGTGACCAAATCCGGCTTCGGTCAGCGCGATGGCGTCCATATAGCCTTCGCAAACGATCAGACCGCCTTCATCAGTGCCACCAAACACTTCGCGGGCCTGCTTGTAGCGGTAGAGAATGTTGGACTTGTGGAACAGGTCGGTGTCGCTGGAATTGAGGTATTTCGGCTTGGCGTCAGGCTCCAGCGCGCGTCCACCAAACGCGATGACAGCGCCGCGCACATCCTCAATCGGGAACATCAGGCGACCCCGGAACCGGTCATATGGCTCCTTGCCGCCCTCTTTCTCAACCGCGAGGCCAGCATCGACAATTTCGCGCATCGAAAAGCCTTTGCCCTTCAAATGCTCAATCGTGCGACGCCAATCGTCTGGCGAGAAACCAAGGCGATGACGGCCCCATGCCTCCGGCGCAAGCCCGCGCCCAGCGAGATAGGTTCGCGCCTCAGCGCCTTCAGCCTCACGCAAGCAGGCCTCATAGAAGGCTGCCGCTGCCTCGCAGGCCGCGTAGAGTCGTTTGCGCTTATCGTATTCTTCCTGACTTTCGGGCGTCGCCTTGGGCAGCGCCATCCCGGCCTCGTCGGCAAGTTTCTCAACCGCTTCCATGAATGAAAGCCGCTCGGTCTCCATCACGAACGAGATTATGTCACCGCCAATCCCTGACGAGAAGCATTTGAAAATCTTCTTCTGGTCATTGACGTAGAAGCTCGGCGTCTTCTCATTGGTGAACGGTGACAGGCCAACCCACTCCTTGCCTTGCTTCTTCAGCTTGACCTTGCGTCCGATGATCTCGGACGGCCGGATACGGGCTTTAAGCTCATCGACGAAACCGTCAGGAATGCGAATTGGTACAGACATTCGACTCATATAGCGCTGGTTTTGCCCAGCGCGAAGCAAGTTCGGTTAAATTAAACATATCTTCGACACGTGGTCCTAACCGCTTTCGCGCTATAAGGATGGATGGTGGGAGAATGACGTGTATAGGCAAACAGCCCTTGCGGGCGTAGAATCAGAACAGGAATTCCTGCGGGCAACGGTGCGCAGAAGTATTCTGATCCTCATCTTCACAACACTCATTTCAGTGATTGTGGTGGCAATCACGGTTCATGCCCTGCCCGCCGACATCCAACGCCAGGCATTGATTACATCGTTTATTTTACCCCTCGTTATCGCGACGCCATCGTTATTTTATACGAGCCGTCAGAGCTTGCAGAACCACCGCTTGATGCTGGAAGTCACCCGGCTTGCCCATACTGATGAAATGACCGGGCTGGCCAATCGCCGTTCTTTCATTCGCGAAGCCGATGAACAGCTGGTTGATGCTAGTCTGGAAGACAAAAACCTGTGCCTCTTCATTATCGATATTGATCATTTCAAAGCGGTGAACGACAAGTTTGGTCACTCTGCCGGTGACGAAACCCTGATCCATGTGACGACCCAGATGCGCGCCGCTATTCCAGCAGGAACGCTGATTGCGCGACTTGGCGGCGAGGAGTTTGCGATCCTGATGCCGTTTGGCAGTCTTGCTGACATTCAAGCGCAGGCCGAAGCTCTACGCTGCGTGGTTGCTGACAGTCCATGTGTTATCGAAGGCCACAAGATCAGTGTCACAATCAGCGTCGGTGCTGGCATTGCCGGGCCAGACGATACGATCAGCTCACTCTTGTCCCGCGCCGACTGCGCGCTGTACGAAGCTAAGAATGAAGGCCGCAACCGGTTCTCTATCGCCGCCTAAGCGCGAACTGGCCTCTGACCAGACTGTACGGGTAGCTCAATATTTTCTGACTGAGTGCCGACCGCGACACGGTTTCGGCCAGCGGCCTTGGCTTTATACAGTGCGCGATCAGCAGCTGCGAAGCAGGCTTCAAAGCTGGTATCCAGTGCTGGATCAAGATCAATCAGGCCCACACTGATCGTCATACGGCCTATCGGATGGGCGCGACTGCCAAAGCGATGCGTTGCCACCCGCTCGCGCAAAGTATCGGCAAATAACCGCCCGCCATCAGCCTGCAAAGTTGCCGCAAGCAGAACAAATTCCTCACCGCCAAACCGCCCGCAAAGATCGAAATTCAGACAAGTGCGGTCAATGATGTCTGAAAGCTGCCGTAGGGCGAGGTCACCCGCATCGTGACCAAACGTGTCGTTGACGCGTTTGAAATGATCAATGTCGAGGACCAGCAAAGACCAGCGCATGGTCTGCAAGTCAGCATTTTCGAGGTGTTCACCATAAGCATGAATGAAAGCGCGGCGATTGGGTAGTCCGGTCAACGGGTCAGTATTCGCCAGCGCGCGCAGTTCAGTATGCTCTTTCAACGCGTCATCACGCTCACGACGTAACAGTAGAGCCTTGTACCCAACGATCATCGCCGTCGCCGAGGCTTCGGCAAATAGCGCCGCATACATGCCAATATCCATCACTGGCGCGCCCTCAACCAGTCCCAGCGCACGGGCCGACCGGCTCATCACGATCAGCATACCGGTGGCCAAACCGACCAGTTGCACCATCGCAATCCTGCTGCCGCGCGCACTTGCGATGACCAATGTCGTCATGCCTGTGGCCACAACCAGTAAAATCCCGGCATGGAAGAGGTATGATCCAATCAAAGGCAGACGCGGCGATAGAATGAGCACCGCGACCGTGATCACGACATTCGAACTACATGCGATCACCAAAGCGCGGCGGCCCCAGCGGCCAAGTTTTTCCGGCTCACAAAGGTCATGTATCAGCATGCCCAGCGCCGAGATGGCCAGCGAGATCGCCAAATGCCCGACAACTGAGCGCTGCACCATGTCAAATCCCGGCAACAGATCAAAGGCCAGTCCGGACCATGCCAATTGTGTCACCAGCATCGCCGTGACAGCCGCCCCGTGAAACACCACAAACCGCCGCCGCAGCATGGCGAACAGGACCAAATTGACCATTAAAGGCGCAAATAACAGACCGCAAAACAAAGCACTGAGCATCCTTGTCTGATCATGGATCGCGGCGTCCGTGGCCCCGCTCATGATTTGCAAGTCAAACCAATTGGCCGGATCCCATGGCTGGCTGACGCCAATCAGCAAGGTTTGCGGAACCTGTGTCGGTGCATCGGTCAGCGCAAACGCCCCAGCCGAGGGCGAGCGCCAGTGTTCACGTTGGACTTTGACCGGATAGGTGTTCGAACGCAGCGTGCCATCGGCGTCCAGAACATGCACCGAGATCGCGCCTTGCCGGGCCAGCCGCGCACGCAATACAGGCGCGGCCAAGATGCCTTCTGCTGCACTAACATCAACGACAATCCACAGATGATCCGTCGCCTTCTGGAATTTCTTGGCCCCGCAATCAAAGGCGCTGCGTTGCCCCAAGATCGCTGCCGGGGATGCATCGGCCTGCCCGGCCAAAGTGCAGGTTCGCGGTCCAATCTCGCTGACCGCCTGCGCCGAAACGGTAGGCGCGCTCAAGCACATGAGTACAAGCAATGCGATTAAATATCTGAGTGCTGTCACGCCTTCCCCCAATAAAGACGGCTTATTTGTATTCACTCAACAATTCATGAAACTGATTTGGCAGGTAACCCAATATACTTGGAGTTGTATTTTGAAGCTTATTGCTCAGCCATTTCGGTGGGCCTGTCAGAGCCTTCAATGGCGAGCCAATTGGCCAGCGCTTTATACATAGCATAGCTCTCATCATCATATTCCATGACATAGCCCTTGGGCCAAGCGCTGGCGCGGGCGACCACAATGTCATTGTCATCATCGATGTATAGCGTCTGACCATTTGCACCGGACGCCGTGAATGTCCCGTCAGCATAGGTCCACCAATGCCACGCATAACCGCGATTGGGATTGGGGTGGACGATGCCGGGCTTGAGATGCGCGTCATCTGATACCGTTGCGCGCGCGACCCAATCGGCGGGCAGCAATTGCGCCCCGTTCCAGCTACCGTTCTGCTCAATGAATTGTCCAAATCGAGCCCAGTCGCGCAGTGTCGCATTGAATAGCGCGCCGCCAATTTCCGCGCCATCTGCACCGGGGCGATCAAGTACCCAAGCCGCATCATGCTGCATGCCCAATGGTTGCCAGACTTTCTCCTGCAGATAGATCGCCGCATCCTTGCCCGTGACCGTGCGCACCAGCTCCAGCAGGATCTGGCTCTCGGCGGTATTATAGTTGAACTTGTGACCCGGTTCATTGCCCCGTTTGAACGATTTGGCGATCTCGAAAGCCGGGGTCTTGCCGGTGATCACGCTGTCGGTGATGAACTTCACCGTATCCGGCGCTTTGCCTTGCCACAGTTCCGGATCATAGCTCACACCGGACGACATTTGCAGCGCCTGCTTGATGGTTACGCCGTCATAGGCCGTGCCAACGAGCGCCGGGAGATATTGGGTCAGCGGGTCGTCAACACTGTCGATCAAGCCATCAAACACCGCGAACCCGACCAGCGTCGAGGTGAACGATTTGACCATGGACCAAGTTCCGAACCGGGTTGCGGCATCGGCGCCGCGGCCATAGGATTCGTGCACGATCTGGCCCTCATGCAGAATGATCAGGCCAGTCGTCTCCATATCAGTGTACATATCCGCCAGCGTGCGCGTCTCGCCCTGCCACTCAAAGCTGAAGCCCTCCAGCGCCCCGGCACGCTGCGGCAACGCCATGCCGCCCGGTGCCCGCGCAACAGTACGGGTCGGGAAAACCTCACTCGAATGCTGCAGGAACCAGACCTTGTCGTCCGATTGCAAAACCTCAGCCCGGGTTTTGATGTCATTCAGCGGCACCAGCTTGAACACCGCATAACCGGCAATCACTCCGCCGAGCACAAATGCAATAATCCCGATCAGGAATGTTTTCATGATAGCCGCCTCCAAACACGTAACGTGTTTAGGCTATGGCATACTGATTGGGTAGGTCTAGCCCAGCGCAGTGCGCACTGCTTTGCCTGCTGGGCCACATTCAATCCGCCCGGGAAAGCGCTCTCGCAAGGCGGTCATACAGCGCCCAACATCTTTCAACTTACTGGCTTCAAGGTCTGTCACCACAGCCTGTACGGCCGTTTCCAAAGCTTCGCCTGTCAGCAGCTTGGGCAGGAAAACATCGATCACTTCAATTTCGTCGCGTTCACGTTCAGCATCTGCGATCCGGCCAGCGTCGTCATATTCGCCAGCTGAAATCTCACGTTGGGCAACCATGGTCTCAAGCAAATCCTGTATTTCGCTCTCTTCGCAGCCCGAACAGTTGCCGCGCGCGCGCGCCGTAACATCCCGGTCCGTCACCGCGCAGATAACCAGCCGCAAGGTTTGCGAACGCACATCATTCGGGTCGACGCGCTCGGCGTCCACTAAAGCGCGGTTCAGGCGCTGACGAATTGTGGGAGTAATGGTCGTGTCGAGTTGACCCATATGAAAGCCTCAAAAGCCTTATTAAACTTACCCGATCAGCATTGTGATGCTTGACGATTCGGGCCGCAGCGCCCTATCTGCCATCCGTTTGCCTGACGAAGCGTTAAGCGCACAGTTGAAATCAGCAGGAATGCTGCGAAGCACGGAGATAGAGCCTTGGGTCAGAAAAATCAATCCGGTTCCGAAACGGGTGCGATTGCGCTGGCCGATGGCACAGTCTTTGTCGGCACTGGCGCAGGTGCAACAGGCATTGCAGTTGGCGAGCTTTGCTTCAACACAGCCATGACCGGATATCAGGAAATTCTGACCGATCCTTCATATGCTGAGCAGGTTATACTGTTCACCTTCCCGCATATCGGCAATGTCGGTACCAACCCGGATGATCACGAAGAATCGTCTCCATCAGCGGCAAAAGCGGCAAAAGGAACGGTGTTTCGTGAAGCGATCACACCGCCGTCAAGTTTTCGCGCCGAGGACCATTTTGATGCTTGGTTGGTCAAAAAGAACATTATTGGCCTGTCCGGCGTCGATACGCGCGCCCTCACCCGCCGGATCCGCGAACAAGGCATGGCCAATTGCGCCATTGCCCACGCGCCGGACGGCAATATCGATATCGATGCCCTGATTGCCGCCGCTCAGGCTTGGGACGGGCTGGAAGCTGTAGATCTGGCTGCAAATGTCAGTGCTGATGCGCAATTCGATCATGCAGAACGCCTGTGGCAGCTCGGCGATGGGTTCACGCAGCTGAATAAAGCCGACTATCACGTCGTGGTCGTTGATTTCGGGGTGAAAAAGAACATCTTGCGTAATCTCTCACAAGTCGGCGCACGGGCAACAATTGTCAGCGGGGATAGCAGTTTTGACCAGATTGCGGCCCTGAAACCAGACGGCGTCGTACTCTCCAACGGGCCGGGCGATCCGGCGGCGACAATCCAGCGATGCGGTGAGATGATCACCCAGCTGATCGCCAGCGGCACGCCGATCCTTGGGATTTGCCTCGGTCATCAATTACTGGCGCTGAGCCTTGGTGCCAAAACCATGAAAATGGCGCAGGGCCATCACGGCGCCAATCATCCGGTCAAAGATATTGCCACGGGCAAAGTTGAAATCGTCTCAATGAACCATGGTTTCACAGTTGATGTTGAAACCCTGCCCAAGGGTGTGGAGGAAAGCCATCGCTCGCTGTTTGATGGCACCAATTCAGGCCTGCATGTGGTTGGCAAACCGATCATTTCGGTGCAACACCACCCCGAAGCCAGCCCCGGCCCGCAAGACAGTTTCTATCTGTTCCAGCGCTTTGCCGATCTGATGGCGAAAACGAATAGCTAGTTCAAGCCCCGAACCAAGACCTCGATTGCCTCGTAAATACCATCAGTGGTCACGCCTTCTTCACCGCGCGACAAAGCAAAACCCGAACTATTGATCGCGCCCTGCACCATCATTGCAAGCAAGTCCACGCGATGCTCTGCGACAATGCCCAGCTTGGCCAGATGACGCATGTTCGCGCGAACACCTTGTATGCCGAGATCATAATCACCTTGATACCAACCCGAAAGGCCCAACACGGCCGGGCCATCGATCAAGACAATCAACTGGAAATCCTTGCGTGTCACCCAATCCAGATACACGCGAGAACCCGCCATCAGGGCGCTATAGGGATCGGTTTTGGATCGAGCAGCGATACCCACCTCGCGCGCGGCTGCATCCATCTGGCTTTGCAGATCAGTCCAAATTTCGAGAAAGATTTCTTTCTTGCTTTTGAAGTGATGAAAGAAAGCCCCTTTGGTTGCACCAGAGCGCGCGCAGATGTCATCCAGAGACGTGCTTGAATATCCGACTGTCCCGAACAGATAAGTTGCATCAACGAGCAACTGCTCGCGTGTCTTTTTTGCCTCACTTTTAGAACGTCGTGCCATCGTGCTGAAACCTAGTTGACCAATCACATACCGGTGGTATGTATGTAAGCTGTTAAAATAAGAGAAACAAGGCAATCGCAGTTGTCGTTTCTTGTTGACATTTCGCTGGGTCGTGGGGACGCACGCGGAGGTTATACCTCTGACCGGATAGGTTCGCCTATCCGGTTTTTTCTTGTGCGCTGATCACGCAAAGCCCGTAATTGATCACCCAATATTTCTTCGAAATAGCGATCACAGCCAAGGCACATATTAGTTACCGTTCGGCCCTTGCCGTCCGTAGCAGTTGAACGCTGCTTGAAGTCTTCCCGGCTCCAGCCCGCATCGAGGCCCATGCCTTCGGGGTCGCCTTGGTTCAACGCCTGTATCGCTGGCAATGTCGCAACCGAGGCCAGAATGTCTTCAAGCCGTTCCTCAGTCAGACTCCCGAGCGGGGTCTTGGTCTTCAGGCAGCAAGGATAGATCGAGCCATCCGGTTCAATCGCCACTTCTGACCCGGCCTGCCCGATGTGCAGGAAATTCTTCCCCCCGGACCAACGCGAGCAGAAGTTCACGTCATAACCCGCCTTGGACAAGCCGTTCGTCCATGCCCGCCCGCGCGGCCACAACTCGCCAATCCAGAGATCTTCCTGCGCGCCAAAGAACAAGAAAGTCGTTTCGCCCGGCTTCGGCGCCTGGCTGAGATCAGGAACACGCAAGCGCTCGGATTTCTCGCCGCCAAGTGAGACTTCACGCACCCCGCGCGAGGTCATCAGGCCGCGCATATCCGCCATGAACTTGTACTTCTTCTCGCCCTGCATCCCGACATGATAATCGTCGATGGAAGCGATCGCGATACTCTCAACCCCGCGTGCGAGACATTCATCAAGAATGTCCGGGGTCAGAACATCGCCAGTGGTCTGGATCGATATTTTCGGCGCCTTATCGCCCCATCTGGCTTTGATCGCGTCGAGCGCAGGGTAAAACAGCTCCTCACGAACGCCGTCGATGAGCAGCTCGCCGCCCGCCATAACCAGCATGGTCCGCTCGCGCTGACCGGTCTTGTCATTCGCCCAGCTCATGTCGTCAGGCAGATTGGCGATGACGCGCTGATAGGCCGCCTGCCCTTCGCTCACAACCTCGGTCAGAGCATCGCGGACATAAGGCCGGAAGCGGTCATCATAACAATGCTTACATTTGCGATGACACGCCCATGTCAGCACCCAATAGATCGCCTGCATGGCATCGTCCTTTTGCAGCTCTAAAGGCCAAGCTTTAAGCTGCCCGGCAGCGAGCGTCGAGATCGCTGACGGAGTTGTGAGATCGAGCCCGTTTAGCGCTCGTCTTCTTCGTCTTCGGGTTCATCAAGACGGAACAGACGCGGGTCGATCCGGCCATTAGTCTCGACCTCAGACAGTTCAACCGTGGTCATCTGATAGTCAGCGTCCATGGTCAGCCAGCCGAGCAGGTCATAAGTGCCAACCGCAAAGATCATGGTCAGTTCACCTTCAACTTCGCCTGTGGCATCGCGCAGAGTGATCCAGACCTTATCCTCACCTTGGCTAACCCGCAGCACTTCGACGTCGCCGGAAAATTCCAGATCATCATCAAGGATCAGGCCGAGCGGGGTGGACCCGAGCGGAATACGATCAACTGTTTCCAACTCGCTATCTTGCATCGCCACAGTAGTACCATCCGAAACAATCAGGATCGGGGTTGGATCATGATAGTCGAAGCGCATCTTGCCGGGGCGGCGCAGGGCGAAATCGCCGGTCATCAATGAGCCATCAGAATTGGACTGAGTGAACTGGCCCTTGGCGGTACGCGCGTTCGACAGAGCCGTTTTCACCCCGCTGAGAATATCGCTGCGTGCGGCGTCCGACAAAGCGGGTTGCGGCGCGGGCGTGCTTTCAACCGGGGTCGTGGGCGCAGCGACCGGAATCAAGATAACCTCGGTTGTGGAATCAGTTATTTCTGGTCGGCCAGTATCCGGCGGGGGGGACGGATCAGCTGCGATTATCTCGTCGGACTGATCGATCACAATCTCCTGCACATCAAGCGGCGCAAGCACCGGCTCGTTGGCTTCAACCGTTTCAGTCTCCACAGACGGCATAGCTTGCAGGGCAAGCGGGACCTGCTGGCCCAGCACAAAAATTACCGCAAGGGCTGTCATCATTGTCGCAATCATGGCTGATTCCTTTTTATCATCTCAGACAGATAACCAGCCAAGGCTAACAAAAACAGGGCTAAATCATGACATTTACGCCTGTTTTCGTTGCTCTGGGTTCAGCGACACCTCACTCAGCGCGCAGAACTTCGGTTACGATATAGGTCAGCGCATCCTCGCCATGATTGGCAATGGTGACGTATTCGCCCGGCTTGAACAGGTGATCACCGAGCCGATAACCGGCTTCATCCGGACCTTCATCAGTTTCGTCATAGTGAAACCGCCAATGATCGCCGCGATGGGTGAGCAAGCCATCGGCGTGCTCGTCCGGGTCGGGATGGAAGCGATTCACTGTGCAGTCATCGCGATGCTTGCGCCAAGCTTTAAGGTCAATCTTTCCGCCGCCGTCCAAAGGCGCGACGATGACATAGCCTTGGCTATCATCGCCGTCAGGGAAACCCGGATTGCGGGCCAGTCTCAATACAATACGTTTCAAGGGCATCTGCTTGCCTCCAACCGGTTTGATTTAGTGGGCTAGGGCCAGAGCGGGGCCGCCCGGCTCGCTCAGCATTTCGCGGCTGGTGCCGCCAAACAGCATTTCGCCCATTCGGCTATGGCCATACGCGCCCATGACCAGCAGGCCGGCTTTGTGTTCGCGCGCGACGCTGAGCAGGCCTTCCGATATTCGGCCCTCAATCAAAGCCATGGTCGTTTCGACCCGCTCATCATGGAGCCATTCGGCCAAGGCGTCTGGCGACACAGCGGATGACCGATTAGAGAAGCGAACTTTGTCGGGGTGCTGAGTGATGATCACATGCCCAAAAGCGCGGATCAGGGGCAGGTGCAGACGCACAGCGCGGGCGGCTTGCGGACTGCCATCCCAAGCAATAACGCAAGGCCCATCGGCATGGCCGTTCGCCGAGGCCATGACCAGCGGCAAGCGCGCCTCCATCAGGACATGCTCAAAAGCCGGGTTGAGCGCATGCGTGCTCGCAGCTGAGCCGTGCGGAAAGACCAGTGCGTCCGACAGCATAGCGGCGCCAGCTGCAAATTCAGGCACCGAGCCGGTTTCGTGAACAAAGTCTGCTTTCAGCCAAGTGCCGGCCTCCGCAACCGCATCTTTGAACGCGGTTTTCAATGCCTCAAGGCTTTCATCCTGCGCCTGCACAACCGCATTGATCGCGCTTGGTCCGGCCATCACCGATTCCGGTCCAGACACATACATGAAAGCATTTGCCGGGTCAGGCATCGCGACAAGGCCAGTCAGAGTTGTTTTCAGCTTCCTTGTCATCGCAATCGCGCATTCAAGTTGCGCTTTCGCATCTATTGGTGATCCACCAAGCATGGCGACTAAGGTCATATTCCCATCCTCCAATTCGTAATTGATACAGTTCATCTGGGACTGGCAGCAGGACTTTTTGATAAGGGGAAGTGCGTAGCACAAAGCCGCCACATCAAACATTGCTTCGAGTTCACTAGTCACAAACCGGGTGAATTCGTGTAGACTGCGCGGAGTTTGGCTAACCACAGGGGAACTTAAAAATGAAAACCACATTGATTGTAATTGCCGCGCTCGGCCTGACCACAGCTTGTCAGAACGGGATCAGTAACCGGACGATGGGCACCACGGCTGCAGGCGCAGTTATCGGCGCTGGCATCGGCGTGCTTGCGGGCGGCAATGATACGCGTAACGCCGCGATTGGCGCAGTTGTTGGCGGTATCGCTGGCGCGTCGGTTGGCGTTTATATGAACAAGCAGGAAGAGGAGCTGCGCCGCAAAACCGAAGGCACGGGCATTGGTGTGGAGCGTAAAGGCGACCAGATTGCACTGACTATGCCGTCGAACATCACTTTCGGGGTCAATAGCGCCGATGTGCAGCCGGGCTTCCAAACCAGCCTGAACGATGTGGCGCAGACCCTGCGCGACTATCCCTCAACCGCCGTCGATATTATCGGCCATGCCAGCTCGGACGGCGATGACGCCTCTAATCAGGCTCTGTCAGAGCAACGCGCCCGCTCGGTTCGCACCTATCTGGTCTCGACCGGTATGGAGCAGGTCCGCATCAATGCCATCGGTATGGGCGAGACCCAGCCAGTTGCCGACAATGCCACAGCAACTGGCCGCTCGGCCAATCGCCGGGTCGAGATTCTGCTGACGCCTGTGGTTGATGAAACGCTGTAGCGGCAGGAAGTAAGAAGTAGCAGCACGTTCGGCCGGGCGCTTGGGAGCGTCCGGTTGGGTGTGGATTTGGATTGTAGTATGCCCGACTTTCCCGGGCTTGACCCGGGATCTGGTCCGGCGAGTCCGGATTTTCCGCATGAGACCCCGGATCAAGTCCGGGGCAGTCGGAAACTAAGAAGAGTCGTTGATGGCAGGCGCAGGTACAGGTGGTGCAATTCGCGCAGGCGCATTGCGCCCTACGAGCGCAGGCCATTCGAGTAGACGCATCGCCAGCGCCAGCTGATCACCAAAGCGCGTTGGGTCAAAGGCTATGCCTGTGACCAGCCGCATGAGGTCTCGGCGTTCGCTAGGAATACGATTCCAAGGGGTTGGAGTTGGCGCGCTGGGCGACCACGGTTTGCGTTCGCTGGGATCATCCGCCACGTGCAGGACGTAGACTTTGCCGTCTCTTGCCACACCGCCGAGGACCATGCGGCCGGTCTCCTTGATCCATCTTTCAATTTGGAACAGCTGCCACCACACCCACGGCCATAGGTAGACCGGGACGTTCTTATACAAGTGGGGTTGAAGGGCATAATCCATGCGCAGGAGTATATGCGCGGGTGAGTTCCGTAGGATTGAAAAGCTGGTTGTGTAGTACCTGCGGGGGAAAGGTGTTGGATAGAGGTGTATCTATCCCCGTTTTTGCGTCCGCTATGACAGAACGCAGGTGTCCAGGCCGTCGCGGGTGACGTTGCGCATGCGCGCTTGCAGGGTGCTGGCGCGTTTCGAGACGTATGGGCCGGGTGGGTCGAGACGCCATTTGTGGGGGCTGGGCAGGACCGCCGCCAAGAGGGCAGCTTCGCGCTCGCTAAGCTCAGTGGCTGATTTGCCGAACCGAACGCGCGCGGCGGCTTCGGCGCCGAATACGCCGTCGCCCCATTCGGCGACGTTGAGATAGACTTCCATCACCCTTCGTTTGCCCCAATAGGCGTCGATGAAGGTCGCCATCCACGCCTCCGGCGCTTTGCGGGCGAGGCCGCCGCCATTCCACAGGAAGACGTTCTTGGCGGTTTGCTGGGTGATGGTTGAGGCGCCGCGCAGACGCCCGGTGGTTTGATATTCATCCAGAGCCTTCTGGACCGCCTCGACATCGACGCCTTTGTGCAGGCAAAAGCGGGTATCTTCGGCGGCAATGATCGCCCGCACGAGATGCGGCGAGACCTGTTCAATTGGCGTCCAGCGGCGGATGATGGCTTGGCCTTGCAAGGAGCGCTGCGCCATTGTCGCGGTGCCGGGCACAGGCGCAAAAAACAGCACGAGCGCATAGACATGTACGGTCACGAACAGGCCCGCCGCAAACTTGACGCCGAGCCAGATGAAGCCGCCTACGCCCCGTCTGGGCTTTGTGTCTGTATCAGCCATTCTGCGCGCACCTCTTGATCGCTCTCGCTATCCAATCGCGCCGCCTTTTCAGTCGTAAACCGGGCCAAATCAAGGCGTGACAGCGCCCAAATCGCGGCCCCGCGCACGCTTGGTTCGGGATCGCTGAGATGGGGTAAAATGCTGCGTTCAATCAGTGTTCGGTCGCCCGAATTACCAATGGCGATCAAGACGTTACGGATGAAGCGGTTGCGGCCAATGCGTTTGATTGGCGAGCCGGAGAATAGCTCTCGAAACGCCGTATCGTCGAGCGCTGACAGCTCATCCAGCCCCGGACCTTTAAGCTCAGCGCGGGCCCAGAAGGCTTGTTCGCTGGCGACTTGCGCAAATTTGTTCCACGGGCAGACGGCTAGACAATCATCGCAGCCATAGATCCGGTTGCCCATCGCGGCGCGGAATTCGGCCGGGATCGGGCCTTTATGCTCGATGGTCAGGTACGAGATGCAGCGCCGTGCATCCAGCTTGTAAGGGGCGGGAAATGCGTCGGTTGGGCAGATATCGAGACAGGCCCGGCAGGAGCCGCAATGATCTATTTCAGGCGCGTCAGCGACCAGTTCGGCGTCGGTTAGCATCACGCCAAGGAAGAGCCACGCGCCAAGCTCTCGCGAGACCAGATTGGTGTGCTTGCCTTGCCAGCCAAGCCCGGCTTTGGCGGCCAGCGGTTTTTCCATCAGCGGCGCGGTATCGACGAAGACTTTCACCTCCGCGCCAGTTTGCGCCACGAAAGCGCGGGCGAGCTGTTTCAGCCGTTTCTTGAGCAGGTCGTGATAGTCCTTGCCGCGCGCATAGACGGAAATATTGCCCTCGCCGCGCCGCGCCAGCATGTCCATAGGGTCAGTGTCTGGCCCGTAATTCAGGCCGACGACGACTGCCGATTTCGCCCCTGACCACATCGCCGTCGGGGCTTGGCGGCGCGCCAATGTCTCTTGCATCCACGCCATAGAGCCATGATGGCCAGCCTCAACGAAGGCGCTGAGCCGCTCGCCCGCATCCCACGCCTCATCGGCGCGCGTCACCCGGCAAGCATCGAAGCCAAGCTCGGCTGCGGTGGTTTTCAGAAAGTCTTCCGGCGAAGCGGTCATAGCGCCAGCATAATTCTAAATGCCTCAAACTGGCTATGGTGATATCATCGCAACACGCGCAAAGATAAGCTCAATACGTGTCGTTTCATGCACGCCGAGTTGATCCAAAACCAAGATAATAGCTGCATCAATAGCGTCATAATCAAGTGGATCGCTCTGAAAGACGGGCAATTGTGCATTCAAATCGTCGACAAAATTCTGTTCAAGTCGCCAGGCCTCATCATATGCTTTGACCATAGTGGTGACCGTATTCAGGAGTGATTGCTCTGAAGCGCGGGCTTCCACTTTTGCATCACGCAAGAGCTTGAGAAGTTTCCTCTGATTCTGGTTGCCAGTCTGAATAATTTGCTCATGCTTTGCTATCTTACCCATGTAGACACTGACACCAAGGCGATACGCGTCCTCATCACCATCAAGAATCAAGGCGCGCTGCAAATTCATAATAACAAGAGCCAAATCATTGGAGTTGATAGTGGCGTTGATCACAGGTATTTGAGGGTGTGTTCGATCAGTAATAGCCGCTGCATCGGCGCGAAGGATTGTATTGCCAACGCTGATCAGTATCTCGGCGCGATCATAGACGCGCTCGCCTAGTCCATACAAAGCTTCTTCATTTCCATCCAAAGCCTCATCATAAAGATTCATCAGGTCGAACGAGAAAGCTTCAATCTGAATGATCATCGCTTCTATGTCTTCGGGTACAACACCAATCCTTTTTTGCGGTATTAAACTAAGCTTCGGCGGCGGCGGCAGAGCGTTGAAGTCTGCTCCTACCTGCGCAGCCAAACGAGCAATATCCGAGCGATTCTGTTCGAAGCCAAGTTTGGTTTCTTCCCGATCAAGCTTACCGTCAAGATATGCAGTAAAGGTCAGATCAGCTTCGTCTGTTGGTATCATTATATCATTTATCGACTCGATCACGGGTTTGAGACTAGCAGCATACGCAGCTAGCTCAGCCATTTGTTGTTCAGCTTGATTGGCGTTTTGGGCAGCCCCCCCGACATTTGCAGACAGGCATACCAGCGCGAGCGCCGCGAAAAGAGGTTTTATCATTGAATATCCCACCCTTAAAAATCCAAGTCCGCATAATGCTTCACTGGTTTCGCCCCGTCTACTCTGTCAGCCAGTAGGGCACGAAATGAAGGCCGGGATTTCATTCGGCCATACCAGTCTTTCAGGTCTGGCGTGGCGTCCCACGGCACGTCGCCGAAATAGTCATAGGCCGACAGGTGCGCGGCGACGGACAGATCGGCCATGGTCAGGTTTCGCCCGGCAAGATAGGAACGCTCGCCCGCCAGCGCGTCGAGAAAGGTCATGCGGTTCTTCAGCGCGTGCGCGCCTTGGCGCAGGGCGGTGCTGTTGGGGGCGTGCTCGCGGCGGACCCATTGCGACACGCGTTCAGCCAGCAATGTATTGTTGATCCCGGCAAAGCTCTCTTCTGACCATTGCCACAGACGCCGCGCCTCGGCCCGTTCACCGGGCGGGAAAGGTAACAGGCGCGGGGCCGATTGGGCTTCTTCGATATATTCGCAGATCGCCAGCGTTCCGACCGTCGAGGTGCGCACTTCGGCATCTGTGTCGAGCAAAGCTGGCGCTGAAGCGCCGGGGGCCAAAGCCGCCAGTTCGAGATCAGAGACCCAAGGCTTGATCACAATTGGCTCAAAGCTCCAGCCTTTCTCAGCCAGAGCCAGGCGGACCGTGCGCGCCAGTGGATCGATGGGCCAATGCCATAGCCGTTTCATCTGCGTAGCCCTATCCCCATTCGCATTTGCCGCAAACCCGTGCTGCCAAACCCTTTACGCAGCGCGCTAACCTATGCTTCAAGCCAACCAACATGGACGTATAGGACCTCAAAATGTTGACGAAACCCTTTCGCTCACTGGTAATGGCCAGCACTATTTGCATTTTTGCTGTGGCGGGCTGCAAGAAACCAGCTGAAACGCCGTTCAAAGAGCCGCCCGTTTTGGTAGTTTCTGCGCCTGCTGGACAATTGCCGACCGGGGTTGCGCCA
>Ga0256847_1000911_pt1 | contig 16464 bp, 15 predicted proteins | sample TeddybearmetaG_FD_189099 | JGI IMG/M metagenome (GOLD analysis project Ga0256847, IMG submission 189099) | Hydrothermal vent microbial communities from East Pacific Rise, Pacific Ocean - Teddybear | ecosystem: Environmental > Aquatic > Marine > Hydrothermal vents | place: Pacific Ocean: East... | reverse complement strand
ATTTTTGCGCAAAAAAGCCGTTATGAAATTCCGCTTGAATATGGGGTTCATCAAGGTTGGAAAGAAACAAAAGAACCTTATATTTATCAAAAATATTGGCAAACTGAAACAAAATTAGTTTATTTTGGGGATTGTAATCAATATAAAAATAAATTGATTATTTTAATTAATAATCAACAAATTCTATTTTTAGCCGATTATTTACAAGCTTTACAAACAGAACCTTATATTGAGATTGTTTGGGAACAACAAGGATTATTTAATATTCCAGAATCACAAGCTTTTAATTTTGGGGCGATTGAAAGCCATCTTAATTATAATAAAAAAGCCTTTAAAGCAGATTATTGTTGTCATCAAGTGAATCTATCGGAACTTAAAAAAGCGCAGTTTTCTCAAAATACCTTAACTAAAATACAATCGCCTTTTACTCTATTTACAATTACTGAAAAACCTTATTTAGCAGGTTTTATTAAATTGTATTTATGGGTAGAACTATTTTACCCCAATCTTAATAAAAATTTATGGCAAGCAGCATGGGCTGAATTTTTAATAAAAATAGAAAAAATAACCGATCTAAAACAATATCAAACGTTATTATTAAATTTATTAGAACCATTACAAGATAAACATGCTCGGATTATTTTTAATGAATTAGAACCAACCCTTGAAAAAGAGTTTATACCCGAAAAACCCCGCCTGTTGTTTTCTCCTGCGATGGCATATATTAAAATATATCAAGAAATTGCTTATATGACGCCTTTTAAAATTCCTGATCGGGAAACTTTAGCAGAAGCTTTTTCATTAATTAAAAAAAGCAAAGCATTAATTTTAGATTTACGGGGTTATCCTTGTTGTCATTTTAAACATGAATTAATCCAATTTTTAAGCCAAGAACAAATTTTATCGCCTCGTTATGAGATTCCTTTAATTAGTGCCTATCAATCTGATTTAACTCAACAGTTTAAAGTGCTGCAATATACGGTGCCTGCTGATAAAGACCGCGTTATTTATAATAAACCCATAGTGGCTTTAATTGATCAGACGTTATATAGCGCCGCCGAAGATCTGTGTATGTATTTAAAACAAATTGATCATATTACCTTTATTGGGATGAAAACAGCAGGATGTCAGGGTAATATTTGTTTTGTTGATTTGCCTTTTAATGGTTATGCGGGGTTTTCAGGAATGACGGTACGCGATTTAGATGGTCGTATTTACCATGAAATTAAAGTTGATATTGAATTAAAATCAGACGAAAAAGCTTTAGAAAAAGCACTGGATTATTTAAATTATGTTATATGCAAATAGTTATTTTATAGATGAAATACCTTCTAATAAAGAACCTGCTTGGGCAAAATTATTATTAAAATTAGCGGAAAACCCCACTTCTTCTTATTTTAAAAATGTGTTTTTAGATTATGCACAAATCCAAATAACGCATTATTGCAAGTTTGATAAACTCAATGCTCAAGTCGAAACGGATTTATTAAATCAATTAGTACAAAGGCTTGATCAATTATGTGAACAAACCGTACAGCAACAGACCGGATTAAAATATCGTTCTTTATTTGGATTAAAAACAATCCAAGCACCGATTGAGTTAGATTTTTCTCATACTTTATTAAAGTATCCTGTTTTAGCTCGTTTAAGCGCTCAATTAACAATAGATACCTTGAATTTTATTAAAAATTTTCTAAATCATTTAAAAATGGATTGGTTTTTGCTTGAACAGCACAGTCAACAAAAATTACATCAAGTAACGCAGATTATCCCTAATTTATCTGATCCTCACCATCAAGGACGAACCGTCCAAATTATTATTTTTGATAACCAACTAAAATGGGTTTATAAACCCCGAAATTTAAGTATGGAGGTCTTTTATTTTGAAGTGATTCGTCGTTTAAATCCATTTATTTCCTTACCTTTAAAAATAGTTAAAGTTATTAGTCAACATTATTATGGTTGGATGGAATATATAGAAAAAAATAACGATTTAAATACTTTAGAAAAACAAAATTATAGTCAACGTTATGGTTATATTTTGGCTTTAGCTCATATTTTACGAGGTTCAGATTTTCACTCTGAAAATTTAATTCAGCAAGGAGATCAACCCATTCTGATTGATTTAGAAACTTTATTACAACCCCATGAAAGTTATCATCTTAGTTTGTTTTCCTCGGCTCAACGCTTTTTAAAGGGGATTCTAGCCACTCATTTATGTGAAACTATTGGAAAAAATTGTTCTTTAAAATTATTAGAAACGGGATTTAAAGAAGCTTATCAAGTCATAAGCAAACACTCTTTATTAAAAAAGAGTGAGTATCCGATAAAAACCCGTGTTATCTATCAAGATACCCAACTTTATCAAAATCTATTAAATTATGCCTTACAACCCCAATATTTAGAAAATGGTCAAATTTTTAGTCAACAATTTGAAATATTAAAAAAATCCAAATTAGAACGTTATAATAAAGAATATCAAATGTTAACCCAACTTGATATTCCCTATTTTCAAGTCAATACTCAATTTAAATCTATTGATTTAACCCAACAAGATTTAAATCAACAACTTTATTATTTACAACAGTGTTTTTATTTAAAAAATCCAGATAATAATCCATTATCGACGGTTAAATTTCAAAATCAAAGTAAGAAAAATATAAAAAAACAAATAAAAACACTTTGTGAGCAACAAGTTAATCATATTTTAAATCGTTCAGAACAAAGTGTTGATGGGCAAATATATTGGTTTGTTATCAAAGGAAATCGTTTTTTTATGACAGATCATGGATTATATGAAGGTAATATGGGGATTTTATTATTTTTATCTGCCGCCTATAAAATTAATCCAAAACCAACTTTAAAAAGATTTATTCTTTCCGCCTTAGAACCTTTATTAAAATCATTTGAAAATGGCACTTTAATTGCTTATCTAAATTTAGGCATGGCAACAGGATTAGCGGGAATTATTTATGGTTTATGTGTGATTAGTCAATTAATAGCTCAAGAGCGTTTATTGAATAATGCCATTCAAATAATACAACAAATTGAAGTCCAAAGAATAGAACAAGATAAGGCATTAGATATATTAAATGGCAGTGCGGGATTATTATTGGCTTTTATTTATTGTTATCAATTAAAACCTCAAACCTCTTTATTAAAAAAAGCAAAAATTTGTGCCACTCACTTACTTAATCAACAAGGTCATAACGGTGAATGGAAAACATTAGAACAAACCGCAATGGCGGGATTTGGACATGGCATTGCGGGAATTGCCTCTAGTTTATTACATTTTTATTCATTGTACCCTCAAAAAAAATATCTCATGGCAGCAGAAAAGGCATTATTATTTGAAAATACTTTTTTTGATAAGCAACAAAAGCAATGGCGAGCAATGGCATCCACCGCAGAATCGCCTAGTTTCTGGCAAGGTTTTTGTCATGGTGCCGCAGGCATTGGATTATCTCGACTGTGCTATCTTCAATATAATATTCAAAGCCCAATCAGTCAAAATGATTTAGACAATACCTTATCCATTGCTAAACAAAATAATATTACTGAATTTGATTTTCCTTGTTGTGGTGAAACCGCTAAATTAGAACTTTTATTAGCCGCTAATTTACAGCCTGAAGCTTGGCAAAAAGCGGCTTGGATTTTACAACGAAAACAACAAAATAAGGCTTTTTATTTATATGATGAATATCATTCTAAAGTGGATAACTTAAGTTTTTTTAAAGGATCAACAGGGTCTACTTATCAATTATTGCGGTTATGTTATCCCGAACAATTACCCTCTGTTTTAATGTTTCGTTCTCTCAACGAGTCACTGCCCGAATGCCCCGACTTTTTAAACAATCTGCCACCACATTAGAATCTGCTTCTGCTTCGGCACTTTCATCATCAACTTCAACAAATCGGGCATTGCCACATTGTTTTTTATCCCCTCTAAAAATCAAAATTGGCATTTTTTCAAAAATATTATCTTCTTCATTTAAATCAATGGTAATGGTATTGCGATCTACTTGGGTAATTTGGGCTTCAACTAAAGGAAAAGCATCAGTAAAGGATTTAGACAGAAGGGCGGTTAAATCATCTAATTGTTGTTGTGAATCAGTTTGACTGCGATCAAATTCATCATAACGAGTAATTTCAACTAAATCATTTTCTTCGCAGTCTTGGCAATTTTCATCTCGAACGGTGGCAACAATATTAATGGTGCTTAAATTTTGATTAATGGGATCTTGTTTTTCAATAATTGTGCCGCGTAACGTGGTATGCGGAATGGGATCTTTTTGCCAATCCCATTGCTCTTTTTTAAGCGCATTCACAATTTCTTTGCGGCAACGATTATAACGATAGGTTGAATTACAACTTTCTTTATTATCAAATTCTAAGTCAATAACCGCTTTATCTTCTAATTGAAAACGATTGGCAAGTTTATGTTGATAAAGCGCCTGATAAAGTTGATCTTGTCCTAATAAATGACAAGGTATGCCTGTACTGGGATTACATTGAAAAGGCAGAATAGCCATTCTTAAACGTTCTTTATGGCTTAATATTGCACTTTTAATTCGTTTAATAAAAACACTTTGTTGGCGTTGATATTGGCTATCTGAAATTTTAATTTTAAATTCATAATTTTCATTAAAATGCGTTAAAGGCACTTTTATTTTAAAATAAAGAGATTTTTTATTATTTTTCTTAAAGGCAATATTTTTACCATTTAAAGTCAGTTTTTTAAATTGCTGTGCTGTTTTTGCCCAACCTTGAATAAAGGCATAATCTTCTTGAGTTTCTGGGGCAGTATCTAAAGTTAAACTTAATGAAGGATTGGTTATTATTATTTTTTGTTTTGGAATCGGTGGGGCGGTGACAATATTTAAAGCGGTATTAATAGGTGCGGCTTGTTGGGGAAATTGTAAAGGAATAAAAACTTGGCTTTGTTTGCCTGATAAATCAGTCACAATAATTTTTAGCCCGCCATCCTTGAGTAATTGAGCGGTTGAAATTTTAGTTTTTAAATTAATAACGGGCTTTTTTCTTGCCACTAATAAGACCACTTTACGATTAGTAATAAAACGTTGGCGGGCTTGATAATCGGTTCCTGCAATTTGAATATTATCAATTAGAAAATCATCGCTAATTTGTCCTTTAATTTCAATATTGGGTTTGCTAATTAAATAATTAGGGGTGGGGAATTTAATTTTAATTTGGGGTTTTTGATTATCTAAAAAACCCACTTTATTTTGACTTAATAAGGCTTTTCGAGATTTATTTAAATAAAATTCTGCCATATCCGTGGGATAAGTTGATAAAGAATTTTTAAGCTCTGAAATTGCGTTTAAATAGCGTTTTTGGGCATAATAAACTTTGCCTAATTCGCGATGCGGAAAGAAATTGCGTTTAAATTTAGACCCTCCCCCAATATAAACATAACGATCATCTTTTAAACTGGCATCTATTTTAAAAACTTCGGTTAAATCTTTTTCCGCCGCCGCCCACATTTTACAATTTGCAAAAGAAACACCCCGTTCATAATAATCAAACGGTTCACCAATAAAACTGCCTTGTGTTTTACCACAGCCTAAGACCGTTTTTTTAGAGGAATTGCTATTACAAGCAATCAGTAAGAAACAGAGATTTAATAGAATCAGTAATTGAATGAGTTTTTTAGGCATATCGACCTCTCGACCTTTCAAACTCTCGTTCCCACGCTCCGCGTGGGAATGCATATAGTGTTAATTATATTGAATAATTTCACTTAATACGACATGTTTAGTATGCATTCCCACGCAGGAGCGTGGGAACGAGAAAAGTAGTAAACACTCCGTCAGTTTAAACCATAATCCTAAAAAAACAACTTATAAAATCCTTACTGTTTGTTTTTCAATAAACAAGGTTTTGGTTGCCAGTCGTTTAATTTGTGCTAAATCATGACTCACCCATAAAATCGGGATTTGATTTTGTTGTTGATAATTTAAAATCAAATGTTCTACTTTTAAACTATTTTCCGCATCTAAATTAGCCGTAATTTCATCTAATAATAAAACTTGCGGTTTAATGGCTAATGCTCTTAAGATAGACAAGCGTTGTTTTTCACCACTTGATAACCGATTAACAGGACATTCTAATATTTTTTCAGTCAGTGCTAAGGCGGTTAATTGATTTATATCAGGCGGTTGTTTAAAATATTCAATCACAGTTTCCGCCCACCACGCACTTTCTGCGGGTACTAAAGTGACTTTTTTCCGCCATTGATGGGCGCTTAATTGATTTTTATTTTGATTATTAAAATAAACATCGCCTTGATGCGGATCTAAATCAGCAATGGCACGTAATATTTTAGATTTTCCTGAACCTGAAATTCCATTTAACATAATAATATCAGTGGATTTAATCATTAAATCAAAAGGATTTAGCTGTAAAACTTGTAATGCTTTAATTTCTAAAGAGGGCATGGTGGGCTTGATTCTGAATGAATTAAAAAAATTCTGCTATAGTTATTTTAACTTAAAGTACTCGGACTTAATAATGGCTTTATCAACGGATCCCCGTCCTCGTTTTCTTAATCTATTTCAAATCCATTTACCTATTGCGGGTTTTATGTCTATTGCGCATCGACTGAGTGGTTTGTTTATGTGTTTTAGTATTCCTATTTTTATTCTTTTTTTTGAGCTTTCATTACAAGATCAAGATCATTTTCTTGAAATAAGGACTTTTTTTGAATCTAATTTAGGGCTTTTTTTGGTTTTTATCTTTTTATGGGCTTTATTACATCATTTTTTAGCAGGCATCCGCTATTTATTACTTGATTTAGGCTTTGGGGTTGAACGCGCCGTTTTTAGAAAAACTGCTTGGCAAGTGATTCTTTTAGCGCCTTTTTTTGCCATTGTTTTAACAGGATTGGTGACGCCATGAGTCTTGCAACAGGTTTTCATCATTGGTTAGTCCAAAGACTCACCGCCTTTTATATGCTTTTCTTTATTTTAGGGCTGTTAATTTTTTTTGTTAGTTCCGAAGGTTTAACTTATCAAAGTTGGTCAAGTGCTTTTCACAGCCCTTGGGTTTTAATTGTTTTTGGATTGTTTTTTTTGAGCTTGCTTTATCATGCTTGGATTGGCTTAAAAGATATTATTATGGATTATATTCATCCCCCGCTTTGGCGTTTAACCACCCTCTTTATTTTTGCAATTTTTTTATGGGGTTGTGGGCTTTGGCTTTTTACCTTACTTATTAAAGCTTACGGAGCTTAACCGATGGCATTGGCAACTCGAAAATTTGATACTTTAATTTTAGGCGCAGGCGGGGCGGGTTTACATGCCGCTTTGCAATTATCTAATAGTGATACCCGCGTGGCGGTGGTTTCCAAAGTTTTTCCAACTCGTTCGCATACCGTTGCCGCTCAAGGCGGGGTTAATGCAGCACTGGCAAATGTGGTTAAAGATGATTGGCATTGGCATATGTTTGATACCGTGAAAGGTTCGGATTATTTAGGTGATCAAGATGCCATTGAGTTTATGTGTCGCCAAGCGATTCCCATTGTGTATGAATTAGAACATCATGGCGTGCCTTTTTCGCGCCTTGATAATGGTAAGATTTATCAGCGGGCTTTTGGCGGAATGACCCAAAATTTTGGCGGCGATCAAGCTTTAAGAACTTGTGCCGCTGCCGATAGAACAGGGCATGCTATTTTGCATACGCTTTATCAACAAAATATTCGAGCTAAAACCCATTTTTTTGATGAATATTATGCCATTGATTTAATCCGTGATGAAGAAGGCGTTGTATTAGGTGCTTTAGTCTTAGAAATTGCTACAGGTGAACCGTTATTAATCCAAGCAAAAACCACTTTAATTGCCTCAGGTGGATGCGGGCAATTATTCCGTACTTCAACCAATGCCCATATTAATACTGGCGATGGCATGGCAATGGTCTTAAGAGCGGGAATTCCGATTCAAGACATGGAATTTTTCCAATTTCATCCCACAGGTATTGCGGGCAAAGGCATGTTAATTACCGAGGGCGCCAGAGGCGAGGGCGGTTATTTAGTGAATGGTCAAGGCGAACGCTTTATGCCTAATTATGCGCCTAACGCCAAAGATTTAGCTTCAAGAGATGTGGTTTCAAGAGCCATTGCAACCGAATTAAGAGAAGGGCGGGGCTGTGGTAAAGACAAAGATTATGTTTATTTAAAATTAGATCATTTAGCCAAAGGCGTGGTAGAAAAACGTTTACCAGGCATTCAATCCATGTGTAAAACCTTTTTAAAGATTGATCCCGCAGAACAAATGATTCCTGTAGCGCCCACCGCCCATTATGTCATGGGCGGGATTCCAACAGATCGGTTTGGACAAGTCGTAATGCCCGCTAAAAAAGGGCCTGAAGAAATTGTTTCAGGGTTATTTGCGGCGGGAGAATGTGCTTGTGTTTCGGTTCATGGCGCCAATCGTTTAGGCGGAAACTCTTTATTAGATATTTTAGTTTTTGGACGCTCGGCAGGTAAACAAATTGATCAATATTTAAAACAAAACCCCAATCATCGAAAATTAGATGAACACAGCGTTGAAAAAGCGATGGCACGGTTATCACGTTGGGATAAAAAAGGTGATGGCTTAACCATGAATTCTGTTAGAACTGAATTAAAACAAGTGATGTCTGATCATTGTTCTGTTTTTAGAACTCAAGAAGTGATGGCGGAAGGAGTGGAAAAATTAAAAAAAATCCGCCAAAAAATGCCTGATATTCGCTTGCAAGATCATTCTAAAATTTTTAATACCGTCCGCCTTGAAGCCCTTGAACTTGAAAACTTAATGGATATTTCAATGGCAACCATGTTGGGCGCTTTAAAACGCGAAGAAAGTCGCGGAGCGCATGCTCGTATTGACTTTCCTAAGCGGGATGATGAAAAATGGATGAAACACAGTTTATATTATCTTGAAAATGATCAATTAGATTATAAACCCGTACGAAGTAAACCTTTAACTGTTGACCGTTTCCCGCCAATGGAACGTGTTTATTAACCTGAATAATAAAAATCTAATGAAAAAAATAATTAAATATCTCTTACTCACTTTCTTTTTTTTTAATAGCATGGGGTTAAATGCAATGACGCAAGATGAAATGGAAAAAATTGTCATTAAAAATGTTAAAGTGATTGAGCATGAAAAAGGCACGATTCTCTTTACTTATCAAAAAGTCAAAATGATGTTAATTTCGGATAAAAATCATGATCGAATGCGTATTATTACCCCGATTAGAGAATATTCATTATTAACTGAAAAAGTGAAAGAAACTATTATGGAAGCAAATTTCCATTCCGCTTTAGATGCCCGTTATGCGCTTAGAGACGGCGTGATTTATTCCGCTTTTATTCATCCACTTTCACCTTTAAGTAAAGCGGAGATAGAAAGCGCCTTAAAACAAGTAGCAACCTTGGCACAAACTTTTGGAAGCACTTATAGTAGTACTGAATTAAGTTTTCAAGGAACAAAATAAATGTTATTTAATGTCAGTCAAGTAGAACTTGAATTATATTAAAGAAGGTTCCGCCAACCAGCGTATTTTATTTGTTTTATTAAGCGCTCGTTTAGTTTCTCCCTTAGTCAATGTTGCCTTTTTTTTACTACTGAGTTTTATTGCCAGTAGCGCCCTTATTTTAGTGCCTGACTATCAAATATTTTTCTTTGTTTTATTATTATCTTGTTTGCTTATTACGTTGATTGCTTTCTTATTATTAATTCAACGCTTACGCAATCATTTATTAAAACCCTTAGTTACTTTAGAAACCGCTGTTGCCAAAGTTTGTGAAGGGGAACCCAATGCCCACTTGCCCTTAAAAGATATTGGGGTTTTTTATGCGATGGTCAAAGACATTGATAGTATTAGTGAAGAATTAACCGATCTTTATGAAGACATGGACAGCCGTATTTCCCGCCATACCACGCTTTTACATAAAAAAACAACGTCCTTAAAAATTTTATATGATATTGCTTTGCGAATTAATCGTGGAGATGAAATTAATGATTTATTAATTCATGTTTTAAAAGTGATTAAAAAAATGTCGCAAGGCATTGCGGCAACCATTCGTATTATTGACAGTGATGGAAAACTCCATTTAATTGATTCCATTGGTCCTCAAGAAATTAAATTTTCAGCCCAACTTTGTACTTGTGGTAAGGCATTAACGGCGGGGGATATTTTATGTAAACATAACCCGTTAAAATGTTCACAACGCAATGGTCGCAAAATGTTTGGTGTTGATGATTTAGAATTAATTTCTATTCCCTTAAACTATCAAGATAATATGTTCGGTATTTATAATATTTATATTAAAAAAGAAACTCGAGGGCAAGCGGTTCAAGACAGTGATTTATTAGAAACCTTATCTACCATTGGCAGCCATTTAGGGATGGCAATGGCACAAAAAAGACTCGATGAAGAAGCCCATCAACTCTCCATTGTAAATGAACGCACCGCCTTTGCGCATGAATTACATGACTCCTTAGCCCAAACCTTGGCGGGTTTGCGTTTTCAAATTAGAATGTTAGAAGACAGTATTATTAAAGAAAATTTATCTAAAACCACGGCAAATGATATTAAAAAATTACGCAATGGATTAGATGAAGCGCATACCGAATTACGCGAATTATTAAGTAATTTCCGCGCCCCATTAAGTAATCAAGGGTTGATTTTATCATTAGAAAAACTCATTGAACGATTTGGACAAGAAAACCAATTAACCGCCTTTTTTCAATGTGAATGTCGTAAACCTCAATTTAGCCCTTCCCAAGAAATGCAAGTATTACGCATTGTTCAAGAAGCCTTAACCAATATTCAAAAACATGCCCAAGCACAAACAGTTCGTGTATTATTATCTTGTCCCAAAGATAAACTTTATAAGCTGGTGATTGAAGATGATGGTGTTGGATTTACCGATAAGGTAACAACGGGCAGTCCTGGCGAACATATTGGTTTATCAATAATGCAAGAAAGAGCAAAACGCTTAGGCGGAACATTACAAATAGAAAGCGAACCCGATGAAGGTGTTCATATGCAAATATTTTTTGATCCAAAAAGCCATAAACAAACTAAGTTGCATTAATTTTTATTTTATTTCAGGTTAAAAACAATGCGAGTGATGTTAATTGATGACCATACCCTTTTTAGGATTGGTTTAAGAGAATTATTAGAAAGGCGCGGAATTGATGTCATTGCGGATGTTGCCGACTGTCAACAAGGCGTGCAATTAGTGATTGAATCACAACCTGATATTGTTTTATTAGATATGCGGATGCCCAATATGACAGGGATTCAAGTATTGCAATATTTACGCAAACATTCGCAAACAATGCCCATTGCGATTTTAACCACCAGCCGTGAAGAAAATGATGTGGTTGAATCGCTTAAATCAGGTGCACAGGGGTATTTATTAAAAGATATGGAACCCGATGATTTAATTTCTAAAATGGAACAAATTGTCAATGGCGAAACCATTGTGGCACCTGAATTAACCGCCGTATTAGCAAGGGCGGTACAAGGCGGGAATAAACAACAAAATAAAACCACTTTTTCAACATTAACACCACGGGAAAGAGAGATTTTATGCCATCTTGCCGAGGGACAGAGTAATAAAGTCATTGCTAAAATTTTAGGGATTTCAGATGGGACGGTTAAACTTCATGTTAAAGGCGTGTTGCGGAAATTGTCGGTTCATTCTAGAGTTGAAGCGGCTGTTTTAGCGGTTGAGAATGCTTTTTGTAATAAGAATAAGAGGATGTATTGAGAAAATACCGCTGTATGTCTATAAAGCGGTTTCATCATTTATCACTCAGCCTCTTTGATTACTAAGAAAAATTTACTTACCAAATATTGTTATGTATAATTTCTTATGTGTATATGAATCGTTGAGGTAATTGAGTATGAGTGCACCCGTAAGAAAAAACTTTGTATTTGATGCAAAGGTTGCGCAACATTTAGAAGAGTTAGCAAAAGAGCAGCGAGTCTCTATGACCGCTTTACTGCAAACAATAATCGAAGAAGCTTATAAAAAAATAGCAAAACGTAAAAAAATAGCCATCGCAAAAAAACTAATAGGCAGTGCCAACGGACTTTTTGGTGATGAAAAAAGTATTCAATCCATTAAGGAAAACCAAGATGTATAATCATATATTCCTTGATGCCAATATTATTTTGGATATTTTTGATAATACTCGAAAACAACACCAATACAGCGCAACAGCTTACCTCACCATTTTAGAACAAGGCAGCAACCTGTATACAAGTTGCGACATTATCACAACCTTGTATTACGTTTATGCAAAAAAGAACAAAGCAGAAGCATTGGATAAAATCCAAAAAATAGCACAAACATTAGAAATCATCGCCTTTTCTAACCAAGAAGTAAATAAAACCTGTGCGATAATGAAAAAAGATGAAGATTACAATGACTTAGAAGATACGATTCAGTATATTTTGGCAAAAAGAATGGCATGTGATTTAATTATTTCTAATGATGCAGGCTTTGTTGCTAAGGATATTAAGCTAGTCAGCAGTAAAGCATTTTGTGCTTTGATGCGTTAGAAAATAATCAATTAAACTCAAGAAATACAATAATCCTTAACATACTGATCTATTCTATGGGGTTAGACGTTGCACGCAACGTCTCTACGGGAAAAATTAAAAAGGAACCCGATAGGATAAAAGATCAGATTTTTTATATTTTTGATAACATACCGAATCGCTTTGATTTCCGCTTAGGACCTTGATTTTAGTTTTGGTTTCGCCAAGATAAAATCCAACATGTCCTCCATTACCTCTGCGGAAAACAACAATACAACCTCTTCGAGGTGTTTTAAGCTTTCTTCCCCAATTGTGCCAAGAACGCGCCCAAGCAGAATCCGTTCCTTCATATCCTGATTTTTCAACAGACCAATTAACAAATGCAGAACACCAAGCGGTTTCATCGTTAGAACTATAAGATTCGCCTAATGTTGTTGATCTAAGATATTCGACAATTCTTGGATTATCCGCTGCTCCTGCATATTCTCGAACCCCTTTTTCTCGGATTGCTATTGGCATCCACGGAAATTCTTCATCTTTAATGTCATTATCATTATCTAAATTAACTAAATATTTATGAGATGACCAACCAATAAGACCTTGCTGGCTTTCGATTTTATACCAATAGGCATCCCCTGAAATACTGATAAGATTAACAATATCATCCATTCCAACGGTGCCAAGTATTTTACCTGTTAGTTTTGGTTCTTTACGTACGTTTAAATGATGAGCTGTTACTTTATATTGAGCCATTGCTTTCTCCACTTGTTAATTAAAATATTGTTTATTAAGTTTAGCAAGTTTAATTATTTTGGAATTAATTATTTATTCATTTTTATAATCTCGTTCTCTACAAGACCTCACTATATCTACTATCTCAGATGCAGATATATTAAGATTAACGCCTTTCACATCAAAAGGAGATCCTTTTTGTATCGCTGGTTTTATATAAAAAATTTCTCCATCACGTTTCTTAATACAAACAACGCCTTCTTTTTTTGCTTGATCTAAAGCAGATGCAAAATGCTGACGAGCCTCAGTAAAACTAAATTCTTTCATAATTAGACCTCTATAATATTTATGCCTGTTTTCTTAGCTTTAACTTGCAATCTTTTATCTAAAGTAAGAAGTGATGTACCCGTTTGCTGTGCACATTGAATAATATACGCATCATATGAATATATATTTAAAAAATCAGATATTTCTAGTGATTTTTCTAATGGAACATCTATAAACCTTATTGGGATTTCATGGTAAACCTTTAATGCTAATTTAGCCTGATCTATATTCAAAGGCGTACCACCATTGGAAAAAATCGGCTGAATATGGTTTTTTAAAAGATGGTCATTCTCAAGTATTACAACAAAAACTCAAAGATTTAGATAAAGCCCTTAAAGATTGCTTTGACAAAAAACAACTTTTGATGCGGTAAGGTGTATAAACCAAGCGTAGGGCGGGGATAATTATATACTGCTATACGTCTCCTGACGGATTATAATTTGTATTTTAGGTTAGGTTGTTAGGGTTTTTTATTTGAATAATCGTATTTTTCTAAAAAGTATTCAGCTTTGGAGAATTTTATTGATTCAGTTAAATTTTGATGCGCATTTTCTCCATAAAAAGATTTAATATTTTTCTTTTTTATGCCGAAAATTAAGGAGAGCAAGAACCATAGTTTTATTTTTTTTGATTTAAAATTAATAATAAACGTAATAATAATATTGATTAAATTAATATTAATTTTAATAAGATAACTAATTAAAAAAACCATTATTGATCCTATAAAAAAAGGTACAATAGAAGGTATAATATAAGATAAAAAAAGAAGAGCTATAATTATAAATAATAATATATTATAAGTAATATTATTTTCATTTTTTTTAGTATTTTTAATATTCTTATTACTATAAAATTTCATAATAAAAACCATTCTAAACTGATTCGGAATAACACTCTTTCTATCAATAAAATTATACAAATAACTTAAAAGCTTTTTCTTATCCTCTTTTAATTCCTTTATTTTTGGATTATTCAATAACAATTCACCCGTAAATTCTAACGCCTCTAATGTTTCTAATAAATCAATTGGTTCCGCCTTCGTTGCTTTCCAAATTGCTGCCATTTCAGCATTATCCTTATTAACTAAACGCTGTTCTATAAATTCAGCAAATAAATATTCTAAAAAAGATTTATGAGGAAATTTTAAACTATCACTACGGCTATGATCTGTTACAAAAAGACTATGACTTTGAATATCTGTAACAATCTCTGCAAGTGGATCTTTCCGATCTCTCAATCGTATTTTCAAAGCCTCTTTAATATCATCATTAAGTGCATTTTTTTTATTAAGAATTGTGTCAGGAATTACTTCATATAATATTTGAATTATTTTTTTAAATTCATCTAAAGTAATTTGGTTCTGCAAGCCATTTTTTACCATATAGACGGCGATTCCTGTTGTAAAATAAGAACGCTCTATTGGTGTTAAAGGCGGATTAAATTCTTGAGACTCTCTTTCTTTATCAATTTGACGTTGATAATTATGTTCTGTAAATAATTTAATAATTAAAGCGGAATTAATATCATGTTTATATTGTTTTAATACGCCTTTATTCCATAATTCATTAACAATACACAATAAAGAAGGTCTTGCCACAATATCTTTAAATTTACTATCATTTTTAGCTAATTCAAGAATCTCGTTTCTATTTTGTAAAGGCGCATTTTTTAAACTTTCCGCCATTTGTTCAAGATCAAAAGGTTGTAAATGCAATGCTTGAACATAAGTTTGACTACTTTCTGAACGATCTAATCCTAATAATGTTTTAGTTTCTCCTGCTGCAAAAAAATTAGGTCGTCCTGTAATTAAAATTTTAGCCTTGGGATAACAAAAACGCCATAATGATCGAAAATGATTATAACGAGATTCATGATCAAAAATATCCGACATTTCATCAAATCCATCAAAAATTAATAATAAACGTCCCGCCTTTAATAAAACCATTAATGCTTGTGCGTTAATATGATAATCCGCTCCCCAAAGATTTAATAATTCAATGGGTTGCAATGTTTTAGGGCTTTTACCACGCAATTCTAAAAAAATAGGAATACGCAATAAATTTTTTTCTTTTTGTTTTTCACGTTGTAAAATTAAATTATATGAAAACATTAAAGCACCTGTTGTCTTGCCTTGTCCATATTGACCTAATAAAGCTAATTGTTTTTGTCCTGCTTCTGTTATCCATTGGGTTAAATACTCTTCTAAATTTTGCTCAATGGCTTGTTTATTATTATCTGTTATTTTGGAAGGAACATAAGTGTCTAGAAGTTTTAAATTTGAGTTAGGCAAACTGTCTTGCTCAACTTTCTTTTTTAGTTTAATAAAATAATCATCAAAATCAATTAAGTTATCTAATAACCATATTTCGCTATATTGTTGAATAAAAAGAGTTTTATTTTTTAAAGAATATCTTTTTCTAGGACTATCTTGTTGAGTAATAATAATAATTTCATATTCATTAAGTTCATGACTTTGTTGTTTTAAATAATTAAGAAAATTATTTATTTCTTTTCTACTGGGCGCTTCTCGACAACATAAAACAGCCACAATTCTATTTTGTTTAATATTTTTACCAATCCAACAATCTGCTTTTTTATGCCAATCTTGATCCTTTTCTGTTATAAAATCATAATAACCCCATTGATATAACTTTAATAATTCAATGGCTTGAACCCGCCAAGTTAAATTTTCTTTAGGTTCTTGTAAGGCACTTTTTTGATAATAAGGATTAAGAATTTAATAACATTCGAAACTTATATATTTTTAGAAATAGCAACATAGTTCCATTGTGGAAGATAACTATCAAATTGAATTTTCATAGTTTCTTTGAAATTATCAGCCACTTT
>Ga0256847_1000910_pt1 | contig 16516 bp, 18 predicted proteins | sample TeddybearmetaG_FD_189099 | JGI IMG/M metagenome (GOLD analysis project Ga0256847, IMG submission 189099) | Hydrothermal vent microbial communities from East Pacific Rise, Pacific Ocean - Teddybear | ecosystem: Environmental > Aquatic > Marine > Hydrothermal vents | place: Pacific Ocean: East... | reverse complement strand
ATAGAAATAATATAGAAAACTCCAGATAGGCGCTCATAAAATTTTGAGTCAATAGAAATAATAACAATAATAAGTAGAAAACTTAACGCAATCCATTGTAATTGTTTTCCGTAAAGTGCAGCAAAGTCTAATATTTCATGGTGATTTTCCGATACAGAGGCAGCATAAATATTTAACCAACCAAAAAATACTAATACTACATAAAATAATACCAATATCCAGTCAATACCTGCAAATATGTTAGTCTTTCTTTTCCGCAAGCTGTTCTTCTGTTAATAGTTGTTTGTCATATTCATCTTGTAAGCTACCTTCAAACATACGTTGTTCTAACCAAGGTCTGTCTGTATCTCCATTGAGGTATTTTTCAATCATTAAAGTAGCGATAGGACCAGCCCATCGTGCTCCCCAATACCCATTTTCTACAAATACTGCAATGGCGATTTTCGGGTTGTCCTTAGGCGCAAATGCAATAAAAATTGAATGATCTTGTCCATGTGGATTTTCGGCAGTACCTGTTTTTCCACAAATGTCAATACCTTTTACTTTTGACCCTCTGGCGGTTCCTTTTTCAAAAACGTTAAACAAACCTTCTATTACAGGGTCAAAATGCTTAGGGTCAATTGTGGTCTTTTTGGGTTTTGTAAAAGCATCAATCTGTATTGGCTCGTTATTTATTTTTTTGATGATATGTGGAGTAAAATAAAAACCTCTGTTTGCAATTGCTGCGGTCATATTAGCCAATTGTATGGGTGTTGTCAATATCTCTCCCTGACCAATTGCATTTGAAATAGTTGTAGAAGCACGCCACCCACCATTAGGGTAATATCGGTTGTAGAATGCAGCATTAGGTATTAACCCTTTATTCCCAATAGGGAAATCAATTCCTAAATAATTACCAAGACCAAAACTCTTTACATGTTTGTTCCAATTATCCATACTTTCTGATGGTGTTGGATATTTTTCAATGATTCGTTTATAGACATTCGCAAAATATGTATTGCACGATTTATGTATACCTCTATCCAATTTTATAGGAGAGGCATAAATTCCACAATGGCATTTCATAAATGCTTTTACTCCTCTACCATACTTATAACCACCATAACAATAAAAAGAACTCTCAGGAAGAATTACCTGTTCTTGCAAACCAACCAGTGCATTTATGATTTTAAAGGGGGATCCAGGAGGATATTCGCCTTTTAAACCTCTATCGTATAAAGGTTTATTGTATTCGTCATAATGTAATTTAGTATAGTTTTTAGAACGTTCTCTACCAATCAATAAATTGGGATTATAGGTAGGCATAGATACTAACGAAAGTATTTCACCTGTTGAAGGTTCAATAGCAACAATACCACCTCTTTTATTTGCCATTAATGCCTCACCATATTGTTGTAACTTGCTATCAAGAGACAAGGTTATATCCTTTCCTAAAATCGCCAATGTATCATAACTTCCGTCTTTATAAGCGCCAATTTCTTTATTGAAACGGTTTCTTTGAATAAATTTCACGCCTTTTATACCTCTTAAATATTCCTCATATTGTTTTTCAACACCTTGAATACCAATTAATTCACCCAGTCTATAGTATGGATTCTTTGTAATAAGTTCATTGTTAACTTCACCTATATAGCCTAATACATTTGCTGCAGAGTTAATAGGGTATTCACGTAATGAACGTTTCTGAATATAAAACCCCTTGAATCTGTGCATTTTCTCTTGTAAATATGCATAGTTATCTTTAGATAATTGAGCAACAAAAACAGAAGGTAATCTGGGAGAATAATTATTTGCTCTATTGTATTTTTTTATAAATTCTTCTTTGGAAATTTTTAGTAAATTACAAAATTCTAACGTATCTAATGGTTTTACATCTCTGGGTGTAACCATTATATCATATGATGGTTGATTGGCCACTAATAAGATATTGTTTCTATCATAAATAAAACCTCTTTCAGGATAGTCATACTTTACGGCAACAGCAGAATTGTGAAATGGCGATGGTTTGTACTTAGTAGCTATAATCTGTAAATAGAATAAACGAAATATAAATAGAATACCTATCAATAATATTGAAAAGTAGGCAATATATTTTCTATCCATCTTATTTGTCTTTGCTTGTTAATAATAAACTGAATATTAGTAAAATAATTGTAAAAAGACTTGTTAAAAATGTTCTTGAGAAAATGGTGATGATTTCATTGAATTTAAAATACTCTAAGCTAAATAGTATAAAGTGATGCATGAAAGCTATAATAGCAATAAAACTAAGTAACCTTAAAAAGGGAAGTTTGTTGATGTTAAATACAGGAAAATCTATTTCAGACTTCCTTAATAACCCTTTTAATAATGGCAATCTTATATAGGCTATAAATAGCGTCGCAGCGGCATTAGTACCTCCTGAATCAACAAAAAAGTCAATGCATAAACCTAACAAAAAACTTAGGAGTAAAAACAAACCTCTATCTTTTTTTAATGGGTATACAATAACGAATAAAATATAAAGCAAAGGATTGATATAACCTCGAAAGAGAACGTTATTCAAAACAATCACTTGAATTAAAATTAACCCAATAAACAGGATGGTATTTTTTATAACATCATTCATTTAGGGATGGTCTCTTCTAATATTTTTATTTCTTCTTTATCAAAATTTGCGATAACATTTATTGGGCCTATAGCACTCATATCGTTAAACAGTTTGATATTGATACTCTGGTAAATATTATTTTTTTTACTGAAATTTAAAACAGTTCCAACTGGAATTCCCTCAGGAAAAATGGTAGATTTTCCGCCAGTTGTTATCGTGTCACCAATTTTCACATTAGCTCTCACGGGTAAGTCGGTAAGTTGAAGTATATTATAATCTTCTCCATCCCATTGCAAGGTACCAAAATATAAGCTATTTAAGAGCTTCACGTTAATTTTAGAATTTTCATTTAGAATGGAGATAACGGTTGCAAAATTTTTCGAAACGGTATTTGTAATACCTATAATTCCTTTACTATTTATAACGCCTTGATCAGCTTCAATACCTTGTCTTGATCCTTTATCTATCAATAAGTAATTGTATTTTCTATTGTATTGATTATTATAGACTTTAGCAGCGGTATAATTGTATTTCTGAAAATATTTTGTAGTATCTATAACTTGAATAAAATGAGGTGTACTATCTTTAAATCGTTGAGCCAATATATTTTTTAATTGTGTATTTTCATCAAGTAATTGTTGATTGAACACCCTAAGATTGTTGTATTCTTTAAAAGAATTAATGCGGCTGTAAATACCACCAGTAACAGCGTTTGCAGAATTTACAAATTTACTTCTATGGAAAGAATGGTTTTGAATGGTCAGTGAAACAGCAATTAATTCAAGTAATAAAAAGAACAGAAAGTATTTATACTTTATTATAAAACTAACAATTTGCTGCATTTGTTTTTAGAACATTAACTATTTCATCAATACAATTTGATATTTTTCCAAATCTTTAAGGGCGATACCAGTTCCTCTTACTACTGCTCTTAGTGGGTCTTCAGCAACATAAACAGGTAAGTCGGTTTTTCGAGATAGACGTTTGTCTAATCCTCTAAGCATTGAACCGCCACCCGCTAAGTAAATTCCTGTATTATAAATATCAGAAGCCAATTCAGGAGGCGTTTGAGATAAGGTTTCCATCACCGCATCTTCAATTCTTAAAATAGATTTATCCAATGCTTTGGCAATTTCTCTGTATGATATTTTTATTTGCTTTGGTTTACCACTTAATAAATCTCTACCTTGTACTAAAATGTCCTCAGGCGGATTTGCTATATCTTCTGTTGCAGCTCCAACATCAATTTTAATGTTTTCAGCTGTTGTTTCACCAACATATAAGTTATGCTGTGTCCGCATATAATAGGCAATGTCATTTGTAAATACATCGCCCGCAACTTTTATAGATTTATCACATACAATTCCTCCCAGTGCAATAACCGCAATCTCGGTTGTACCACCACCAATATCAATAATCATGTTCCCTTTGGGTTGCATGATATCAATTCCAATACCAATAGAAGCAGCCATTGGTTCGTGAATCAAATATATTTCTTTGGCATTCATGTGTTCCGCAGAATCACGTACTGCACGTTTTTCAACTTCAGTAATTCCAGAAGGAATACAAATCACCATTCGTAAAGAAGGAGGAAAGAAAAAACGTTTTTTTATAGAAGGGATTTGTTTTATAAATTCCCGTATCATTTGTTCTGATGCTTCAAAATCTGCAATTACACCATCTTTTAATGGACGAATAGTTTTAATATTCTCGTGCGTCTTACCTTGCATAAGATTTGCTTTTCTTCCGATAGCAATAATTTTACCAGTAGTTCTATCTTTTGCAACAATTGAAGGACTGTCAATAACGACCTTACCATTATGTATGATAAGTGTATTTGCTGTACCAAGGTCAATAGCGACGTCCTCGGTCATGAAGTCGAAAAATCCCATAGAGTTATTAAATTAGGAGTTACTTGTTTTTTACAAATGTGCAAAGTTAATAAATTTAAAGGAATCTCTTGTGATTCCTTTAAATCATTATTGAAGAGATTTTAGATTTTTCTTTAATGTTTGAAATGACGTGTTCCTGTAAATACCATTGGCATTTCATTTTCATTGCAAAAATCTATCGACAATTGATCTTTAATTGACCCTCCAGGCTGTATGACAGCATTGATTCCAGCATTCTTTGCAATTTCAACACAATCCGGAAATGGGAAGAAGGCATCACTTGCCATAACTGCATTTGTAAGGTCAAAATTAAAATGAGTTGCCTTTACAATGGCTTGATTTAAAGCATCTACACGAGATGTTTGTCCTGTACCACTTGCAAAAAGTTGTTTGTTTTTAGCCAATACAATAGTATTAGACTTTGTATGTTTACAGATTTTAGAGGCAAAGATTAAATCTTCTATTTCTTCTTTGTTGGGTGAATTCCTAGTTTTTGTTTCCAACCCTTTTGTAGTGTCGGTTTTAAAATCTCTGTCCTGTACCAAAGCACCGTTCAAGCAACTTCTAGTGGTTGTTTTTGATAGCACAACTTCTTTTAAAATTAAAACGATTCTATTTTTTTTACCTTTTAGTATCCCCAATGCTTCGTTGGTATAAGAAGGAGCAATGACTACTTCACAGAATAATTTATGAATTTCATTCGCAGTGGCTACATCAATTTTGGTATTTGAAATTAACACTCCACCAAAAGCAGAAACAGGGTCACCCGCCAATGCATCATTATAGGCTTGTAAGAGTGTATTACGTTGTGCTAGACCACAAGCGTTGTTATGCTTTAAAATAGCAAAAGTAGGACTTTCATCTTTGAATTCATTCATTAAATTTACGGCAGCATCAACATCTAATAAATTATTGTAACTTAGTTCTTTACCGTGTAGTTTGGTGAACATTTCATCAAAATTTCCAAAGAAAAATCCTTTTTGATGCGGATTCTCACCATAGCGTAATACCTTGCCATTTGTTTCGCTTATTTTTAAGGTGGCTATGCTGTGATCAGCATTAAAATAGTTGAAAATGGCAGTATCATAATGTGAAGAAACATTGAATGTTTTTGCTGCGAAATTTTTACGTTGTTCTAACGTAGTTTCTCCATTTTGAGTTGTCATAATTTCCAAAAATTCATTGTATTGCTCCATGGAAGAAACACAAATAACATCGTTGAAATTTTTGGCAGCAGCTCTAATTAATGAAATTCCACCAATATCGATTTTTTCAATAATATCTTGTTCAGAACTACCAGAAGCAACTGTTTTTTCAAAAGGGTATAAATCGACAATGACAATATCTAATTCTGGAATTTCATATTGTCTAAGTTGCGAAATATCACCATCGTTATCTCGCCTCGATAAAATACCACCAAATACTTTTGGATGCAATGTCTTTACTCTTCCACCAAGAATAGAAGGATAAGATGTTAAATCTTCTACAGGTACAACGTTAATGCCTAATTCTTGAATAAATTTCTCGGTACCACCAGTAGAATAAATAGTAATGCCTAAATCATCTAATTTTTTAACAATCGGTGCTAACCCGTCTTTGTGAAATACTGAAATTAATGCCGATTTTGTTTTTTTTGAAGTGCTCATCTAATGTGTTGTTATACCAATTTTATTTTGAGGTGACGTATAATTATATTGTAAAAAAGAAACAATAAAATAAGTCATTTCAAGTTCAATTTGGTATTTAGTTTGCCAAAACTACTAAAACGCAATAGTTTAATCACTAGATGAGTGGGTATAAACAATGAACAATTTATTAACAGTTATTTAATAAACGCCTATGGTAATTAATTTGTCCTAGATGATAATTTAAATGCCCATAAAGATGCAATAAAAAATATTCGGTAGTCATTGGCTTTCCGAAAACTTCAAGAGGATACTTTTTATCCAAATCTTCCTTAGTAAGTGAAGAAAATACTTCTTCTAATATAATTTTTACTTCATCAATTTGATTTATAATGAACTCTTTCGGAATATTTTTGTCGTTAAATTCTTTCTCCCGTTGTCTAATATAACCTGAGTTTCCTAATATGGCTCCAATAAAATGGTTTAGGTTTCCGATAATATGAATGGCTAAATTTCCAGCACTATTTTTGATGTCAGTATCTATTTTCCATAGAAGATTATCATTAGAATATGAAGAAATTTCATCTTTTAATTTATTCAATTCCCTTTTATAGAGTACAGTTAATGATGTCGTCATAATTATATAAGTTTTAAATGTTTAATTTAGCAACTTCTTGGCAAACAAATTCTAATAAATCGGTATCTTCATCTGTAAAAGGATTTACAGTATGAGAATCAATATCTATCTGCCCAATATTTTCTCCACTAACAAAAATAGGAATTACAATTTCACTTTTCACCTTGAAACCACATGAAATATAATTGTCTAGTTTAGAAACATCTTGTACTACAAAATTTTGATTGCTAATAGCTACTTGTCCACAAATACCTTTACCAAAAGAAATGGTAGTATGCTCAGTAGGTTCTCCGGCAAATTGAGCTAATTTCAGCTCTTTTTTATCAGTATTTATAAAATAGAAACCAACCCAATCATAATATACTATTTCTTGTTGTAAATACATACAAATGTTTTGTAGTATCTCTTCTAAAACAGTGTTGTTATTTATTATGTTGATAATTTTATTTTTATGAAGCTCCGTATTCATATGAATCAACTAAATTTGAAATTATAATCTTTGTCGCACAAAATTAAACTACTTTCATTTGAAGAAAAGAAAAATAATCATAAATTTTTTACTTAGGTTTTTTGTAACATACTTTTTACTACTTGCAGTGTATAATTTTTATTTAAAACAAACAACACAGGAAGGTGATGTGTTCTCTTGTGACCCTATGACAAAAACAGTCGCTTTTCAAACACATGAACTAGCTAATTTTTTTGGATACAATACTTATACAGGGCAGCACGAATCTGAATTGTCAATGAAATTTTTTGTTGGTGAAGTACATGCATCAAACATTGTTGAGGGCTGTAATTCAATAAGCATAATCATTCTATTTCTAACTTTCATCATTGCTTTTTCAGGAAGTTTAAAGGCAACTATTATTTTTGGCGCCATTGGTACTTTCATTATATATCTAGTAAATATTTTTAGAATTCTCATATTGAGTATGTTAATGTATAAATATCCAGATTATCAATATTTTTTACACAGTCTGTTGTTTCCAGGCATCATTTATGGTACTACTTTTATACTGTGGATAATTTGGGTGAATAAATTTTCTAACCTTAAGAAAGCAAAAAAATGAGCAAGTGGGTTAAGGGAGCTATTATTGGAGTGTTGATTATTTTATTGATGTTGGTAAGAGCCTTTGGCGATAAACTGTTTTATGATCCATTCATTAGTTATTTTGAACATGATTATTTATATGATACAATACCTGGATTTGGAACATTAAAATTGTTTTTTCATATTTTTTTACGATATGCTGTAAATGCATTGATTTCCTTAGGGATAATTTATGTTGCCTTTCGCAATAGGAGATTGATTAAATTTTCTATCAAGTTTTATATCGTTGCTTTTTTAGTACTTTCAATTGTATATTATGGATTGCTAAAAGCTGGAATGCAAAATGGCTATTTATTTACGTTTTATGTACGACGTTTTTTAATTCACCCGGTATTTGTATTGATTTTAATACCTGCATTTTATTATCAAAAAAGGTTGGTTCGCCAATCGTCAACGGTAAAAGGATTGCTCTAGGTAATAAAAAATTGATGGAACAAGTTGATGCCATAATTTCTGAAAGAATAAATACTAAGGTTATTGAAGAGCAAAGAAAAGGTAAAACGGTTTCCTATATTTCTGTTAATGGAATAGCAGAAGGATTTGTAACCATTATAGATGTTATTAAAGCAACTAGTAAACAGGCTATTGGGTTATTGCAAAATCAGGGTGTTGAAGTGATAATGTTAACAGGTGATAATGAACAAACAGCAAAATTTGTAGCAGACGAATTGAATTTGGCTAATTTTCAGGCAGAATATTTACCAGAAGATAAATTGAACGTTATTAAAAAACTACGATCTCAAGGAAAAATAGTAGCTATGGCTGGCGACGGAATTAATGATGCTCCAACGTTGGCGCAAGCAGATATTGGTATCGCTATAGGTAGAGGAACCGATGTTGCTATAGAAAGTAGTGAAGTGACACTCGTTAAAGGCGCTTTATATCCAGTTTTCGGATTGTTATTATCACCCATGATAGCTGCCGCTGCTATGAGTTTTAGATCAGTGTCAGTCATTGTAAACTCTTTAAGATTAAAAAACATAAAGTTGTGATAATAATCACAATAATAAACTCAAAAAATACTATTTTTACAAAAACAAATAATTAAAATAAATAGAATGAAAAAAACAATTTTAGTATTGGCAATGATAGTTGCTGTAGGATTTACTTTTGCATCATGTAAAAATGATAAGAAAGAAGAGGTTAAAGAAGAAGTAGGTGAAAAAATGGCCTCAAATGGTGAGATATATCAATGTCCAATGGATTGTGAACATGGTAAAAGCTATACAGAAGCAGGTAAATGTCCAGTTTGCAAGATGGATTTAAAAGCTAAAAAAGCTGGAGAAACTGATGCTGATGTATGTTCAAAATGTGGTAAAAGTAAAGCTGAGTGTGCTAAAGAACATGGAGATAAAGTATGTGCAAAGTGTGGAAATGATAAGGGAGAATGCTCTTGCCCAAAACATGAATCTAAAAAGGATTCAACAAATCATGATGGACATGATGACCATTAATAGGTAAACAATTCTTTCAATAGAAATAGAAAGCGCTATTTTTGAACTATCAGGAATAGCGTTTTTTTATTCAATATAAATAACGCGAGTTCAATATACGAATAATCATAATTATATGTTTATCAATGTAAAAACATTTTAGTTACGTCGAAGTCACGTTAATTATATTTTCTAACAAAAAAAATTCTTTTGATGAATTTCAAAAGATTTTTTTTGTTGTTATACATATACTCGGTTTAGTGTATACATATTTTAGGGTGAGTCATAATGTTCGTTAAGGCACTTCACTTTAGGTTAAGCACCGAAACCCGTATTAGCTATAACATTGTTGTAGTCAGTTATTCTTGGTCAGTTTTTTTCTTTAATAATTCAGTCGTTTCTTTAACAATTCTGTTTTTTTTAAGTTTTCGAAATTCTCGTTCTTTTAATTTACTGTTCTTTTCATTTTCTCGAAAAATTCTTAACTCTTCAGAATTCATACCTTTTGTTTTTCCTTTTGAAGGAAAGTCCTTTATTCTTATAAGGATATTTGTTTCAGGTTCTACATAAAATTCCTTTGTAGTATGAATATTCCAATCATATGGTTCATTAGGATTCAGTAATAAATATTTTTGTTCTCTTTTGTCCCAAAGTCCATCTTCACGTTTTTCTATTAAGTCTGCTACAAACCAATTAACGCAATCTTTGTATTCTAATAAATTGCTTGGTATTCTTTCAGAAATTTCTTTTTGAACATCTTTCCAGTTATTTCCATTTTTTCCTCTTAGAAAGCGAACAAGTAAACCATAATTGATTTTACTATTAAAAAATTTAAAACTTTGCCCCATTCCTTTGTGAGTTGGAAGATTATCCCAATCATTATTTTTCTTGGAATTTCGAGAATCTGAATAATCTCCGTCATTCACATATCTTCTTTTACTTCCAGAAGTTTTTAAACGTGTAATCAACCATTTTTTTGTGTGATTTTTTCCTTTATTACTCATTTTGTTTTAATCTAAAGAATTCTTCGAGGTTCTACCTCGGGGTTATGTGGAAAGTTTGAAAACCTTAGGTTTTCATCAAATGAAAAAACTTTCTTCCGCTTGATACCTCGATGGCTCTGCCTCGGGGTAGTTCATTTATAATTTCTCGACAAAGGAAAGACATTTTTTAAATTGTTTACAACATTATAATAAAGTGCGTATACACTTAATGCGCATAATACCGCTAAGGTAATAATTCTTTTGCTTTAGTTTGTGTTACTATTGGAGCATCCTATTTATGTTAGTCTTACTTATTTATGGTAAACAAAAAATGCCTTTATCAATTTGATAAAGGCATTTTTAAATTTATTTATAGTGTTAATCTATCCGCAAACAAGCTCAAACTTGTCTGTGGTGGCTCACCACATTACATCATTCCTGGCATCCCGCCACCCATAGGAGGCATTCCACCTGCAGGAGCATCTTCTTTAATGTCGACTAACGCACATTCAGTAGTTAAAATCATACCGGCAACTGAAGCTGCATTTTCTAATGCAATACGAGTTACTTTAGTAGGATCAATAATTCCTGCTTTGTGCATATACACATATTCGTCTGTTTTAGCATTGAAACCAAAATCTTTTTTACCTTCTAATACTTTAGCAGCAACCACTGAACCTTCACTACCAGCATTTTCAACAATAGTACGTAATGGTTCTTCAACAGCACGAGCCACAATTTGAATACCTGTAGTCTCATCTAAATTAGTTGTAATGATTTCCCCCAATACATCTATTGTTCTAATCAAAGCAACACCACCACCAGCAACAATACCTTCTTCAACAGCTGCACGGGTAGCATTCAATGCATCATCAACTCTATCTTTCTTTTCTTTCATTTCTACTTCAGAAGCAGCACCTACATATAATACGGCAACACCTCCAGCTAATTTAGCCAAACGTTCTTGCAATTTTTCTCTATCATAATCAGAAGTAGTAGTTTCTATTTGTGCTTTAATTTGGTTTACTCTACCTTTAATATCAGCTTTTTTTCCAGCACCATTTACAACAGTAGTATTGTCTTTGTCAATAGTTACTCTTTCAGCAGTACCTAACATTTCAATAGTAGTGTTTTCTAAGGTAAAGCCTCTTTCTTCGGCAATTACAGTTCCACCAGTTAGGATAGCAATATCTTCCAACATAGCCTTACGTCTGTCTCCAAACCCAGGAGCTTTTACAGCAGCAATTTTTAAAGAACCACGTAATTTGTTTACTACTAAAGTAGCCAATGCTTCTCCTTCAACATCTTCAGCAATAATTAACAAAGGTTTGCCTGTTTGAGCAACGGGTTCTAAAACGGGTAGTAAGTCTTTCATTGATGATATTTTTTTATCATACAATAAAATATAAGGATTCTCTAAATCAGTAAGCATCTTTTCAGAGTCTGTTACAAAATAAGGAGATAAATAGCCCCTATCAAATTGCATTCCTTCAACAATGTCAACATACGTTTCGGTACCTTTTGCTTCTTCAACAGTAATAACACCTTCTTTACCGACTTTTTCAAAAGCTTCAGCAATTAAATCACCAATACTTGTATCATTATTCGAGGAGATAGAAGCAACTTGCTTTATTTTTTCAATTTTATTGCCAACAACTTGAGATTGTTTTTGTAAATCAGCAACTATAGCAATCACAGCTTTGTCAATTCCTCTTTTTAAATCTAACGGATTTGCACCCGCAGCAACATTTTTAAGACCTTCTCTTACAATTGCTTGTGCTAATACAGTAGCAGTTGTGGTACCATCGCCTGCTAAATCGTTTGTTTTAGAAGCTACTTCTTTTACCATCTGCGCCCCCATATTTTCTAATGGATTTTCTAACTCAATTTCTCTGGCAACTGTTACACCATCTTTTGTTATTTGTGGGCCACCAAAAGGTTTGCCTATAATTACATTACGCCCTTTAGGTCCTAATGTTACTTTTACTGCATTTGCTAATGCATCAACACCACGTTTCAATCCGTCACGTGCTTCTATATCAAATTTTATATCTTTTGCCATGTTTAAATTTTATTTATAATTAAATGTTTTTATGCATTCTTACGAAAATAAGAATGACAACTTATAATATAATTCCGAAAATATCACTTTCTCTCATGATTAAATAATCACCGCCATCATGTTTAAGTTCAGTTCCACCATATTTCCCATAAAGAACAATGTCTCCAACTTTTACAGTTGGTTTTCCATCTTCAGCATCATTTCCTACGGCTACAATTTTACCTTGTTGTGGTTTTTCTTTAGCTGAATCTGGTATATAGATACCTGAAGCGGTTTTTATTTCTGCAGCTAGAGGTTCTATGAAAATCCGATTTTTAGTACCTGCAATCGGTTTGATGTTTATTTTACTCATTGTTATTATTTTTTAGTTAATTTAATTAATGACAGATAGTCGAAAAACGTGCCAATTTTAAAAATATGACAGATAGACATTTTATATAAAATATTAGTTATTTAAACTCAAGTATTGTTATAAAAAAAATGCCAACGTGTCATTTTCGTTGGCATCTATATATATTCAAAATAAAAGTTGAATTATTCTTTTGTTGAATCTTCATCACCTGTTGTAGATTGAATATCAGTACTAACAGGTACTTCATCAAAAACTTCTCTATTATTGATAGTTTCTTCTACTTGAGATTTTGTATCAACAGTATCTCTTGCAATAGAAAAATTTGATAATAATATCAAGGCAAAAAGCGCAATGGCTAATGTCCATGTACTTCTATCTAAAAAGTTTGTGGTGTTTTGTACACCACCCAAACTTTGAGAGCCTTGACCTCCAAATGAAGATGATAAACCCCCACCTTTAGGATTTTGTACCATTATTATTAAAATAAGCAATAGTGCTACTATAATAATCAGGACTAAAAATACTGTGTAAGACATGATTTATGTGTTATTTTGTTTTAAAAATTTAATCGCTTTAATTCGGTCAGCAAAGAAACCACTTTTTTCCGGATATTTCAAACTTAAAATTTTAAAAGCTTGCATAGCTTTATCGTATTGTTTTTGTTCTAAATAAACACGAGCCAGCGTTTCTGTCATAAGATTTTTATTCTCAGTAACACTTTCAATTGCAATGTTTGTAGTGTCGTTTGAAGCAAGTGGTTTTATTTTTGGTTTCGTTTGAATAAACTGTTCAATTAAATCAAACCTTTCATCCTGCTGTTTTAGCGTTTTAGTTGGTTCAATTTCTTCACGTTCAATTGGTTTTAAAGTGGTTACTTGCAACCATTCATTAAACGAATGCATTTCAGAAAGGTCAAAAACTAGTGGTTTGCCAATCTCCAATTTCTCCTCAGCAGTTTTAATTTTTTTTGGCTTGGCATCATCAGCTATAACAGGACTGCTTACCAAAGGTATTTTAACAACTTCTAAATCAACAATTTCACTATCAGCAATGAGATGTTGCTCTTTTTCTAAATTAGAAGAGGCATCTAATATATCTGCAGTTATAAAATCGAATAAGACTGTTCTGTTAGTTGTATAGGCGGCTGTTGTTTTTAATGCATTATTGTATTTAAAACTATGTTGATTTTTCAACCCTTTTAAATGAATGATACGTGCAGCTTGAAAGTATGGATAATTTTCTAGAATATCTTCAATAGCAGCCGTTTGCTCTTTTGAAATAGCATTGGGCTGTTGTAATAGTGATGTGAATTCTGTGATGTTCATATTACCATTTTGCTACTGAAGCATTAAAAATATCTTGTGTTATACGCTCAAAGATTTCGTCAAGTGCATCTTCTAAAGCCGTTCCAGTTAATTGTTGATTAGCATCAAAATCTGAATAAAAAGAAAATGTTTTTTCAAAATCATCCTCTTCAATTAATTTATTAAAAAATCGAACTCTGACGGAAATACTAAGTCTATTTTGTGCCGCTCTTTGATCTGCGGTAGCACTAATTGGAATAATTTTATAATCAGTAATCTCTCCTTCGAAATGTAAATCGCCTCCTGATGAGGTTGAGCTTAAATTAGTTTGACGCAAAAATAAGTCTTGCAAAGCAATTGTGAATTTTTGACTAACCGTAGGTTCAACCAATATTGCGCTGTTTGGGAAATAATCTATTTGAATAGTTTTAGCATCACCCGTACTACCTCCAGTAAAGGAATATATTCCACAGCTTTGGAAGGTAAAAAGAAATATAATTAATATGATGAATACTACTTTTTTCATTTTTTCAAAGTTAGAAAAATTCAACAGTTAAGCAAATAACAATCTATAAATCGTATTGTTTAATTTTTCGATACAAGGTGCGTTCTGAAATCCCCAGCTCTTTAGCTGCTAATTTTCGTTTATTATTATTTCTCTCTAATGATTTTTTAATCATTTCAAATTCTTTTTCTTGCAATGATAATGCCTCATCTACGGTTTCAACATCTTGAAAAGTCTCACTAAAAGGAGGTGATGTTGATTGATAAACCTCCGTTTTTTGAGGTGAAATAATTTCTACTAAACTGTCACCTTCATTTTCAGACTCACCATAAATTTTTTGAATTAGCTGTTGTGTGTTTTCTTTTGTTGTGATGGTAGAGCCATTTTCCATTAATTCTAGCGTAAGTTTTTTCAAATCGGTAATGTCATTACGCATATCAAATAATACTTTATAGAGAATTTCGCGTTCGTTGGCAAAATCACTATTATTAGATTGGTTATTGATTAATGCGGGGAAATTAGAATTATAATTTGGCAAATAACTTTTAAGCATTTCGGCAGAAATATTTCTATTTTGTTCAATGACAGATATTTGTTCAGTTATATTTCTTAATTGACGAATGTTACCTCTCCATGAGTAGTTTATTAAAACATCTAATGCATTAGGTTCTAGCCGAATAGTAGGCATGTTGTATTTTTGCGCAAAATCTGATGCAAATTTTCGAAATAATAAATGGATATCATCTTTACGCTCTCGTAATGGAGGTAGATGGATTTCTACTGTACTTAAACGATAATATAAATCTTCACGAAACTTTCCTTTTTGGATGGCTTCCAACATATTGAGGTTACTAGCCGCTACAATTCTGATATCCGTTTTTTGAACTTTTGATGAACCTACTTTAATAAACTCTCCATTTTCAAGTACACGTAATAGACGTACTTGAGTAGTGAGTGGCAATTCACCAACTTCATCTAAAAAAATAGTACCACCATCGGCAACTTCGAAATAACCACTTCTGGTTTGAGTAGCTCCTGTAAATGATCCTTTTTCATGACCAAATAATTCACTGTCAATAGTGCCTTCCGGAATGGCACCACAGTTTATAGCAATATATTTTGCATGTTTTCTATGTGATAGTTGATGAATTATTTTTGGGATACTTTCTTTACCAACACCACTTTCACCAGTAACTAAAACAGAAATGTCTGTTGGAGCAACTCGTATGGCTTTTTCTAAAGCCCTGTTTAAGTGCATATCGTTTCCGATAATACCAAAGCGTTGTTTTATTGGTTGTATGTTTTCCATATTAAGACACGGATTTCACTAAATTTTTACCTTGCAAAGTCGCAAAGATTTATTTTTCTCTACTCTCTACTCTCTACTCTCTACTCTCTACTCTCTACTCAATTATTTTCAGAATACCCAACAGCCGTACCTAATAGCGTAGCTGAAGTGCAATCTTCAATTTTTACATTTACAAAATCACCCATTTTATAGTTTTCTTTTGGAAAAACAACAACAGTATTTTGTGTGTTTCTACCTTTCCAATGTGCCTTTGACTTTTTAGAAGTTCCTTCAATCAATACTTCTTCAACCTTTCCTACATGTTGTTTGGTCCTATAATGAGAATGTTCTTGTTGCAATGCAATGATTTCTGATAAGCGCCTTTTTTTGATTGCTAACGGAATATCATCTTCCATTTTTTTTGCGGCTAAGGTTCCGGGTCTTTCAGAATAGGCAAACATAAATCCGAAATCATATTTTACATATTCCATCAAGGATAAAGTTTCTTGGTGATTTTCTTCTGTTTCACCGCAAAAACCAGTAATCATATCTTGTGATAAGGCGCAGTCAGGAAGTATTTTAATAATATTGTCAACCAACTCGATATATTCTTCGCGAGTGTGTTGGCGATTCATATTTTTTAATATTCTGGTACTACCTGATTGTACAGGTAAGTGAATATATTTACAAATATTATGATGCTTAGCCATTGCATGTATAACATCTAAGCT